>Ga0134126_10000116_pt1 | contig 102001 bp, 95 predicted proteins | sample KB31752_FD_96881 | JGI IMG/M metagenome (GOLD analysis project Ga0134126, IMG submission 96881) | Terrestrial soil microbial communities with excess Nitrogen fertilizer from Kellogg Biological Station, Michigan, USA - KB3-175-2 | ecosystem: Environmental > Terrestrial > Soil > Unclassified ... | reverse complement strand
TGCCCCCGGTGAAGGTTTGCGCCTGGTTGGTGTCGAACGTGGGCTGCAACGTGCCGGTGACCTGCACGGGGGAACCCGGGGTCAGCGACGTGGTCTCCTTGTCCACCGCCAGCAGGGTTTGCGTCCCGCCGCCCTGGGCGTTGTTACCGTTGTTGGCGTTGTTGTTGCCGCCCAGGATGCCGCCATTGTTGTTGCCGGCGTTGTTGCCATTGGCGGCCACAGTGAAGGCATGTGGCCCGACCACCTGCCCGACCGTCCCGGTGAACGTGACCTGTTTGCCGGTGTAGGACTGGGTGTTATCTAGGATCTGATTGGCAGCGGCGCAGCTACTGGCGACCGCATTGGAGTTGCCGCCGCCCTGGGCGGTTCCACTCTGTTGGCTCTGGCCCTGTTGGCCTGCTGTCCCGTTTCCACCACCGCAAGCGCCGAGAATCAGCGCCGACGACGCTGCGACAGCGACCAGACCCATCCGCGCTACTGTGCGTCGTTTCGTGTTCAAGACCTCTCCTTGGTTGTTCGAGCCGGCGCCGGCACGCTTCACGGCGCCGATGCATACGGCTACCCCACAGGGCGTTGGCGGCACCTAGGCCAGCGGTTTGTTATGGGACCGTTACGGCGACCTGTTGTTGACAGGCCGCAGGTAGCAGCGCGGGTTTGCGTCAGCCGCGCACGGGAAACCGATCCGCGACGGCACGGGGAAACGAGACAAGGGTGGATATGGACGCGATCACGTTGCTGCGCGAGGACCACATCAAGGTGCTCGCGATGCTCGACGAGCTGGAGCGCGGCGCGGCCAGTGGCCGGTCAGCGACTCCAAAGGACAACGCCGCCCGCAAGCGACTCGTTACCGAGCTGGTGATGGCGGAATCGGCTCATGAGGCGATTGAGGAGGAGTTCTTCTGGCCGAGTGTGCAGCACTGGCTCAAGGAAGGCCGTCAGCTCGCCGGCCCGGCACTGGAGCAGGAGCAGGCGGCCAAACGCGTGTTGCAGGAATTGGACAAGCTGGAGCCGGGCGATTCCGGGTTCGAGATCCTGCTGCGGCGCGTCATCGCCGATGCCCGCGAGCACATCGCTTACGAGGAGCGTGAGGTCTGGCCGGCCGCCCAGCGGATGGCCCGCTCGGAACTCGAAGAGCTCGGCAAGAAGATGGCCATCGCGAAGAAAGCGGCGCCTACCCGTCCGCACCCGCACACTCCGCCGAAGCCGGGCGTGCTCAAGACAGCTGGGCTGGCCGCGGCCGCAGTGGACAAGATGCGAGACGCGGCGACCGGCCGCGGCAAGGACTAACAGGCATCGAAAGATGCCGAGCTCGCTTACTCGGGTGCGGCAACCATCGCCTCGGGGATCGCCGCAATCGGTTTCCCGGAGCGGCGAAGATCTGCGGCGATCCAGTCCACCATCACGGCCAGCAGGCAAGCCGTCGCCGCGAGCAGCAGTGCGATCCGTGGCGTTTTGCCCATGACATCTCCCGCGTCGAGTTCCAGCTGAATGCCACGTCGGCGTCCGGTGTGAAATCGGCACCGGAAGTCGTCCGAACACGGCGATCTCGATTCCCCGGCATCAATGTAGCCCAACTGTCCAGAACTGGCGCGCCGACGAACACGGCCAGGGCCGGGTGCCAACGCCAGATCCAATCACCATCCACCGTCCCACCCCCGATGAATAACCCAACCGCGCCTGACCCCGCGGCGGCTCGCTCTGGTGTCGCTATGGCTGCGCGGGTTGGGAAAGTCGCCTTCGGCGGGTGCCCCAGCCGGCGGTCGCCCACCAGGAGAGCCCGACACCGGCCACCAGGGAGCCGATGCAGCCCATCAGCAGGTCGAGGATGGTGTCGTTGTAGCCCACCAGCGGGGGGCCTTGCCCGTGGTAGCGCAGCCACTCGTAGAACTCCCAAAGCACCGCGAGAGTCCGCGACCCCGTCGGCCCAGCGGAGAGGTATGGCACTGACCGAACTCCCCGACACCTCCGCTGGCTACCCGAGGCGCAAAGCGGCAAACCGCTGGGAGTCCTAGTCGTCGCGGCGCCCGTGCACGGGCGAATTCCGACCGTGCGGGTGGTGTCGATCGAACCAGGCATCGATCTATCCGAGGACGACTACGACCTGCCGTCCTACCAGCAGTCCGAGCAGCGGGACTAACGCCAGTGGGGTCTGCTCATCGGGAGGCCTTGCCACCGGGCCGGCCACCGGTACGCCGCGCGCCGATCAGCCTGCGACCGGAACGCAGCAGCCGCGACGGTCGCCGGTCGACCTGGGTGGCCAGGAACACTGCAGTGAGCGCCGAGCCGGCGGACACGGCGGTGACCAGGTTGCGCCGCCATCGCGGCAGATCGGGTCCCCCTAGCCAGGTGGCCACGGCATCCACCGCGTCGGCCCCGCCGCCGGCGAGCACCCATGGCGTCAACGGGGCTCCGGTGAGAGCGCAGGCGACCGCGCCGGCACCCAGCGCAACATCACGCCCACCAGCGGCCCGACCGAGCACGACGGGGGTGAGGCCGTGCGAGGCGTCGGGTCCCACCCACGCCTGCGATGCCAAGCGCGGCTTCTTCAGCGCGGTGATGCCCAGCCCGATGCGCAGCGCTGCCCACAGCGCAGTCACCCGCCGCGAGCCGCGTCTCGACGTGAGTTTCATCGTCTGTCCTTGCTCCGCTCCCGTTGCGGGATGATGGTGTACTTCGGATCATTGGCCGACTGCATCCCGGCGTGGAAGATGCCCCACCGGGTCGCCGCCGAGGACGCGAGCAATGCCGCGCCGGACAGGGCACTCACCACCCGGTTTCGCCTGCCCAGCAGGGCGCCGGCGACGCCGAGCACCGAAAGCGCCTTGCCGGCCCGTACGTAAACGCCGCCGCGGCCCTGGGAGTAGGGCTCGGCGGTCATCCCGATGCGGCGCTCCATCCGCTCGAAGGAGGCCAGCTCGGTGCCGACGCCGAACACCGCCATCGCCCGCGCCGGCCCGCTCTGGGTCAGCGGCGCAGCGAGCAGTCCCAGCCCACCGGCGGCCGAGGCCCCGGAGCCGACGAACACGAAGGGCATCTCCGGATAGCCGTCGTGCCAGGCCGGCACCGCGGTGTCACTGATCAGCGCCGCGGTGTAGGACGCAACTGCCGGTCCCAGCAGCGCCGAGCCGGCCGTTGCCGCCATGCCGATTTTCGGTGCCTTGCCGAACACCGAACTCACCGCGGCGATCCCGGCCAAGGGGACGTACCCGGCGAGCACCCAGGACCCGACGCTCATCGGCGAGGTCACCTTGAACACCCGCAGCATGTGCAAGAACCGCGACGGCTTACCGAGGTCGTGGACCAGCCCGACCAGCGACAGCACGCCGGCGCCGAACGCGCCGGCGGTGCTCACCCGGCCCAGTGCCGGGCGCCCGGTGGCCTGGGCGCCCGCGCCGAGCAGCGAGGCCGCACCGGCCAGCCCACCGAGGAACAGGTAGCCCGGGATGTCCGGCGACGACCACACCGGCTTGTTGATCACCGGCATGCCGTAGTAGGAGGTGAACTCCGCCGCCGGCACGGTTGGCGCCCCGTCGCGCTGGCCGTTTCGCCTGCGGTCCCGGCGCCGGCCCCGCTTACCGGTGGCAACGCCGGTCAGCGCATCCCGGTCCGGGCGCACTCCCCGCAGCCCGTTCGTGGTGACGTCCGCAGAACTGGATGTCGAGACGTCGGTGCGCTCGCTCATCAGATCCGCCTTCCCGCGGCGAAGGCCGCCAGCGCGCCGCCGACCAGCGTCACCGCCGCGGCAGCCACGTGTTTCCACATCGATGGCAGGTCCCGGGTGGTCACCACCGGATCAGGTGGCAGACCGTACACCTCGGGCTCGTCGAGCAGCAGGAAGAACGCGCCATCCCCGCCTACGCCGTCGTCCGGGTCTCGGCCGTAGAGCCGAGCGTCTGTGACCCCGGCCTCGTGCAGCCGCGCCAGCCGCGCGTCGGCCCGCTCGCGCAGCTCGTCCAGCGGCCCGAACTGGATAGAGTTCGTCGGGCAGCTCTTCGCGCAGGCCGGCTCCTGGCCCACGCTGAGCCGGTCGTAGCACAGCGTGCACTTCCAGGCCCGGCCGTCACCCTTGCGCTGGTCGATGACCCCGTAGGGGCAGGCCGGGATGCAGTAGCCGCAGCCGTTGCAGATGTCCTCCTGGACCACCACTGTGCCGAACTCGGTACGAAACAGCGACCCGGTCGGGCAGACGTCCAGGCAAGCGGCATGCGTGCAGTGCTTGCAGACATCGCTGGCCATCAGCCAGCGGAACTCCCCGTCCGCGCCGGGAGTGGTCGGTGTCATCGCCGCCTGGTCGGGAGCGGTGCCCGAGCCCTGCCCGGCCAGCGCCGACACGTCGATACCCTCATGATGGACGCCTGGGTCCTGCGCGGCGATCGGCTTGCGCTGCTCGATGAATGCCACATGGCGCCACGTACTCGCGCCAAGGCCCTGAGTGTTGTCCATCGACATGCCGGTGAAGACCAGCCCGTCTTCGGGAATGGCGTTCCACTCCTTGCACGCCACCTCGCAGGCCTTGCAGCCGATGCACACGCTGGTGTCGGTGAAAAACCCCATCCGCGGCGGGTGATCGGAGTAGCCGCCCTGGGTGGCTGGGTCGGTGTCGCCGTGCAGCGCGCCCTGCAAGTTCGGGCGACGCCCGATCTGGATGTCTACCGGGGCCATCTCATACCTCCGTCCCGGTCCGCTCAGTGATCCCGGCCCGGCGCTGGTACTGCTCGACCAGTGCGTCCCGAGCGCGCCCGCGCGGCCGCCGGCCCGGCTGGATGTCGCAGGCCAGCGCCTTCACTTCCTGGATGTGCACGTTGGGATCCAGCGACAGGTGCGTCAGCTCGTTGGCGGGATCCCCGGTAGCCAGGCCGCCGTGACCCCAGTGGTAGGGCAGCCCGACATGGTGGATCCGCTTGCCTTGCACGGTCATCGGCGTGATCCGCTCGGTGACCATGACCCGCGCCTCGATCGCCGCCCGCGCGGTGATGATCGTCGCCCACCCGGCGTGCTCGAGGCCGCGCTCGGCGGCCAGCTCGGGGGAGACCTCGCAGAAGAACTCCGGTGCGAGCTCGGCGAGGTAAGGCTGGAACCGGGTCATCCCGCCCGCGGTGTGATGCTCAGCGATCCGGTAGGTACTACAGACGTACGGGAACACGTCGGCGCCCGGCTCGGCCCCGCTGGGCTCGAACCGGTCGTTGGGATGCACCATCGCGGTGATCTGCCGGACCGGGTTGCGCTGCTGGCGGTACAGCAGGTTGGTCACCGGCGATTCCTGCGGCTCGTAGTGCGCCGGCAGCGGCCCGTCGATCAGCCCGGCCGGGACGAACAGCCAGGACTTCCCGTCGGCCTGCATGACGAACGGGTCCACCCCGGCCAGCGCCTCCGCTCCGGTTGCACCGGTGGGCGGCCGGTAGTGCGGTGACTTGGCCGCACTGAAATCCGGGGTGTCATGGCCGGTCCACAGCGCCTTGTCCGCGTCCCACCAGACCAGCGCCTTGCGCTCACTCCACGGCTTGCCATCCGGATCGGCCGAAGCCCGGTTGTAGAGGATGCGGCGGTTGGCCGGCCAGGCCCAGCCCCATTCCTTGGCGACCCAGTCCTGCAACATCGCCGGCTTGCGCCGGGCCGCCTGGTTGACCCCGTTGGTGTAGACGCCGCAGTAGATCCAGCAGCCACACGCTGTCGAGCCGTCCTCGTTGAGCTGCTCGTACGACGTCAACGGTCCGCCCTCGGAATCCCAGCCGTTGATCTCGGCGAGCACTGCCTCGGCCTCTGGTTCAGCGATCGACCCTTTCGTGGGGTAATCCCAGGTGAGATCGAGCACCGGCCGATCCATCTCATCCGTACTTCCGGCCAGCTTCTCGCGAATGATCCGGCCGAGGTGGAAGGTGAACCACAGGTCGCTGCGCGCGTCACCCCCCGGTTCGACGGCCTGGTGGTGCCACTGCAGCATCCGCTGGGTGTTGGTGAAGCTGCCGTCCTTCTCGGTGTGCGCCGCGGCCGGCAGGAAGAACACCTCGGTGCCGATGGCTTCCGGCTTGAGCTCACCGGATTCGATCTCCGGGCCGTCCTTCCACCAGGTCGCGCTCTCGATGAGGGAGAAGTCCCGGACCACCAGCCACTCCAGGTTGGCCATGCCCAGCCGCTGCATCTTGGCGTTGGCCGACCCCACTGCGGGGTTCTCGCCCATCAAGAAGTAGCCCTTGCAGTCACCCGCGAGCTGCGCCATCACGGTCTCGTAGGTCGAATGGCTGCCGGTGAGCCTGGGCAGGTAGTCGAAGCAGAAGTCGTTGTCCGGTGTCGCGGCCGGCCCCCACCACGACTTGAGCAGGCTGACGGTGTAAGCCCGCATCTCCGCCCAGTAGCCCTTCTTCGGTGACTCAGCCTCGATGAACGCATCGAGATCCTCGTTGGAGTGCGCATGGGGCATCGGGATGTAGCCCGGCAGCAGGTTGAACAGGGTGGGGATGTCCGTGCTGCCCTGGATCGACGCGTGCCCGCGCAGCGCCATGATCCCGCCGCCGGGCCGACCGATGTTGCCCAGCAGCTGCTGCAACACCGCCGCGGTGCGGATGTACTGCACGCCGACGGTGTGCTGGGTCCAGCCGACGGAATAGACGAATGCGCTGGTGCGGTCCCGCCCGGAGTTCTCCGCGAGCAGTTCGCAGATTTGCCGGAAGGTGTCGACCGGTACGCCGCAGATGTCGGAGACCATCTCCGGCGTGTAGCGCGCGTAGTGCCGTTTGAGCACCTGGAACACGCACCGCGGGTGCTGCAGCGTCGGGTCGACCTGCGGGATGCCGGTGATCCCAACCCCACCCGAGCCGTGCGCCTCCCCTCGCCCAGACTGGCGCACTCCGCTGCTGCGGGGTTTTCCGTTCTTGCCGCCGGCCTTGTCCTGATATTCCTGGTCGCGGTGACCCGACGCGGCCTGGACCTCCATGCCCTCGTACTGCCAGGTGTGGAAGTCGTAGGTGCGCTCGTCGACGTCGAGCCCGGAGAACACCCCCTCCAGGTCCTCGGTGTCGCGGTAGTCCTCGGTGAGGATCGTGCCGGCGTTGGTGTAGGCGACCACGTACTCGCGGAAGTACTTGTCGTTGGTCAGGACATAGTTGATGATCCCGCCGAGGAAGGCGATGTCGGTGCCGGCGCGCAGCGGAACGTGGATATCGGCCAGCGCGCTGGTCCGGGTGAACCGCGGGTCGACGTGGATGATCTTCGCTCCGCGGGCCTTGGCCTCCATCACCCACTGGAATCCGACCGGGTGACATTCGGCCATGTTCGAGCCCTCGAGCACGATGCAGTCGGAGTTCTGCAAATCCTGCTGGAAGGTGGTGGCGCCGCCGCGCCCGAAGCTGGTCCCCAGACTGGGGACGGTGGCGGAGTGTCAAATACGGGCCTGATTCTCGATCTGCACCGCCCCCAGCGCGGTGAACAGCTTCTTGATCAGGTAGTTCTCCTCGTTGTCCAGGGTGGCCCCACCCATGCTGGCGAAGCCCATCGTGCGGCGGGTGCGCTTGCCGTCGACCTCCCACTGCCAGCCTTCCCGCCGGGTTTTGAGCACCCGGTCGGCGATCATGTCCATGGCTCGGTCCAGGGGCAGCTGCTCCCAGTCCGTGCCGCCCGGGCGCCGGTAGAGCACCTGGTACTGGCGGGCCGAGCCGGTGGTCAGCTGCAACGTCGAGGAGCCACGGGGGCACAGCCGGCCGCGGCTGACCGGAGAGTCCGGGTCACCTTCGACGTGCACGACCTTGTCGTCTTTGACGTAGACGTTCTGGCCGCAACCGACCGCGCAGAATGGGCACACCGACTTGACGACCTTGTCCGCGGTCGCGGTGCGGGGTTGCAGGTGGGCGCTGTGCTTGCTCTTGGCCGCCACACCCCGACCCAGTGGGTCGCCGCCAGTCAGCTGCCGGACAACCGGCCATCCCTCAATCCAGCTCTGCACGCCCACCCGCTGCCTCCTCGCGTATCAACCCCGACATGGAGACATCTCGGGGTTTTCAGGGCCTTCCTGGCCCCGACATGTCTCCATGTCGGGGTCCGTCATTGGGGTTTCTTCGGCTTGCCGCGCCGCTTGGCGGGACGATCACCCACCGCGTCGCGGACCTTGTCCACCGCGGCGGCGGCCAGGCCGGCGGTCTTGAGCACACCGGGGCTCGCGGGGGTGTGCGGGTGCGGCCGGGTCGGGGCGAGCTTCTTGGCCGCGAGCAGCTCCGTGCCCAGCTCGCGACGTGCCTCATCCGACATCGCTGACTTGAGCTCGAGGAACAGCTTCTCCTCGTACGCGACGTGCTTGCGCAGCAGGAGCACGAGTTGTTCCACCAGTTCGTCGAACTCGTCGGTGTCGGGTTCGAGCTTGCCCAGCGCGGTGAGCGTGTCCTTGCCCTGCTGCTCCTGCTCGATGGCCTCATCGGCCCAGCGGTTACCGTCTGGCATCGCCTCCCGCACGGCCGGCCAGAAGTACTGCTCCTCGACCGCCTCGTGCTGGGACAGCTTCACCGTGATCATGTCGACGATGGATTTGCGCTGCGACATCTGCGCGGCGCTCCCGCCGGTGGTGTGGCTGGGCAGCGCCTCGAGCTGTTCCTGCAACGCCTTGACCTGATTGTGGTCGCGGGTGAGCACCACCAGGGCGTCATGGTCCGCGCCGTCACTGTCTGGGTCGACGATCTCGCCGGGCTCGGCGTCGCGGTGCTGCGCCGCCGCCTGCATCTGCGCGTCAGCACTCACCCGAGCCTTGATCCAGTCGAGCACGGCTTGCTTGGTTGTGGGGTTCTCCGCGCCCAGGCCGAGCAGATGCTGAGCAGTGGGCAGCACGCCGGGGCGCTGGCGTTCGGCGTCGGTATAGGTGTCACCGCCGTCAGCCGGCATGCCCGTACCGATGAGGTAAACCTGCCCCGGTGGCACTCCGAGCCGGCGGGCGATCTCTGGGTAGTCGTGTCCCTGCTCCAGCAGCTGTCGCACCTGGTCTCTGGTCGGCACCAACTACCTCCTGCAGACGCGAGGGATCACGGCTGACATACCCGGCATCAGCCGCACGAAACCCTGAGGTGGTGCGACGTTACGAGCAATTCGAGACTGTCCCGGCCGGCGACGGCGCGCCGTTTATTTCCGGCGGCCGGGGAAATCCCTGTGAGGGTATCGCCGAGCGGGGAAGGGGGCCGATATGTCGCCTGTGCCGTATCAGCAGGCGGTGATCGACCCGCGTGGGGGGTTGCAAGAGCAGGATGCAACCCGAATCGTGCTACGTCCGATCGCCTCGCCGCTGCCCTTGGCATTTCTTGGTCTGGTCGTCGGCAGCCTGCTGATCTCCGCGCTGCAGCTGCACTGGGTGCCGCCCGCCCAGCGCCACGAGCTGGCCATCGGAGTACTGGCGTTCACGGTTCCGGTCCAGCTCATCGCATGCCTCTACGGCTTCCTGTGCCGCGACGTGGTCGCCAGCACGGGGGTGGGGGTGCTGTGCGGCACGTGGGCGACGCTCGGGGTGAGCTTGCTGACCTCACCACCTGGCACGACCGACCCCGGACTCGGGATCTTGCTCGTGGCAGCGGCGGGCGCACTACTCATCCCGGCAACGGCGGCAATGACGAGCAAGGTGGTAGCCGCGCTCGTGCTCGTCCTGGCCGCCACGCGATTCGCCATCAGCGGCGGCTATGAACTGACCGGCACTGCGGTATGGCAGTACGCCTCCGGCGTATGCGGAATCGTGGTCGCCGGGATAGCCGCCTACGCAGCGCTGGCCGCCGAAGTGGACAGCGCCACCCGGCGCAGCGTGCTGCCGATGCTGCGTCCCCCGCACGGGCAGCGGGCGGTATCGGGACGGCTGCCCGAGCAGGTGGAGACTCTGGGGCGAGAAGCCGGGGTCCGCGAGCAGCTCTGACCGGGCGTCACCCGGCAGGAAGAGCAACGAGCGCGTCGACTACCTCGACGAGGTCATCACCCATCACGTCGGGCGGGGCGAATATCGGGGCGTACCGGCCTTCGAGGCGGCTCACCCATCCGGTCACCAGACCGGCCTCGTGGGCCCCATGGGTATCCCACCCGTGGACGGCGACCAGCGCGACCTGCTCACGTTCGACCTGGCAGCTCTTAGCCGCGTGACGGTAGATCTCTGGTGCAGGCTTCCATCGCTGGATGTCATCCACTGACACCACCTGCCGTACGTAACCTTGTACCCCGGCGCGTTTCAGCAAGGTTCGAGTCGTATCCGCCGAGCCGTTGGTGAGCGTGATGACATCGATCCCGGCATCGACGGCGCGGCGCATCGCCGGTTCGACCTCGGGATGCGGGTCCAGCTCGGCGAAGCCGGCCACGATCTCCTGCACCGTGTCATCGGGCAAGGCGTGGTCAGTGGCCGAGGCCAACGCACTGGCCGCGATGTCGGCGAACGGCCGGAAACCGCCGCTGGCGCACAGCGCGAAGGCATCCCGCAACAGCCGGGCGAACCACAGTTCCAGCAGGTGGCCGGGCTGACCGGCGTCGATGAGGCGGTGCCGGAGCGATTCCAGTGAGAACAGGGTCTCCACCACGTCGAATGCGATAACCAGTGGCCGCCGGGCCATGCCGAGCTCCTTTCCGCAGCGGGGCTGCCGACCTGGGTCGACCTAGGTGTTGACCGGGGTGAGCTCGGGTACCCAGCGGGCGCCGTCGGCCAACATCCGAACGGTCAGCGACGTAGTGAGGGGTGCATCGGCGTGAGCCAGCAGACTGGATTCGGTAACGAGCTGCACGCGCAGGCCCGGGAGTACCGACAGGGCAATCCGCGACCGCTGGGTGGCTACGTGCTGGTCATGACCCTTTTCGCCACCGTGGTCGGCCTGGCGGGGCTGATAGCGGCAAAACGCGGGCGGGGGCTGCCCCACCGGATCGCGCCTTACGACCTGGCGCTGATCACCGCAGGCACCCACAAACTCTCCCGGACGATCAGCAAAGACGCCGTGACCAGCCCACTTCGCGCTCCGTTCACCCGTTACCGCGGTACCGGCGGTCCCGCCGAGGTGATGGAAGAGACCCGCGACGCGGGCACCGTGCGCCACGCCGTCGGGGAACTGCTCAGCTGCCCGTTCTGCCTGGATATGTGGATAGCCACCGGCTTGGTCATCGGGCTGTTGTTCGCCCCGCGGTTCACCCGGGTAGTTGCGGCCACGTTCACCGCTCTCGCCGGGGCAGACTTCCTTCAGCTGATCTACGCCCGCGCTCAGCAAGCCGCGGAGGGCTGAGCAGCCGAGCGGGTCGCGCCGACGCCAACGCCGGCGTGCGCGCCGACTGACCGTCGCGCCGACGTCTGCTCGTCGTGACCATGCTGGCTGCAGCCGTCACCAGCAATACGGCGACAATCACAGCCAACGAAAGCTCGATTCCCACCGTCGGCACCGAGTCCAGGGGTTGGCCGCCGTTGAGGAACGGCAGTGAGTTGTCGTCGAGCGCGTCGAGCACCAGTTTGACGCCGATGAACCCCAGGATCAGGCCCAACCCGATGGACAGGTAGACCAGGCGGGTTAGCAGCCCGCCGATGAGGAAGTACAGCTGCCGCAAACCCATCAGCGCAAAGGCGTTCGCGGTGAAGACGAGGAAGGGTTCCTGGGTGAGCCCGAAGATCGCCGGGATGGAGTCCAGGGCGAAGAGCAGGTCGACGGATCCGATCGCGATCATCACCACGATCATGGGAGTGAACCACCGCTTGCCGTCCCGGACAATCGTGAGGCGGGATCCCTCGTAGTCGTCGGTCACCGGGATCAACTTGCGCAACGCGCGCAGCACGGCATTCTCCTCGAATGTCGCATCGTCGTGGCGTTGCCGGATCTGGCGCCACCCGAGGTAGATCAGCAGCGCACCGAACAGGTAGAACACCCAGCTGAAGTGTGCGATCAGCGCTGCACCTGCAGCGATGAACAACCCGCGCATGGCCAGCGCCAGCACGATGCCGATCAGCAGTACCCGATGTTGCTGGATGGTCGGCACCCGGAAAGCCGTCATGATGATGACGAAGATGAACAGGTTGTCCACCGACAGCGAGTACTCGGTGAGGTATCCCGCGGCGAACTCGACAGCGAACCCGCTGCCCGCGTACAGCCACACGCCCAGCCCGAACGCCACCGCGCAGGCCAGGTAGAACACCACCCACCGGATCGCCTCTGCCATGCCCACCGCGTGTGGCTTGCGGTCCACGATGATCAGGTCGAAGGCGAACAGTAAACCTAGACCGGCCACCGTGGCTAGCCATACCCATGTGGGCACATCCATCAGAGAACCTCCGGGCAGACGGCATGCGTCGAGCACCGGAGGTCTCTTCCACCGGCAAGCCGGTCGACGGCACCGGGCGCCCATGACGATGCGGGCAAGCCGTGTTGACGACGCCGCCGCGAAGGAATACTCCCCTCCACGTATGGGCTAGTGTCGCGCATCGCCGTCACTACCACCACCCCGGGGTCGGGAATCCCGGACGGCGCGGACAATCCTTCCGGAACGCTGCGGCACCGCAGCACGGTGACCTACCGTCGGTGGTGTGCCCCGAATGGCCCCGCTGCGCCGGCTGACCAACCTCCGTCGGACGCCTGCGGTACTGCTGGCCGCCGCTGCGCTGGTCGCGGGGACCGCCGTGGCGATCACCACCACAATGGCTCCCGATCCGCCGGCGGTGAGCGCCGAAAACCTCACGATCGACGTGCCGGGCGGCCCCGGGGTCGCCACCACGGTGCATCTGGATGCCACGGTGTACCGACCTGCCGTCACCCCGGCGCCGGCCGTGCTGGTAGCACACGGCTTCGGCGGCTCGAAGGATTCGGTCAGCGCGGAGGCCACCGCGTTGGCGCGCCGCGGCTTCGTCGTGCTCGCCTGGACCGCCCGCGGATTCGGCGCGAGCACCGGGCAGATCGGGCTCGACTCCCCCGACTACGAGGTGGCCGACGCCCGGGCACTGGTGGACTGGCTGGCCAAGCAGCCCGATGTGGTGCGCGACGCTCCCGGCGATCCGCGGGTAGGCGTCACCGGGGCGTCCTACGGCGGTGCCCTGGCGCTGCTGCTGGCCGGGACCGACCGGCGGGTGGATGCGCTCGCACCGGAGATCACCTGGAATGACCTGGCGCAGGCACTGTTCCCGAACACCGCCAGCCGAGGACCCGTCCGCGGCGATACCCCGGCCGCCGGCGCCTTCGCCCCGAACGGGGTCTTCAAACGAGACTGGGCCGGCTACTTCTTTGGTAGCGGCGCTGCTGGATCTGGTCCATGCGGCCGGTTCCGCCCGGAGATCTGCGCGGCCTATGTGCAGGCCGCCACCACCGGCAGCCCGACCCCGCAGATCGTGGCGCTGCTGCACCGATCGTCACCCGCCACAGTGGCCGGCGACATCACCGCACCGACCCTGCTCATCCAGGGCGAGCAGGACACGCTGTTCGGGCTGGACCAGGCCGACGCCACCGCCCGGCAACTCGCCGCGGCCGGCGCCCCTCTGAAGGTGATCTGGTACGCGGGTGGCCACGACGGCGGCGCGCCGACTGCCGCGCTGCAAGACCAGGTCGGCGATTGGTTCGACTATCACCTTGGCCGGACCGGAACGAATCCCGGAACTGGATTCGACTACCAGGTACAAGGCATCTTCGGAACCCGGCGTGGCCTGCCCCCGCGCACGGTGCACGCAGCGGCCTACCCCGGCCTGGCCGGAGACCCGGTGCAGCGCCGGGAGCTCATCCTGCACGGCGTCCCTCAGCAGGTGATGCGTCCGCCCGGCGGCAGTCCCGCCGCGCTGACCAGCCTGCCCGGACTCAACGCGGCCCTGCCCGCGGGTGTGGCGAACCTCAACGGCCTGGCGCTGGACTTGCCCGGGCAGGCTGCGATGTTCGTCACCGATCCGCTGACCGACCCGGTGGAGATTGTGGGAGCGCCGCGGATCCAGTTGCGGGTAGCCGCCGCCACCCCGCACCAGGACGAAGCGGTGCTGTTCGTCAAGCTCTACGATGTGGGACCGGACGGGCGCCGCACGCTTCCCGGCGGCGCGGTGGCGCCGGTGCGGATCGGGCCACTACCCGCTGACGGCGCTGCGGTGGACTTCACCGGGACGCTGGCCGGGGTGGTGCGACCCGTGCAGGCCGGTCACCGGATCGAGATCGCGGTAGCCACCACCGACCAGGGCTACTCGCTGCCCCCGCAACCCGCCGGGTACACCGTGTCACTGGGCAGCGACGCGCACCTAGCGGTACCGGTCGTTCCCGGTCAGCAAGTAGCCGCGCCGGTGCCGACCGTCCAACTCGCCGGGTTGGGCGGGCTGGCCGCTGTGGTGACGGCGGCCGGGCTGCTCGCCGCGCTGCGCCGCCGCCGCGCCGAGGACGCCGATCCCGAGCCGGCCGAGGTGCCCCTGGTGGTCACCGGACTCACCAAGCGCTATCCAGGGGGCCTCACCGCGGTCGACGAGCTGTCGTTTCGCGTCGAGCACGGGCAGGTACTGGGTCTGCTGGGACCCAACGGTGCCGGCAAAACGACCGTACTGCGGATGCTGATGGGACTCATCCAGCCCACCAGCGGGGAACTGCGCGCGTTCGGCCACCGGGTCAGCGCGGGTGCGGCGGTGCTGTCGCGGATCGGGTCGTTCGTGGAAGGCCCGGGGTTCCTGCCGCACCTGACCGGAATGGAGAATCTGCGGCTTTACTGGGCAGCCACCGGCCGACCTGCGGCGGATGCCGGCATCGAGGAGGTGGTGGCGATCGCCGGATTGGGCCATGCGGTGCACCGGCGGGTCGCCACCTACAGCCACGGAATGCGGCAACGACTGGCGATCGCCCAGGCCATGCTCGGCATACCGGACCTGCTGGTGCTGGACGAGCCGACCAACGGCCTGGATCCGCCGCAGATCCACGCGATGCGCGAGGTGCTGCGCGCCTACGCCGCCCGCGGTGCCACGGTGCTGGTCTCCAGTCACCTGCTCGCCGAAGTGGAACAGATCTGCAGCCACGTGGTGGTGATGCAGCGGGGCCGGTTGGTGGCCGCGGGGACCGTAGCGGAGATCGTCGCCGGCACCGGCACGGTCAGCTTCGCGGTGGACGACCCGGCTGAGGCTGCCGCGGTATTGCGCGGTCTGGCCGGGGTCGACGTGATGGGGGTCGACCGGAACGTGGTGCAGGCCCATCTCGACGGGTTGCCGTGTGCAGCCGCGGTCTCCGCGCTGGTCGGCGCCGGGATCGGGGTGGAGAGGGTAACCGCACGCCAAGCGCTGGAGGAAGCGTTCCTGCAGCTGGTGGGCGAGGAGGCCGTCGAGTGAACGCCTTCGGAGCGGCTCCCGGTTACCGGGCGGAGGCGACCCTGCCACTTCGGGTGGAGCTGGTGCGCCAGCTGCGGCGCCGGCGCACCGCGCTCACCCTGGGATTCCTCGCCCTGCTGCCATTCCTGCTGCTGCTGGCCTTCACGATCGGCCGCGACGACCGCAACCGCGGGGCGGCCACCCTGGTCGACCTCGCTACCGCCGGCGGGCTCAACTTCGTGGTCTTCACCATCTTTTCCACGGCGAACTTCCTGCTGGTTGTCGTGGTGGCGCTGTTCTTCGGCGACTCGGTGGCCAGCGAGGCATCCTGGTCGAGCCTGCGTTACCTGCTGGCCGCACCGGTACCCCGCGGGCGCCTGCTGCGACAGAAGGCGGGGGTGGCAGCGCTGTTGTCGGTCGTCGCGCTGGTATTGCTGCCCGCGGTGGCGCTGGCAGTCGGGGTGCTCGCCTACGGCGTCGGTGACCTGGTCTCCCCTACCGGCCAGTCGCTCGACTTCGCCACTGCCGCGGGCCGGTTGGCGCTGGTCCCGCTGTACCTCGCGGTACACCTGGCGTGGGTCGCCGGGCTGGCGCTGTTGCTCTCGGTGAGTACGGATGCACCACTCGGGGCCGTCGGCGGGGCGGTCATGGTGTCGATCCTGTCCCAGATCCTGGAGACCATCGAGGCCTTGGGCGACCTGCGGGACTACCTACCGACCCGGTTCAACTCAGCGTGGGCAGACCTGCTGGCCTTCCCCATCGACTGGACCCACCTGGCCAGCGGGGCCTTTTCCGGCCTGGCCTACGCCACGGTGTTCGGGCTCGCCGCCCGCTACCGGTTCGCCACCAAAGACATCACCTCGTAGGACTGCCCCCGCAGGCGTACCGGCGTACCTGCCGGCCGAGATCCGGCAGGTACGACGTTCATCCGGCGGAAAGCTGCCCGCCATGCTCAAGCAAATGAACGCGCGCACCATCGACCACGAAGGAACCGCCATGACGGTTATTGACGACATCCGTGGCTTGTGGTGCGCGTTGGTACCAGCGGCACGAGTGCTGGGCAAGTCACAGCGTGGGTTCGACGCCGGTAAGCCGGCGGGCAAGCACCGGGCGGGTACTGCGCGGCGTCCATACGCTCCTGTCGGGCGCACCGGCGCCAGAATCTATCGACCGAATTCGCATAGCCACTCAAGAGCCGCCGGCACCGAATACCAGAATTGACGCGGTGAAGCCGTGCAGGTGATTTCGGCCCCCGACGGGTCCGATCTCCCCCGCCGCGAAGAACCCCGCCACGCCGGTGGTGTCGAGTCCTGACCGCACCGCCAGGACGTCATGATCCGCGCTCGGGAACATGGTCCGGCCGCGCCCGTTGCAGGAGAACAGCAGCGCACCGCCCACCGGACCGGCCTCGGCCCGAAATCGTGCGAACAGCTCCTTGAGGTCCTGGTCGGCAGCCGACGCATCGCGCACCTGGAAGCGGACGGTCCGGCCGACCTCCACAGCCTCCCCGATCACGATTGCACCCTGCTGCCGGTCGGCTCCCACGACGCCGCGGACGAGGAAGTCGCCCCGCTCATGCTCCTCGGCGTACTCGTCCATCGCGATCCCGATGTGCAACCCGCGCGCAACGGCCTGCCGATCCTCGGCAGAGATCTCGGCGACGATCTGCTCGAGCTTGGCCAGCGCGGGCACCCCGGCTAGCTCCCACAGCACGTTTCGTTCGGCCTTGGTGACGATCATCGAGGGACCGAAGGGGCGGCAACCCTGGCTGACGACCGTGCGGATCGCGACCGGACCGCTCAGCACGACTCCCACCGCACCGGCCGGCACGCTGCGCCTGTCCAAGAACAACCGGCTGCCGCGTGGACCGCTGGCCAGCCCTCCGATCAGGGGCAACACGGTGGGGTCGGCGTTGGAGCGCTGCAGAAACTCCACCGCGGGGAAGGTGAAGGGATCGGCGAGCAGCACCGCGACGGCGTCGTCATCGCACCGATCCGGCATTCCGACGACAGCCGGGCCGTCGGGCGTGCGGACCAGCTCCAACTGCAGCGGGGTGCACCGGACGCCGGGTAAGCAGGCGGCGAACGCACTGACCGCTGGCACATTCTCGACGCCCCGGCCCGCACCGATCACGCCACCAGCGCTGCAGCCCAAGGTCGTATGGGCGCCGGCCAGCTCCATGGCGCGCATACCCGCCGTCTCAGCCATCGCCGGGTCGGCCGCGCTGATGAACACACACAGCAGGTCGGGGCGCTGGCCGCGCAGCGGGGCGAGGGCTTGAGTGACAGCGGACTCCGCCGCCGCCACCGGGTCGAGTTCGGTGGCCAAGCCGTCACCGAAGCGGAAGGTGAGCAGGTCTGCTGGTGAGGACATGGGCGAACTCCGACCTCGCGAGTGCTGAAAAGCCCATTGTGCTTGCCCGACGCCACCGGCGTCACCCGTTCGGCAGGATGAGGTCGCCGGCATGCGTTCGCCGCCAGAATCGGTCCGGGTACTTTGTGGCGGCGACATCCAACTCAGTCGGTGGTGAGCGTTCATGGCGGAACAGCACAACGCGCACGGCCAACCGCCACCGGGGACTGTGCGACCCAAGGGAGTGCGGCCCCGGTTGCACTACGAGCTCATCGGCTGTGGGCTACGCGGCCACGAGATCATCGGCACCGACGTCGCGAAGATCCGGCCTGCCGACGACCTGCTCGTTCGCGAGCCCGGGGATGGGCTTCGCTGGTATCGCTGCGTGCGTTGCGACGCCTGGGTTCCATTGCCACCACCTGCTGCACCGACCCGTGAGTATCTACCCGAGCGCGGCAACATCGTCTTGCCGCTACGGGGACGGCCGCTGCGTGACCGCTATGTGCTGCGGCTGATCGCGCTGGACCGGGTCGTGCATTTCCTGGTGCTGGGCGCGCTCGCGGTGGGAGTGTTCATCTTCATCGCCGATCGGGCGTCGCTGAGCTCGACGTTCTACCGGGTCATGGATGCGGTGCAGGGTGGCGTCGGGGGCCCGAACGGGCACGGCGGCGGGGGCATCCTGCAAGAACTGCAGCGCGCCTTCGCCGCCAAGGCCTCCACCCTCTGGCTCGCGGGCTTGGTGTTGGCCGGTTACGCGCTGCTGGAGGGGATCGAGGCGGTGGGGCTGTGGTTCGCCCGGCGATGGGCCGAGTACCTCACCTTTGTCGCGACGACATTGCTCTTGATTCCGGAGGTGTACGAGCTCACTGGCCGGATCACCGTTACGAAGATCATTACTTTGATCATCAACATCGCTGTTGTCTGCTACCTGCTATTCGCCAAACGCTTATTCGGCCTGCGCGGCGGCGGCCGCGCGGAAGCCGCCGAGTACGACCACGACACGGGTTGGAAGGCGCTGGAACGCACCCTACCCGTCTCGTCACCGGCCCGATCCTGATTCCGGTCCGATTGCACGCGGTATGGCCTGGCGGCGCGGTGGTGTGACGCACTGCAACTATTGTTGGCGCTGGCGCGTCTACCCGTGGAAGCCAGAATGCCGGCGGGTAACCCGAATGCAAGGAGTGGCGTGGCTGGTGGGGATCGACGACGTCGCGCGGTGCGCCCCGGATGGAATGGGGGCAGTACCCGTGGTGACCTGACCCGGCCGCGACCTCCCTCGGCGACAACCTCCCGGCGCGCTGGGAGATCAGCGCCGGCCGGGGGGACGCACGCCCGTACCAGCCGCGACCACCGTGGTCGGGACAGCCGGCGATCACGGCATCACCCAGCTCGCACCACGGCCGGCCGCTGGCTGCGGATTGCGCGCTGGGCCGTGGCGCTGGTGTCGGTACTGGTGCTCAGCGTGACCGGATACGGCTGGAGCCAGTATCATGATCTTCTGACGGGGGTCGGTCGGTCAGACGCCATCCGCGCCAATGCACCCAAATCGGCGGGTGGCGACACCAACGTCCTGATCATGGGTTTGGACAGTCGCCTGGACGAGAACGGCAATCCCCTGCCGCCAGCGGTCTATCAGGCTTTGCACGCCGGTGACCAGCAGGTCGGTGGGTACAACGCCAATGTTCTGATGCTGGTGCACCTGCCGGGTGATGGTGGCAAAGCTACCGCGATATCCATTCCCCGCGACGATTACGTCACCCTCCCGGGCAGCCCGGACGGCATCGCGAAGGGCAAGATCAAACAAGCCTACGGTTTGGCCTTCGATCAGGAGCACCGAAGGCTCGTGGCCGCAGGCGTGACCGACCAGGCCAGCCTGGAACAGGGCAGCCGCGACGCCGGCCGCGCCGAAGAGGTCGACACGGTCGCCGAGTTCTTGGGAGGCGTGCCGATCGACCATTTCATCGAGGTCACTCTGGTGGGCTTCTACCAGCTCGCGCAGGTCGTCGCGCCCATCACGGTATGCCTGAACGAGGACACCAAAGACAGCTACTCCGGTGCGGATTTCCACCGCGGCTACCAGCAGATCAATGCCGCCCAAGCAGTGGCCTTCGTCCGTCAGCGCCGCGATTATGCTCATCCCCAACTGAACTTTACGGATCTGGATCGCGAACGCCGTCAACAAGCCTTCATCGCCTCGCTGGTCTACCAGCTCAAGCAGGCCGGTACGTTTCTCAATCCAGCACGGCTGCACGGCTTGATCAATGTGGCCAAGCAGAACATCGCCGCCGACACCGGCCTGGAACTGCTGTCCTTCGCCGAACAAGCCTCCTCGCTGGCCGGCGGGAACATCACCTTCACCACGCTGCCGATCGTCCGTTTCGGGACCGATCCAGCGGGCGAAGATGTGAACATCGTCAACGTGCCCGAGATCCAGAACCTCGTGCACAACCTGATCGGCGGGCCCGTCCCCACGCCGGCTGCGGCGCCGCCGGTCCCGGTCGCCCCCAGACGATCGGGCATCGTGGACGTCATCAACGCCACCAGCCGAAACGGGCTGGCGGCCGGGTTGGAACGCGGCCTTGCCGACACCGGATTCACCTCGGGGGTCGCCAGCACAGCCGCTCGCCACCGGCGGACAACAATGATCTACTACCCGGATCCCCGGTCAGCTGAGTCGGCGAACGCGCTGGCCGCGATGCTTGGCGGGCTACCCACCGCACGCGACTCGACGGTGCCGGCGGGGCACCTCCTGGTAACCATCGGCGCCGATTTCACCATGCCCGACGACCTGCCCACCGGCGGCGCGTCCGGAGCTGGCGACTCGGCGCCCCACACCGGCACGCCACCGGCACCAGGCGTCGCCGACCACAGCGACGCGGTGGCCACCGGTCCAGGCAGCGGCGGCGTGCCGTGCGTCAAGTAGCAACCTGCGCACGGCGGAGCCACCGCTACGGGACAGCTGCTAGCCAGCCGAGGAGGACATAGCAGTCCATTGCGACCATGGAATGGTCCAGTCGTAGTAATCACCGTCTCTGGCCGTTAATTGCCGGGAGGTACCGGTGACTTCGACCGGGTCACCGGGCAAGACGGCGTCGTATACCGCCGCCGCGTTGGCCGGGGAGAGATTGATGCAGCCGTGCGAGACGTTGGTCCTACCCTGCTGGGCCACCGACCACGGAGCCGAATGGATGAACTCACCATTATTTGAAATTCGCACCGCCGACCGCGCTTCAACGTTCTCGTAATGATATTTCGGGTTGCTCATGTAGAACACCGGAGACTTGCTCATCACGACATGGGTACCGCTGTGAGTTCTGCGACCGGGGTCGGAATCCAGTCCGTAACTGGCCGGGTAGTCGGCAACCTGCACCCCGTTGGCGTAGGCCCGTAGCCGGTGCGTACGAGCATCGCCTCGCAACACGTAAGACCTGCCGATCGTGAACGTGGAGCCGATGTCCCGGCGGCCGAATGCGCCGTCGCCCATGGCCAACCCGTAAAGCTTCGCAGTCACACTGACCCGGGTGTTGGGCGCGAAATAGGTCTTGGGACGCCAGTGCACCGTGGTGTCATCCAGCCAGGCCCACGCCCCCTCCGTGGGAACGGAAAGTTGCACCGACAAGGCACGCTGCACAGCCGCTCTATCGATGATCCGGGAGCTGAACGTCAGCGCGATCGGCATCGCAATGCCGTAAGTCGCGTCATCAGCAACATTGAGCTGGGCACTGACCAACCGATCGGGGACGACCGTCTGGAACGAGCCGGTGATTGCGCGCGGCAGGTGATCGATTCCGGTGGCCGTGCCTGACCAGGTATAGGTCTTCGCGTATCCAAGCGGTTCAGTGGCCGTCCAGCTCAGCCTGTCCGGCGCGAACCGCCCGGCTACGACCTTGCCGTCCGCATTGGTCAATGACACCTTGTCGAGGACGCCATTGGTAACCGACACCCGTACCGGCGCGATCGGGCTGACATCGGCGGTGCCATTGGTCGGCTGCGTGACAATCGTCGGCGACACGATCGGGACGCCGGGCAGATCCGGCCCCGCCGGCTGCCCCGACCCAGCTGACCGCGCCGCCACCTGGCCGTGGGCCATCGGGCTGAATGTCACCGTGATGCCCCCGGTGAGCAGCACAATCGTCGCGAGCACCCATCCCAGCAAACACTTGGGCAAGCGCTGCCGACGGCCGCCCACCCTGCCTACCCCTGTCACACCGCATCCTCCCGCCGCGTCATCCCGAATCAATAACGACGCGGCACCCAATGTGGTGTGTCTGGCCATCATGTGAGCGTGACCACTACGGCGGATCTCAGGTATTGAAAGTTGCGCCGACTAGGTCAGGTGGCCGGCACCGCATGCCACTCGACCGGTGCGCCCAGCGTGTTGTTACGCAGGAATGAGCAGGTTCGGCGTTATCGCCATACCGCGGTCAGGCCCTCGGAGCGCAGCCACATCCTGTTCAGGCGCCTACGGCGGTACTTTTGCAGGCAGCTACGTGAGAGCTCCGGCGAGTAGACATCGAACACGCTGCCCCGCCGGCCATGAACGAGTACGGCATGGCAGTCGACCTCGCCCCAATCATTGTCGACAGAGATCCACACGATGTTGCCGTGGTCTACGGCGCTGGTGATGTCGGCGAGCGAGGGCCTGCGGTGCTCAATGCACATCCTGGTTCGGAAGGAGCTCAACTCTTGCGCCGCCAGACACTCGTGGCGATGCCGCTGGAGCCGATGCGATGTCCAGTACTCGTCCCATGACGAGTCCCATTCGTGGTGGTAGTAGCGCCTGAGGTAATCGACGCCTTCGTGCAGGAACCGCGCAGGGTCATAGGCACACACCACATGCAGGGACAGGCCTTGCTGGAGCAGCAAACGCCTGGCGCGGTCACGCTGGGCTCCGCAACCCGGCTGCCGACCAAGCTCGCGATCGACCCACCGGGTGTCCGGGATATCGGTGACCCCGAACACATACAGAATGTTCGCAACCACGCAGGTCAGGCATGAATAGTCGTCTACCTGATACAAGTCCAGCGGTCTTCGCTGAGGTAGGACGCCGGTCACCGCGGGCGACTGTACCCGAAGGGCGAGCCACCCGTAGCCGTGGCACTTCGGCGCCCTGCCAACCCCGCACAGGGCTCCCGCCGGCCGGCCGGTTCCACACCGTGCGTTGCGCATGGCGATTTCCCGCTGGCCGCCGCGCCGCGGACGTGGTAGGAGGGCTCGACGATCGCCGCGCGAGACGGGAAGCTGGATATGGCCGAGCACGCTCGAAAGGCGGCGCGGCTGAGCCGCGAGAGCACCGCGGAATCCCGCGCCGGGGTACGGCTGACCAATCTCGACCAGCCCCTGTTCGACGACGCGGACGCGACTAAGCGTGACCTGATGGACTACCTCGACGCGGTCCGGGACCGCATCCTGCCGGAGCTTCGCGACCGGCCGCTGTCGGTGATCCGCGTGCGGCCCGGCCAGTCGCCGTTCATGCAGAAAAACGTGCCGAAGTACACCCCGGACTGGATGGCGACCATCTCCGTGTGGGCCGAGGCGTCCCGGCGCGACGTGACCTATGCGCTATGCAACGACCGGCGTAGTTTGCTGTGGTTTGCCAATCAGCGTTCTGTCGAGTATCACCCGACGTTGGTGCGTGCCGGGACGAGCCACCCGACGTATCTGGTGCTCGACCTCGACCCGCCGCCCGGCGACGCGTTCCCGGATGTGGTCCGCGCAGCTGTGGTGGTACGGCAGGTCCTGGCTGACGCCGGGCTGGCGGGCGTGGTCAAGACCAGCGGCAACAAAGGCCTGCATGTGTTCGTACCGCTCAACGACCGCGTGACGATCGAGGAGGCGGCCGCGGCGACCAGGGCCCTCGCCGCCCGTGCCGAGCGGCTCGACCCCGACATCGCGACGACGGCATTCATCCGCGAGGACCGGGGCGGCAAGGTGTTCCTGGACTCGACCCGCGCAGGCAGCGCGACCGTAGTGGCCGCGTACAGCCCGCGGGCACGTCCTCGCGTACCAGTGTCCTTCCCGGTCGGGTGGGATGAGCTCGACCGTGTTGTCCCAGGCGATTTCACCATCCGCACCGCCGCCGCACTGCTAGCAGACCGCGACCCGTGGCACGAGCGGATGCCCGAGCCGCAGCTCTTGCCCGCGGACCTCATAGCGGAGGGCAGCGCCATCCCGATCGCCCGGGTACAGGCTATGCACGAGGGAAAGCGGCGCGCCCGCGCTCGCCGCATGCACTAGTCGGCCGCCGGTGGGCCGGTCACGCGGATGGCTTTGCTGCGGAGGGCAACGCAGGTACCTTCGCCGCCGTCGTCGGGACTCCCGATCGTCACGGTGTCCATGCACGCTCGCATGAGCGGGACGCCGCGGCGGCGATTCTCGTCGTCGATCGGAGGACAGCGCCAGCGTCCGTGGTCCCGCACCACGACCACGATTCGGCACGGTCCGCCCGGTGTCGTCTCAACCTCACCGTGCACATCGATCAGCCCGGGCGGTCCCTGGAGGTACGCGTATTCGGTGGCGTTGCTCACGGCCTCACTGACGGCCAGCACGATGTCCTCGAGCTCAACCGCCGGCCAAGCCAACCCGGCCAGCCAACGCCGCAGCCGGTGTCGGGCCACCGAAGGCGCGACCGGGTCCGCCGGCAGCGCGAGCCGCAGCGGCCGACACGCCTCACCCGCGCGGTCAACCGGATCCCCGGAAGAACCCGGCGACGCCGCGCAACCCAGGGTCTCGTCGGGAGTTTCAGTCGGGGCCATCGCGGGCGCAAGTCTGGCAGGCATCGGGATGTCCCGCCATCTGGATCAATCCGTCCACGGCGTGACCTCAACCACAGGGCACCGGCCACGGTGCCCACCACGAGTAGCCGGCTTCAGGCGGCCTGGAGGGCCTCCTCGACGGTGTGGAACAGCGCGAGAACATCGTCGAGTCCGGTCAGCATTATCGGACGGATCACCGGGCGAGTGGCGTCCACCACAATTCTCAGCGGCTCACGCCGCTGGGAGGCAGTGCGGGTGGCATCGACCAGGGCCTGCAGGCCTGGCGAGCCGAGGAACGTGACGTCAGTGAGGTCGACCACCAGGATCCCGCCGTCGGGCAGTTGGTCGAACCCGGTGCCGACCGCGGCGCGAAACCGATCGATTGTGAGCACATCGATCTCCCCGGCCACCTTCACGATCAAGGCCGCCCGTTGGCCGTCCACCACCCGGGCAATGTCTATCCGCACCAGTTGCTCATTGACTGATCCGCGTCCATCATCGGACGCACCGACGACGGGCTTCTGCACACCCGCACCCTATCCGTCCGCTCATCAGGCCGGCTGGCAGACATGACCTCGCGCTCTGCCGTGCCCGGCCGTCGTGGTTACCGCACACCGACTGAATGCCACCGCTTAGCGACGATCGCCGGCTCGGTGGTATCTCTCCGTCGCATCCGTCCTACCGTGCGAAGCGTGAGCAGTGGCTTCTCGGTGGACATCATGGGTCTACAGGTCACCGGTGACGGTCCCGATGCGCGCGTCGTGACCGTCACCGGTGAGATTGACGTGGTGACCGCGCCGGACCTGGCCGACTGCCTGACCACGCAGCTAGCCGGGAGTCAGGTCGTGGTGGTGGACCTCGATGGTGTGCGATTCCTGGGATCTGCCGGCGTGGCTGTTCTCTTCGAGGCCAACGAACTCGCCACCCGCCAAGGCCGCGACCTGCAGCTGGTATCTCACTCCCGGGCCGCCAACCTGGCATTGAAGGTCACCGGTCTCTGCACATGCTTCACCTTTGCCAACAGTGTGCCGGACGCACTCAACCACGTCGTCTAGCCCGCGCGCACTGTGCCGGGAGCGGGACTCGAACCCGCATGTCCGTGAGGACAGACGCTTTTGAGGCGCCCGCGTATGCCTATTCCGCCACCCCGGCCAGCAATTACTCAGCGTCAAACCATCCGAATGCTAGCAGTGCGCGGGCGGGCGGCCTTCGCAGTGTCGTGGCCGCCAGACGGCGGCCGCTCCAGTCACCGGGCAGGTGTTGGCGGGATCACGGTCCGAGCTGGCGGAATACGGCCCCCTTCGGCCCCCGACATGGCTATCGTGCGAAATCTAGAGGTACAACCGCGAGGGACGGAGGTCTCCAGGCGTGAACCAGCAAACCAACACGAGTGTGGTAGCCACGGACACGGAGCAGTCAGTGACCGCACGCCGGGTGCTGGTCGCCGAGGATGAGGCACTGATCCGGCTGGACCTGATCGAGATGCTCTCCGAGGAGGGCTACGTCGTGGTCGGTGAGGCCGCTGACGGCCAACAGGCCGTCGAGCAGGCCGAAGCGTTACGCCCCGATCTGGTGATCATGGACGTGAAGATGCCGAAAATGGACGGCATCGACGCGGCGTCGATCATCGCGGAGCGCCGTATTGCTCCAGTGGTGATCCTCACTGCGTTCAGCCAGCGTGACCTGGTGGTACGGGCCCGGGACGCGGGGGCCATGGCCTACCTGGTGAAGCCGTTCGGTCGGCGGGATCTGGTGCCCGCAGTAGAGCTCGCCGTGTCGCGCTTTCGCGAGTTGGTCGCGTTGGAGTCTGAGGTAGCGGGCCTGACCGACCGGTTGGAGACCCGCAAGACGGTGGAGCGCGCCAAGGGCCTGCTGATGGCTCGCCACGGGCTCACCGAGCCCGAGGCCTTCCGCTGGATCCAGCGCAGCGCGATGGACCGCCGGACCACCATGAAGGCGGTGGCTCAAGCCATCCTGGAAAGCCTGTCCTGAGCATCACATCTTCGTCACGACAAGCGCTCGATCCTGCCTATCGGACACCGGCGGCATTACGGTCTGACGATCACATCGCGGGACGCTGCATTCGGGCGCCCGCACCAGGTGTCTGTTCTGAGGAGTGAGCATGGCCCAGCGCACCGTTGTCCGTGCGGCGGCCCTCGTCGGCGCGGTGTCGATCGCACTGGCGGGCTGCGGCGGAGGACACACCACGGCCCAAAGCCCGGCCAGTGGTGGTCCGGCGGCGGCCAAGAAGTGTGAACCCGCACAAGCCAAGGCCAGCGGGCAACCGAGCACCGCACCGTTGAAGATCGGCACGCTGCTCCCGGAGACCGGCAGCCTGTCGTTTCTGGGCCCACCCGAGTTCGCGGCGGTTGACGTGGCGATCAAGGAGATCAACGCGGCCGGCGGGGTGCTGGGCAATCCGGTCGCCAACATCAGGGGCGATTCCGGTGACGACAAGACCGACACCGCGAACCAGACGGTGGATCGTGAACTCGGCCAGGGTGCACAGGTGATCATCGGAGCTGCCGCATCCGGCGTGACCAAGCTGGTCATCGACAAGATCACCGGCGCCGGCGTGGTCGAGTTCTCGCCGGCCAACACGTCCGACGAGTTCACCTGCTGGGCCGACAAGGGCCTGTATTTCCGGACCGCTCCCCCGGACAAGCTGCAGGCGCAGGCCCTCGCGGCGTTGATGGCCGGTGACGGTGCCCAGCGGATCTCGATTCTGGCCCGTAACGACCCGTACGGCAGCGGCCTGGCCAATAACACAGTGGACAACCTGCGTCAGGCCGGCATCCCGCAGAACCAGATCCAGAAGATCATCTACGATCCGAATGCGACCTCCTACAACACCGAGATCGACGATGTCCGGCAGTTCAACCCGGATGCGATCGCGGTGATCGGCTTCGACGAGTCGAAGAAGATCCTCACCCGGATGAGCGAGGTCAAGATCGGACCTGGCCAGAAGCTCGTCTACGGCACCGACGGCAACATGGGTAACGCCTTGGGCCAAGGTCTGCCGCCGGGGCTGCTCAACGGCATGAAGGGCACGACCCCATTGACCAAGCTGTCGCCCACCTTCGAGCAGCGAATCAAGGCTGACGACCCCAAGTTGGTGGACACCAACTACGCCGGTGAGGCTTATGACGCCGTCATGATCGTCGCGTTAGCGGCCGAGCGGGCGAAGTCGACCAAGGGCGTGGACATCGCCTCGGAGATCAACGGGATCACCAAGGACGGTGAGAAGTGCACCACCTTCCGGCAGTGCCGCGACATCATCGACAGCGGTGGTAATCCTGATTACGACGGTGTCACCGGCACGCTGGACTTCACCCCCGCCGGCGAGCGCGCCGTCGGCTCCTACGGCATCCTCAAATTCAACGCCCAGAACAAGATCGACGAAGCCACCACCCAGTACCGCGTAGTAGGCCGCTAACCCCGCCCGCTGAGGGTGCCCAGGTAGAGGTCGATGACTTTGGGGTCCTTGATCAGCGCGGGGCCGGTGTCGGTGTAGGCGTTGCGACCCTGGTCCAGCACATAACCGCGGTCGCAGACCTGCAGGCAGCGCCGGGCGTTCTGCTCGACCATGACGATGGAGACGCCGGCCGCGTTGATCTTTTTGCAGCGCACGAAGACCTCGTCGGCGAACATCGGCGACAACCCGGCGGAGGGCTCGTCGAGCAGCAGCACCGAGGGTTCCATCATCAGCGCCCGCCCCATCGCGACCATCTGCCGCTCACCGCCGGACAACGCGCCGGCCTTGGTCTTGCGTCGCTGTCCCAACAGGGGAAACAGCGCACACACCGAGCCGAACCTGGCGGTGAAGGTGCGCGGCCGCAGGTAGACCCCCATCTGCATGTTCTCCTCGATGGTCAGCGAGGAGAACACGTTGTTGGTCTGCGGCACGTAACCCATGCCCATGGTGACCAGGGTGTGTGCCTTGGCCGACGTGACATCGGCATCGCGCAACGACACCGTGCCGCCACGCACCGGGATGAGCCCGAACATCGCTTTGAGCAGCGTCGATTTCCCAGCACCGTTGGGCCCGATGATGCCGACGATCTCACCCTCGCGGAGGAAGAAATTGCACTCCTGCAGGATGTTGACGCCAGGCAGATAGCCGGCCACCAGATCGTCAGCTCGCAACAACGCTCCCCGCGCCAAGTCGCGGTGCCGCTGCGAGGTTGCCGCGACCTGGGCGGGGGACAACCCGTTCGTGGTGGGGCCATGGCCGGCCGAATCGATCACGCTGAGAGGTCCTCACCACGGTGGATGGCCGCTTCGAGCTCGCTGTGGATCTCGGCGGCGAGCGCCGCTGTCTGCCCCACTGGGTTGCCCTGCGCGTCGAATTCCAGCGCCTGGTCGTGGTGCGAGCCCAGGTAGGCGTCGACGACCGCCTTGTTGGACGACAGCGCATCCGCGGGCCCTTCGGCGATCACCCGGCCCTGCGCCATCACCACCACCCAGTCGCTGATATCCCGGATGACGTCCATGTCGTGCTCGACGAACACCACGGTCATACCGTCCTCACGCAGGGACTTGACGTGCTGCAACAGGCTCTCGGTGAGTGCGGGGTTCACCCCGGCCATCGGTTCGTCGAGCATCACGATGATCGGGTCCATCATCAGTGCCCGGGCCATCTCGAGCAGCTTGCGCTGACCGCCGGACAGCGTGCCGGCGAGATCGCCTGCCTTGGCGTCCAACCGGAACCGGGTGAGCAGCTCCATCGCCTTGTCGGTGATGGCCCGCTCCTGCCGTGCCCACCCGCTGAGCAACGCACCGAAAAACCGCTCCCCGGTCTGATGCGGAGCGCCCAGGCGCATGTTGTCCAGCACGGTGAGCTTGGCCAGCGCCTTGGTGAGCTGGAAGGTGCGGACCACTCCGCGGCGTGCCACCTGGTGCGGGGCGAGCCTGGACAGCGGCGCGCCGTTGAACGTCCACCGGCCGGTGTCGGGCCGGTCGAAGCCGGTGATCAGGTTGAACAGGGTGGTTTTTCCCGCCCCGTTCGGGCCGATCAAGCCGGTGATCCAGCCTCGCTGAAACTCGAGGTGCTCCACGTCGACGGCACGCAGGCCGCCGAATGACCGAGTGATCGAATCGATCACCAGTACCGGATCGGGCTTGGGTGCTCCGGGCTGCTCGGGCGCGCCGGCAACCGCACGTTCAGCGCGCATCGAGCAGCACCTCGCTCCGCTTACCGAAGATGCCCTGCGGGCGGAACACCATCAGCAACACCAAACCCACCCCTACCAGGATGAAGCGGACAGCACCGACATCCTGATTGTCGATGAATGAGATCAGTGGGTTACTACCCGCGGTGGCTTGACGCAGGAAATTGTCGGTGATCGACAGCACGAACCAGAAGATCATCGAGCCGATCACCGGACCGAACACCCGTCCGGCGCCACCGATAATGAGTGCTGCGTAGGCGAAGAAAGTCTGGGGCGGCGAGTAGAAATCAGGCGTCAGCGACTGCGTGGTCAGCGCGAGCACTATCCCGCCGACCGCGCCGAACACTCCACCGAGCACCAGGGCCTGCATTTTGTAGACGAAGACGTTCTTACCCAGCGCCCTGGCCGCATCCTCGTCCTCCCGGATCGCCCTGAGCACTCGGCCCCATGGGCTGCGTACCAGCAGATACACCAGAATCAGCGACAGGCCGACCACCGCCCAGCCTACACAGATCGACCACAGATCCTGGCCCAGGAAACGTACTCCGAAAAAGCTGTAAAAATGGCCGTTGTCAAAAGGAGAAGGTTGCCGGAAACCTTGGCCATAGCCGGTGAGGCCCTGGGTTCCGCCAGAGAAATCGGTCATCGAGGTCGACCGGGTGATCAGCCGCAGGATCTCTGCGGCCGCGATCGTGACGATCGCCAGATAATCCGCGCGCAGGCGCAGCGTCGGGATGCCCAGCAATAGCGCGAGCACCACACCGGCCAATATCCCCACCAGCACCCCCGGCCATAGCGGCAGGCCGAAGTCGACCACCGCGATGCCCATGCCGTACCCACCGACCAGCGCGAAGCCGATCTGACCGAAGTTGAGCAGACCGGCATAACCGAATTGGATGTTCAGCCCGATCGCCAGCAGCGCGAAGAAGATCGTCGATGGTCCGACCGCGGCCGCGACGCCGTTGGCGAGCAGGGCTGAGATGTCGATCATCTGTTCACCCGATCCGCGCGCGGCTGCCGAGCAGGCCTTGCGGTCTGATCACCAGGATGACGATGAGCACTGCCAGCCCGCCCAGGTACTTGAGGTCGACCGGGATGAGCTGCGCGGATATCTGCACCAGCACGCCCACGACCAGGCAACCCACCAGGGCGCCGTATGCGGTGCCCAGCCCGCCCAGGATCACCCCGGCGAACATCAGCAGCAGGAGGTTGAAGCCCATCTCGTACTGCACGGTCCCGCCTAGCTCGGACAGGCCGAACAGCACGCCGCCCAGCGTCGCCAGCGCCCCGGCGAGAATCCACACGAACAGCACGACCCGTTCAACGTTGATACCCGACGAGGCTGCCAGATCTCGATTGTCGGCCACCGCCCGCATGGCCTTGCCGATCCGGGTGCGCTGCAGCAGAAGGGCGACCCCGACCAGCACCACCAAACTGATCACGATGGTGGCGAGGTCTTTGTCGGTGATGCGGATGAAACCGTAGTTGCGCTCCACCTGGTTGGTGTAGTCGGCAAACGACTCCGACCGGCCACCGAAATAGACCAACACCAGGTAGCGCAGCGCGAGAGCCAACCCGATGGAGATCACCAGTTGGGCGATGAGTCCGGCGCGCCGGCGCCGCATCGGCCGCCAGATGCCCAGATCGTTCGCCGCGCCCAGCACGGCACCGACGACGATCGCCAGCAAGGTGGCCCAGATCAGCTGAAGCCCGGCGGTGACGTTCAGCGTCCAGGCCACCACGGCTCCGATCGTGACCAGCTCACCATGCGCGAAGTTGGTCAGCCCGGTCGTTCCGAAGATCAACGACAGGCCTATCCCGGTGATGCCGATGACCAGACCAAACCTGATGCCGTCGACCAGCACCCGCAGGACCTCCGCGCTCGCCGCGGTCTGCAGTCCGCCGCGTTGCGCTCCGAATCGGAACACGACCAGCGACAACGTGCCCGGGGCTACCTCACGGACTACCTCGCCCTGCAGCACTTCGACACCCTGAGACAGGGATCTCTGATCGATCCGGAAGGTGTACCGGCCCGGTGTGGGCACCGTCAGCTCCCAGCGGCCACTGTTGTCCGAGATGGTCGAGGAGACCTGCTTGCCGCCGGCGTCGAAGACCCGAACCTGGACACCGGCCAGTAGCGTGCCGTCGGCGTTGCGCAGCGTCCCACTGACCGGTAAACCCTGCTGTTCGGGTGACTGGTCGGATGGCTGTTCGGGTGGCTGTTCTGGTGGCACTGGCTGCGATGACGTGGGCGGGGTAGGGGGTGGTTGCCCGCCGGCCGAAGCCGCCCAGTAAGCACCCGTCGTCCCGAGCAGCGCGGCGCTCGCGATCATGGCTGCGAGCAGCGCGCCCAACACCCTGAGGATGCGCCGGGCGGATGCGGCCTTACCGAACCGCGCGCCGTCTGGATCTCCGACCAGGCCTGGTGGTCGCACAGGCGGGTGTCTCCTTCTGCACAGGGTCGACGGCGGCCCCCGGGATCCCCGTGCGATCCCGCCCGCCGACCAAGTGCTCATAGTGAGCTATCGACCGCGCGCCCTCGCAGGCCCCCCTCCCCCGACACCCTCCCCCGACATGGAGACACATCGGGGTTTCCGGAGGCGGATTTACCCCGATTTGTCTCCATGTCGGGGTAGCGGTCCCCGGAGGGGGGTCAGTCGGCTGGGCGGTCCCGCAGCAGGCAGGTCAGCCGGGCCGAGCAGATCGGTCGCTGCCGCTCGTCGCTGATCCGGATCTCGAAGGTCACCACCGTGCGCCCGCGGTGCAGCGGCGTGCACACGCCGGTCACTTCCCCCTCGGTGGCCGGCCGGTGATGCGAGCAGGACAGCTCCACCCCCACCGGAACCTTGTCCGGCATGCCCCACAGCCAGCCGGCGACCGAGCCGAGGCTCTCTGCCAGCACCGCGCTCGCCCCGCCGTGCAGCAGGCCGAAATACTGGCGATTGTGCGCGACCGGCATGGTCCCCACCACCCGCTCCGGGCTCCATTCAGTGATCTTGATGCCCATCCGGTCCATGAGCTGCTCTCCGGCCCAGCGAGCAAGCACCTCACCGGTGGCCGGATCGACTTCGAACGGGACGGCGGGCGTGGTCACGCGCAACCTCCATGACGACTGGGCGGGGGTTGCGGCCCACTGTAGGTGCTGACGCACCGGGCTGTCGGTGGTCAGGCCTAGACTCGCAGGCCGTGACGATTCACCCACCGCGGCTGCTGCTGCTCGATGGTCACTCGCTGGCCTACCGGGCGTTCTTTGCGCTGCCAGCGGAGAATTTCCGCACTTCAACTGGGCAGACCACCAACGCGGTGTACGGCTTCACCTCAATGCTGATCAACCTGCTCCGCGATGAGCAACCCAGCCATGTCGCCGCCGCGTTCGACGTCTCACGCAAGACCTTCCGGGCCGAGGCGTATGCGCCGTACAAGGCCAATCGCAGCACCACGCCGGACGAGTTTCGTGGTCAGGTGTCCCTGATCCAGGACGTGCTCGCCACCTTGAAGATCCCGGTACTCACCCTGGAGAACTACGAAGCCGACGACCTCATCGCGACCCTGGTCACCCGGGCCGAGCCGGCGGGTTTCGAGGTACTGGTCTGCACCGGTGATCGGGACACCCTGCAGCTGGTCAGCGACCAGGTGACGGTCCTCTACCCGCGCAAAGGTGTCTCGGATCTGACCCGGTTCACCCCCGCGGAGGTCGCCGAGCGCTACGGCCTGACCCCACAGCAGTATCCCGACTATGCGGCGCTACGCGGTGATCCCTCGGACAACCTGCCCGGTATTCCCGGAGTGGGAGAAAAGACCGCGGCGAAGTGGGTGCGGGAATTCGGTTCGCTGGACTCCCTGATCGACCGGGTGGACGAGGTCAAGGGCAAGGCGGGCGACGCGCTGCGCGACAACCTCGCCTCAGTGCTGCTCAACCGCCGGCTCACCGAGCTGGTCCGCAACGTCGACATCCCCGAGCAACCAGCCGATCTGGTACTCAAACCGTGGGACCGCGACGCAGTGCACCGGCTGTTCGACGAGCTGGAGTTCCGGGTGCTGCGCGACAGGCTGTTCGCCACGCTGAGCACCCCCGAACCCGAGGCCGAGGAGGGCTTCGAGGTGCGCGGCGGGGTGATCGAGGCGGGCGGGTTGGCGGCCTGGCTGACGGCACACGCCGACGGCGGGCGCCGGACCGGGCTCGCCTTCCGCGGCAGCTGGGCGAGGGGAGTCGGCGACCTGGAGAGCCTGGCCCTGGCCACCCCCGACGGCGACGGTGGCTACCTCGATCCACGCGCGTTGAGTCCCGACGACGAGCGGGCGCTGGCGCAGTGGCTGGCCGACCCGGCCGTCCCCAAATCCGCGCACGACGCCAAACCGCTGCTGCACGCGTTGCGGGCCCGCGGCATCACCCTGGCCGGACTGACCAGCGATACCGCGCTGGCCGCCTACCTGGTGCGACCCGGCCAGCGTTCCTTTGACCTCGCTGACCTGGTGCTGCGGTACCTGGGCAGGGAACTGCGGGTGGAATCCAGCGAGACTGGCCAACCGAGCCTGTTCGAGGACGAGGACACCGCCGCGCGGGTGGCCGACGAAATCATGCGCGCTCGTGCGGTAGCCGAACTGGCTGAGGCGCTGGACGCCGAGCTGGACCGGATAGCGGGCCGGTCCCTGCTCGCCGACCTGGAGTTGCCGCTGCTCGCCGTGCTGGCCGAGCTGGAAGCCGCCGGCATCGCGGTCGACGGCGACGTGCTTGCCGAGTTGGAAGTCGGTTTCGCAGCCGCGGTGAAGCAGGCCGAGCAAGACTGCTTCGGGGTGATCGGCCGTGAGGTGAACCTGGGCTCGCCCAAACAGTTGCAGGTCGTGCTGTTCGACGAGCTGGGCATGCCGAAGACCAAGCGCACCAAGACCGGTTACACCACCGACGCCGACGCGCTGCAGACGCTGTATGAGTCGACCGGGCACCCGTTGCTGGCCCATCTGCTCGCGCACCGCGACGCGACCCGGCTCAAGACCACGGTGGACGGGCTGCTGAAAACCGTCGCCGACGACGGGCGGATTCACACCACCTACAACCAGACGATTGCCGCTACGGGACGGCTGTCGTCCACCGAACCGAACCTGCAGAACATCCCGATCCGTACCGAGTCCGGGCGTCGAATCCGCACGGCGTTCGTGGTCGGCCCGGGCTATTCGGAGCTGATGACGGCTGACTACAGCCAGATCGAGATGCGGATCATGGCGCACCTGTCCGAGGACACCGCGCTGATCGACGCTTTCACCTCGGGCCATGACTTTCACGCCGCCACCGCCGCCCGGGTGTTCGCGGTGGACGCGACGGCGGTCACCGGGGAGCAGCGCGCCAAGATCAAGGCGATGAATTACGGATTGGCCTACGGCCTGTCCGCCTTCGGCCTGTCCGCCCAGTTGCGCATTTCCACCGAAGAAGCACGCGAGCTGATGGACGAGTACTTCGACCGCTTCGGTGGAGTCCGGACCTACCTGCGCTCAATCGTGGACAAGGCGCGGGTGGACGGCTACACCGCCACCATCATGGGGCGGCGACGCTACCTACCCGACCTGGTCAGTGATAACCGGCAGCGTCGCGAGATGGCTGAACGGATGGCGCTCAACGCGCCGATCCAGGGCAGCGCTGCAGACATCATCAAAGTCGCCATGCTCGGCGTCGCTCGGGCGCTGCGGGCCGAAGGGCTGCGTTCCCGCGTACTGCTGCAGGTGCATGATGAGCTGGTCCTGGAAGTCGCCGACGACGAGCGGATTGCCCTGGAAGCCCTGGTACGCCGGGAGATGGCGTCGGCGTATGCCTTACGGGTACCGCTGGAGGTATCGGTAGGAGTCGGCCGGAGCTGGGACGACGCAGCGCACTGACGACGCCGGTCAACGACGGCGGCAGCAGAAAATGGCGGTTCCGGGGTACAGCGCACCCCGTAGCGGGCTCCACTGACCCCAATTCCGGTTCAGGCCCGGCGGCCATAGCGGCTCGACCAGGTCTTCCAGCGTCAGCCCGGCGGCGACGATTTCCCGGACCCGGTCGCCGAGAGTGCGGTGGTGCTCCACATATGTGGGTTGCCCGGCGCTGTCCACCTCGACGTAGGGGGTGCGGTCGAAGTACGACTGCGTCACGGTCAAACCGGCTTCCCCAGGGTCATCGGGGAAGATCCAGCGCAACGGATGGGTGACCGCGAAGATCCACCGACCGCCGGGCCGGAGCACCCGCGCGACCTCTCGCATCACCGCCGCCGAGTCCGCGACGAACGGCACCGCGCCGAACGCCGAGCACGCCACATCGAAACTGCCGTCGGCGAAAGGCAAGTGCGTGGCGTCGGCCTGCACCAGTGGGACGCAGATCCCGGTTTCCCGTGCCGCGTCCACCGCATGACGAAGCATTTCCGCCGACAGATCCAGGCCGACGACCAGCGCGCCCTGATCAGCCAGCCAGCGTGCACACGGCGCCGATCCGCAACCGACCTCGAGCACCCACCGACCCGTCACCTCGCCCAGCAAGCCGGCGTCCGACTCGCGCAGTCCCTCGGGGCACCACAGAAAGTCCACCAGGCCGAGAAAATCGCCGTGTTCGGCGAGGTAGTCCTCGGCGTCGGCATCCCACCAACGGCGGTTGGCCGCCACCGTATCTGCCTCGCTGACCTCCCGCTTCACCACGCCAACAGTGCCCAGTGCTACCTCGGCAGCTCGGTCGCCCGGCCCGTGCTCGGGCCACCCGGATTGCCGCGCGTCTGTCACTGAGGAAGTCTCTCACCTAGCAGCCGGCGCACTCCGAGGGTCGAGTTTGCTGCTCTGACTCCCACCTGGGTAGGATCGAATTGCGCTGTGGCTGCCTGCTGCCCGGGTTGTCCTGTTGCCCAGTAGTCCGGGTATGGATGATCCGTCGCGGTACGCTAATCAGTGCGGCTTCACACCTGCAGCATCACACCCAAAGCACTGTCACCACAGTTAACACCACAACACCACTCGACCCTATCCCTTCGGAGCAACCCACCGCATGTCCACCGACACCACCACCGCCCCGACCACCCAACAGGTCGCAATCAACGACGTCGGGACGGAGGAGGACTTCCTCGCCGCCATCGACAAGACCATCAAGTACTTCAACGATGGCGATATCGTCGAAGGCACCATCGTCAAAGTCGACCGTGACGAGGTCCTGCTCGACATCGGCTATAAGACCGAGGGCGTGATTCCGTCCCGGGAACTGTCCATCAAACACGACGTCGACCCGGCTGAAGTCGTGTCGGTGGGCGACGAGGTGGAGGCCCTCGTTCTCCAGAAGGAGGACAAGGAAGGCCGGCTCATTTTGTCCAAGAAGCGCGCCCAGTACGAGCGCGCCTGGGGCAATATCGAGACCCTCAAGGAAAACGAAGAGCCGGTGCGCGGCACCGTCATCGAGGTGGTGAAGGGTGGCCTGATCCTCGACATCGGGCTGCGCGGATTCCTGCCGGCCTCGCTGGTCGAGATGCGGCGAGTCCGCGATCTGCAGCCCTACGTAGGTCGCGAGCTCGAGGCCAAGATCATCGAGTTGGACAAGAACCGCAACAACGTGGTGCTGTCCCGGCGGGCGTGGCTCGAGCAGACCCAATCCGAGGTGCGCAGCGAGTTCCTCCACCAGTTGGCCAAGGGCCAGGTGCGCAAGGGTGTGGTGTCCTCGATCGTGAATTTCGGTGCCTTCGTGGACCTCGGTGGAGTGGACGGCCTGGTGCACGTCTCCGAGTTGTCCTGGAAGCACATCGATCACCCCAGCGAGGTTGTCGAGGTCGGCCAGGAAGTCACCGTCGAGGTGCTCGATGTCGACTTGGACCGCGAGCGGGTGTCGCTGTCGCTCAAGGCCACCCAGGAAGACCCGTGGCGGCAGTTCGCCCGGACTCACCAGATCGGCCAGATCGTGCCCGGCAAGGTCACCAAGCTGGTGCCCTTCGGCGCGTTCGTCCGGGTCGAGGAGGGCATCGAGGGTCTGGTACACATCTCGGAACTGTCGGTGCGGCACGTGGAGATCCCCGAGCAGGTTGTGCAGGTCGGCGATGACGTGATGGTCAAGGTCATCGACATCGACCTGGATCGTCGGCGGATCTCGCTGTCGCTCAAGCAGGCCAACGAGGGGCTGTCCCCGGATATGGAGTTCGACCCCACGCAGTACGGCATGACCGCCGAGTACGACAGCGAGGGCAACTACATCTACCCGGAGGGCTTCGACCCGGAGACCAACGACTGGCTCGAGGGCTACGACAAGCAGCGCCAGGAGTGGGAGCGCGCCTACGCCGAGGCTCAGGTCCGCTTCGAGCAGCACCGCAAGCAGGTCACCAAGGCGTCGGAGGCTGAGTCGGAGGCTGCCGAGGACCAGAATTACTCCTCGGCGGCAGCTGCCGAGGCGCCCACTCCCAGTGACACCGGGTCGGGATCGCTCGCCAGTGATGAGCAGCTCGCGGCGCTACGAGAGAAGCTGTCCGGCGGCGTGTAGCTGTCGCGCCCGCATGGCCCGATGCTGCGGGTAGGACTGACCGGAGGGATCGGGTCCGGTAAGTCGATGGTCGCTGCCCGCCTCGCGCAATGCGGGGCGTGGATCATCGACTCGGACCGGATCGCCCGCGAAGTCCTCGAGTTCGGTACTCCGGGGTTGCGTGCGGTCGTCGACGAGTTCGGGGACCAGATCCTCGCCGAGGACGGCACGCTGGACCGGCCGGCGCTGGCGGCACGGGTGTTCGACGACGCCGGCGCCCGGGGTCGGCTCAACGCCATCGTGCACCCGCTGGTCGCGGCCCGCTCCGCGGAGCTGGCCGCGGCCGCACCGCCCGACGCCATCGTGGTTCACGACATCCCACTACTGGTCGAGAACGAGATGGCAGCCCGGTTCCCGCTGGTGGTGGTGGTGCACGCGGACGCCGCGGTCCGGCTGCGCCGGCTGGTCGAGCAACGCGGGATGGCCCAGCCGGATGCCGCCGCGCGGATCGCGGCGCAGGCCACCGACGCGCAGCGCCAGGCAGTCGCGGACGTGTGGCTCGACAACAGCGGGAGTCCGGACCACACGTTCGCGGCGGTGGATCGGTTGTGGGCGCAGCGACTGGTGTCCTTCGAAGCCAACCTGCGACACCATAGCCCGGCCCCACGCCCGAGAAGCCCGGTCGTGGTGGCGCCGGATCCCAACTGGCCGCCTCAGGCGCGACGGATGATTTCCCGGATCGCCGTGGTGACAGGTGCGCGTGCGCACCGGATTGATCACATCGGCTCGACGGCGGTCCCCGGCCTGGATGCCGAGGAGGTGCTGGACCTGCAAGTCGTTGTCAGTGATCTGGACATGGCCGCCCGCATCGCCGACGAGCTCATCGCAGCAGGTCTGGTGAGCCGGCACGGCCGTTGGTGCGATAGCACCCGCGACGGCACCGTCTGGGACAAGGCCATGGCGGCCAACGCCGATCCGGCCCGAGCCGTCAACTGTCACATCCGGCCCGCCGAATCCCCCGCCTGGCGGGAGGCGCTGCTACTGCGGGGCTGGCTGCGCGCTCACCCATCCGATGCCGGTGACTACGGTCGGCTCAAGCATCGGCTTGCGGCACGGCCATGGGACAGCATCGACGCCTACGCCGAGGCCAAGACCTCTTTCATCCGCAGCGCACTGGACCGGGCGCAGCAGTGGGCGCAGCGCACCGGCTGGCAGATGGTCTGAAGGCAGGTCAGCGTCGGCTCCAGGTCAGCGACATTCCCACCGTAGACAGCCAACGCTCCAAGAAGTAGCCGTGGCGAGCCAAACCGTCCACGGTCCGGTAGGTGGTAGTCAGGGCGCCCTGCGCGGTGACCGGATCGAGCAGGCCGGCGAGGACCGCGTCGAGCAACTCGTCGGTGTCGACCACGTCCACCCCGCGGCCGGGGCGCACGATGAGATCCAGGTAATGGTCTTCGGTGCGCCAGCAGCGAGTATCGATGTCGATGCGGACGACATCGATGTAGAAGTGGTCCTGCCACTCATGGCCGGCCGAATAGCACCAGTCAGTGATCCGCAACCCCAGCTCAGGTAGCAGCCAGGATTCCAGCGAGCGGATGGACCGGTGATCGATGACGTCGCGGGCAAGGTAGAGACCGAACGGCTCGAGACGGTATTCGCGGACCGCGCGGACGATACCCTTCGGGTCGGTGTTGGTCATCGCCTCCAGATCGAAGATCTCGGTCTTGGGAGGATGGATGTGCGGGGCGGTCTCGGCTTCCAATCCGCGCGGAGCCGTCATAGCGCTCGACCTTACGGTAATGCCGGGCGTCCATCCGGGGGCTCCCCCTGGCAGCGCATGCCCCCGCTCGACCACGCCACGATCTTCCAGGCGACGGACAACACGCTCACCCTCGAGGAATTGCGGCAGAGCACGATCCGGGTTGCGGGCACCGATTTCGGCATGTACGACCCGCGGCATCTCTGGACACAGCGGCCCGTCCAGAGTGGCAGGGCGTCGAGGCCGTGCTGCTGCGGCCCGACGGGCATATCGGTTGGGTCGACATCGGGCCGGATACCTCGGCGGAATCCGCGGCAAGCCTGCGACGAGTGCTTGCCGGGTGGCTCGACGCGATGCCCACCGCGTGGTTCGGGTCCGGCGCAGACTGTCAGAGTGGCCGCCTACCCTCGAGGGCATGACCAAAACCGCCGCCGTCCGGCGCGACGTGCACCCACACTCGGAGTTCCGGCCGCTCGCCAAGACCTCCCGGGCGCCGGGCCGGTTCCGCATGGTCAGCGACTACGCACCGGCCGGCGACCAACCAACCGCGATCGACGAGCTGGAATGCCGGATCACCGCGGGTGAGCGGGACGTCGTGCTGCTGGGCGCCACCGGAACGGGTAAGTCGGCCACCACCGCCTGGCTCATCGAGCGGATACAGCGGCCGGCGCTGGTGATGGCACCGAACAAGACCCTCGCCGCGCAGCTGGCCCATGAACTGCGGGATTACTTCCCGGACAACGCGGTCGAGTATTTCGTCTCCTACTACGACTACTACCAGCCCGAGGCTTACGTCCCGCAGACCGACACCTACATCGAGAAGGATTCTTCGATCAACGACGACGTGGAGCGACTGCGACATTCCGCCACGATGTCGCTGCTCACTCGCCGTGATGTCGTCGTGGTCGCCTCGGTGTCGTGCATCTTCGGCCTCGGTACCCCTCAGGAGTACCTGCGGGGATCGATCCAGGTGCCGGTCGGTGGTGACATCGGTCGTGACGCGCTGCTGCGGGCGCTGGTCGACATCCAGTACACCCGCAACGATCTGGCCTTCGCCCGCGGCACGTTCCGGGTCCGCGGTGACACCGTAGAAGTCATCCCGGCCTATGAGGAGCTCGCTGTTCGCATCGACTTCTTCGGTGACGAGGTGGAGGCGCTCTACTACCTGCACCCGCTCACCGGAGAGGTGGTTCGGGAGGTGCCCGAGCTACGGATCTTCCCGGCCACCCACTACGTTGCCGGGCCAGAGCGGATGGAACGCGCTATCGCGGGCATCGGATCCGAGCTGGAAGAGCAGCTGGCGAAGCTGGAGAAGCAGGGCAAGCTGCTGGAAGCCCAGCGGCTGCGGATGCGCACCCAGTACGACGTCGAGATGATGCGTCAGGTCGGGTTCTGCTCGGGCATCGAGAATTACTCGCGGCATATCGACGGGCGCCCGGCCGGGTCGGCCCCGGCCACCCTGCTGGATTACTTCCCGGAGGATTTCCTGCTGGTCATCGACGAGTCGCATGTCACCGTCCCGCAGATCGGCGGGATGTATGAGGGCGACGCCTCCCGCAAGCGCACGCTGGTGGAGCACGGGTTCCGGTTACCCTCCGCGCTGGACAATCGGCCGTTGACGTGGGAGGAGTTCCAGGATCGGATCGGCCAGACGGTGTATCTGTCAGCAACCCCGGGACCCTACGAGATGGCCCAGGCCGGCGGCGAGTTCGTCGAGCAGGTGATCCGGCCCACCGGCCTGGTGGACCCGGAGGTGGTGGTGAAACCCACCAAGGGTCAAATCGATGACCTGGTGCACGAGATCCGCCTGCGCGCCGAGCGCAACGAACGGGTGCTCGTCACCACGTTGACCAAGAAGATGGCCGAGGACCTCACCGACTACCTGCTCGAGCTCGGCGTCCGGGTGCGCTACCTGCACTCCGAGGTCGACACGCTGCGCCGGGTGGAGCTGCTGCGGCAGTTACGGCTGGGTGAGTTCGACGTGCTGGTCGGGATCAACCTGCTGCGCGAGGGTCTGGATCTCCCCGAAGTGTCCCTGGTCGCAATCCTCGACGCCGACAAGGAAGGCTTCCTGCGCAGCGGGACCTCGCTGATCCAGACCATCGGTCGGGCCGCCCGCAACGTGTCCGGCGAGGTGCACATGTACGCCGACACCGTCACTGACTCGATGCGCCGGGCGATCGACGAGACCAACCGGCGGCGAGCCAAGCAGGTCGCGTTCAACACCGAGCATGGGGTGGATCCGCAACCGCTCCGCAAGAAGATCAACGACATTCTGGAGCGCGTCTACACCGAGGCCAGCGACACGGCGGACACCGTTGCGATCGGCGGATCCGGTCGCAACGCCTCCCGGGGCAAGCGCGCCGCCGGCGAGCCGGGCCGGGCCCGCAACAGCGCTGGCGTGCTGGAGGGTCGGGACACCTCGTCGATGCCCCGCGCCGAGCTGGCGGATCTGGTGCAGCAGCTCACCGACCAGATGATGGGCGCAGCCCGCGAGCTGCAGTTCGAACTGGCCGCCCGGCTGCGCGACGAGATCGCCGACCTCAAGAAGGAGCTTCGCGGCATGGACATCGCCGGTCTCCGCTAGTAGGCCGCCCGTCAAGTACCGCCAACCCCCGGTCCCGGCGCCGCTAACCACAGCCAACCCAGCCAATCACTGCGCGGACACCAGCGCGTGGCGGCCACGCACTTCACGGCGGGTGAGCAACCACCAGCGACTACCGGGGCAGCCGCACCACGCCCTCCTGCACCACGCTGGCGATCAATCTGCCATCACGGCTGAAGAACCGTCCGGTCGCCAACCCGCGCCCGCCCGCCGCCGAGGGCGAGGTGTAGTCGCACAGCACCCAATCGTCGGCCCGGAACGGCCGATGGAACCACATCGCGTGATCCAGGCTGGCGGCCATCACATCTTGACCCAACACGTGACCGTGCGCGGCGGCCACCGACCCCAGCAGCGTCAGGTCTGAGGCATAGGCAAGCACGCAGACGTGCAGCAAAGGGTCGTCGGGCAACACGCCGTCAGCCCGCATCCACAGCTGGTCACACGCCGGCGGCCCGGTCCGCCGCCGCACGCTGGCAGCCCAGATCGGCGGGGTGATGAAGCGCAAGTCGAACGGCCGTGGCACCCGGGTGAACGGTGCCGGGGCATCGCCGGCGTGTCGGGCCCAGCACGCCCAGTCATCGAGCTGGTCGGGCGGCGGCACCTCGGGCATCTCATCGGCGTGTTCCAGGCCGACCTCCGGGAGCTGGAACGACGCGGACAACACGAAGATCGCTTCGCCGTGTTGGATCGCCACCACGCGCCGGGTGGTAAACGAGCGCCCGTCCCGGATGCGGTCGACGTTGTAGACGATGGGCACCCGGGGATCGCCGGGCCGGACGAAATAGGCGTGCAGCGAGTGCACTCGGCGCTCGACCGGAACGGTGCGGCCAGCTGCGACCAGCGCCTGGCCGGCCACCTGCCCACCGAATACCCGCAGGTGGGCATGCGTGGGACTGACGCCGCGGAAGATGTTGTCTTCTATGCGTTCGAGATCCAGCAAGGCCACCAGGCGGTCCAGCACCGGCTGCCCGCGCGGCACACCGTCGGCCGCCCGCGGAGCGTCGTCCCACTGGCGCCGTGCGGCGTCTGCGGGGTCAGCCAAGATCCTCCTCGCCCAGGCGGTGCACCCGAATGAGGTTAGTCGAGCCCACCGTGCCGGGCGGGGATCCCGCCACGATCACTACCAGATCGCCCCGCTGGTATCGCCCGATCGTCAACATCGCCTGGTCCACCTGGCGGACCATCGCATCGGTGGTCTCCACCCGGTCCACCAGGAACGTTTCGGTTCCCCAGGTCAAGGTGAGCTGGTTGCGCACGGGGGCTTCCGGGGTGAATGCCAGCAACGGCAGGTGGGTGTGCAGCCGCGCCAGCCGGCGAACGGTGTCACCGGACTGCGTGAACGCCACCAGCGCCTTGGCCTCGAGCTGCTCGCCGATGTTGCGCGCCGCGTAGGACAGCACACCCCGCTTGGTCCGTGGCACATGGTTGAGCGGTGGAACATGGTGCGACCCGGTTTCCACGGCCTCCACGATCCGGCTCATTGTTTTCACCGACTCGATCGGGTACCGGCCGACGCTGGTCTCGCCGGACAGCATCACCGCGTCGGTGCCGTCGAGCACCGCGTTGGCCACATCGGAGGCCTCCGCCCGGGTCGGCCGGGCGTTGCCGATCATGGAATCGAGCATCTGGGTCGCCACGATGATCGGCTTGGCGTTTTCCCGGGCGACCTGGATGGCCCGCTTCTGCACTAGCGGCACGTTTTCCAAAGGCAACTCCACGCCCAGGTCGCCTCGCGCCACCATCACCGCGTCGAAGGCCAGCACGATCGCCTCGAGATTGTCGACCGCCTCGGGTTTCTCCAGCTTGGCGATCACCGGCAGCCGGCCACCCGGCACTGCATCCATCGTGCGATGCACCAGGTCGATATCGGCCGGTGACCGGACGAACGACAGCGCCACCAGGTCCACCCGCAACCGCAGGGCGAACTCCAAATCGGCGATGTCCTTGGCGGACAGCGCCGGCACCGACACGTTCATCCCAGGCAGCGACAAGCCCTTGTGGTCGCTGACCACACCACCCTCGATGACTTCGCAGACCACCTCGGTGTCCTCGACCTTGCGCACCAACAGGGCGATCTTGCCGTCGTCCACCAGTAACGAGTCGCCCTCGCGGGCATCGTTGGCCAACCCCGCGTACGTGGTCGAGACCCGGTCATGGGTGCCGGGCACGTCCTCGACGGTCACCCGCACCTCGTCGCCGGTGCGCCACTGCACCGGACCGGCCGCGAACCGACCCAACCGGATCTTGGGGCCCTGCAGATCGGCCAGGATCCCCACCGCGTGGCCAACCTCGTCGCTGGCCTCCCGAACCATCGAGAAGACCCGTGCATGATCCGCATGCGAACCGTGACTGAAGTTGAGGCGAGCAACATCCATCCCGGCCCACACCAACTCCCGGATCCGCTCCGGGGTCGCAGTGACCGGCCCGATCGTACAAACGATCTTCGCGCGTCGACTCATAGTGGGACAGAGTAGCGGTGCATGCGGATCGGTCAGATGGCGCTCAGGTGTCCGGTGGATGTCTAGGTCGAGGTTGCTCCGACCTGCCTGGCCAGCCACTCAGTCAGGGGCCGGGTGGTTCGCCAACCGTCGCGAACCCGGTCCAGGCAGGTCCGCTGGTGGAGTACCTCGCCCGGTGGCCACGATTGCCACAGGTACAGCGAGCGGTGCCGCAACAGGTCCAGCCGCGGATGATCGGTGCAATCCCCCGAGGACATGAGCGCAGCGTGTCACCACCGCGCTGCATCCAAGACAACCGGGCGAGCAGGCGCTGCAGATCCTCACCGCTGCGCTCGGCGTCCACCGCCATCCGGTATCGGGTGATCTCGTCACTGGACCAGTGGTACGCGCCGCCCGCGACGAACAGCCCGTCGGCCCCTCCCTGGGTGTAGAAGGCGGCGCCAGGCGCGTCGATCACGGCGCCACAGTGCGTCTTGTACGGACTCTAGAAACGCACCGCCGCATGCTAGCGGCGGCCCTGCGCTAGGAGGCCAGCGCCGGCTCCTTGCGCTCGGCGAGTACCTCCGGATCCTCCCTACCCCGGGGCGCCATGCTCAGGTAGATCACCGCGCCGACGAACACCACCGCTGAGGTGATCACATTGATGCGCAGCCCGAAGATCATGGTAGCCGGGTCGGCGCGCATCAGTTCGATCCAGAACCGGCCGGCGGTGTAGCCCGCGACGTAGAGCGCGAAGGCTCGCCCGTGGCCGAGCCGGAACCGGCGGTCGGCCCATACGACCAGCGCCGCGACGCCCAGATTCCAGATCATCTCGTAGAGGAAGGTCGGGTGCACGATCTCCACTGGAGGGCCCTGCGCGATCCCGTTGAGTGGATCGGGGATTCCGGTGACCGGATTCACCCGCTCACGGATCTCCAGTCCCCACGGCAGCGAGGTGGGGCCGCCGTAGAGCTCCTGGTTGAAGTAGTTGCCCAGCCGGCCTATCGCTTGGGCGGTCACGATGGCCGGCGCGACGGCGTCGGCTAACGCGGGCATCGGGATACCCCGCCGCCGGCAACCGATCCAGGCCCCGACGGCTCCGAGCGCGATCGCCCCCCAGATACCGAGGCCGCCCTTCCAGACCTCCAGAGCGGCGATCGGGTCTCCGCCCGGGCCGAAGTACTTTTGCCAGTCCGTCGCCACGTGGTACAGGCGGCCACCCACCAGGCCGAACGGTACGGCGAACACCGCGATGTCGGTCACCGCCCCGGCTTGACCGCCCCGAGCCTGCCAGCGACGTTCGCCCCACAGGATCGCCACGATGATCGCAGCGATGATGCACAGCGCGTAAGCGCGGATCGGCACCGGCCCCAGATACCAGACCCCCCGATCCGGGCTGGGAATGTAGCTGAAGAACATCGCGGTAAGCACGGGCGACACGGTATCTCTCGCCCAGATGGCGCAGGGGCGCGGGTAAGTCAGGCGGGTTGCGGGGCGGGTCGGCGCACACCGGTGGCGAGGTCGGCGGCCAGTGCGCGGACGCCTGCCTCGCCATCCCGCGCGGCGGTGACGAAGGCGGAGCCGACGATCACCGCGTCGGCGAACGCGGCTACCTCGGCAGCCTGCGCACCGTTGCGCACCCCGAGACCGACCCCCACGGGCAGCCCTGGCGCCAGTTCCCGCACCCGGCCGACCAGCGTCCCCGCCGCGCTGCTCACCACGTCCCGGGCACCGGTCACCCCCATCACGGAGCTCGCGTACAGGAAGCCGCGGGTGACTGCGGCAGTGTCTGCGATCCGCTCGTCGGTGGACGACGGGGCGACGAGGAAGATCCGGTCCAGATCATGCGCTTGAGCCGCACCGAGCCAGTCGTGCGCCTCGTCGGGGATCAGATCGGGGGTGATGACGCCGAGGCCACCGGCAGCTGCCAGATCCCGGGCGAAGGCGTCCACACCGTAGCGGTGCACCGGGTTCCAGTAGGTCATCACCACGGCCCGCCCACCGGCAGCAGCGATGGACTCCACGACCGCCAGCACATCCTTCAGCCGCACCCCGCCACGCAGCGCCGCGTCGGCGGCGGCCTGGATCGTCGGCCCGTCCAGCACTGGATCGGAGTAGGGCACCCCGACCTCGACCAGGTCGCAGCCGCCGTCCAGCATGGCCTGCAGCAAGGTTCGTGAGCCGTCCACTGTCGGGTAGCCGGCGGGCAGGTAGCCGACCAGCGCGGCCCGATGCTCGGCACCACAGGCGTCGAACAGCGCCGCCAGCCGGGGGGTCATTGCTGTCCGTCCAGCAGGTTGAACCACTTCACCGCGGTATCCACGTCCTTGTCACCCCGGCCGGACAGATTCACCAGCAACAACGCCCCATCCCCCAGTTCAGGACCGAGTTTCAGCGCCCCGGCCACGGCGTGCGCCGACTCGATCGCCGGGATGATCCCTTCGGTGCGCGACAGCAGCTGGAAGGCCTCCATCGCCTGGGCATCCGTGATCGGCCGGTACTCGGCGCGCCCGGTGTCCTTGAGCCAGGAATGCTCGGGGCCGACCCCGGGGTAGTCCAGCCCGGCCGAGATCGAGTGTGTCTCGATGGTCTGCCCGTCGGAGTCCTGCAGCAGGTAGGACAGCGCTCCATGCAGCATCCCGGGCTCTCCGGCGGACAGCGTCGCCGCGTGCCGGCCGGTATCGACACCGTCGCCGGCCGCCTCGAAGCCGACCAGGCGCACGTCCGGGTCGTCGATGAACGGGTGGAAGATGCCGATCGCGTTGGAGCCGCCACCGACGCACGCGGCCACCGCATCGGGCAACCGGCCGTACCGGGCCAGCATCTGCTCGCGAGCCTCCAGCCCGATGACCCGGTGGAAATCACGCACCATCACCGGGAACGGGTGCGGCCCGGCGACCGTACCGAGCAGGTAGTGGGTGGTGTCCACGTTGGTCACCCAGTCCCGCAGCGCCTCGTTGATGGCGTCTTTCAACGTGCGCGATCCCGTCTTGACGGGCACCACCTCGGCGCCGAGCAGCCGCATCCGGGCGACGTTGAGCGCTTGGCGCTGGGTGTCCACCTCACCCATGTAGACCACGCACTCCAGCCCGAGCAGCGCGCACGCGGTCGCGGTGGCGACGCCGTGCTGGCCCGCACCGGTCTCCGCGATCACCCGTGGCTTGCCCATCCGCTCGGTGAGCAATGCCTGACCCAGCACATTGTTGATCTTGTGGGAGCCAGTGTGGTTGAGATCCTCGCGCTTGAGCACGATGCGGGCGCCGCCGGCGTGCTCCGCGAGCCGGGGCGCCTCCGTGATCGGTGATGGCCGGCCGGTGTAGTCGGCGAGCAGGCCGTTTAGCCTGGCGGTGAACTCCGGGTCGGACCGGGCGGCGGTGTAGGCGGCGGTGAGCTCGTCGAGGGCCGCGATGAGCGCTTCGGGCACGAAACGGCCGCCGTAGGCTCCGAAGTGACCGCGGGCATCGGGCTGGGCCACGCTCAGCGCGGGATGGATGCTGACCATCCCGTCACCGGACCGGCTTGGGACAGGCCGGGTGCGACCCGGCGGTGACCAGCTGGATGACTGCGGCCTTCGGATCGCCGCTGGTCACCAGACCCTCACCGACCAGAACAGCGTCGGCGCCCGCACCGGCGTAGGCCATCAGGTCGGCTGGTCCTCGTACTCCGGACTCGGCGACGCGCAGCACATCGGGCGGCAGACCAGGGGCGATCTTGCTGAAGACCGCTGGGTTGACGTCCAGGGTGTGCAGGTCGCGAGCGTTGACGCCGATCAGGCTCGCGCCGGCCTCCAGGGCTCGGTCGGCCTCCTCGGCGGTGTGCACCTCGACCAGTGCCGCCATCCCCAACGACTCGACCCTATCCACCAGTGCGACCAGCGCATTCTGTTCCAGCGCCGCGACGATCAGCAGCACCACGTCGGCGCCGTGCGCCCGGGCTTCGTGCACCTGGTAGGGGCTGACGATGAAGTCCTTGCGCAAGACCGGGACATCCACCACGGCACGGACGGCATCCAGATCGGCCAGCGAGCCGCCGAAGCGCCGGCCCTCGGTGAGCACACTGATCATGCGGGCGCCGGCCTCGGCGTAATCAGCAGCGAGCGCGGCCGGATCCGGGATGTCGGCCAGCATGCCCTTGGACGGGCTGCGGCGCTTGACCTCCGCGATGACGCCGATGCCGGGGCTGCGCAACGCCGCCAGCGCATCCCGGGGAGCCGACACCCGGGAGGCGCGCCGCTTGATTTCGGTGAACTCGACCGCAGCTTCGCGGGCCGCGAGGTCGACTCGGACCCCTTCGAGGATCGCTTCCAGGACGCTCAAACCTCTCCCCTTCCGCCCCCGTGCGCAGCCGGGTATCGATGCTAGCTGCGGAGTGGTCGGCGTCACCTCACCGGGGGTGTCCTGGGGACGTGGGGTCCTCGCCGGCGTCCATGCGCTCCCAGAATCGTCCGTCGTCCGGTGGTACCCGGCCATCCGATCGGGCTACCGGCGATTGGTAACGGCGGCCCAGCCGGGACATCCGGCGTCCCCGCGCGAGCAGCACGACACCGGCCGCAGCGAGCAGCCCCGCCCCCACCGCGGCCAGGACCGGGCCGGCGAACAGGATCGTGGCCGGACCGAGCGGGACCGACCGGGCGGGCAGCTGCCTCGCAGACATCGCGACCCCGGTAAGCCAGCCCAGGTCGAACACCCGCAGTACCGCGACGGCCAGCGGCGCTGCCGCACCGAGCAGCAACGCACCGAGCAGCCATCGCACCCGTCCACCGGTGGCCAGTACGGCCGCCACCGCTGCGAGTGCAAGCACCGCCAGCGGGCCCAGCGCCGGCAGCACCTCCGAGCCGGCCAGCCGCACCTCGACGATGCCCCGCAGCGGCGTCTGCACCGCGATGTGCGCCCAGCCGAGTGCCGCCGCGCCGCCGAGTGCCGCCGATGCCGCAATCAGCGCCGCGACAGTCGCCAGCAGCGCACGGCGCGAGGCAGGAAGTTCAGGCACGCACCGACTCGGCGGTTTCCCCGGTGGCCAGGCGCAAGGTGCCGGCAGCGGCGATGGCCGCCAGTACCGCACCCGCCTTGTTCAGGCACTCGGCGTCTTCGGCCACCGGGTCGGAGTCGGCGACGATGCCGGCACCGGCCTGCACGTAGGCCACCCCGTTGCGGACCACCGCGGTCCGGATGGCGATCGCGGTATCGGCGTCTCCAGCGAAGTCGAGGTAGCCGACCACTCCCCCGTACACCCCACGCCGGGTGGGCTCGAGTTCCTCGATGAGCTCCATCGCCCGCGGCTTGGGCGCCCCGGACAGCGTCCCGGCCGGGAAGCACGCGGCCACCGCGTCGAACGCGGTGCGCCCCTCGGCCAGCTGGCCGGTGACCGTCGAGACCAGGTGCATGACGTGGCTGTAGCGCTCGACCCGGAAGAAGTCGGTGACGTGAACTGAACCGGGCCGGCACACCCGACCCACGTCGTTGCGACCGAGATCGACCAGCATCAGGTGCTCGGCGCGCTCCTTCTCGTCGACCAGCAGGTCCTTTTCCAGCCAGCAGTCCTCGTCCGGGTCGGCGCCGCGGGGGCGGGTGCCGGCGATCGGGTGCATGGTGACCTTCCCGTCCCGCACGGTCACCAGCGACTCCGGGCTGCAGCCGACGATGCTGAAGTCATCCAGCGTGAGCAGGTACATGTACGGGCTGAGATTGCTGGTGCGCAGCACCCGGTAGATGTCCAGCGGATCGGCGTCGGTGGCCATTTCCAAGCGCTGCGACACCACGACCTGGAATGCTTCACCGGCGCGGATCGCCTCCTTGGCCGTTTCCACTGCGGCGTAGTACTGCTCCGGGCTGCGGCGGCGCACGAACTCCGGCGCCGGCCGGTGAAACACCGCCGCGCTGGCCGGCGCTGGTGTGCACAGCTGCGCGACCATTGCATCCAACCGGGCGACCGCGTCGTCGTAGGCCTCGTCGACGCGATGCGGGGAGTTGTCCCGATTGATCGCGTTGGCGATCAGCGTGATGGTGCCCTCATGGTGGTCCAGCGCGGCCAGATCGCTGGCCAGTAGCATCACCAGCTCGGGCATCTTGAGGTCGTCAAGCGCCAGTTCGGGCAGCCGTTCCAGGCGTCGCACGGCGTCATATCCCAGGTAGCCGACCATTCCGCCGGTGAGCGGGGGCAGGTCGGGAAGCGGCTCGGTGTGCAGCGCCGCAACGGTTGCCCGCAACGCCTCCAGCGGCGTGCCCGCCCATTCCTGCGCCACCCCGGGAAGCCCTACCGGAGGTTTTCCGCGCCACACCGTGCGACCGCCGGCCTCGGTAAGGGTGGCGGCGCTGTGGACCCCGACGAACGACCAGCGTGACCACGACGAGCCGTTCTCCGCGGACTCGAACAGGAAGGTTCCCGGGCGGCCTTGGGCGAGCTTGCGGTACACCCCCAACGGGGTCTCACCGTCGGCGAGCAACGTCCGGGTAACCGGGATCACCCGGCGATCGGTCGCCAGCGCGCGAAACCGCTCCCGATCCAGCCGTAGTTGCCCGATACCGGTGGCGCGGATACTGACCATGGAGACATTGTGCCCGCCCTTGACTCCAGAGTGTGGTCGGGCATAGTTTTTCATTTGTTGTTGAAAAGGAGGAACCCTGCGTGGTGCACGAGGGCAGCAGGCAGGCTCGACCCCGCGGACGCCGTCCGGCCGGGGAGAACACCCGGGCGGCACTACTCGACGCCGCCAGGATGGAATTCACCGAGCGTGGTTTCGACGGCGCCACGGTGCGCACCATCGCTCAGCGAGCGGGCATGGATCCCGCGATGGTCAACCACTGGTTCGGCGGCAAGGATGGCTTGTTCGTCGCCGCCCTGCAACTGCCGGTCGACCCGGAAGACATCATCCATCGGGTCCTCGACGGGCCTGCCGACCAGACTGCTGAGCGGGTTCTGCGCACCTTCCTGTCGGTTTGGGACACCAACGGCGGTGGGGCGCTGACTGCGCTGGTGCGCAGCGTGGCCAGTCACGAAGCAGCCGCCCGGATGATGCGCGAGTTCGTCAGCCGGGTGGTCTTCGGCCGGATCATCTCCGCGGTCGCGCCCGACCAGCTCGAGCTGCGCACCGCGCTGTGCGGCACGCAGATCACGGGTCTGGCGATGGTGCGCTACGTGATCCGCCTGGAGCCACTGGCCTCCGCCGGTCACGACACCGTGGTCGCGGCGATCGCCCCGAACCTCCAGCGGTACCTGACCGGCACCCTGTAGTTGGGGGCTCTTCAAGAGCTACCAACCCCGATACGGGCGGTCGTTAACCGCCACCAACCGAAGATCACGGCTTGAGCAGACTGCTGAAACACGTCGCTGAACCGGTGTGACAAGCGGGGCCGATCTGGTCGACGAGGAGCAGCACCGCGTCGCCGTCGCAGTCCAGCCGAACCTCGTGCACGTGTTGGGTGTGCCCGGAGGTCTCGCCCTTCACCCAGTAGGTCCGCCTGCTGCGCGACCAGTAGGTGGCTTTGCCGGTGGTGAGCGTGCGGTGCAGCGCTTCGTCGTCCATCCAGGCCACCATCAGCACGTCACCGGTACCTCGCTGCTGGACCACGGCGCACACCAGCCCGTCGGCGTTGCGCTTGAGTTTGCCGGCGATCACCGGGTTCAGCCCACTCACCGGACCGTCACCCCCGCGCGGCGCAGGCCGTCTTTCACCTCGCCGATGCGGAGCTGGCCGAAATGGAAGACGCTGGCGGCGAGCACCGCGTCAGCGCCGGCCGCCACCGCGGGCGGGAAGTGCTCCACCTCGCCCGCCCCGCCACTGGCGATCACCGGCACCGTGACGACGCCACGTACGGCAGAGATCATTTCCAGGTCGAAGCCGGCCTTGGTGCCATCGGCATCCATCGAGTTGAGCAGGATCTCCCCGACGCCCAGTTGCTGGCCTCGGGCCGCCCAGGACACCGCGTCGATCCCGGTGCCGCGCCGACCGCCGTGGGTGGTCACCTCGAACCCCGAGGGGGTTGGCGGTTCACCGGCCGGGACCCGGCGGGCATCCACCGACAGCACGATGCACTGCGCCCCGAATCGATGGCTGGCCTCACGCAGCAGCTCCGGGCGGGCGACCGCGGCGGTGTTGATGCTCACCTTGTCCGCGCCGGCCCGCAACAACCGGTCCACATCGGACACCTCGCGGATCCCGCCGCCCACGGTGAGCGGGATGAACACGCACTCCGCGGTGCGCCGGACCACGTCATAAGTCGTCTCCCGATCGGCAGCTGATGCCGTGACGTCGAGGAAGGTCAGCTCGTCGGCGCCCTGTGCGTCGTAGGCGGTGGCCAGCTCCACCGGATCGCCGGCATCCCGTAAGGCGGTGAAGTTCACGCCTTTGACGACCCGACCGGCGTCGACGTCCAGGCAGGGAATCACGCGCACCGCAACGGCCATCCATCCAGCCTAGGCGCGCGGGCATCAGGCCCCGGCACACCGGGCAGGAGGGCACGAGACACCAGGCACTGGGACGCGACACACCGGGCGCCAGGGAGCGACATGCGTGGCAGGAGGGCGCGACACGCCTGGCTAGCGGGCGGCGGCCAGGGCGTCGGGGAGCGTGAGGGCACCGGTGTAGAGCGCCTTGCCGATGATGGCGCCCTCCACACCTTCCGGGGCCAGAGCTGCTAGCGCGGCCACGTCGGCGGCGCCGGAGACCCCGCCGGAGGCGATCACCGGCGCGTCGGTTCGAGCGCACACCGCGCTGAGCAGCTCCAGATTCGGACCCCGCAGGGTGCCGTCCTTGGTGACGTCGGTGACCACGTAGCGCGGGCAACCGTCGCCGTCCAGGCGCTCGAGCACCTCCCAGAGGTCACCGCCGGACGAGGTCCAGCCGCGCGCGGCGAGGATGTGCTGCCCGTCGATGATCCGCACATCGAGCCCCACCGCGATCCGCTCGCCGTACTCGGCGATCACCCCGCGGCACCAGGACGGGTTCTCCACCGCGGCGGTGCCCAGATTGACCCGGGCGCATCCGGTGGCCAGCGCACGCCGCAGCGACACATCGTCGCGGATACCACCGGACAGCTCCACCGCGATGTCCAACCGGCCGACGACCTCGGCGAGCAGGTCGGCGTTGGAGCCCCGACCGAAGGCCGCGTCCAAATCGACCAGGTGGACCCATTCAGCTCCATCGGCTTGCCACGCCAATGCGGACTCGACAGGGTTGCCGTACACGGTCTCGGTGCCGGCCTCGCCCTGCGTGAGGCGGACAGTCCGGCCACCGGCAACGTCGACCGCGGGCAGCAGCACGAAACTCACCGGCCCACCCTAAGCCGTGGCGCACCGGCTATAGCGTGGCGATCCAGTTCCGCAGCAGGTGCGCACCCGCGTCGCCGGACTTCTCCGGGTGGAACTGGGTCGCGCATAGTGGCCCGTTCTCCACCGCCGCGACGAACGGCTCGCCGTGCTCGGCCCAGGTCACCAGCGGCGGAACCAGCGGCCCTGAGCTTTCCATTTCCCAGCGGCGGGCCGCGTAGGAGTGCACGAAATAGAACCGGGTGTCCGCGTCGAGGCCGGCGAACAGTTTCGAGCCGACCGGTACGGTCACCGTGTTCCACCCCATGTGTGGCAGCACATCGGCCTTCAACCGCTCCACGGTCCCCGGCCACTGGTCGCACCCCTCGGTCTGCACCCCGTGCTCGACACCACGGCTGAACAGCACCTGCATGCCCACGCAGATACCCAACACCGGGCGCCCACCGGCCAGCCGGCGGCCGATGATCCGATCACCGCGCACCGCCCGCAGCCCCGCCATACACGCCGCGAAGGCCCCGACCCCGGGCACCACCAGCCCGTCAGCGTTCAGCGCCGCCCCAACATCAGCCGTCACCGCCACCTCTGCACCGGTGCGGCTCAACGCCCGCTGCGCCGACCGCAAATTCCCCGACCCGTAGTCCAGCACCACCACCCGCGTCACCCCCCTACCTTCCCTCAGCCGCACTCCGCGGGCTCAGCGGGGTAAATGAGGTGCCAATAACCCCGCTGAGCCCGCTGAATGCGCCATCCTGGGGCGGTGCGAGAGCAGGACTTGATGCGGCATTTGGACGATCTTGTGGCACGCCGGTATGAGGGGGCGGCGTCGTGGGTGGATCGGGTGGCGGTGTTTCAGCGAGCCGTCGAATTGCTCGATCCGGTGGTCCGCGGTGTCTTCGCTGAGGCCGACGCGATGTTCCTCGAACACACCGGGGAGATCACTCGCCACAGCGTCGAGGACAGCGACGGCAGCGTGGGCGAGCGTTGGGAGCTGTCCTGGCCGCGGCAACGGGAAGCCGTCTCCCGGCACGGTGGCCCGGTCGGTCCCGTGCAGGTGGTCGCCTGGTTCCGGCGCAGCTTCAACCATGCGCACCTGCGCGGCGCGACCGCCGGGGATTGGCCGCTGCAGGTGACCACGACCGACGACGCCACCAGGCAGTTACCGATCGTGCGCGCCATCGTCGAGGCGGAGCTGCACCAGAAGATCTATGAAGGGCGGTATCCGGTGATGCCGGTGGCGGTGCGCAATTACGGCCTACCACCTGACTGACCCACGGTGCGCGCAGGCCAAGAACCACCGAGGGCGTGTGCTGATCGTGACGTGCGGCGGTGAACAGCCCTCCGCACCCGCGGTGCATACCCGGCATGCGGGTCAAGCCGGCGATGTGCACTGTGCTGCGTCCAAGGCGCGTTCAGGACTGTTCACATCGGGAAGACCTTCCGCATGGATATTTCACGGAAGACACCGGAGGACTTCCCTCGGACCGCGATCGTCACGGGGTCTGATTCCGGCATCGGCAAGGCAACCGCGGTGGCGTTGGCTGAGCTGGGGTGTGACGTCGGGGTCACCTGGCACAGCGACGAGCAGGGCGCGAAGGCGACCGCCGATGAAGTTCGTGCCAGCGGCCGACGTGCCGAAGTGCGGCAGCTCGACCTCGATGCCCTACCCGGCGCCGTAGAGGTCATCGACGAGCTCGCCGACACCCTGGGCGGTGTCGACGTACTGGTGAACAACGCAGGCACGGGGTCGTCGGCGCTGCTGGTGGATCTGGACTACGACACCTGGCGTCAGGTCATCGCCACGGATCTCGACGGCGCCTTTCTGTGCCTGCAGCGGGCGGCCCGGCGGATGATCAACGCCGGGCGTGGCGGCCGGATCGTGAACATCACCAGCGTGCACGAGCACCAGCCCAGGGTCGGTCTGGGAGCCTACTGCGCGGCCAAGGGCGGATTGGGTCTGCTGACCAAGACCGCCGCGCTCGAGCTGTCCGAGTACCAGATCACGGTCAATGCCGTCGCACCAGGGGAGATAGCCACCCCGATGACCGGGCAGGAGGACATCGACGTCCACGAGCAGCATCGCGCCGGCGTGCCGCTCGGCCGGCCCGGGGACGCGCGAGAAATCGCGGCGGTGGTCGCGTTCCTGTGCTCGCCTGCGGCGTCGTACGTCACCGGAGCGTCCTGGCCGGTGGACGGCGGGATGCTGCAGATGGGCCCGATGGCCGGTTCCCATCTACCAGCGGAGGACTGGCGCCGGCCATGAAACGCTCGAAACACCATCGCTCCCCCGGCGGACCCGCCAGGTAAGCCAGCCGCGACTCGAATCCAGATTATGGGCGGTCAACAGCTCCACGGGCATCAGGCCGCCGTCCGCAGCGTTACACCGCTGCCGCGGCCTTGCGTGCCGCCACCAAGACGGGATCCCACACCGGCGAGAACGGCGGCGCGTACCCGAGGTCCAGGCTGGTCATCTCCTCGACGGTCATCTCGTTCCAGAGCGCGACGGCGCAGACGTCGACCCGCTTGCCCGACCCTTCCCGGCCCACCAGTTGCGCGCCGAGCAGCCGCCCGGTACCCCGCTCGGCGATCATCTTCACGGTGACCGGCACGGCACCCGGGAAGTAACCGGCCCGGGTGGTGGACCGCACCGTCACCGCCACCGACTCCAGCCCCACTGCCCGCGCCTCGGTCTCCCCCAATCCCGTTCGGCCGACCTCCAGATCGCACACCTTGCTGACCGCGGTGCCGACCACGCCGGGGAAGGTCGCATAGCCACCGCCCAGGTTCGTGCCGATCACCCGGCCATGCTTGTTGGCGTGGGTGCCCAACGCGACATGCACTCGACGTTGCGAGACGCGATGGAACACTTCGACGCAGTCGCCGCCGGCCCACACCCCGTCGTGGCCGGGCACCTTCATCTGGAAATCCGTGAGCACTCCACCGTGCTCGCCCAGCGGGAGCCCGACCACCCGGGCCAGTTCCGTGTTCGGCCGCACACCCAGGCCCAGCACGACGAGCTGCGCCGGAAGCGTGCCGTCCCGGATGACCACAGCAGATACCCGGCCGCCGGGGCCGATGTCGAAACCGGTCACCGGGGTACCGGTGAGCACCTCGATGCCCATGCCTTGCATCGCCTCGCGCACCAGGGCGCCCATGTCCGGGTCGAGGGTGGGCATCGGCTCGGGAGCCTGGTCCACCACCGTCACCGCCAGCCCGCGGCGAACCATTGCCTCGGCCATCTCTAGACCGATGTACCCGCCGCCCACCACCACCGCCTGGCGTGGCGAACGCGTCAGGCCGTCCAGTACAGCCGCGCCGTCGTCGAGGGTCTGTACGCCGTACACGCCCGGCGCATCCACTCCCGGCAGCTTTGGGCGCACCGGGATGGCGCCGGTAGCCAACACCAGCTCGTCGAAGGCGACCTGGTAGTTCGCACCGCCATCCAATGGGGCGGCATGCACCGTGCGGGCATCCAGGTCGATCTCCGTGACCTCGGTACGCAGCCGCAGGTCGACGCCGTTGGCTCGGTGCTCGGCGGCGGTTCGGGCGACCAGATCGTCCGCGCCGGTCACGTCCCCCGCGATCCAGTACGGGATGCCGCAAGCCGAATAGGACGTGTGGTGACCGCGCTCGAAGGCCATCACCGTCAACCCGTTGTGCCCGGCGCGCCGTAGCGCTTGGGAGGCCGCGCTCATTCCGGCCGCGTCGGCGCCCACGACCAGCACTCGTGTTGTCATGCGCTCGGTTCTGCGCTTGTCATGCCGGGCATGCGACCCCACCAGGTCGCGGCGGCTGCGCACGCCGATCTTATTGATCGGCCGCTTCGGGCGCACCTGCCACAGGTGAGACCATCAAGCTGCGCGCGTCGACGGTGGCAAGATCGTCAAACGGCAGACTCAGAGCAACCAGGCGATACCGGCGGCAGTGGCCAGTGCCGCGGCGACGCCGAGCGTTCCGGCCAGCAGTCGCGAGGTGCGCCAGACCGAGGCCACGCCGCCGAGCAGGAAACCGGCCACGGCCAGCAGCACGAGACCTACCCAGGTCACAACACCCCTTTGGTGGAGGGCACCCCGCCGGCCCGCGCGTCGGGTTCGACTGCGGCGCGCAGTGCCCGGGCCAGTGCCTTGTACTGCGCCTCGGTGACGTGGTGCGGGTCTCGACCGTGCAACACCCGGATGTGCACCGCCAGCTGCGCGTGGAACGCGAGCGTCTCGAACACATGCCGGTTGAGCACCATGGGGTAGTTACTGCCGCGGTAGTGACCGCCGACGACGAAACCGGCCAGCGCGTCGGGCTCACCGGTATGCACGCAGTAGGGGCGACCGGACACGTCCACCACGGCGTGCGCCAGCGCCTCGTCCATCGGCACCCAGGCATCCCCGAAACGCCGGATGCCCGACTTGTCGGCCAGCGCCTCGCGCAGCGCCTGGCCGAGCACGATGGCGACGTCCTCCACGGTGTGATGCGCGTCGACCTCGACATCACCGGACGCCCGCACGACCAGGTCGAAGGCCGCGTGCTTGCCCAATGAGGTGAGCATGTGGTCGAAGAAGGCGATGCCGGTGCTCACCTCGGTGCTGCCGGTGCCGTCGAGGTCCAGTTCCACCAGCACCGTGGACTCCTTGGTGACCCGCTCGATCCGGGCCGTGCGGCTCACTGTTCCTCCTGCGCTAGCACTGCCGCGCTCGCGGCCAGAAAAGCGTCGTTCTCCACTGGGGTACCGATGGTGACCCGCAGGTGACCCGGGATCCCCACGTCACGGATCAGTACACCGTGGTCGAGGTAGCGCCGCCAAGCTGCCGGCGCGTCGGCGAAGCGTCCGAACAGGATGAAATTGGCGTCCGAAGGCACCACCTGCGCGCCCAGATCGTCCAGCGCGTCGGCGACCCGGTCGCGTTCGGCCACCAACGTCACCACGGACTCCAGGGTGGACGACCCGTGCCGCAGCGCCGCGCGGGCGGCCACCTGGGTGAGCGCGGATAGGTGGTAGGGCAGCCGCACCAGCAGCAAGGCGTCCACGACGGCCGGCGCGGCGGCGAGATACCCCAACCGGCCACCCGCGAAGGCGAATGCCTTGCTCATCGTCCGGCAGATCACCAGCCGGTCGGCGAATTGCTCCAGCAGCCCGATCGCGCTCGGCCGCGTGCTGAACTCGCCGTAAGCCTCGTCGACCACCACGATGCCCGGCGCGGCGGTGAGCACGGCCGCGAGGTCGGCGGGCGGTATCGACTGCCCGGTGGGATTGTTCGGGCTGGCGATGAACAGCACGTCGGGCCGGTGCTCCTTGATGGCCGCCACGGCACCGGCGGGATCCAGTGAGAAGTCCGCCCTGCGCGGTGCCGGCACCCATTGGGTCCGGGTGCCGGCGGAGATGATCGGGTGCATCGAGTAGGACGGTGTGAAGCCCAGCGCGGTGCGTCCCGGCCCGCCGAAGGCCTGCAGCAGCTGCTGGATGATCTCATTGGAACCGTTGGCGGCCCACAGGTTCGCCGCGGTCAGCGGCACCCCAGTGCGCTTGGCGAGGTAGCCGGCCAAGTCCGTGCGCAGCGCGACAGCGTCGCGGTCGGGGTAGCGGTGCAGGTTTCGAGCCGCCTCGCAGACCGCGGCGGCGACGTCGCTGACCAGCCCGGGGGGCGGCGGGTAGGGATTCTCATTAGTGTTCAGCCGCACCGCGACGTCCAGCTGCGGCGCCCCGTAAGGCGTGCGTCCCCGCAGGCCCTCGCCCAACGGCAACTCGCTCAACGTCACCCAGCACCCCACCCCATCGCCTCTCACCGGCGGAAGCGGGCCGTGATCGCCTGGCCGTGGGCGGGGAGGTCTTCGGCTTCCGAGAGGGCGATGACGTGGTCGGCGACTTTTACCAGCGCGTCCTCGTCGTACTCGATGAGCTGCACGCCACGGAGGAAGGTCTGCACGGACAGCCCGGACGAATGCCGGGCGCAGCCGCCGGTGGGCAGCACGTGGTTGGACCCGGCGCAGTAGTCGCCCAGCGACACCGGCGCGTACGGGCCGACGAAGATCGCCCCGGCGTTGCGCACCCGGCGGGCCACCGCGGCCGCCTCCACAGTCTGGATCTCCAGGTGTTCGGCCGCGTAGGCATCCACCACCGACAACCCGGCGTCCACATCGGATACCACGATGCAACCGGACTGCCGCCCCGTCAGGGCGGTGCGGATCCGCTCGGTGTGCTTGGTGGCCGCGACCTGCTGCCGCAGTTCGGCGTCAACAGCGTCGGCGAGGGCGACCGAGTCGGTGACCAGCACGCTAGCCGCCAGGGTGTCGTGTTCAGCCTGAGAGATCAGGTCGGCGGCGACGTGCACCGGGTCGGCGGTGCGGTCGGCCAGGATGGCGATCTCGGTGGGCCCGGCCTCGGCGTCGATGCCGATCAGGCCGCGCAGCGCGCGCTTGGCCGCGGTGACGTAGATATTGCCGGGACCGGTAACCATGTCCACCGGGTCCAGCGGCGAGCCGTCGGTGTCGGTGCCGCCGAAGGCGAGCAGTGCGACGGCCTGCGCGCCGCCGACCGCCCACACCTCGTCGACCCCGAGCAGCGCCGCCGCCGCGAGCACCGTCGGGTGCGGGAGGCTGCCACGGTCACCGCTGCCGGCTTGCGGCGGTGAGCACACCACCAGTGACGCGACCCCGGCCATCTGCGCGGGTACCACGTTCATGACCACAGTGGACGGGTACACCGCCAGGCCACCAGGCGCGTAGAGGCCGACCCGCGCCACCGGCATCCACCGCTGCGTGACGGTGCCGCCCGGCACCACGCGGGTGACCGTTTCGGCGCGCCGCTGGTCGGCGTGTGCCCGCCGGACCCGGGCGATGGATTCCTCCAGCGCGACGCGCACTGCCGGGTCCAGCTGCTCCAGCTGTGCCTGCAACACGCTGGACGGCACCCGGACGGAAGCCGGCTGCACGTGATCAAAACGCTCGGTGAACTCCAGGACCGCCTCGACCCCTCGGGCGTGCACCGCGTCGATCACCGGAGTCACCTGGTGGAGCACCGCGTCGACGTCCACCTCGGCCCGCGGCAACACCCCCCGCAACACCGCCGGCTCAGGAACCCCGCCACGCAAATCCATCCGCCTCAACACGTCCCCCACCCTAATGCGCCGGCGCTGCACATCGAGCGGGCTGAGCCCGCTGACTGCCACGGACGGAGCGGTCATTACGCTCCGCTCGATGTCGATGTGGCGGGTTGTCGTGATCGTGTTGGTGGGGACGCTCGCGCTGAGTGTTCCGTTGTCCGCGACGGCGGAGCCACCGCAACCCCCGCCCTCACCGCCGTCGGCCTATCGGGTAGCAGGGGTCGATGATCCGGCAACCCGGACTGCGATAACGCGCCAGGGCGCCGAGGTCCTCGGCGGCGGCCGCGGCTTCGTCGAAATCTTGGCCACCCCCGCGCAGGTTGAACGGTTACGGGCCAGGGGACTGCGGCTGGCGCCACTGGCGGCGGCGTCACCCGTCCCGGTGGGACCGGGCAAGTTCCCGATCGGGTATCAGGGCTACCACACCTACGCAGAGCTCACCACGGAGCTCGACGCACTGGCCGCCGCGCATCCCAACCAGGTCGCGGTCTCCAGTTACGGCAAATCAGCGCAGGGCCGCCCACTGCTGCTGGTGAAGATCAGCGACGAGGTGCGCACCGACAAGCGCGAGCCCGAGGTGCTGTTCACCTGCGCCCAGCACGCCCGTGAACATCTCACCGTCGAGATGTGCCTGCACATCGTCAAGCGGCTGGCCGAGGGTTACGGCACCGATCCGACCATCACCCGGCTGGTGCGCTCCCGCGAGATCTGGGTCGCGCCGATGGTCAACCCGGACGGCGCCGAGTACGACATCTCCACCGGTCTTTTCGCGCTGTGGCGCAAGAACCGGCAACCGACTGCCGGAACCACCGACGTCGGAACCGACACAAACCGCAACTGGGGCGACGAGTGGGCCTGCTGCGGCGGGTCGAGCGCCAGCCCCGGTAGCGACAGCTACCACGGCCCCGCCCCGTTCTCCGCACCGGAGACCGCGCAGCTGCGGGACTGGGTGAACAGCCGGGTGATCAGCGGGGTACAGCAGATCACCGCGCACATCGACTTCCACACCTTCTCCGAGCTGGTGCTGTGGCCCTACGGTTTCACCACCAAGGACACCGGCCCTGGACTGAGCGCTTCGGATGCGGCGACATTCCGCAAGCTCGGTGAAGCAATGGCCGCCAGCAACGGTTACACGCCGGAGCAGTCCAGCCACCTCTACGTCACCGACGGCTCGATCGGCGACTGGATGTGGGCGCAGCACCACATCTGGTCCTACACCCTGGAGATGTACCCGACCAGCCTGACGGAAGGTGGCTTCTACCCACCGGCGAGCGTGATCGATCGCGAGACCGCCCGCAACGACAAAGCAGTAGACCTGCTGCTGGACTACGCAGACTGCGTCCCACGGATCACCGGGGGTTCCTGCCCGGCACGCCCGTGAGCTAACTCCAGCGAAAGGACAACCGATGGTTGCTGACGCGGCGCGTGAGCTGGTCGCGCAGACTCCCAGCTACGAGTTCCGGTCCGCTGGCAAGCTTTGCGTGGTCTGTGGCTCGATAGTCGGCAACGTCCCCGGCGACGACCAGGTCCACGCGCAGTGGCACGCCGCGCTCGCCGCGCTGGTCGGTGGCTCCGGGCCGCCCTAGCCCGACGTTGCGGCTAGAGGGCGAAGAACTCGAAACCCGAGCACCACGGTTCACGCCCCGATATGGGGGCAGCATTACGCCGTCGGGGCAGCATTACGACAGGTCCAGGCCGAAGTCCAATGCTGGGGCGGAGTGGGTCAGGGCGCCTACCGCGAGGTAGCGCACCCCCGTCTCGGCGTAGGCCCGTGCGACATCCAGCGTCAGGCCGCCGGACGCCTCCAGCTCGGTGGCCGAATCGGCGGCGCGGCGGACCGCCTCGGTGCACTGCGCCACTGTCATGTTGTCCAGCAATACCAGGGAGGCACCCGCAGCCAGCGCCTCGTCCAACTCCGCGAGGGTGCCGACCTCCACCTCACAGGGCAGCTGCGGAACTGCCGCCCGGACGGCCGCGATGGCCGCAGTCACCGACCCGGCAGCGGCCACGTGATTGTCCTTGATCAGCACAGCATCGCCGAGACCCATCCGGTGATTGACCCCACCGCCGCAGCGCACCGCGTACTTCTGCAGCGTGCGCAGTCCGGGCAAGGTCTTGCGGGAGTCCCGGATCGATGCGCCGGTACCCGCCACCGCATCGACCCAGGCTGCGGTGACGGTGGCTATCCCGGACAGGTGACACAGCAGATTCAGTGCGGTGCGCTCGGCGGTGAGCAAGCCGGCCACCGGAGCATGGACAGCGACGACCACATCGCCCGCGGCAAGTCGATCGGCATCCCACCGCTGGGTGGTGATCTCGTATTCGCTCGCGCCGAGTACCGCGTCGAGAACGGCGCGGAATACCGGTAATCCGGCCAGCGTACCGGGAGCACGTGGCGAGACGGTGGCCGTCGCGACAGCGCCGGCGGGCACGCAGGCGGCCGTGGTGGCGTCGGGGCCGTAACGCAGATCCTCTTCCAGCGCGGTGGCGATAATCCGATGCACGTCATCGGTGTCAAGTGTCAACATCGCGATATCGGCACTCACGCCGCACCTCCGACTAGCGCCGATCCGGCCGGTACCGGAGCTCCCCTGTCGTCGAGCACGATGGCGATACTGCGTCGCCAGCGCGCCGCGGTACGCGGGTGATCTGTGCGCAGGTGACAACCGCGGCTTTCGGTGCGCGCCGTGGCGGCGGCGAGCACGGCAGCAGCGGCCAGGGTCAGAGCGGCGTCCTCGGCGTCCCGAACAGTACGCAGCGGCCGCCGTGTGGTGGCTTCTGCCACCACCGAGGCGCCGGCCAGACCAGCGGCATCGCGCCCGATCCCCGCGTGAGCGCTCATTGACCGTTGCAGCGCATCACGATCAGCGATCGGACGCACCGCACACGGCAGCAACGGCGGGCCGGGACGGGGCAGCGCCCTGAGATCGGCGGCCACCGCCTCGGCGGCTCGGGTCCCCATCACCAGCCCTTCCAGCAGGCTGTTGGAGGCGAGCCGGTTTGCGCCGTGCAAGCCGGTGCGCGCTACCTCTCCGGCGGCATAAAGTCCCGGGATTGCGGTTCGGCCACTGATGTCGGTGACGACTCCGCCGCACTGGTAATGCGCCGCGGGAGCTACCGGAATCGGCATGCGGGCCGGATCCACGCCGATCGTCATACACGCCGCGTGCACCGTCGGGAAGCGGCGACGCAGCAGTGCGCCGCCAAGATGCGTGGCGTCGAGCAGCACATGGTCGGTATCCGTCGCAGCCATCCGGCTGGTGATCGCCGCGGCCACCACGTCCCGGGGCGCGAGCGCCCCCCGGGGATGCACGCCGGTCATCACCGGTGCGCCGGTGACGTCCAGCAGCACTGCGCCCTCGCCCCGGATCGCCTCAGTGACCAGTGGCTGGCGACCCCGCGAGCCGGGCCCGACATACAGGGCTGTCGGGTGGAATTGCATGAATTCCAGATCGGCGGTCACTGCGCCGGCCCGTAACGCCAGCGCCAGCCCGTCACCGGTGGCCACATCGGCGTTGGTGCTGACGGCGTAGAGCTGGCCGCTGCCGCCGGTCGCGAGCAGCACAGCGCGAGCTCGCAGCACGCCGTCCCCGAGCAGCGCCAATCCGGCCACCCGGCCGGCGTCATCGAACACCACATCGGTCACCGGCTGCCCTTCCAGCAACGGCAGCTGCCCACCACGAGCAGCGCTGGCCAGCGCTCGCTCGATTTCCGCGCCGGTCGCGTCACCACCGGCATGGATCACCCTGAAAGCCCGGTGCCCACCCTCACGGGTGCGCTCCAACCGCCCTACCCGGCCATCGAAGGCGGCACCGCGGGCCCGCAGGGCACTGACCGCGGCCGGCCCGGCGGCCAGGATCGCCCGGACGGCACTGTCGTCGCACACTCCCGCGCCGGCCGTCATAGTGTCCGCCACATGCGCTTCCACGCTGTCAGTGATGTCCGGGGCGATGTCCGGGGCGCCTGGCAGCACCACCGCGACGCCGCCCTGGGCCCACCGGGTGTTGCCGTCCTCGACCGTCGTCTTGGTCACGGCGACCACCCGCAGTCCAAGCTCGGCGGCGCGCAGAGCGGCGGTCAACCCGGCCACGCCGGTGCCGACTACCGCGAGATCCGCAGTGGCTTCCCATGCATGCGCCTTCGCCGCCTCCGCGGGACCAAGTGCGTCGGCGGGTACCAATGCCGCCTCCGCGGGACCAAGTGCGTCGGCGGGTACCAATGCCGCCTCCGCGGGACCAAGTGCGTCGGCGGTCATTCGCCGACACCCGGCCGGCCGATGGCGATCATGCGCTGCACCGCGTCCCGGGCCCGCTCGGCGATCTGCGGTGCCACGTGCACCTCGTCGATGCCCTCGCGCAGGCAGCGCAACAACGCCGCCGGAGTGATCATCTTCATGTAGCGGCAGGAGGCCCGGTCGTTCACCGCGCGGAAATCGACCTCGGGAGCCGCTAGTCGAAGCTGGTGCAACATGCCGACCTCGGTGGCCACCAAGACCTCACGGGCGCCGGTGGCCCGAGCCGCGTCGAGCATCCCGCCGGTGGACAGGATCCGCACCCGCTCGGCGGGCACCGCGCCTTCGCCGGCCAGGTACAGCGCGCTGGTTGCGCAGCCACATTCGGGGTGGATGTAAAGCTCGGCGTCCGGTGCGGCGGCGGCCTTCGCCGCCAGTTGGGTGCCGTTGATCCCGGCGTGCACGTGGCATTCGCCGGCCCAGATGTGCAGGTTGCGCCGGCCGGTGACGCGCTGCACGTGCGCACCGAGGAACTGATCGGGCAAAAAGAGCACCGCGCGGTCAGCCGGGATCGAGTCGACTACCTCGACTGCATTGGAGGAGGTGCAGCAAATGTCGGTCTCGGCTTTGACCTCGGCGGTGGTGTTCACGTAGGACACCACGACCGCGCCGGGGTGCTCGCCCTTCCAGGCCCGCAGCTGCTCGGCGTCGATGGAGTCGGCCAGCGAACATCCCGCTCGCGCGTCGGGAATGAGTACCGTCTTGTCCGGGGCAAGGATCTTTGCGGTCTCGGCCATGAAGTGCACACCGCAGAACACGATGGTGCTCGCCGGGCTCTCGGCGGCGATGCGCGACAGCGCCAAGGAATCTCCGACGTGGTCGGCGATGTCCTGGATTTCGGGCACCTGGTAGTTGTGGGCGAGTAGCACTGCATCACGCTGATCGGCGAGCTCACGCACCTCCGTACGCCACGCGTGATCAAGATCCGACCTCGAGTGGCCGGCGCCAGTCCGCTCCGTTGCGGTAGTAGCGGCCATATCGCCTCCTTCGCCAGCGCCTGCGCTGGCCCACGCCCTAGTTTTCGCCTTACAATCGAAAACGTGAATCATAACAGTGTTGGGCTCGCGGTGCACGAAGTTCTCGCTGCGGTGCTGCAGGTCCGTGGCGGGAAGCTGCAGGTACTGCTGTGGCAACGCGGCATCGAGCCCGACGCTGGACGCTGGGCACTGCCAGGCGGCCGGCTCGGTGATCGCGAGGACGTGCAGGCGTCGGTGCTGCGCCAACTGGCCGAGAAGGTGGACGTCCGCGAGGTGGCGCATGTGGAGCAGCTCGGAGTGTTCAGCGAGCCGATCCGCATGCCGCAGCTGCGCACCGTGGCGACCGCGTTTCTCGGGCTGGTCCCCTGCGTTTCCGATCCCGCGCTGCCGCCCGACACGGCGTGGCACCCGGTGGCGGATGTGGTGGGCGGCTCACCGCTTACTGCCTTCGACCACGGCCTGATCGTGCGACGAGCCCGGGACCGGCTACGAGCCAAGCTTTCTTACACGAATCTCGGGTTCGCGCTGGCCCCACCGGAATTCACGGTCTCGGCATTGCGTGGTCTCTACTCGGCCGCACTGGGCTATCGGGTGTCGGCGACCAACCTGCAACGGGTACTGGCCCGCCGCGGGGTGTTGATCCCCACCGGCGGGACCGCCGCGCCGGGGCCCTCCGGCGGCCGGCCCGCGGCGCTGTATCGCTTCGCGGAGCACGATATCCGGGTCACCGACCCATTCGCCGTGTTGCGGCCACCAGACCTTTGAGGAGCCGAACCTAATGAGCGCCGCCGTTTCGCGATCGGCTCGCGGCGCCGTAACGTTAGCGTGTGGCCGAAACAGTCCCGTTGTTCCCGTTGGGCACCGTGCTGCTCCCGGGCGCATCGCTTCCGCTGCACATCTTCGAGCCCCGATACCGTCAGCTGACCGTTGACTTGGTGACCGGGGTGGTACCCGGCCGCAGCTTCGGGGTGATCGCGGTCAAGCAGGGTTTGGACACTATCGAGGAAACGCACTCAATCGGCTGTACTGCGCTGCTCCGGGAAGCCCGCAGACTTCCCGACGGCCGCTTCGACATTGTCACTCGCGGCGAGAAACGGTTCCGGCTGCTGGACGTCGACAATACCTCGGCGCCCTACCTGGTCGGCAAGATCGAGTGGGTTCCCGATAATAAGCCGCCGGCAGAACAATCGATGCTCTTGCCGGTGCTGGCCGCCGCGGCTCGCGAAGCCCACCGGCAGTACTGCTGGGCAGCGTGGCAGCACGGGGATTGGGAGGAACCGAAAGACGACGTCGACATGGCCACGCTGGCCCACCTGCTCGCGGCGGATTGCCTACTGACCCTGGAAGATAGGCAGGCTGTGCTGGAGGAGTGCGACTCGGTAGATCGGCTGCGGCTGGTGCGCAACCTGCTGGTTCGGGAAGCGGCGTTTCTGCGGACTCTGCGTGCGGTACCGGTCCCGTTGAATCAATACGCCGAGAAGGCCAGTCAGAACTGACTCGTTTCGCGACTCCACGCCGCGCAGATGCAGTAGCTCACGGCCACGCCGAAGGGCTGCGTAATGATCACCCAACTCGACTCCAAGACCGGCGCACGCGGGTACGGCGCGCCGGTACTCGCCAGATCGGGATAGCCGGCGGCGACCACCCACAGCCCGATGCGCATCGCCAGCCACGCTGCAATCAACGAGCCGAGCACTCCGGCGAGCACGATCAGTGGTCCGCGCCGGCGCCGATACAGCCACAGCGCCGCGCCAGTGAGCACCCCGGCGGCCAATCCGAACAGCAGGAATGTCGCCATGTCGTCGAAGCGATGTTCGCTTTCCCCGACGAAGGGCAGCACGCCGCCAGGCGTAGGTGCGCGGGGCGAGCGCGCGAAGAACTCGGGCGGTGCGAGCCAAGCCCACAGCGCGCCCAGTGGAAGGCCGAGCAAAGCCACCGCGCCCAGCACACTCACCGCGGGCAGCAGATCCGCCCGCACTACCGCACCAGGTGCAGACGGCGCCGGGTGCGTTTGCAGGTGCACTGCGCTCATGTCAACCCCGGGTGCGCGCCGTGCGCGCTGCACCGCGCCGACCAACCGGCCGGCATCACTTGCACCACCATCCGGCGCGCGCAGTGCGGGCAGTACCGGGGCGGCTCCAGGCCACGGCGGCGAGCGCAGCTCGCATGGTTTCCCCCGCCGGCTGGGCGCCCGCAGACATCGCAGAAGGTCACAGCGTCTGGCCCAGCGCCTTGATCGGCATCCTCAGGTCGGTGAGCATGTCCAGATCCGCCTGCGCCGGCCGGCCGAGATTGGTCAGATAGTTGCCCACGATGAGCGCATTGATGCCGCCCAACATGCCCCGTTCGGCGCCCAGGTCGCCCAGGGTGAGCTCGCGGCCCCCGGCGAAGCGCAGGATCGTGCGGGGCAAGGCGAACCGAAATGCGGCGACGGTCTTGAGCGCCTCGGCGCCGGCCACCACGTCGTAGTCCTCGTAGGGGGTGCCGGGCTGCGGGATCAGGAAGTTCATCGGCACCTCGTCGGGATCCAGTGAGGCGAGCTGCGCGGCGAACTCGGCGCGCTGAGCCACCGTCTCCCCCAGCCCCATGATGCCCCCGCAGCAGACTTCCATCCCGGCCTCGCGCACCATCTGCAGCGTCTGGAAACGCTCCTCCCAGGTGTGGGTGGTCACCACGGTCGGGAAGTACGAACGGGCGGTCTCCAGGTTGTGGTTGTAGCGGTGCACCCCGATAGCTGCCAGCTCATCCACCTGTTCCTGGGCGAGCATGCCCAGCGAGCAGGCGATGTTGAGGTGCGCGGTCTCGGGCTCTGCGCGGATCGCCTCGATGCCGGCTTTGACCTGTGACATCAACCGCCTATCCGGACCCCGCACGGCGGCGACGATGCAGAACTCGGTCGCCCCGGTGGCCGCGGTCTGCTTGGCCGCCTCGACCAACCCGGGGATGTCCAGCCACACCGCCCGTACCGGCGAGTCGAAGTGGCCGGACTGCGAGCAGAAGTGGCAATCCTCCGGGCAGCCGCCGGTCTTGACGCTGACGATGCCCTCGACTTCGACCTCCGGGCCGCACCAGCGCATCCGCACCTCGTGGGCCAGCGCGAGCAGTTCTTCCAACCGGTCGTCCGGCAGTTGCAGGACAGCGAGCACCTGCTGCTCGGACAACCCGGTGCCCTCGTTCAGTACCCGCTGTCGGGCGACGGCCAGCACATCGACCTGCGACCGGGTCACGGGTTGCTCCTCTCAACGGCGGCAGCGGCGCTCCCAGCCAGTCTGCCGCACCGGTCTGCTCAACCGGCGGCTGCGTTGCGGATCCAGTCGGCGACTTCGCCCATCTTGCTGCTCACCAGCTGCGCTTGTTCGGGCGCCACGAGGATGTGCCTGCCGCGCGAGTCGATGATCAGCACATTGGGCATCCGCACGACGACGGTGACCGGTCCTGCCGTACCGCCATTCGCCGGGATCTGCCAGGTTTTTTCAACCACCATCTCGCTGGTGGCCTTCGCCAACGGTTCCATACCGCAACCATCTGACATTGCAAGTGATGCAAGCAATGATTCGATCGGGTGATTGGGCCAGGCTTCGCACCAGTGCATAGTGCGCGCTATGCCCGGTAACCCGTACACCTCGGTTCGGTCTCGTCAGGTGGCCGCCGCGCTGCGCGAGCTGCGTGAGCGGGCTGGGCTGTCCGGCGCGGAGGTGGCCAAGCGCATGGGTATGTCACCCAGCAAGATCAGCCGGATCGAGACCGGCAACAGTGGGTTGCAGATTGAGGATGTTGCCGCGTTGTTGGGTCTGTACCAGGTGCCCGCGTCCACCCGCGACGAACTGCTCGACCTGGTTCGGCGGTCGGAGGAACGCGGCTGGTGGACCCGCCAGCCCGGGCTGCCTCAGCTGTGGCGCAGTCTGATCGACTTCGAAGCCAAAGCCACCCGGGTGCAGAACTACGAGGCACTGGTCGTGCCCGGGCTATTGCAGACCGCGGAGTACACGAGGGCGATTGTCCAGGGCATCGCGCCCGCCATCACCGAAGCCGAGCTGGACAACCTGGTGGCCGCCCGGATGGCCCGCCAGGCGGTACTGACCCGGTCCAACGCCCCGCAGTTCTTCGCGGTGGTGGACGAGGGCGCGCTGCGCCGCCCGATCGGCGAGCCGGGCGTGATGCACCGGCAGCTGCATCACCTGCTGGTGGTGGCCGAGCAACCGCACGTGATGCTGCGGGTGGTGCCGCTGGCAGCCGGCGCACACACCGGGCTGCGCGGCTCCTTCGTGATCCTGGAGTTCGCCGAGGAACCCGCGCTGGTGTTCGTGGAGAACCAGAGCACCGGGCTGTTCCTGGAGGAAGAGGTCGATCTGGCGGCCTACCGGCTGGCATTGGGGACTATCCTGAATGCAGCCCTTGCACCCGCTGCAACGACCGAGCTGATCGCCCAGATCGCCGCTGAGCTTGGCTGACCCGGCGGACGCACCGGCCACACCAGCACTGGAAAGGAGCGCGGGATGCCTGCGCTGGATCTCAGCGGCGCCCGCTGGCACAAGAGCAGCCGCAGTAGCGACGTCGCCAACTGCGTCGAGGTCGCCGTCGCCGCCGGCACCGTTGCCGTGCGGGACTCCAAGACCCCGACCGGCAGCGTGCTGGCCGTCCCCCTACCCGCTTGGACCGCCTTCACCACGGCCGTCGGCACCGGCGAGCTCGATTGATCATCAAACCGTCAATACGATCCGGCCATGCCGGCCACTGACGATGACATCGAGACCCGCCTGGCCCTCGTCGAGCGCGACGTCGCCCAGTTTCGTGAGCAGCTAGCCCGGGCCAGCTCGGACGCTACCGCCACTCGGACGCTCGCCGCGGGAGCCGATCACGACGTCTCCGAGGTCCGCGCCGAGCTGCCCGAACGAAGCACACCTCCGGCTGGTCAGTCCACCAAGACGACCACGGCACCCTCACCTGGACCAGCCCCAGCGGACACCTCTGGACTCACGAACCCCCACCCATCGCCGAACCCACCCCGCATCCTCGTGACCCGGATGAGCGTCGCAACCGACCCCGGCCGTGGCCCGCAGATGCTCTCCGAGCCCGGACACCACGTCACCGGCGACCACCCCGAGCAGCTCGGCCTCGCGGATGGCCGCGGCCACCTTGCTCGCTCGCTGGCCGGCGTCGTACCCGTGCAGTGGGAAAAACCAGTCGATCTCCTTGCCCGCCACCCGCACCGAGGCATCCGCGCCCGCATCTCCACCAGCCAGTGCGCCGCCAGCCGTTCCGGCAGGTACCAGACCCCGCAGCTGTCCCAGGCCAGTCCCGCCCGCACAGCTCGCCCACTGCTGTACTCACCGCCTGCTCCGAGTGCCCAGCAAGCGGATCAAACCCGGAATCGTCGCTGATGGACCCAGCGCGGCGATGGCCTGACCGACGATCACGGTATCCCGGTTCACCGACTGCAAGGCGACGCCCAACGACTCTGCACCGCCCAGCCGCTGCGCGAGCTGGCTGAACCCCCGGGGAACCGGCTGCACCAGGACATCCGGGCGCGCCTGGAGCAACGCGGTAAGCGACGACTCACCCACACCGGACAGATACTCGGCAAATGATCTTGTACCCACGTCCGTCATTCTGCCCACGGACCACTCGAGACCTCGCACCGGCACCGCACCGACCCGAGCGATCATCGGTAGCGAAAATCCGGTAGCAATTTGAACACTCTATCGGTGCCGCGGCATGTGTCGTTACAGCTGTAACGCTCGGAACTCGTTTGGCGAAAAGCGAGCATGTCACCGATAACACCACGCGTCAGAAGCCGAAGAATACTAGCCTCGTTGGCAATTTGCAGCGCAGTTCTTGTGAGCGGGGCCTCGGTCACCGGATGCCAGAATGAGACCACGGCGCAACCAACCGGCTCGCAGCTTTCCACGGTGGTCGGCAGCAATTCTGCGGCGCCCTCGGCGAATCAAGCATCGGTGCCTGATCCGGCACCGATGCCGCGTCCGGCAACTGCGGTGACCACGCCGTCGGTCCCTATCACATCGGTGCAAGCAGCACCACGGTTGGCGCCGCCGGCGCCACGCCCAGTACCGGCGCCCACTATCGCGGCAGCGGCACCTGTCAGATCAGCGCAGGAAAGCAGTTCCTGCGACGGGGATTATTACCGCAACAGCGACGGCAACTGCGTGCACCGGCCAGCACCAGCGGCCACAGCACCGCCTGGTGCCACTGCCCGATGCAATGACGGGACCTACAGCTTCAGCCAACACCGGCAAGGCACCTGTTCGGGTCACCGCGGCGTCGCGCAATGGTTGTGAGTCTCAGTACTGGCAGCGCAGCACAAGCATAGCTCTGGGCTGCACCCGCAACCGCCCGCCCGCCACGGCGTCGCGTTGCTTCCGCCGGGCATTGGCCAGCAGCGGATCAGCGGTATCCACCACGATTTCCCAGCTGCCGCCATACGTGGCGTCAGGCAGTGTGAAGGTGATCGGCCGGTGATGGGCATTAATGAGGAGCAGGAAGGAGTCGTCTGTGATCCGTTCGCCGAGTGCGTCGCGTTCGGGGATTCCACGACCATTGAGGAATATCCCAACGGTCTTGGCGAACCCGGCATTCCAGTCGTCGTCACCCATCTGTTGCCCGTCAGGGCGTAGCCAGGCGATGTCCTCGATGTTGGAGCCGCGGATCGGCCGACCCTGAAAGAACCGGCGCCGGCGAAATACTGGGTGGGCGGCGCGTAGCCGGGTGAGTGCGGCGGTGAATTCGGTGAGGACCGAATGCTGACGGGCGTCGTCCCAATCCACCCAGCTGATCTTGCTGTCCTGGCAGTAGACGTTGTTGTTGCCATGCTGAGTCCGGCCTAGTTCGTCCCCGTGCGCGAGCATGGGAACACCCTGAGAAAGCAACAGGGTGGTCAGCATGTTTCGTTTCTGACGTTCTCGCAAAGCGATGATCTTGCCGTTGTCGGTGGGACCCTCGACACCGCAATTCCACGACCGGTTGTGGCTTTCGCCGTCGCGGTTGTCCTCGCCGTTGTCGTCATTGTGCTTGTGGTTGTAGGATACCAGGTCATTCAGCGTGAACCCGTCATGCGCGGTGACGAAGTTGATCGATGCGATGGGTCGGCGGCTGTCCGCCTCATAGAGGTCCGACGAGCCGGTGAATCGAGACGCGAATTCGGCGAGCGTGGCCGGTTCGCCGCGCCAGAAATCGCGCACGGTGTCGCGGTATTTGCCGTTCCACTCGGTCCACAACGGCGGGAAACGGCCGACCTGATAGCCGCCCTCTCCGACGTCCCACGGTTCCGCGATCAGCTTGACCTGGCTGACCACCGGATCTTGGTTGACCAGGTCGAAGAATGCCGCCAGCCGATCCACCTCGTGGAACTCCCTGGCCAGCGTGGCCGCCAGGTCGAACCGGAAGCCGTCCACATGCATGTCGATCACCCAGTACCGCAGCGAATCCATGATCAGCCGCAACGACTCGGGATGGCGGACGTTGAGGCTGTTCCCGGTGCCGGTGGTGTCGTAGTAGTGTTTCGGATCTCCGTCAACCAGTCGATAGTACGCCGGATTGTCGATACCCCGGAACGACAGCGTCGGTCCGAGGTGATTGCCTTCGGCGGTATGGTTGTAGACCACATCGAGAATGACCTCGATTCCGGCCTCATGAAGTGCGCGAACCATAGACTTGAATTCTTGCACCTGCTGGCCACGGGTGCCGAAACAGGCATAGTCATTGTGCGGAGCGAAAAACCCGATGGTGTTATAACCCCAGTAGTTCGACAGCCCACGATCCGCCAACGTAGAATCATGCACGAACTGGTGCACCGGCATGAGCTCGACCGCGGTCACCCCGAGATCACGGAAATGTTTGATCATAACTGGATGGGCGATGCCGGCGTAGGTGCCGCGGACGTCTTCGGGGATGCGCGGGTGCAACATGGTCATCCCCTTGACGTGCGCCTCGTAGATCACCGTTTGGTGGTAGGGAATCCGCGGCGGCCGATCGTCGCCCCAATCGAAGAATGGATTGATCACCACAGAGGTCATCGCGTACGGCGCGGAGTCGTCGTCGTTGTAGGAGTCCGGGTCACCGAACCGGTATGCGAACAGTGCCTCGTTCCACTCGATACGGCCGTCGATCGCCTTGGCATACGGGTCGAGCAGCAGCTTGCTCGGGTTGCACCGCAGACCCGCCGCCGGATCGTAGGGGCCGTGCACCCGGTAGGCGTAGCGCTGGCCCGGACCCACCCGCGGTAGGTAGCCGTGCCAGACCAGGCCATCGCGTTCGGGCAGCGTGATCCGCGTCTCCTTGCCGCTGTCTTCGAACAGGCACAGCTCGATGCGATGCGCGGCCTCGGAGAAGATGGAGAAGTTGGTCCCGCCACCGTCGTAGGTCGCACCCAACGGATACGACCTGCCAGGCCAGATGTACACGTGCCCTCCGCTGATCCGCGATGTTCGTGCGACGAGGCCCCCAGATTGGGAAGGCGGGGCCGCCCGGCGATGTCTTTGTATCGTCTACACACCGTGTTCGCCACCGCAAAGGCAGCGCGATGCCACGAACATCCGCGGTTGGGACGCTGAGACAATGGCCGGACACGCCAGGGCGAGGAGGACTACGCGGTTGACTGAACACGAGGTGCCCTCGCTGATCAGGCTTGTCGAGGTCGCGGTGGCCGGCGCGATCACCCGGGTGGTTCCCGAGGCATCCGGCGCCGACCCCGTGGTGCGCCGCTCCGAGCACGCTGACTTTCAGTCCAACGCCGTGCTGGCGCTGGCCAAACGCGCCCGCACCAGGCCCGCTGAGCTGGCCGCCACCGTGTCCGAGGCGCTGCGCGCTGATCCCGGCACCGCGGTAGCTGAGGTTACCGTTTCCGGGCCGGGTTTTTTGAACCTGACGCTCGCCGAGCCTGCACTGTGGCGGCAGGTCACCGCCCGGCTGGCCAGCCCGCGGCTGGGCGTCGGCAGCCCCGAGCAGGGCCGGCGCACTGTCGTCGACTACTCGGGACCGAACATCGCCAAGGAGATGCACGTCGGCCATCTGCGCACCACCATCATCGGTGACTGCCTGGTCCGCGTGCTGGGCTTCCTCGGCGCAGACGTGATCCGTCAGAACCATCTCGGCGACTGGGGCACCCAGTTCGGCATGCTCATCCAGTACCTCGATGAGCACCCCGGCGTCAGCTGGCACCACGACCAGCTCAACGCCGGCACCACGACCGTCTCAGCACTGGATGACCTCTACCGGGCGGCCCGAGCCGCTTTCGATGCCGACCCCGCTTTCGCCGAACGGTCCCGAGCCCGGGTGGTGGCATTGCAGGCCGGTGACGAGGACACCGTGGCCCGCTGGAAGGAGATCGTCACCGAATCAGAGTTCGCGTTCGGCGAGATCTACCACCGGCTCGGCGTGCTGCTGGAACCCGAGGATGCCAACGGCGAATCGTTCTACAACTCCATGCTGCCTGATGTCGTCGACGAGCTGACCGGGGCCGGTATCGCGGTGGAAAGCGACGGCGCGCTCGTGATCTTCTCCGATGAGGTCACCGGCCCCGATGGCAACCCGGTCACTCTCATGGTCCGCAAGCAAGACGGTGGTTACGGCTACGACACCACCGACTTGGCCACCATCCGCTACCGCATCCGCGACCTCAAAGCCGACCGTATCCTCTATGTGGTCGATGCGCGCCAGGCATTGCACTTCCGGCTGATCTTCGAGGCGGCGCGCCGCGCGGGCTGGCTCATCGATGGCATCGAGGCCACCCACGTCAGCTACGGCACCGTGCTCGGCCCCGACGGGCGGCCGTTCAAAACCCGCTCCGGGGGCACCGTCAAGCTCATGGCGCTGCTGGATGCCGCCGTCGACCGGGCGAAAGCCAGCGTTTCCGAGAAGGCCCACGAGCTCACCGACCAGGAGCTGGCCCAGATCGCCGAGCAAGCCGGCATCGGCGCGGTCAAGTACGCGGATCTGTCCACCTCGCGCACCAAGGACTACGTGTTCGACGTCGAGCGCATGGTGTCGTTCAACGGCAACACCGGGGTGTACCTGCAGTACGCGCACACCCGGATCTGCTCCATCCTGCGCAAGGCCGGTGACCACCACACCAACGTCGACCCAGCGTTACCGCTGCACGCCGCGGAACGGGCGGTCATCCTCGCTGCGGACGCTTTCGGCGACGTCCTCGCTGAAGTCGGCCGGGTCTTGGAACCGCACCGGCTGTGCGGGCACCTCTATGAGCTGGCGAAGGCCTTCACCGACTTCTACGAAGCCTGCCCCGTGCTGGCGGCCGATGAACCCGTCTGCGCCAACCGTCTCGCGCTGTGCCGGCTGTCCGCTCGCACCTTGCGGCAGGGCCTGAACCTGCTGGGCATCGCGGCACCCGAACGCATGTAACGTACTGATGGTCAATGCGCGCATCCGGATCCGGCGGGTCTACGACGACCCGACCTCCGACGACGGGACGCGGGTACTGGTCGACCGGATATGGCCCCGAGGGCTGTCCAAGGAAGCGGCCCACCTGGACGACTGGATCAAAGCCGCCGCCCCGTCCACCGAGCTGCGCAGGTGGTACGCGGACGATCCGGACAAGTTCCCGCAGTTTCGCGCCCGCTATCGCGCCGAGCTTGCGGCACCGGCCGGCCAGCCGGCGGTGGCGCAACTGCGCGAGCTCGCCGCCGATCGGCCGCTGACCCTGCTCACCGCAACCAAAGACATCGAGCACAGCCATGCCGCGGTGCTGGCCGATGTGCTCGCCGAATCGCCATGACCACACCTGGACCCGACGAAGGCGGCGATGCCGCCTGCTGGTTGTCGCGCGTCTGCCCCTCCTGCGGCCGGCTCGCCGACTCGGATCCGCCGACCGAGTGCAGTTCCTGCGGCACCGAGATCCCCGACGATCAGGTTGACGACCGACCGATCACCCCGTGATCGAGGCGTCGAGCAGGTGCTCGACGGCGGCCAGCTTAATGCACAGGATCAGCCCGTCCATCGCCTCGGCCAGCTCCGACAGCGGCGGGTAGGTGGGTGCCAGCCGGATCACCCGGTCGTCGGGGTCCTTGCCGTACGGGAACGGCGCGCCGGCCGCGGTCAGCGCGATGCCGGCTCCGGCCGCCAGCGCGACGACTCGGCTGGCACAACCCGCCAGCACGTCGAGGGTGACGAAGTAACCGCCCTCGGGAACCGTCCACGTCGCCACCGCGCTGTCGCCGAGCTGATCGCCGAGGATGCGCTGGACGAGATCGAACTTCGGCGCCAGCAGCGCCCGGTGCCGTTCCATGTGGGTGTGCACGCCGGCAGGAGTCTGCAGGAACAGCGCGTGGCGCAGCTGGTTGACCTTGTCCGGGCCGATCGTGCGTTTGGCCAGATGCCCGGTCAGCCAGTCCACATTGGCCATCGACGATCCGTAGAAGGCCACCCCGCTGCCCGCCAAGGTGATCTTCGAGGTGGAGCCGAACACGAACGGCCGGTCAGCGTGGCCGGCCGCGCCGGCCAGCTGCAGGATGTCCGGGATCTCGTGGCGGATCTCAGTCAGATGGTGCACGGCGTAGGCGTTATCCCAGAAGATCCGGAAGTCGTCCGCGGCGGTGCGCATCCGCGCCAACCGGTCGACGGTCTGCTCGGAGTACCTGATACCGGACGGGTTGCTGTACTTGGGAACACACCAGATGCCCTTGATCCTGGCGTCCGCCGCCACCAGCCGCTCCACCTCGTCCATGGCCGGGCCGGTGGCCTCCATCGGCACAGTGATCATGTCGATGCCGAGCTTCTCGCACAGCGCGAAATGCCGGTCATAACCGGGCACCGGGCAGACGAACGCCGTCCCGGTACCCAACCCCCACGGTTGCACCGACCCAGGCACCCCGAACAGCACCGCATGCACCAGACACTCGTGCATGAGCTCCAAGCTGGAGTTACCGAACGCGACTAGTTGCCCAACAGGTACCTGCAGCAGTTCGCCGAAGATCGCCCGTAGCTCCACCAGCCCCCGGATGCCACCGTAATTGCGGGTGTCGCTGCCATCGCCGGCCAGGTGCCGGCCGGCACCTGGCAGCTCCAGCAGGGCCTCGGACAGGTCCAACTGCTCGGCCGAGGGCTTCCCCCTGGTGAGGTCGAGAGCGAGTCCCCGTGCCTGCAGCGCCGCGTACTCGCCGCGCAGCTGCTCACGGTGCCGGGTCAGCTCGCTGGTCGACAGGCGGGGCAGGTTCACCTTTGCATCATCCCTGGCCGAAACCGGCAATGCAGGGTTGATCTGGACCACAGGTCCTAGTCTGGCGAGTTATGACTGACGGACGTCGTGTCTGGAAGCCTCGCCAACGGCAACGCTGGCAGCGCTACTGGAATCGGCATGCGCACACCTATGACCGCGAGATGGCTGTGCTGGACCGGCTACTGTTCCGGGATACCCGCCGGTGGATCTGCGCGCAGGCGACGGGTCAGGTCCTGGAAGTGGCCATCGGCACCGGTCTCAACATCGCGCTCTACCCGCCGGGCGTCGCACTCACCGGTATCGATCTGAGTCCCGCCATGCTGGCGATCGCTCGACGCCGCGCTCGCGAGCTCGGTCGAACCGTCGACCTGCGGTGCGGGAACGCTGAAACGCTGAACTTCCCCGGCGCATCGTTCGACACCGTCGTGTGCACGTTCTCGCTGTGCGGGATTCCCGACCACGAGCAAGCGGTCGCGGAGATGGTGCGGGTGTTGCGTCCGGGCGCAACGTTGCTGCTCGCCGATCACGTCGCCGCGACCCATCCGGCGCTGCGCGCCGTCCAGGGCGTCGTGGAATTGGTCAGCGTGCCACTCGGCGGGGAGCATCTCCGGCGGCGCCCGATAGAGTTGGTCCGGTCCGCCGGGTTACGGATCGAACGTCACGATCGGTTCGCCGCCGGGATCGTGGAACGGCTGACCGCGCGTATGCCACCCGCTCCAGAGTAACGCCCTCACACGGAGAGGCCGTTACTCAATCAATGCCGATGGCCATCAAAGGCCGCCAAGAAGCCCGCCCAGAAGGCTGGTGATAAGATGGATTATATTTCCGATTAAATCCATGATTTCTCCTTTCGGGTTATCGGTCGATCTCACCTCGAATCGCAGGCAGTGGTACACCTCCACTCACCCCACTCGGCTGGCGCCGCAGATTACCTGGCCCCGCAAATTGCCGACCTTTGTCCAGCCAATTGCTCGAAACGATCCCGAAGTTGTAGGAATTCCTGCTTTGCCCATTGCCTGCCGCGGAATGGTAGGGGCACACGGAAGCCGATGTCAACAATGCGGGGCGGTAGCAACTGAAGACGCATCGTCACCGAGCTCGACCCAACTGAACGTTATGACACTGATCGGGAACCGAGAGTGTTGAATCCTAAAGCCGGACAACACACCACAAGAACGGTCGGAGGCCAACGGAGCCGCCTCCTAACCTCGCAGAAACCGCGGAAAACTCGGCGTGAAATGGAAGTGACGAGAGCGCGGTGAGACACCGGTGCCATAACTGACAGCTACCTGAATGCTGCTATTTGAATCTAGATCTACCCCTTTTGGATCTCAGCTCCGGACTTGACGTGGTTCGCGCAGGCTGCCGCTGGCAGGCCGGCAGGAACAGCCCGGGGAAATCACTAGCGAGCAGAGAAGCGGAGACGACCAATACGACGGGGACCCCGGTCCTGATGGGCCGGGGTCCCCGTCGTACCGCGATACGATCATGCGCGCATTCGGTCAACTGATCGGCGCAGCGGCGACCGCGGCCAATGGCTCTTGGGTACCGCCCGACCTTGCGGTCGAGAGGACTCCGCGGTGGCTGCGACGTTGGTGGGGTCAATCCACGTCCGCGATCCGATGACCAGCACTCGGCAGCCGCGCGAGCCGGGCTCATCGGACACCGGACGAAAGTCGCGCTGGCCGTGCAGCGCGCGCAGGGCGTGCAGCTGAGCCGGCCGCGCCTGATGCATGCGGGGTTCGGGTGCGGTCGGACGAACCGCGAGCAGCGGATCGGTGGTTCGCACCTTGACCGGAGCTGGGACGGTGGCCGTCGTGGGCGTCTTGCGCGCCGACGTGAACCCGGTCTTGCCCCACGGTTTCACCACGGACAGGCCCGTCGCGACGAGCAACAGCACCAGCGCGACCGACCTCATGGCCACCGTCCTGAGCTGAAGGGGCTCGCCGTCGCCGACCAAGAGGTTGGATAGGCGCGGCAGGATCAAAACCACCCCGGTGACGGTCAGCACGGCGGCGATTCCAGCCTTGGCGATCAACCACCAGTGCCGCGCCAGCCCCCATGAGGTGCCCACGGCCAAAACCAGCCCGGTGCACAGCGAGGCGAAGACCAGGGGGATCAGTATCCAGCAAGCGATGGCGGCCATGGCGATGGAGATCCCGGTTTGTAACGCCTGGTCAGCGGAGTTCAAACCGATCACCTCCAGCACGACTAGCGCCCCGTCGAGGCCGAGCCATCCGGCCGAGGCGGCGACATGGACCGTGAGTAGTGCTGCTCGGACCCGCCGCGGTAAACGCCGAACCAGGGGCATGTGAGCAAGGGCTGTGGCCAGCGAAGGGCTCATGGCGCGTTAACGAACCCCCGGACCCAGCGTCACGGTCAAAGTGTCTGAGCTGGATCCCGGCAAACGACGCTACGGCGTGTCGCCGTGTCGCCGTGTCGACACGTGGCTAAACTGGGCGTATCAAAGCCCCGGCCCGTCTACGCCGGGTGATCGGGCCCGCCTAGCGGACTCGGGGGTCCGCGAGTACTCGGCGGCTAGGCCATCACTAGGCCGGATCGACGATGTCGTCGGAGGACAGCGTCGTCTGCGGCGCCGACGCGACTACCCCGTCGCGCACCAGCTCACGCACCGCCGCAACCGGGTCGGGGTCGGAGAACAACGCGGGATCGTCGTAGTCGGCGATCCGCCCGGTCGGGTCAACCACCCACCAGGATGCCTCAAGCGCGATCCCGTTGGGGTCATTGAAGTAAATCGAGCGTACAAAGCCGTGGTCGATGACGTCGGTCACCTCGCAGCCGTGCGACTTCAACCGGGCCCGCAGCTCCTCCAAGGCGTGCTCGTCAGGAAGGTTGAACGACAGGTGATCGAACTGGGCTTTGCGCCGGTCCGGCACCCCGGCCGGCACCTGAAACCGTTCCACGGCGACGCCGCGGTACTCGAAGAACGCCACGGTCTGCTCGTCACCGAACTCGAAGAAGTAATGCCGGAACGACTCGTTGCCCAGGTGCGCGACGAGCCGGGCCCCGAGCACCCCGTGCCAGAAGCGCGTGGTGGAGTCCATGTCATTGGTGATCAGGGCCAGGTGATTGATACCTCGCCAGAACGGCTTAGTTGTCTCGGTCATGGTTTAAGTCTAGAAAAAACGCCAAGCCCGTGCTCGAGTCGACGCAAGTCGCGCTCCCCTGTTCGCTATTGGTGCCGGGCATTACAGTTTGGGACGAGTCCGCACCTACTCGAGCGGGTCCACGCCAGCTACGTTGCCGAGGAGGCGTGGTCACTGATGCGCACCGAATTGGTCGGTCGCGAACAGGAGCTGGCCGCGCTCGTGGAGCACCTCGAGTCGGCTCTCGCCGCACATCCGCGCGTCGTGTTGTGCCGGGGCGAGCCCGGGATCGGCAAGACCCGCATGGCGGAAGAACTGACCGGGCTGGCGGCGGCGCGGGGCGTTGCGGCCGCGTGGGGGCCGGCCGCGGAGTCAAACGGCGCGCCCCCGTACTGGCCGTGGCGTCAGGTGTTGCGCGCGATATCCGTCGGCGTCGACATCGTCAAGATCGCCGGCGAGCTCGGGCTGACTCCCGACCTGGCGCGGCTCGCACCTGACCTGTTCGACGCTCCAGCCGGCGATCCGGGTGGCAGCGGCTCGGGCGAGGACCGGTTCCGGCTGTTCGACGCGGTCGCCCGGCTGCTGAGCGAGATCGCCGCGCGCGCACCGTGGCTCATCGTGCTCGATGACGCGCACCGGGCGGATTACGGCTCGCTGTTGCTACTGCACCACGTGGTGCGCACGCTGGCTCGCGAGCGACTGCTGGTGATGGTCAACCACCGGGACACCGAACCAGTGCCCGACATCCTCGTCACGGCACTTGCCCGGGAGCCGGTCACCCGGCGGATCGATCTGCGCGGTTTGACCGCTGCGGCCGTCGGCGAGCAGCTCGCTGCGCTGGTCGGTCGCGACGTCGCGGCGGCGCAGGTCGCTCGGGTGCACGTGGTCACGGGTGGCAATCCCTTCTTCGTCGGTGAGATGGGCTGGGCGTTGGCCGAGGCGGGTGCGGCCGCGTCACCGGCCCAGGTCCCGGTCCCGCTGAGCGTGCTGCAGGCGATCAACGAACGGCTGGCTCGGCTCCCGCCGAAGTCCGTGTGGCTGCTGCGCGCGGCGTCGATCGTCGGCCGTGACTTCTCCGTCGAGGTGGTCGGCCGGATGGTGGGCGAGCCCGTGCTCGGCTGCCTGGGCCAGCTCGACGAGGCAGCGGCCGCCGGCCTGGTCGAGTCCGTCGCGACACCCGGCCGGCACCGATTCGTGCACGTCCTGATTCGGGACGCGATCGAGGCCGGCTTGGGCACAGCCGAGCGGGTACAGCTGCACCGGACGGCGGCCGAGACGGTGGAGGAGCTCTACTCCGACCGCCTCGAGCCGCATTTGTCGGATCTCGCGCGGCACTGGGCGGCCGCGGCCGTGCTGGGCGACCGCGGTCGCGCTACCAGTTGGATCCGGCGGGCCGCGGACGAGGCGGTGAGCCGGCTCGCTTACGAGGAAGGAGTCCGGCTCTACCGGCTCGCGCTCGACGTCGGCGGCGGCAACCTCGACGATCTCGACCGCTGCCGGCTGCTGCTCGCTCTGGGCACCGCGCAGAGCCTGTCGGGAGATCACCCGGGCCGGCTGCACACCTGCCGCAGCGCAGCCGATCTCGCACGTTCGATGGCGCGGCCCGACCTCATCGCCGAGGCAGCCTTGATTTTGGACGGTGGCGACGGCGCCGAAGCTGATCGGCTGGTCAGACGGCTCTGCGAGGAGGTCCTGCGGTGCCTGGATCCACAGTCCTGCGCGCTGCGCGCCAGGGTGGCGGCCGGCCTGGCCCGCGCGTGTATCTATCTCGACGATCCCGATGCTGCCACGCGGGCCAGCGAGCACGCACTGGCCGTGGCGAACCGGTGCGACGATCGGACCGCAGTGGTGGCGACGTTACAAGCCCGCCAGCTCGTGCGCAGCGGTCCGGATGGGACCGACGAGCGGTTCGGCTTGGCCGCGCAGCTGCTGGAGATCAGCCGGGAAGCCTGCGATCCCGAGATCGAGATGTGGGCCCACCTCTGGCGGATCGACGTGATGCTCCAGCGCGGCGACCTCGCCGGCGTCGGCCGGGAGCTCGATCCGCTGGCCTGGTGCGTCGGCGAGGTGGGCGGGCCGGTCGCGCGCTGGCACCTGCTGCGCTGCCGGGCCGCGCACGCCCAGGCGCAGGCCCGCTTCGCCGATGCCATCCAGCTGGCCAGGGAGGGCTTCACCGAGCTGATCCCGCTCTCGGCGTGGGTCCGGGATGCCGTGTTGGCCATGACGGGCCATCACATCGGTCCCGAGGCGAGTGGCGCGGCGAGGGCCTACGGTCTCGACGGGCCTGTGGGCGCCCGAGACCACTCCCCGGCCTTCGGCGTCCTCTACTCGCTCGCGCCGGCTTACGTGCTGATCTCAGCGAGGCGGCGCGCCGAGGCGGCAGGGCTCTACCGGGCGCTGGGACCGGTCGCCCAGTGGAAGCCGACCACGCACGGGACGACCATCAGCTACGCGCTGGGCATCGTGGTCGCCACGGCTCTGGACGCTGCCGAGGATGTCGCGGCGCTGCGCGGGCTGCTGGCCCGCTACCGCGGCCACCATGTCGCGGGCGGGGCGGGCCCCGCGATCTACCTCGGGCCAGTCGAGCTCTACCTGGGCATCGCGGCCCGGCATCTGGGACTGCTCGATGACGCCGTCACCGACCTCGACTACGCGCGGCAGGTGTGCGCGGCGAACGGGGCGGCTGGTTACCATGTCGAGGCGCTGTTCGAGCTGGCCGTGGCGCTGGCCCGCCGGGCTGGCGACGGTGATGCGGCCCGGGCCCGTCCGCTGGCCACCGGGGCCGCCAGCCGAGCCACGACCCTGGGCATGGCGCCGTTCGCGGCGCGAGCCCAGCAGCTGGCCGACCGGCTCAGCCAGCGGCCGACCGAGCCGCTCACGCCCAGGGAGCGCGAGGTCGCCGAGCTGGTCGCACAGGGGCTGACCAACCGGCAGATCGCCGCCCGGCTCTGCCTCTCCGAGCGCACCGCACAGAACCACGTGCAGCACATTCTCACCAAGCTCGATCTGTCGAACCGGAGCCAGATCGCGGTATGGCTCATCAGCCGCAGGTGAGTATGCGGGTTGAGCATTTCGGCGGACGCCGCAACAGCGGTTTCTCACTACCGTGTCGAGGTACACGCAAGGACGAGGAGCCAAGGAGCGAGATATGTACATCACGGCGATCCACGACATCTCCGACCCGGAAAAGTTCTCGGAAGTGGTGCGGTCGGCCACGGCGGCGGGGTTTCCGGAGGGCATCGTCCTGCACTCCTCGTACCCGAGCGCGGACGGCACGCGGAGTACCTGCCTGTGGGAGGCGGACACCGTTGACACCGTGCGTGGCCTGGTCGAACCGGCCGTCGGCGAGTTCAGCAAGAACGAGTATTTCGAGGTAAGCACGGACCTCGCGATCGGGCTGCCGGGCTGAACCAAAGCCGAGCAGCTGATACGCCGTAGGGCACGCGCACAACCAGCTCTCGAAGCCCGATCTACGTTTCGGATTGCAGCAGCAATTGAGCACGCGGGCTGAGTAATTCGGCGGATGCCGCCACACCGCACGCCGGCTTACCCCCATGTGCCGGCTCAAGAATTGATCACGGCTTACGGGAGTTTTCATGACACAGGTAGTGGAAGCAGACCTGGAGGCATTCCGTCGATCGTTTACCGGGCAGCTGATCGCAGCACCGGGTGCCGATTACGACTCGGCGCGTTCGCTGTGGAACGGTTGCTTCGATCAGCGGCCTGCAGCGGTCGCCCGATGCTTGCGCTCAGCCGATGTGGCCGCCGCCATCGCGTTCGCCCGGCAGCAAGATCTGGAGATCTCGGTGCGCGGCGGTGGGCACAGCATCTCCGGCGTCTCGGCCGCAGATGGCAGTCTGATGATCGATCTGAGCCGGCTACGTGAGGTTGTCGTCGATCCGGCCTCCCTGCGCGCGCGCTGCGGCGGCGGGACCACGGGAGCAGATCTCGACGCGGCCTGCCAGCACCACGGCCTCGCGGTCACCACCGGCACCATCAGTCATATCGGCGTAGCCGGCCTGACCTTGGGCGGTGGTCTCGGCTGGTTGCGGCCGATGATGGGCCTGAGCATGGACAACCTGGTCGCGGCAGAGGTGGTGCTGGCCGACGGCCGCTGCGTCCGCGCTTCCGAGGATGACCACCCGGACCTGTTCTGGGCGCTGCGCGGTGGCGGCGGAAACTTCGGCGTGGTGACGAATTTCGAGTACCGGCTGCAGCCGGTCGGTCCCGAGGTCCATGTCGGTCTGTTCTTCTGGAGTCTCGACCGCAGCGTGGAGGCGCTGCGGCTGTGCCGCGACGTGGTCGCGGACTTACCGAGAGATGCCTCCAGCATGATCGTCGCCGGCCTGAGTGCCCCACCGGCACCGTTCGTACCCGAGCAATACCATTTCACGCCGGGAAACGCGTTGATCGTTGCCGGATTCTCCTCGGCCGAGCAGCACAAACGGCTGATCGACCCGATCAGGGCGGCGCTGCCGCCGCTGTTCGAATTCGTCAACCCGATGCCGTACACCGCGCTGCAGCAGATGCTCGACGGCGCCTTGCCCTGGGGTGTCCACGCCTACGCCGAATCGCTTTTTCTCCACGACCTGCCCAACGACGCGATCGACGTGCTCGCCGAGCACCTCCCAGCGAAGAGTTCCCCCATGTCCGTCGTGCCGATCTTCCCGCTGGGCGGTGCTTACAGTGATATCGCCGATAGTGACACGGCGTTCAGCGGTAGTCGGACGGCTCGGTTCAGCCTCGATCCGGCGGCGGCCGCGCCAAGCACGAAGCTACTCACCGCCGACCGGGCATGGCTGCGTGCCTTGCGGGAGAAGCTGGTCCCGTACGCCGACAAGCCAGCCGCCTACGTCAACTTCATATCCGAATACGATGACCAGCGGATTCGTAACGCTTACGGCCCGGCCAAGTACGAGCGACTGGCGCGGATCAAAGCCGACTACGACCCGGGCAATGTGTTCCACCTGAACGCGAATATCAAACCGGCACCGACCGGCTGACGGTCGCCGTCTCCCAGCAAATCTCACCGGACGCACCTGAACAGGAGTAGTCATGGCCGACAACGTCGCAATCGTCACAGGTGCCTATGGTGCGTTGGCGAAAGGTGACATCGACACCTTCCTCGATGCTCTAGATGAGCAGGTCGAATGGCACCTGCCCGAACATCACCCGCTATGGCCAGGCAAGGCACTTGTGGGACCGCAGGCGGTTCTCGAAAGGCACCTCGCTCGAGTGGCTGAAATCTATGATGGTTTCCGGATCGATCTCCAACGGGTCGCTGCGCTGGGCGACACGGTGCTGGTCGAGATGCGGTGTCGCGGTAGGGGGAAGGTGACCGGCCAGGATCTTGACGTGCAGGCCGCGCAGATATGGGATCTCCGTGACGGGAAGTGCGTGCGGTGGCAAGAGTACCTGGACACCTGGCAGCTAGCGCGAGAGATGAACTCCACCTGACTCAAGGGGTTGACATGATCGCAAGCGTATCGGCGGCTCAATGGCAGCAAAGTCAGGATGCACTCCGCGATGAGGTCCGCCGGCTGACGACCCTGATGCGGTCCATCACTGATCCGACAATTCCCGCGGTGGGTGGCTGGAACATCGCGGAAGTCGCCATGCACCTGTCGCAGAACTGGATGCTGGTGGCAGGGCAGGCACGGCAGGACGTCTCCCGATATAAGGCGGTCGTGCCCGGCACACATGAGGTGGCCGGTAACTCGGTGATACCCGACATGTGGGACAACGCCGACATGAATGAGCGCGGGTTGAAGTCCGATACCGAGCGGAATCTAGCCGTTCTGGCGGACCGCATCGAGCAGCGAGCGCAGGAGTACCTCGACGAGTGCGCAGGGCACTCGCCCGATGAGCTGCGCCAGTGGACGGTCGAAGGCACCACGCTGCCGCTGTCGGCCCTGACCTGCAACCTGCTCAACGAAACAATCATGCATGGTTACGATATGGCCCGTGCCGCCGGGCGCAAGTGGAGAATCGAGCCAGCCCATGCGGCCATGGTGATAGAACAGTTCTTCGTCCCAGTGATGCAGACGTGCGGCCCGCAGACGTTTGTCAACGCTGATAAGGCGGCCGGCCGGCAGGCCACCTACCAGGTGCAGCTGCGGGGCGGTGGCCGGTTCAATTGGATTTTCGACAATGGGTCGCTCACGCTCGAAGAGCCGTCTACACGGCCGGTCGACTGCCATATCTTGGCCGATCCCGCAGCATTCTTCATGGTGTTCTGGCAGCGCCAGAGCCAGTGGAACGCAATTGCCAAGGGTCAGCTGCTGGCGTGGGGTCGGAAGCCTTGGCTAGGGCTGAAGTTCAGGTCGCTGATACGTAGCCCGTAACCAGCACATCGCCCCGATTTCTGCCCATCGGCCGAAGTTCCGGGGTCTCCTCATCTCGATCAGTGAGCGCTGCTTGAACGGCTGGGCGTGGGACGTCTCCTGGCGCCCGCATAGCGAATCTAACTAACCCCGGTGGTGTGAACGATGGCAACCGCCAAGACCAGTTACGTCCCCACCGCGGCCGAAGCGAGCGTCGCCGATCTACTGCTGCGGCTCGGCGACGGTGACCCCACTGCGTGGGAAGAAATCGTGAGCCGATACGGCGAACTCGTTTACGCGACGGTGCGCACGTTTCGATTGCAGGGTGCGGATACGCGCGACGCGACGCAGACGACCTGGCTACACCTGGCAGAACACGCCCACCAGATCCGCCATCCCGAACGGCTGAGCGGATGGCTGGTCACCACCGCACGCCGGATATGCCTGCGCATCGTGAACCACGCCAACCATCCTTTGGTCCTTTTTGATCCGGTGACCGAAACAGTCGCCGATCCCTTCGCCGGGCCCGAGCAGCGCGTCATCGATGCTGACAGCACACGCCGGTTGTGGAACTTCGTCAGCGAGTTGTCACCTCGCCGGCAGGCGCTGCTCCGGGTGCTGTTCACCGAACATTCCCGCCCCTACACGGAGGTGGCTCGCCTCGCCGGAATTCCCGCGGGAGGGATCGGACCCACTCGGGCGCGAGCCCTCGCGCAGCTTCGCGACACGCTCGAAAAACACGGACTCGGCCCGGCGGCTTGGTGATTGTCGCGGTGCATGCCAACAGCGCCGACAATGATGGGGCACTTTAACACGTGTGCATAGTTCTATCCGTCCGGTCACGCATCGCTACCATCGTGCGCGAAACGACCCTTACACCAATCACCCGAAGCTGATCCGCTCCAGCCAGAAGTCGAGCAGCTGCACATCGCCAAGGATCTCGATGCGTTCGCTGCGAGCGGGGCACCGCTTGTAGATGATCAGCAATAGATCGGTCAGCGGGCCACGCACGGCGACTGCGGCCTTCTCATGCTCGCGGCGCCAGACGATGGCGTCGCCGGTGAGGTCGATCAGCCACTCCGCTGCCGCCTCCGGGGCGGTGTCGGTGGCGTGGAAGTGAAGGGTGCGCCCCGGGCCGAGCAGCTCGCGCATCCAGGGACGGATCTCGAAATGCATCGGCAGGGAACCGAGCTCCATCCACTCGTCGATGGCGTCGAGGGCAACCTCCTCGTCGAGGGTGAATTCCGCACCGACGGCCAAAATCGCATCGGCCCGATGGATGACCGTCTCATGCGCAAACCGGCGCGCGTAGAATTTGGTGGTCCCCCCTGGCACCGGGGTCCACACCTTCGTGTCGGGCCCAGCGTCGCGCAGTGTGTTCGCTAGCAGCGCGGCCCCCGCGACGAGCCAAGGGACGACCACGGCGGGGTCTTCGTCGGCGTAAACGGACAGGTCACGGAAGCGCTCGTCGGACAGCGGCTGCGTCGCCCGGATCCGTACGGTCTCCTCAGCCCAGCGTTGCGCACCACCGAGGTGCCGCAACAGCTGACCAAGCTTCCAACCGGGGCAGGAGGGCACTGGGACCGTCAGGTCCGCGTTCTCGATGCAGGACTTCAACAGATCGGTCTGCGCAACGATCTCGGAGCAGTAGCGGTCATAGCCCAACAGAGTCATGACGTCACGCTAGATCGCGCGATTGAATGGTGCCGCCGGAGCTCGGCATACAACGCTCCAGATGCCGCACCGACAGCTTCACCATCGATGCCGCGCCCAAGGCAGGCTTGGCGAGCCACTTCGTCGGTGCCGCGCACCCGCGGCCGACCGAAGCGCACGACCGTACCATCGGAAGGTGAGCGCTGAATGATCGATGAGTCCGATCGCTGCGTGGCCCACGCCCGGGTGCAGCGCGACACAGGTCAGCAGCACTGCACGGGTCTGGCAAGCAGTGTCCTGCCGGTGCCTTAGCCACTGCCGGGGAAGACGCAGGAGTTTACTCCTGCGCGAGCTTGGGTAACTGTGAGCAACCGACGGTTACGGTTTCGGTCCTCATGGCGGACCGTCCGGGAAGACTCGGCGTCCCCTATGGAGCGCCACCGAGGCAGGAAAGCGCAGGAAAGGAGCCGGCGATGGTGTTGTCACCCGGCACCTTGGGCCGGGCAAGACCATTGGACCCCCCAAACCTATATCTTCGGGTGGCCGAGCATGGGTCCCAACGCTCGTGTGGTCACCGTAGGAGGTGAGATTGATACCCGGACCGCCCCGCAATTGGCTGCCATCGTGACGGTTCAGCTGGCCGCTGCTCCTCGCGTAGTGTGTCGAAATCTTGATGGGGTGCAATTCTTGGGGTCCGCCGGACTTTCCGTGCTAGTCGAAGCAAACGACCTCGCTACCCGGGAAGACCGCCACCTGCGATAGGTGTGCCATTCCGAGTGGTCAATCGAGCCATGGACGTGGCCGCCCTGCGGGAGCACTTCAGTTACTTCGCGGGCTTCGGAGGCCTCGGAGCGTCCAACGGGGCGGAATCAATTTCTTTGCGTGGGCGGCGACCGTCTGTCAGTAGCATCGCCGCGATCAATAATACTTGACGGGTATGGTTTGGATCGATCCCTTACGGGTATCCAATACAACAACACATCCAACACGCAATACACCCGAGTGCGCGTCTAGACAGAGGGGAGTCATTATGACGCTCGTTTCGAGCGGTGTGAGTACACAGCCGGTCGATCACCACGCTGAACTGTCGGACGTCGTCATTGCTGGCGGGTGCCGCGTTGGCTGCAGCACCGGCGAGAAGCTGACGAGCTGGCGCGGTGGACCGCCGATGTATCGGTAGAGGCCGAGGCACCCCGCCTCGCAGCGGGCATGGACGTACCCATGGTCAGCATCACATCCTGCGGCCACGGTTGGATCAAGCGGCGTTACTCGACCACCCGCCACTAAGGATGCTCATGTGGCGGCATAACCAGTCATGAAACGTTGTCTCGATTGACATCTCGCCTCAGCCACCCGGCCGGACGCATCTACCCTCCCCCAACGCAGCGTCCGGACCGGGAACCGCCCGGCCAGACGGACGCCCCCTCCCCCACCGTCTGGCCGGGCTCAAGCCTTTAGTTTCTCCGAGTGCCACGTATACGACGGATCTCGAGAGCGTTTTACAGATTGTTAAAAAGGGTAACCCAACGCTACCAATGGCATGGCGTTACTGGAGCGGATGCTGAACCGCCGAGCGCGGACGCGGCATCCACAAGACGATCAAGAAGGGGGACGCACCCAATGTTTATCTCGTCAGCTGAAGTCGCCACCTCAGCCTCCAGGGCAGTCCCATCGGCTGATGCGGAAAAGAGGCACTCGGGTAGCGCTTCGGCGGGGATCTTGGGACGCCAAGAACGGACCCGGCGTCCCACAAGACGATCTAGAAAGAGATACGCCCATATGTATCTCGTTAGCTGAAGTCACCACCTCAACCTTCGGGCTGGCGCTATCGGAAAGTTGCTGCGCCGATGGCAAGAGTTCTCAATCATCTGACGTAAGCGGTACAGCAACGGGCCAGTGCTGCTCCTCGCAAGCCATCGCCGAGCTGCGTGTTCTTAATCTCTCCACCCCAGCCACGCCTGCGATAGCGCGTATCACGGCGTAATGTGGCCGCTGGAATGGCCACGATCGAGCAAGACACGAATGCGACGCGCAGCAGCCATCGTAGCCGTCATATTAGCGCCGAACGCGCTCCACGTCCGTGCGGATGTTCCAAGCATTCGAGAAGTGACAACCCTTACCGTGCATGTAATAACCGCATGTAACGGCGGCCCCGATGGCGGCTGTGATCGTCCAATCCACTGAAAGGTGCCGGGAGGAGGAGCATCGATGACGACACCAGCACAGTTGAAACCGCACCCCACTCAACACAGCGGGAAGGTCGTGCTAGCGGACGCCAGGGCAGTGCCGCCAGCAGGGCTCATCTCGCGGCTTTCGCCACCTCCAGCGCCCGTGTCCCCTTTCGACCCCTTCGCCGATGGCCAAAGAACAGCATCTCCGGCGCGTGGGCGGGCGCTCGCATCGGCCGTCGGGACGGTGGAAACCGTGCGCTCACCGGCACAGCGGACCGGTCGAGGAGCACGGCTGGTAGCCGCCGTTACCGTAACGCTGGCCGTGGTCGGCGGCTTGGGCTGGATCGGGCAGGGCACCCATCCCCGGTTCCCGACCAACACGGTAGTAGTCCAAGTGGGAGCAGGGGAAACCATATGGGACGTCGCGCGGCGGGTCGCACCACGGTCTGACCAGCGCGCCGTGGTGGAGCGGATTCGACAGCTGAACCAGATCGTGGGTTCTGCCGTTTCTCCGGGTCAGCAGCTACAGGTGCCTGACGGCCGATAGCCAGACTCTTGCCTGGGGTAGGACCGCTGGCCACCATGATCCGCTCCGCAGCGCGGCGAAAGGGTTTCACCACGCGACGAACGCGAGCCAATCACCCTCTGGTGTTAGCCCAACGGCATCCGGGTCGTACAGCCGAAACGCTTGACGCACTAGAGCCACCAACCAGCGACGTCAAACGGATGTGCGCTACCCGGGCGGTCTGGGTGAGGTGTTCAGTGACGTTGCAACGGTCACGACGATGGAGGCGAGATGGACTGGACGGACGCCTGGCGGGACGCCTTTCGCACCGAACTGCGGGCAGAAGCTATCACCTTCGCCGACCACGGCTGGCCGGTAGTCCCGGGCAGCTACCCCCGCGATAGCCGCTGGGTCAATATCCCTTCCTCCCTTCGCACCGGTGCCGGACAGCGCGGCTGCGTGCCGGTGCACCCGGACTGGGCGCAACTGGCCGGCTGCGGCCCTGAACGCGTCGCGAAGCTGTGGTCGGGTCATCCGTTCAGCGTGCTGCTAGCCACCGGTATGGGCATAAACGCGCTCGACGTGCCCGCCGAGCTCGGACGGGCCACCGCAATCGGACTGCGGGTTGCCGACGTCCCGGTCCCCATCGCAGCCACACCAACCGGACGGTGGCTGTTGCCGGTACTGGGCGGTGACGTGCTGCACCATGAGCTAGCTGACCACCCCGACGTCGTGCTGCACGCCCACGGCAGCTGGATACCGCTGCCGCCCTCACCCTACCTACCAGGCGTCGTGCACTGGCGGGTCAAGCCCGGCATGTGTGGCTGGAAGCTGCCCAGGTTGCACGAGGTAACCGACGCCGTGCTCGCCGCACTCCACGAACTGCGCCCGCTGGCAGCAAGGTGAACACCGCATTCGAGCACGGTCATCGCTACCACCCGTTTTGCCCCAGCAGGTCGTTGCCGTACTGATCTGTCGGATGCATGGGTTCACGATGGGTTCACGCGTGAACAGACCGAGGTCCACCTGACCTGGTCTTAACCAACCGGATTTCTCTGTTGGGCAACGGTCGGTCCGGCGAACCACCCGAGCGTTCGCACGGCGTGGAATTGGAGAAACGCTCGATCTCGATATGGTCATGCCGCGGAACCGGGATTTCATCGCGGCGGGTTACGGGGTTTGCCGCGGTCCCCAACCCTAGCTCGTCGGTAACCTGCTGCGCGGAAAGCATCATGATGCGTAGCGTCTGCCACCGGTCCGCCAACCATCCGATACGCAGCGGTTCAGGTCGGGCATTCTGATCCGTCAAAGTGGTGCACAGCTCTACCAATTGGCTTAATCCGCCGAACAGGTCACCCAGCGCGACACCAGTGGCGGCCACGTCGCGTTGCTCGAGCACGGACCCGCGCCGGATCCGATGCACGGCCTCAGTGATCGCCTCGGTAGCTTCGTCGATCAGCAGCACCGGCACAGCAGCCTTGCCGTCCGCCCAATACCTTTCATCAAAACCTGCAACAACCTCGTTGGGGCAAATGCTCATCGTCGGGCCTTTCTGGTCAGCATGCAGTCGGGTCGGTTCGCCCGCCAGCAGCGACCGTGCCCCCAGCCGACGCCAGCGTTGGGGCCACCATTACCCCGAAGTGTGCTCTGCCAAACATCCATCCTGGCCGCAGCTCACCGTCGTGGCTGCCCGCCAACACCGACACGTGGGGGCCAGGGGCGACCGTGGCAGTCACCGCCGCGCGCACCAACGTGGGCAAGCCGGTCGAGGATGGTGTGCGCGGCCGGCGGGCGCGCCTCGCCGGCGCCGCAGAACTCCTCGGCCTCGGTCACCGACATCGCGAGCACCTCGGTGTGTCGCGGCCGCCGAGGTGGTGGTCCAGCACCGATGCCTGGAACCGCTTCCCCGCTGCTGCGGCAGCGCGTCGATCTCGAGAACCTCGACTTCGCCCTCGATTATGGATACGTCGCGGGTGTGGCCCAGCCCCAGCCGAACGGCCCGGGTGGCAGCCAGGTCCCTGCCGGTCGGGCTGTCCGTCGGCGTGGCCACCAGCAGCGCCTCGCCGTCCCAGTCGAAAGACAGCGGCACCAGATATGGCGCACCGTCCGCCGAGGCACTGGCCACCCAGACATCGATGTCGTGGGGAGCCGATGCTCGGTGTCGCGACGACGCTGAGCGCGGGAGCGGGGGGGTCGGCACTCATCGGTCCTGAAGCAGCCCGAGGACGTTGCCATCGGGGTCGGTGACGGTGGCCACCAGGCGGCCGCCACCGACGTCGTGCGCGGGCTCCTTCACGGTGGCACCCACGGCGGTCACCTCGGCTAGCTTCGCCTCGAGGTCCGGCACGTGCCAGTAGGCCACCGGTGAGGTCATGCCCTGCGGTCTACCGCCCGGCACCAGGCCGATGTGCTGGCCCGCGGCCTCGAAGCCGACGTAGTAAGACTCGTCGGTCTGCGGCGGTACGCCGAGGAGGGCGGCGTACATCTCCTTGGCCGTCGCCAGGTCGGAAACGGGATGCAGCACGGTCTTGATTCCCTGGGTTGAAGAGCCGGTCATGGTCACTCCTGAAGTCGTGGGTCTGTGGGGATTGTCTGGCTTAAAGACGAACGGAAAGTCCGGAAATCGACAGCCCGATCGCCCCGGCGGAGGACCACCGGGACCACCTCCGGGCAGTCGCGATAGAAGGCCAGGGATGCGTCCGGGTCGTCGTGCGGGAGAAAGCTCGCGTGAATGGCGATGTCCATGACGGTCACGCTAGCTGCGGCTCGGGGGTCCGCCCGTGCTTCTCGATTTCTGCTCGGTCTGGTCACCTGTTTCGCGCTGAAGGTGCCCAGCGATGAGCAACCGACCGCGAAGCACACCTCGGTGACGCTGAGGTCGCCCCGACGCCGCAGCGCCACCGCGCATTCGATGCGCCGTGTCATCAGGTAGCCGTACGGCGGCTCGTCGTAGGCGAACCGGAACTGGCGGCTGAAGTGGCCGGCCGACATGTGCGCGCCGTGGGCGAGCGCCTCGAGGTCCAGCGGCTGCGCGTACTCGCGGTCGGTCCGGTCGCGGACGCGGCGCAGCCGCCACTCACTCACTCCGCCAGCTGGCTCAACCGCATCGAGGCCCAGTTCACGCGCTGCGCCACTTCAGCCTCGACAGCACGGACCACGAGAGCCACCTGGCCCAGGCCTTCTTGATCCGGCACTCCATCGCCTGGCACAACCGGCACGCGCAGGATCGAATGCAGCGTGAGGTGGTCAAGCGCGCAAACGTTGCCTGATGCGGCACTAGACAGCCCCGTAGCACACGCCGTTGATTCAACAGCCTCAGTGTCTATATAGGGCAGCGCCTATACAGGGCAGCGCGATCCACTCCATACGGTGGGTCTACCGGGCCCGCCACCAAGCGCACGGCCAAGTTCGAGCCCACTGTGCGCACCCGCGTCGTGGCGAACTTGCGGTCTTTCCGAGTTACGAAGACGGCAGATGACGCCGTGCTGTGTCAGTGATCGGCTTCCGATCTCCTAGTCACGAAGCAGCAGGTGTCGTCAACCCCTTTGCGGCCGCGTTGACCTGCACTCCGACCTGGCTACACGCGCCACCGAGGTTCAGCAAACTGGACTTCGTAGCAATATCGATGATCCCGTTTGTTATCGAGACCCCGATTCGGCATGGGCACCTGTCCCGGAGGTCGCAAAGCTCGGCCGGGTGCGCATCGGGGTGCCTGGTGCACTGGATCCGGACCCGTTCAGCTCTCGCAGCTGTGCAGCCAGGTAGGTTTTTAAGCGGGTGCGGTATTCCCGCTCCCATGCCCGCAGGTTCTCGATCGTTGTCTCCAGAGTGCTCTTCTCGTGGTTGAGCGCACTCATAATCTCGGTGTGTCTGCGTGTCGCCTCGCGCTCCAGCGACGCAGCCTTGTCCTGAGACTGCTGCTGCACAGTCTCAGCCCTGCTACGGGCATCAGTGAGCATTGTCTCGGCCCGGGTCCTGGCCTCCTTGACCAGACCATCGGCCTTCACCCGCGCATCAGCAAGCAGCTGCTCTGCTTGAGTGCGAGCCGCGCCCACCATCCCGCCGGCTTCGGCCTTGGCCTCACCGGTCAATTGGTCGGCCATCGCCTGAGCCAGACCCAACACCCTGGCGGCGTGAGCATTGGGATCACCACCGGGCGAAGTCTGTTCCACCATCGGCGGCAGCGCCGGGGTCATCACCGGTCCAGGCGGCTCTACCGGGAAAAGATGAGACCCAGTGTTCACCGGCGCGACGCGTTGTTGCTGATCGAGCTGCTCAACCTGGTTGCGGAGGTCGTTGTTCTCCTCGATCAACCGAGCCAGCTCGGTCTCCACCAGGTCAAGGAAGGCATCCACCTCGTCCTCGTGGTAACCCCGCTTGCCGATCGGCGGCCTACTGAACGCGACGTTGGCAACGTCGGCGGGGGTCAACGGCATCGGATCACCTCACGCACTCCTTGACGACTCTGCACACGCTGGTAGGCCTCCCTGGGACATCGGCGCCGAGCCTGGAGGCAGCGACGGTCTCGAATCGACCACCAGCATCCGGATCAACACCACAAGGGGCAGCACCCTACAAGTCCACGTCTCACCCCTCCGATGCGGATCGGTCCCCGCTCGGCCAGGCTCCCTCCTCTGATCCGCTCGAGACACGCTCGCCAACGCGACGAAGGCGTGCTCAAGGAGACTGCCGAGTGGCCTAGCCCGGCCAGAAAAACACCTGACCACTGATCCTCCATTGCATTTTGGCATGGTGCACTAATGTTGACTGTAATCCTTCTCGTGGACCGCCGATACCGACACAATCCGTCAAAGCCCGTGGGATCGAGTCAGAAGTCCGCAAGCTTATGAGACCTAGCCGTAAGACCGCTGTCATAGTACATTGAACCGATGGATGTTGTGGTGGTGAAAAATGCTCTTCTTTCCGCGGCTGTCACCAAACTTCGCGACAGCAGCACCGACGCGCAGGGTTTCCGATCGGTGTTGTCAGCTATTTCAACGATTGTGATCTTTGAAGCAGGGCGGCATACGCCGGTTATCGAGGCGCCAATAGCGACGCCGGTATCGCGAGCTGTCGGTGTCGAGCTAATCAACCCGCCTCTGCTGGTGCCGATACTCAGGGCGGGACTTGGAATGTTGTACGCAGGGCTGTCGCTGATGCCAATGGCGACAGTTGGGTTTGTTGGCCTATCACGAGACGAGAAAACCCTGGTTCCTTCCTGCTATATGGCGTCACTGCCCGAATCAATCGCAGGCCGGCCCGCATATATTCTGGACCCGATGCTCGCCACGGGTGGTTCGGCGGCGTATACAGCCCACTTGCTCGTCGAGCGCGGCGCTGCACATATAACGATCGTCTGTGCGATAGCTTCTCCCGAAGGGCTGCGTTTCATTCAGGACTCCAAGCTTCCGATAGAGCGAGTTGTAACGGCGAATGTGGACGATCGTCTAAATGATGCGGGGTTCATTGTTCCCGGGCTTGGCGATGCGGGAGATCGACAGTTTGGCACGGTATAGGTAACCTTAGCCACCGCATGCGGGTACGCTGTCGACGCATTCCCGAAACCTGTTAATAATCCGGCAGTAAAGACGGCCAGATGGCGACCCGGACTGTGCTCGCGTAGTTGCTGATCGGGGCTGCGATAGCGGCCACCTGCTTCACTCGGGGGTGAACTCAACGGCCACAATGCCTCCAGTCAACCCAGGGTGAAGGGGTCGCGGGTTTGCCCGGACAGCTCAACCCAGATGGCCTTGGTCTCGGTGTATTCCCGGATGGCATCGGCGCCGTTCTCCCGACCGATGCCACTGGCACCGAAGCCACCGAAGGGCACGTGCGGGCCCACGACGCGGTAGGCGTTGATCCAGACGGTGCCCGCGCGGAGTTTCGCGGCCACCCGATGGGCCCGGTGCACATCCGTGGTCCATACCGCAGAGGCCAGCCCGTACGGGGTGTCGTTGGCGATCTCGACGGCTTCGCTCTCGTCGTAGAACCGGATCACCGCGAGTACCGGCCCGAAGACCTCCTCCTGGACTACCCGCATCGAGGGGGTGACGTCGGTCAACACAGTCGGCGTCACGAAGAAGCCACCCAGGTCCTCGACCCGCTCACCACCACAGGCGATGGTGGCGCCCTGCTCGCGAGCGGAATGGAAATGGCTCAACACCTTGTCGAACTGCTGGCTGGTGGCCAGCGGACCCATTTCGGTCTCGGCGGCCTTCGGATCACCGATCTTGATCGTCCTTGCTCGGGAGACGATCTTGTCGACCAGTGCATTCGCGATACTGTCGTGCACAACCAGCCGTGACCCGGCCATACAGGTCTGGCCGGTCGCAGCGAAGACCCCGGCGATCACCCCATTAGCGACCGCATCCAGATCAGCGTCCGGAAACACGACCTGCGCCGACTTGCCGCCCAGCTCCAGGGTTACTCGGGTGAGGTTATCCGCGGCCGCGTGCGCGACCGCGATACCGGTTGCCGTCGAGCCGGTGAAGGCGACCTTGTCAACATCGGTATGCGCCGACAATGCGCTTCCTGTTGCTGAACCCCATCCGGTGATGACGTTGACCACGCCCGGAGGGAAGCCGGCCTCCCCGACCAGGGACGCCAATTCCAGAGCACTGACCGGAGTGTGCTCACTCGGCTTGACCACCACGGTGCATCCCGCGGCCAGCGCCGGTGCCAGCTTCCACATCAACAACAACAGCGGCGAATTCCACGGCGTAATCGTGGCGACCACGCCGACTGGTTCGTGCCGGGTGTAGACGAGGTAATTGGGCTTGTCGCTGGGAATCACACTTCCCTCGACCTTGTCAGCCAGTCCCGCGTAGTAGTAGCACCATTCCGGCACGGCAGCGAGCTGGCCGGCCATCTCGCGAAGCAGCTTTCCCGAGTCACGAGTTTCGATCTCGGCCAACCGCTGGGCGTCACGGGCGATCAGATCACCGAGCCGGTGCAGCAACTTTCCACGCTGGGTTGGGGTCAACGCAGCCCAGGGCCCGGACAGCGCCCGGCGAGCGGCCGACACCGCGCGGTCCACATCGCTTCGATCACCGTCGGGTACTACCGCCCACGGCTGCCCGGTGAACGGGTCGATGGTCTGGTAGGTACGGCCGCAACAGGCAGGCTGCCACTCCCCATCGATGTACAGCCGGTACTCCGCCCGGTGCACCCCCGTTGCGGTCATGCTGGTGGCTGCCACTGCTGCTCCTCCACTGTTCTCCAGACCAGGATCGGCTCCGAAAGCCCGGCAGCGCCCGGTTCACGACTCGCGCCGGCGTCGTAAACCGAGCAACTGATCACAACACAGTATGTGCTGCCCCGGTCCGTCGCTGCACAATGCTCAGCGCGCTCCCCCGGCCGCACGATGGGTGCTGCCGCCCTTGCCGCTAAAGGCGTCTCGCTAGCATCTTGATCTTAGTCTTGGTCTATGCGTACGAATGCCGCACGCGCAGAATATGCCCTTGTTGAAATCCATCCGGGGCCTTCGCTTCCGGGTCGTCACCGTGCTGTGGATCGTCGCCGGAGGGATGAGCGTTGACGAGATCGTCGATGGGCATCCCGACCTGCAACCTGAGGACATTCCCGCAGCGCTGAACTACGCCGTGGAGGTGCTTGCCGAGTTACCCGCTGAGGCCGCCTGCGTGAGGTTCCTGATTGATGAGAACTTCCTTCTTCACCGCTCCCGTGTCAGCGGAGGTTGCTCGGCGCCGTGGCAGCGCGTAACTGCGGGAGGCGATGGCGCTGCGCGGGCACATGGACTTGGCCAGCTACGACCGGCCGTACCCGTCGCAAGATGTACTCCGACCGGTGGGGTAGGAGATCTCATCGCCGCGCCGCTGCACGGCAAGGCGCGCCGCGACGGGGTGAATGGCCGCCGGTCACATCGCGCTCGGCAGCGCCGCAATTCGGTGTAAAAGCCCTCCAGCATCCGAGTGGTGGGCTTGTTGATTGACACCTCACCAAGGCGGGCGGATCGCCGCGTGATGTAACCGCGGTAACCCTCGCACGTGCTGTCCTCATGCTCAGAGGTCCGCATCCACTCCTCGATGGCATAGCCGAGGTTCATCAGGGAGGCGTCGATCGCTGCTTGTTCACCTGTGTGCGGAAGTCAGCGAGCTTGTCCTCAGCCTTTTTGTGCGCCTTCTTGTCGGTACCGGGATGGAGGCGGCGAGGTAGACGTCCCGGCCGGTCACCGGATCCTTGCCAGCGAACGGCCGGACACGCAACGAGCTGCCCCGCTGCTCCCTCGCTGCTCCCTCGCTGACGTCCGGGTCATCTCGCCATCTCTGCTGGTAGAACGGTGGACCTAACGCATCAGCATACGAATCACACCGTGCTAGTCGAAGGACCTGAGATCGCGATTGGCCTGGTCGGTAGGCGGCCAGTGGTGAAACGGCACGAGTGATGAACTCGGTTTGAAACGCCTGCTGTCGATGCCGGCGTGCTCGCCTCGTCGCTGGCCAAGCACGCGCGATGATCTATTCCGATATGAAATCTGCCCGTATTGAGTCGTCATCTCTGATCACGAAAATGCTGTCACGTCCTGGTTGCCAGCCCCCAGGAAGGAGTAAAAATTTATCGTTGCATCGTGCTAGTAACCGTATACCACTGTACTGGTAGTGGTACGGCGATTTGAGTGCCAAGATGGTTGGCATGCTTACAGTCCACAAACTGGCCAACAGGCCAAGGGTGAGCAATACCGTCCTGTGAAGCCGAAAACTCACGTTTTGCGGGCCCATGCGAATCCTGCCGAGTAGTCCAGGGTAGTGCGACTGTAGATACGCCGTATAGCCGAGCATAATCGTCGCAGCGATCAGCAACAACGGGAGCACTATCCCCAGCGGGACGCCGACCTGGTCCGGAAACAATACTCCCCCGTGATCCCTACCGCGATCAGCGCAGCTGCCAGAACTTGCGCTGCGAGTACAATCCACCTAATTACATTTCGAGCTCGACCACGTTTCATCCGATCCAACATTGGCGAGATGGCAAAGTGATGAACTCCGAACAAGATGAGAGCGGCACACGCCCCACCAATCAGCGGCGGGAAAAGCAACGTTAACACTGCGCAGCATGTAATCGATTGGGCTGTAGCTAATCAGAGTGGGGTCGATCCCAAAGTAATCTAAGATGGCATGTGTGCGCAGCCAGCCGAAATAGAAGAGCACGGCTCCGATCGCCGCAGTATGAGAGGTGATCTTTCCTATGATCGCGAATGCGCTGGGGCTACTTGACGCCGGACGCCGGTGCTCACCGACGACTCCGCGGGGGCGGTGCTCACCGACAATCCCGCGGATCCGGCGGTACCAGCAGAGCTCTCTTGAGGGCCGGAGCCCCGACTGGTTAAGTACGTTGAGCATGGTTCAGGGCACCGGTGCTGGTCGATGGAGCTGTCACCTCTAAATGCAGGGGGACCACCCCCAACTTGGTTGGTAGGGTAAACTCCAGCACCCTGTTGATTCGGAACCGACGTGAACCACTTTTGGGGGTCAAACCGCTGATGTACCAGTTACTGGTGGCTCTGTAACCGATAATCTCACCGACAATGCACTTTCTGGGCCATCACCAGGAGGTTAATTCACAGGCCTTCTGAGAAGAGTGGTCGAGTGAGCCTGACGGTTCTTTGGTCGGAAGCCAGCTCACAATTGTTGCACAATCTGCGAATGACGCGTGTCACCCTTGAAGGA
>Ga0134126_10000115_pt1 | contig 102556 bp, 94 predicted proteins | sample KB31752_FD_96881 | JGI IMG/M metagenome (GOLD analysis project Ga0134126, IMG submission 96881) | Terrestrial soil microbial communities with excess Nitrogen fertilizer from Kellogg Biological Station, Michigan, USA - KB3-175-2 | ecosystem: Environmental > Terrestrial > Soil > Unclassified ... | reverse complement strand
GCCGCGTGGGAAGTCGCGTTCGCCGCGGACCGTCCCACGTTGATCGAGGTGATCGCCGACCCGAACGTGCCGCCGATCCCGCCGCACATCAGCACCAAGCAGGCGAAGGCGTACGTGGAGGCGCTGTTGAAAGGCGACGCGAACGCCGTGGGCATCGTGAAGGCTTCCGCGAAGGAGGTCTGGGCGTCTCTCGTGCCGGCGCGGAAGTAGCGTCGCCATGGACGGAGGACGCCCGACCGCGCCCATCGCCGCGGTCGCAGTCGACGCATTCACGATCCCCACGGACGCGCCGGAATCGGACGGCACGCTCGACTGGAATTCCACCACGTTGGTGGTGGTGCACGTCGACGCCGCCGGCCGCCGCGGCCTGGGATACACCTACGCCGATACCGCGACCGCCGCGCTCATCCGCGACAAGCTCGCGCCGCTCCTCGGCGGACGCGACGCCTGGAGCGTGAACGCGCGCTGGATCGACATGACGCGCGCGATCCGCAACCTCGGCCGCCCGGGCATCTGCTCGATGGCGATCTCCGCGCTCGACACGGCGTTGTGGGACCTGAAGGCGAAGCTTCTCGGCGTGGCGCTGGTGGACCTGCTCGGGGCCTCGCGCGATTCGATCGTCGCCTATGGAAGCGGCGGCTTCACGTCGTATTCACTGGAGAAGCTTCGCGAGCAGCTCGGCGGCTGGGCGCGCGAAGGGTTGGGCGCGGTGAAGATGAAGGTGGGCCGCGATGCCCACGCCGACATCCAGCGCGTGGCCGCCGCGCGCGAGGCGATCGGCGATGCGCGGCTCTTCGTCGACGCGAACGGGGCGTACACCCGGGAGCAGGCGCTCGAGCAGGCCGAGCGCTTCGCCGAGGAGGACGTGCGCTGGTTCGAGGAGCCGGTCTCCTCGGACGACCTGGAGGGCTTGCGGCTGCTGCGCGACACGCGCCCCGCGGGCATGGCGATCGCGGCCGGCGAGTACGGCTACGACCTCTTCTATTTCCGCCGCATGCTCGAAGCGGGGGCGGTGGACGCGATCCAGGCGGACGCGACGCGCTGCGGCGGCGTCACCGGATTCATGGACGCGGCGGTGCTCGCGGACGCATTCGGGATCCCGCTCTCCAGCCACTGCGCGCCGGCGCTGCACGTGGCGCTGTGCTGCGCCGCGCGCCGCGCGGTGCACCTCGAATACTTCCACGACCACGTGCGCATCGAATCGATGCTTTTCGACGGCGCGCCGCGCCCGCGCGAGGGGCTCCTCTACCCCGACCGCTCGCGCCCTGGCCTGGGCCTCGAATTGAGGCAGAAGGACGCCGAACGTTTCCGCGTGTGATCGAAAAAAGGGGTCAGATCCCTTTTCCCTTGCACACGAGCGTGAGAACCAACCTTTCGTCCCGGAAATGGGATCTGACCCCTTTTCGGTGGAGAGATACCGGGCATGAGCACGCAATTCGTCGACCCCCGCAGCGTGCGCGCCTATCGCGCGGGCGTGGACCATCGCGCGCTGGAGCAACGCCTGCGCCGCTCGACCGAAGGCGAGGTCCGCTTCGACGACGGCAGCCGCGCGCTCTACGCGACCGACGCCTCGAACTATCGCCAGGTCCCGATCGGCGTCGTCATCCCGCGCACGATCGACGATGTGGTCGCCACGGTCGCTGCGTGCCGCGAATTCGGCGCGCCGGTCCTGCCGCGCGGCGGCGGCACCAGCCTCTGCGGCCAGTGCTGCAACGTCGCGGTCGTGATCGATTTCACCAAGCACCTGCACCGCATCGACGAGCTGAACGCGCAGGGCCGCTACGCCTGGGTGCAGCCCGGCGTGGTGCTCGACGACCTGCGCGACGCCGCCGAAGCGTTCCACCTCACCTTCGGCCCCGATCCCTCGACGCACAACCACAACACGCTCGGCGGCATGATCGGCAACAACTCCTGCGGCGTGCACTCCGTGATGGCGGGCGAGACCGTCGCCAACGTGATCGAGCTCGACGTGCTCACCTACGATGGCCTGCGCCTGCATCTGGGCGAAGGCGACGACGCGTTGCGCCACGAGATGCTCGGCGCGGGCGGAAGGAAGGCCGAGATCTGGCACGCGCTCGAGCGGCTGCGCGATCGCCACGCCGACGAGATCCGGCGCCGCTTCCCGGACATTCCGCGCCGCGTCTCGGGCTACAACCTGCCGGCGCTGCTGCCGGAGAACGGCTTCCATCTCGCCCGAGCGCTGGTTGGATCGGAGGGCACCTGCGTGACCGTGCTCGGCGCGAAGGTACGTCTCGTGGAGAGCCCGCCCGGACGCTCGCTCCTCGTGCTCGGCTACGAGAGCGTCTACGAGGCCGGCGACCACGTGACGCAGGTGATGGAGTTCGGCCCGATCGGCCTCGAGGGCATCGACGACCGGCTGGTCGAGGACATGAAGGCGGTGCACCTGCACCCGCAGGACGTGAAGCTGCTGCCCGACGGACGCGGCTGGCTCCTCGTCGAGTTCGGCGGCGAGGATCGCGGCGAATCCGACGCGAAGGCGCGCCGCGCGATGGAGGCATTGAAAAAGCAGTCGAAGCCGCCCTCCATGAAGCTCTTCGACGACCCGCGCGAGGAGAACATCATCTGGGACGTGCGCAAGTCGGAGCTCGGAGCCACCGCGCATGTCCCCAACAAGCCGATCACCTGGGAAGGCTGGGAGGATTCCTCCGTGCCCCCCGCGAAGCTCGGCGAGTACCTGAGGAAGCTGCGCGGCTTGTTCGAGAAGTACGGCTACGCGTGCGACCTCTACGGCCACTTCGGCCAGGGCTGCGTGCATACGCGCATCGACTTCGACCTGGAGACCGCGCCCGGCATCGCGAAATTCCGCGGCTTCCTCGACGAGGCGGCGCACCTGGTGGTGGGCCTCGGCGGCTCGATCTCGGGCGAGCACGGCGACGGGCAGTCGAAGGCGGCGCTCCTGCCGATCATGTTCGGCGACGAGCTGATGAACGCCTTCCGCGAGTTCAAGCGGATCTGGGACCCGGAGGCGAAGATGAATCCGGGCAAGGTGGTGGACGCCTACCGGCCCGAAGAGAACCTGCGCCTCGGCACGAGCTACGCGCCACCCGCGGTCGACGTGCAGTTCCGCTATCCCGACGACCGCAACGACTTCGCGCGCGCGACGCTGCGTTGCGTGGGCGTGGGCGAGTGCCGCAAGAAGTCCGGCCTCATGTGCCCGAGCTACAAGGTGACGATGGAGGAGAGGCACGCGACGCGCGGGCGCGCGCACCTGCTCTTCGAGATGCTGCGCGGCGACCCCATCCGCGAAGGCTGGAAATCGGATGCCGTGAAGGAAGCGCTCGACCTGTGCCTCTCGTGCAAAGGCTGCAAGGGCGAGTGCCCCCTGCACGTCGACATGGCGACCTACAAGGCCGAGTTCATGGCGAAGCACTACGAGGGGCGCCTCAAGCCGCGCTCCGCCTACGCCTTCGGATGGATCGACCGCTGGGCGCATCTCGCCTCGTTCGCGCCGGGGCTCGTGAATTTCCTCGCGCAGACGGCGCCCTTCTCCACGCTCGCGAAGTCGCTCGCCGGCGTGCACCCGAAGCGTCGCATCCCGCGCTTCGCCGCGAAGACCTTCCGCAGCGAGTTCGCGCGGCGGCCACGGCCGGGCGGCAACCGCCGGCGCGTACTGCTGTGGCCCGACACGTTCAACAATCATTTCCATCCGGCGACCGCCCATGCCGCGGTCGAGGTGCTCGAGGCCGCGGGCTACGAGGTCGCGATCCCGCCGAAACGCCTGTGCTGCGGACGGCCGCTCTACGAGTTCGGCATGCTCGACCTCGCGCGCCGCTACCTGCGCGACATCCTGGCGACGCTCGAGGAGGACATCGCCAACGCCACGCCGGTCGTCGTGCTGGAGCCTGCCTGCGCGAGCACCTTCCGCGACGAGCTGGTCGACCTCCTCTTCCGCGACGAGCAGGCGCGCCGCCTCTCGAAGCAGGTGGTGCTGCTCGAGGAGCTCCTGGTGCGCGAGGCGGACTGGAAGCCGCCGCGCCTCGAGCGGCATGCGATCGTGCACGGCCACTGCCACCAGCAGGCGATCCTCGGGATGGATTCGCAGCGCGAGGCGCTGGAGCGGGCCGGCGTGCATTGCGACATCCCCGACGCGGGCTGTTGCGGCATGGCGGGCTCGTTCGGCTTCGAGAAGGAGAAGTACGACGTCTCGATGGCGTGCGCGGAGCGCGTGCTCCTGCCGGCCTTGCGCGCCGCAGACGAGCGGACGCTCGTGATCGCGAACGGCTTCAGCTGCCGCGAGCAGGTCGAGCAGGCGACCGGCGAGCGTCCCCTGCACCTCGCGCAGGTGCTCGCGATGGCGCTCAGGGACCGTTCATCCAGCGCTGGTGGGCCTTCCGGTACGCGTCCGGCGACTGCGGCTTGACGAGCACCATCACGATCTCGGGGTGCTCCTCGCGAATGCGCGCTTCGAGCTGCGCGATGACGCCCTGCACCTCGCTCGCGCGCAGCCGGTCCTCGAAGTCGAGGCTGATCGCCACGACCACCTCGCGCGGCGCGAGCTGGATCGAGAGCATGCCGTTGTAGCGGCCGACGCCGGATTGCCCCCGGGCGAGCCGCGCCACCGACTCCACCACCGAGGGCCGCGCCGCCTCCCCGATGAGGAGCTTCTTGGTCTCGCGCGCGAGGAACGCCGCGATCACCGCGAGCAGCACGCCGATCGCGATCGACGCGAGCGCATCCCAGCGCGCGTCGTCGAGCAGGGTCGAGGCGGCGATGCCCGCGGCGGCGAGCGCGATCCCGATCAGGTCCGCCGAGTTCTCGAACAGCACGATGAGGACGCTCGGGTCCTTGGTCTCCTCCGCCGCCTGCAGGTAGCCGCGATCGCCCTTGCGGCGGCGGAACTCGCGCAACGACACCCACCAGGAGCCCGCCTCGAAGAGCCCCGCGACGGCCAGCACGACGTAGTTGACCAGCGGGTCCTCGACCGGCTCCGGGTCGCGGAAGTGGCGCACCCCTTCGTAGACGGAAACGCCGGCGCCCAGCGCGAACATCATGAGCGAGACCACGAAGCTCCAGAAGTACACCTCGCGCCCGTGCCCGAAGGGATGCTCGCGATCCGGCGGCGCGGTCGCGCGGTGCGCGCCGTAGAGCAGCAGCACCTCGTTCGAGCTGTCCACGAGCGAATGCACGCCCTCGCTCAGCATCGCCGAGCTTCCCGTCACGCTTCCGGCGACGAACTTCGTGATCGCCACCAGCACGTTCGCCGCGAGGCCCGCGTAGAGGACCAGCTTCGACCCCTTGTCGCGATCCGGCGAATGCGCGGCGGCAACGGCGGTCATGGGAAGGCGGTCATGTGAGCGCGAGCCGGGCGCCGAGGATGAGGCCGTAGAGCCCGTGGGCGACGATCGCGATGAGCGGCGTGCGATAGCCGTAGTTCAGGGCGAGGAAGCCCGGCGGCTGCAGGCGGCGTCCGCGGGTCGGCCCTTCGTACTCGCTCGCCATGCGCGGATGCACGTACGGCAACAGCGGCAGCAGCATCACCAGCAGCACCGCGCCGTGCACCGCGCCGATGAGCAGCCCGATCTCCCAGCCGGTGCGTCCGATGCTCGCGAAGAGGAAGTAGTAGACGAACGCGAACAGCCAGCCGCCGAGGAGATAGAGCACGAGGCCGAGCGCCTGTGCCGCGGCGCGGTCGCCGGTGAACATGGTGCCGACGAGGAACGGGAGCGAGAGCCGGGAATAGCCCATGCGCTGCGCCGCGAACATCACGGCGGAAAGCGCGGCGGTGGCGGCGAAGCCCCACACGAGGATGGTCACGATCTCGGCGGCGGTCTGGGTGAGGGGCATGGTGTCCTCAGGCGGTCTTGCGCTGGAAGAGCGCGGTGGCGGCGGAGATGAGGCTCACGTGGGTGAAGGCCTGCGGGAAGTTGCCGACCGGCTTGCCGGTGCGGGTGCCGATCTCCTCGGCGAAGAGCCCGACGTCGTTCGCGTACTTGCAGAGCTTCTCGAAGAGTTTCTGCGCCTCGTCGTAGTGCCCGGCGTTGGCGAGGTATTCCGCCGCCCAGAAGTTGCACGGCGCGAACGCGTTCTCGGGCGCCGCGAAGCCGTCGTAGCCCGTGTCGTCGCGATAGCGATGGATGAGCCCGTTGTCGCACAGCGCCTTCACCATGTAGCGATAGGTCCCCTCCATGCGCGGATGGCCCGGCTCGCGATAGCCGTAGCGCGCGAGGAGGAGCAGGCTCGCGTCCGTCTCCTTGCCGCCGTAATAGGCGACGTAGCTGCGGAGCTCCTCGCTGTAGCCCTGCTCCTCGATCTCGGCGCGGATCGCCTCGCACGCGGCGTCGACCTTCGCGCGGTCGATCGGCATGTCGAATTTCGCGGCGAGGTGGCGCAGCCGGTCGAGCGCGACCCAGCACATCGCCTTCGAGAAGGTGTGCATGCGCGGCGCGCGGCGCGTCTCCCAGATGCCCTGGTCGGGAAGGTGCCACAGCTTCATCACGTGCTTGCCGACGCCGGCGAGCATGGCACTCTCGACGGCATCGAGCGTGCCGCCCGCCTCGACGTAGCGCGAGACCGTCGCCATGAGCTCGCCGTAGATGTCGAGCTGCAGCTGGTCGTGCGCGGCGTTGCCGATCCGCACCGGCTTCGCGCCGCGGTACCCGGAGAGGTGCGGCAGCACCTTCTCGTCGAGCTTCACCTCGCCGTAGAGGTCGTACATCACCTGGAAGCGCTGCCACGTGAGGCGCGTCGCGTGCAGCAGCCACTCGAGGAAACCCTCGGCCTCGTCGACGTAGCCCAGCCGCAGGAACGCGTGCAGCACCAGCGCGCTGTCGCGGATCCAGCAGAAGCGGTAGTCCCAGTTGCGCGGGCCGCCGGCGACTTCCGGCAGCGACGTGGTGGGCGCCGCGAGCACCGCGCCGCTGGTCGCGCAGTTGAGGAGCTTCAGCACGAGGGCGCTGCGCATCACCTCGTTCCGGTAAGCGCCCTCGTAGCGGCACTGCGCGCACCAGCCCTTCCACCACGAGACCGTGGACTCGAGGCGCGTTCCCGCCTCCTCGCCGAGCGGCGGGACGATGCTCGCCTCGTCCTGGTCGTAGGCGAAGGAGAGCCAGCGCGCCTCGCCGGACTTGAGGCGCACGCGCCCGTACAGTCGTCCGCGCTCCCGATCGTCGGCGAGCTCGATGTCGCTCACCAGCAGGGCGCCGAAGGAGCAGCCGGTCAATTGCCAACCGAGCTTGCCGCGCTTCGCGAAGCGCGGGCGGTACTTGCCGTAGGCATAGCGCGGGGCGAACGAGACCTCCAGCTCCACCTCGCCCGCCGCGCACTCCACGCGCCGCAGCAGCTCGTGCTCCGGGTAGAGCTCGGGCTTGCGCTCGTCGGGAAGCACGAGGCAATCGGTGAGCCGCAGTTTTCCCGTCGCCGTTTCCCACGTCGTCTGCAGCACGTTGGTCCCTGGGATGTAGGCGCGGCTCACGCGCGCCTCCTCCACCGGGGAGATCGCGAAATGGCCCGCCTCGCGGTCGAGGATCGCGCCGAAGATCGAGGCGTCCGAGAACGTCGGCACGCACATCCACTCGACCGATCCGCGGTTCGAGACGAGCGCCGCGGTGCGGCAGTTGCCGATCACCGCGTAGTCGCCGACCTCGGGGAAATCGCCCGGGGCTTCCACGTCACGCCGCGGGAAACGCCATCGTGGTGAGGAGTGCCAGCGCCGCCTCGCGCGAATCGAGGCGCGTGTGCTGCACCACGATCGGCGCGTCGGACTCGATCAGGCTCGCATAGTCGGTGCCGCGCGGCACGGGCTCCGGCTCCTCGAGGTCGTTGAAGCGCAGGTGCAGCGTGCGCCGCGCCGGAACGGTGACCTCGTAGGGGCCCGCGGGCTCCCGATCCTTGAAATAGAGGGTGATCTTCACATGGGCGTCGGAATCGCCGGAATTCAGCATGCACGCGGTCTCGTGGCTCTCCAGCGCGCGCGAGGCCTGCGCGCCGCCCACCGGAATATAACCCTCGGGGATCGCCCAGAGCATGCGCCCCACCGCCCTCACTTGAGCCTCCGCGCGAGCGCCATGCCGCCGCGCACGCCGATGAGCAGCGCAACCGCGCCGAGCAGCAGCGTGCGGTTGAGGTCGAGCCACAGCTGCGCGCTGTAGGGCTTCGAGCGCGCATCGAAGCGCCCGTGGGCGCCGTGGTCCCCGGGCACCGGCTCGTACAGGTTGTCGCGGCGGCCGGGCGGCAGCGGATCGTCCGTGTGCTGCCCGTCGTAGCCCTCCTTCGCGAGGATGCGGTCGAGGATCCCGGGGATGAATTTCTGCGCGAGGATCGCCTTCACCGCGGGCCAGCCCACCCACAGCTCGCGCCTCGGATGCAGCGCCGCGTGGTAGATCCCTTCGGCGGCCACCTCGGGCTGGAAGATCGGCGGCACCGGCTGCGGCTGCTTCGGGATGCAGGTCTTGCCCCAGTCGAACTGCGGCGTGTTGAAGGCCGAGAGCTGCACCATCGTGACGCGCACCTTGCTCCGGCGATGCAGCAGCTCGGAGCGCACCGAATCGATGAAGCCGCGCAGCGCGCTCTTCGCGCCGCAGTACGCGCTCTGCAGAGGGATCGAGCGGTACGCGAGCGCGCTGCCGACCTGCACGACGGTGCCGCGATCGCGCGCGAGCATGCGCTTCAACGCCGCGCGCATTCCCCACACCGAGCCGAAGTACGTGACCTCCGTCGCGCGCCGGAAATCCTGCGAGGACATGTCCATGAACTCGCAGTAGGCCGTCACCATCGCGTTGTTGACCCAGACGTCGATCGGTCCCCACTCGCGCTCGACGCGGTCGGCCGCGGCCTCGACCGCCGCCTCGTCGGCGACGTCGAGCGGGATCGCCATCGCCCGCGCGCCGCAGCCCTCGATCTCGCGCACGGCGCCTTGCAGGCCGTCGGTGCCGCGTGCGAGGACCGCCACGCTCCACCCGGCCTGCGCGAAGCGGCGCGCCGTCGCGCGGCCGATGCCGGCGGAGGCGCCGCTCACCACCACGATTCCGCGCTTCGCCATGCGATGCTCCTTCTCGATGCCTCAGTGGCCCTCGGGCGTGGTCCAGGGCGCCGGCGTGATGCGGCGCGTCGCGTAGTCCGTTCCGCTCAGCCCGAACAGGATCGCCAGCCAGAAGAGCGTCGCCACGGCGAAGATCGCGATGAGCGCGCTGGCGCGCCGCAGGTGCATGAAGAAGAGGCCCACCAGCGCCACCTTGGCGGCGGCGATGGCGAGCCCCACGGCCCCATTGTAGGCACCCAGCCGGAAGTGGGCCACCGTGAACGTCGCGGCGAGCAGCGCCATGAGCGCGAGCCACGTGAACATGTAGACCCGGACCGGCGGGGGCGAGTTCATCGGTAGAGGTCCACGAGATAGATCAGCGGGTAGAGGAAAATCCAGACGCAATCCACGAAATGCCAGTAGAGCCCGATGCACTCGGCGCTCTCGCGCCGGTGCACCGGACGCGACGGATCGCGGTCGCGGAGGGCGAGCCACGCGACCAGCAGGACGCCGATGGTGAGGTGGACCGCGTGCACGCCCGTCATCAGGAAGTAGAGGAAGAAGAACGTCTCGACGCCGCGCCGGTTAGCGCCGGCGTAGGTGAAGTTGAGCACCGGGACCAGCCCGTCGCGCCATTCCAGGCTGTACTCGATCGCCTTGATCACGATGAACGCGAGGCCCAGCGCGGCCGTCGCCCAGAGCAGCCGGATCACGATCGTGCGGTGCCCGGCCCAGCCGTTGCGCACCGCGAGCGCCATGGTGAGGCTGCTGGTGAGGAGCACCGCGGTGTTGATGGTGCCGAGCCACTCGTGCGTGAGCCGGCTCGCCGCGGCGAACCCCTGCGGATCGACGATGCGCGCATGGGTGTAGGCGAGGAACAGCACCCCGAAGAACATCACCTCGGTCGCGAGGAACACCCACATCCCGAGGGACGCGGTCTCGCGCCGCCACGGGACGTCGACCGCAATCGCACGCCCGCTCATCGCTCGGGATGCTCCGGGTCGTAATCGTAGGGCGCGTCCGTCACCGTGGGCGTCTCGCGGAAGTTCTCCTTGGGCGGCGGCGAATCGGTGGTCCACTCGAGACCTCGCGCATTCCACGGGTTCGGTCCCGCCGGCGTTCCCTGGAAGAGCGACCACGTGAGGTACACCAGCGGCAGCAGGTAGCCCACGGCGAGGACCGAGGCGCCGGCCGAGGAAAGCACGTTCAGCACCTGGAGATCCGGCGCGTACTCGTGGTAGCGGCGCGGCATGCCGAGGTAGCCCAGCAGGTACTGCGGGAAGAAGGTGAGGTTGAAGCCCACGAAGATGATGATCGCGGCGATGCGCCCCCACGCCTCGTTGTAGCGGCGCCCCGTCACCTTGGGCCACCAGTAGTGGATCCCGCCCAGGTAGGCCATCACCGAGCCGCCCACCATGATGTAGTGGAAGTGCGCGACCACGAAGTACGTGTCGGTGAGGTGCACGTCCACCGCGAGGGTGGCGAGGTAGATGCCGGTCATGCCGCCGATGGTGAACAGGCCCACGAAGCCGATCGCGTAGAGCATCGGCGCGGTGAAGACGATGGAGCCCTTGTAGAGGGTGGCGGTCCAGTTGAACACCTTGATCGCCGAGGGCACCGCCACCATCATCGAAAGCATCGAGAACACCATGCCCGCGTACATCGACTGCCCCGAGACGAACATGTGGTGGCCCCACACGAGGAAGCCGAACGCGGCGATGCCGAGGATGGCATAGCACATGAAGCGGTAGCCGAAGATGCGTTTGCGCGCGAAGCAGGTGATGAGCTCGCTCACCACGCCCATCGCCGGCAGCACCATGATGTAGACCGCCGGGTGCGAATAGAACCAGAAGAAGTGCTGGAAGAGGATCGGGTCGCCGCCCAGCGCGGGATCGAAGATGCCGATGTGGAACACGCGCTCGACCATGATCAGCGTGAGCGTCATCGCGAGCACCGGGGTCGCGAGCACCAGGATGAGGCTCGTCGCGTAGAGCGCCCACACGAAGAGCGGCAGCCGGAACCACGTCATGCCGGGTGCCCGCATGCGGTGCACCGTCACGATGAAGTTGAGGCCGGTGAGGATCGAGGAGAAGCCCACGATGAAGACGCCCATCGCCGCGAGGACCACGTGCGTGTTGGAGAACATCGTCGAGAACGGCGTGTAGAACGTCCAGCCGGTATCCACCCCGCCCGCGATGAGCATCGCCACCGTGAAGATGCCGCCCAGCACGTAGATGTACCAGGAGATGAGGTTCAGCTTCGGGAACGCCACCTCCTTCGCGCCGATCATGAGCGGGATGAGGAAGTTGCCCAGGGTGGACGGGATCGACGGGATGAGGAAGAACCACACCATCACCACGCCGTGCAGGGTGAAGAGCTTGTTGTAGGTGTCGGCGCTCACCAGGTCGCCCTGCGGCGTCATCAGCTCGAGCCGGATGATCGCCGCGGCGGTGCCGCCGAGGAAGAAGAAGAGCGTGATCGCGAGCGCGTAGAGGATCGCGATGCGCTTGTGGTCGCGGGTCGTGAGCCACGACCACAGGGTGTAGCCCTGCGTGAGGAAGCTCTCGCGCGGGACGGTGGGCAGCGGGGCGGCGACGGCGCTCATTTCGGCTCCGGGCTCGTGGACTTGAGGTAGGCGATGATGTCGAGGATCTCCGCCTCGCTCACCTGGCCCGCGAAGCTCGGCATGATCGGGTCGTAGCCCGCCACCACGTCGCGCTTCGGAAGCAGGATCGAGTCGCGGATGTACGCCTCGTCGGCGACGAGGGTGCGTCCGTCCTGGAGGTGCACGACGCGATGCCAGATGCCGTCGAGATCCGGCGCATGGACCGATCCGCGCGAATCGTGGCAGCCGCTGCAGCCGAGGCGGCGGAAGGCCTGGAAGCCGCGCGCGGCCATCGTCGCGTGGTTGCCGCCCTGGGCGAGCCAGCGCGCGAAGTCCTCGGGGCGCATGACGAACACCTTCCCGCCCATGCGCGCGTGGTCGGTGCCGCAATACTCGCTGCAATGCAGGTCGTAGGTCCCGAGGCGCGTCGGCGTGAACGTGACCTCGGTGTAGCGGCCCGGCACCGCGTCCTGCTTGATGCGGAACGCCGGGACGTAGAAGCTGTGGATCACGTCCTCGGTCGCGAACACGAGCCGCACTTTCTGTCCCAGCGGCAGGTGCAGCTCGTCGATCTCGCGGCGTCCGTTGGCGTGCTCGAGCCTCCACATCCACTGCTTGCCCACCACGAACACCGGCATGGCACCCGCCGCGTTGCCGTAGAAGCCGGCGTACACCACCGCGCCCCAGGCGAAGAACGCGAGGAAGATGGCGAGCGGCGTGAGGGTCCAGGTGTACTCGAGCCAGCGCTTGTTCACGGGTGCGTTGGATCGATCGGCCTTCGCGCCCCTTCGATAGTGCAGGCAGAAGGCGAAGACGAGGATCGCGATCACGACCGCCATGAATCCCGTCACCACGAAGAGGGCGAACAGGATGTGGTCCACGCGGTGCGCGATGTCCGAGGCCGCCGGGAGGATCCAGCCCTTGCTGGCGTTCATCGGCCCGGCTCCGGCTTCGCCGCCCGCAGGCGGCGCCACGCCAGCCACGCGATCGCCGCGAGGAAGGCCGCGATCGCCGCGCGCACGATGGCGAGGATGCGCAGCGTATAGCGGCCGGTGGTCGGATCGAAGTGGTAGCAGAGGAGCAGCAGCGGGCTCGCGGCGGGCGCGACCGTTTCCGCGCCCGCATCGCGCAGCGCGCTCGCGACGGCGGACGGATCGTACGAAACGCCGAGGAAGTAGCGCGAGATGTCGCCTCGAGGGGTGAGCACCGCGAAGCCGGCCGCGTGCGCGAACGCGTCGCGCGCGGGCTCGTAGCGATAGTGGAACCCGACGGCGCTCGCGATCTTCGCGATGGAACCGGAATCCCCGCGCAGGAAGGTCCACGCGTCGCGGTCGGCGCGCGGGATGCGCTCGCCCTTCTCGTGCGCGAGCGCCGCGGCCTTCTCGCGCGGGTCGATGCTCAGGAAGAGGCCGCGATAGTCGCGCCCCGCCTTCATGCCGCTCGCGTCGAGCGCGCGCGTGACCCCGGCGAGCGTCACAGGACACAGGTCCTTGCACGCGAGGTAGCCGAGCACCAGGACCGAGGGCCTCACGCCCACCTCCTGCCCGAACGTCACGTCGCGTCCGCCATCATCCACCAGCGCGACGTCCTTCGGCAGCTCGGCGCCCGGATGCTGCTCGAAGCCCACGCCCTTCAGGAGATCGGGGCCGTGCGCCAGCGCGGGATCGGAAAGAAGGAAAGCGGCAACCACAGATGAACACAGATGAACACAGACGAGGGTCGCCCGCTTGCACAGCCACGACGAGCCAAGCCTCGCAGCCCATCCGTGTTCATCCGTGTTCATCTGTGGTTCCGTTGGGGTTTCACGGCGTCCGGCGATTTCGACCGCTCGACGAGCATCCGCATCGCGCGCTCGATCGGGATGTGCGCGCGGCCGGTGCGCGGATCGATGCCGTAGCTTTCCAGGCGCCGCATCTTCTCGCGCCGGAACGCCGCCATGTCGTCCTCCGGCGTGAGCTCCTGCACCGGCGGGCGGATCTTCGGGTGGCTCGCGTCGTCGGGCGCGTTGGCCGGCGCCTGCACCCCCGCCACGATGAGCGCCGGCACGCCGATCGCGATCGCGATGCCGCACACGATCACGCCGACTCCCGCGCCGATGCCCCGCAGCGAGAGCGTCGCGGCCTCGTGCACGACGGCCTCCCGCGCTTCAGCCATGGGTCGCTCCGAGCGGGGCGCGTGCGGCGCCCACGTGCCGCAGCGTCCGGCGCCACGCCCACCACCCCAGCGCGCCCAGCACCACGATCGCCGCGATGTCGGTCCACGCGATCGAGAAGCCGTCGGGCCGGAACGTCGGGACCACGAGCCAGAACGCTTCGGCGAGGTGCGCCACGAGAAGCCCCAGCGCGATGGCGCCGAGCAGCGCCGGCGCGCGCTTCGCCGCGCGCGAGAGCAGGATCACGAGCGGCAGGAAGAAATGGAACGCGATGAGGAAGATGCCGAGGCCCGCCCATCCGGTCTGCACGCGCGGCACGTACCAGTGGATCTCGTGCGGCAGGTTCTCCGACCAGATCACGAGGAACTGGGTGTACGCGAGGTACGCCCAGGTGAGGACGTACATGAGGAGGATGTTGCCGAGGTCGTGGAAGCGAAGGCGCGTCGGCTCGTCGTCCGCGGGGGCGGCGAGGAACGCGGCGGTCGCCACGCCGAACGCCGCGCCGGCGAGCATCTGCCCGGTGCCGACGACGAGGCCGAAGGTGCTCGAGTACCACCTGGGCGTGAGCGAGGCGATCCAGTCGACCGCGGCGAGCGAGGTGGTGAGCGCGTAGATGATGAGCCCGAAGGCGGCGATGCGGCGCGCGCCCGGGCTTCCGCCGCTCGCCGGATCGACCGTCGCGCGATCGGCACGCAGGAACGCCGCGGAGAGCGCGACCCACGCCACGAGCCACACGATCGAGCGTCCCACCCAGAACGGAAGGTTCAGGTACTTGCCCGGCTCCGCGACCCATGGATAGACCTTCGCGACGCCCGCGAGGATCGGGAGGAAGAGCAGCGCGACGAGCGGGATCAGGCGCGTCGCGGCGATCCATGCCGGGCGCACCGTCTCGCCCCAGCGTCCGCCGGTAAGCGAATGCACCATCAGGTTCGCGAACGAGCCGAGGGCGATCGCGAGCACGAAGAGCCACGCGAAGAGGTAGGAGCGCAGCAGCTCGCTCATTGCGCGTTTTCCCCGGCTGGAACGCTCGCTGGAAGCGCCTCGCGCGGCGCGTCCTGGCTCAACTGCAGCGCGCGGATGTAGGCCACGATCGCCCAGCGATCCTCCGGCGTCACGCGGTCCGCATACGGGTACATCACGCCATAGCCGTGCGTGATCACGTCGTAGAAGTGGCGATCGGGAGCGTTGCGCAGGCGCTCGATGTGGTAGGACGGCGGATGCGGGAATCCGCGCCGCGCGACGCGCCCGTCGCCGTCGCCCAGCCGGCTGTGGCACGGCGCGCAGTAGGCGTCGAAGCGATCCTCGCCGCGCTCGAGGAGCTGCATCGTGATCGGATACGGGATCGACTTCGCCCGCTCCGCCGCCAGCCGCCGGCCTTCGCGCGCGCGATCCGCCCGTCCGCTCGAGCTCATCGCGAGGACGCCGCGGTTGTACTCGACCACGCCGGCGACGTACGGCCGCGACGAGTTGCCGTTGTCGAACTGCCCGCTCGGCCGCAGCGGCTTCACCTTCGCCCCGTCGTACATGTTGCGCGCGAGCTTCTCGCAGCCGGCGAGGGCGAGCGCGGCCGCGAGGACCGCGAGAGCCTTCGCCATCCGGGGGACATCGGGGACCGCGTTACGCCGCTTCACGCCGGCACCTCCATCACGCGCATCGGCCGCAGCTCCTCGAGGAAGCGGCGCACGGGCTGCGCCTCGAAGCCCGGGTCGCGCGCCGGGATGCACAGGAAGAAGCGGTTGCGCGTGGCGAGGTCGAACTCGTGCACGTCGAATACCGGATGGCGCAGGCGCGGAAGCCCGTTCGCCGCGAACATCGCGATCGCCGCGGTGAACGCGGCGAAGAGGACCGTCGTCTCGAAGGTCACCGGGATGAACTCGGGCCAGCTGTTGAGCGGCCTGCCGCCGATGTTCTCCGGATAGTCGACGACCGCGGTGTACCACTGCAGGAAGAACCCGCCGACGCCGCCGGCGATGCCGCCGACGAGCGTCGCGAGCGGCACGCGCGTCTTCTCGAACCCGATCGCCTCGGCCATGCCCTCGATCGGGAACGGCGAGTAGGCCTCCGTGCGCCGATAGCCCGCCGCGCGCGCGCGTCGCGCCGCTTCGAGCAGCGCGTCGGCGCTCGCGAATTCGGCCATCAGCCCGTAGATCGCGCTCACTCCTTCTCCTCGGCGACGATCTCGCGCATCTCGAAGATGGAGATCGCGGGCAGCGCGCGGATGAAGAGCAGGAACAGGAACGCGAAGAACCCGATCGAGCCCGCGAGCATCGACCAGTCGACCCAGGTCGGGATGAAGAGCCCCCACGACGACGGCAGGAAGTCGCGGTTGAGGCTCGACACCACGATCATGAAGCGCTCCATCCACATGCCGACGTTCACCAGGATCCCGATCACGAAGAGAGCGAAGGTCGATCGCCGGATGCGCCGGAACCAGAGGAGCTGCGGCATGAAGATGTTGAGCGCGAAGAGCGCCCAGTAGACCGGCGCGTAGGGACCGACGAACCGGTTCACGGTGATGGCGATCTCGTACTTGTCGCCGCTGTAGAAGCCGGTGAAGATCTCCGCGAGGTAGCCGTAGGCGAGGACGAGCTCGGTCGCGAGCATCAGCTTCGCCGCGTTGTCGAGGTGGCGCATCGTGATGAACGCTTCCAGCCCGAAGAATTTGCGCATCGGGATCGCGAGCACCAGCACCATGGCGAAGCCGGAGAAGAGCGCCCCGGCGACGAAGTAGGGCGGAAAGATGGTCGAGTGGTATCCCGGCGTGTTGCCGATCGCGAAGTCGAGCGACACCACGCTGTGGACCGAGACCACGAGCGGCGCGGCGAGCCCGGCGACCAGCAGGTAGGCGACCTCGAAGCGCTTCCAGTGCCGCGCCTCGCCGCGCCAGCCGAGCGCGAAGAGCGCGTAGACCACCTGCTTCACGCGGCTCGTCGCGCGATCGCGCAGCGTCGCGAGGTCCGGGATGAGCCCCATGTACCAGAAGAGGAGCGAGACCAGCAGGTAGGTGGAGATCGCGAAGATGTCCCACACCAGGGGGCTCCTCCACTGCGGCCAGACGTTCATGATGTCCGGGTACGGCACCAGCCAGTATGCGAACCACGGCCGCCCGAGGTGCAGGATCGGCCACAGCCCCGCGATGCCGGCGGCGAAGAGCGTCATCGCCTCGGCGAAGCGGTTGATGGAGTTGCGCCACTTCTGCCGCAGCAGGAGCAGGAAGGCCGAGATGAACGTGCCCGCGTGCCCGATCCCGATCCACCACACGAAGTTGCCGATCGCGAAGCCCCAGGCGACCGGAATGTCGACGCCCCAGATGCCGACGCCCTCGAGGAACAGGTAGCCCATGAGGCCGAAGAACATCGCCGAGAAGGCGCCCGAGACGATAAAGCCCACCACCCAGATCCAGTGCAGCGGCCGATGCAGGACGATGTCCGAGATCTTGTCGGTGATGCTGGCGTAGCCCCAGCGCGGGTTGAGGAGCTGGCTCGCCACGTCAGGCCTTCCCCGCGTCGGAGTTGGGATTGAGGATGCGCGCGAGGTACGTGGTGCGCGGGCGCGTGTTGAGCTCCGCGAGGAGCGCATAGTCGAGCGGCGATTTCTTCGCCGCGTTCACCGCGCTCTGCGGATCGTTCAGGTCGCCGAACGTGATCGCGCGCGTCGGGCACACGGCCTGGCAGGCGGTCACCACCTCGCCGTCGGCGATGCGCCGGCCCTCGCGGTCGGTCTCGATGCGTGCGCGCGTGATGCGCTGCAGGCAGTAGTTGCACTTCTCCATCACGCCGCGCATGCGCACCGTCACTTCGGGATTGCGCGCCTCGAGCGGCGGCTCGCCCTCGCCCGCCGCGAAGTGCAGGAAGTTGAAGCGCCGCACCTTGTACGGGCAGTTGTTCGAGCAGAAGCGCGTGCCGACGCAGCGGTTGTAGACCTGCACGTTGATGCCTTCGCTGTCGTGGACCGTCGCGCCCACCGGGCACACCGCCTCGCACGGCGCGTCCTCGCATTGCATGCACGGGACCGGCTGGAAGTAGGTGCGCGGGTGGGGTTGCGATTCGTCGTAGTAGCGGTCGACCCGGATCCAGTGCATCTCGCGCCCACGGATCACCTGCTCGGGCCCGACGGTCGGGATGTTGTTCTCGGCCTGGCACGCGATCGTGCACGCGTTGCATCCGATGCAGGCGTTCAGGTCCACCGCCATGCCCCATCGGTAATCCGGATAAGCCCATTGCGGATACAGCGATTCCTTCGGCGTCTCGTCCTCGATCCGCGCGCCCTTCTCCACGTCCGCCGCGAGCACGACGCGCACCGGCTCGCGGCCTTCCATGCGCGCGTGGTTCTGCGTGGTCGCGAACTGGTGGCGGCCGGCGACCTTGCGGACTGTCACCTCTGCGACCCAGGGCTGCGCGGCGGCGCGCAGCACGTACGCGTCCACGCCCACGCCGGTCCCGACGCGGCCCGCGTGCGTGCGCCCGTAGCCGAGCGAGAGCGTCACGCAGCCCTCCGCATGTCCGGGCAGGAGCCATACCGGCGCGGTGACCTTGCCGGTCGGCGCCGCGATCTCGACGAAATCCTCCTGCGTCACGCCGAGCTTGCGCGCGGAGTCCACGCTCATCAGCACCGCGTTGTCCCAGGTGAGCTTGGTATCGGGCCGCGGCAGTTCCTGCAGCCACGCGTTGTTCGCCCACGCGCCATCCCGGACCGAAGGATCGCAGGAGAGCCGCACGCTCCACGCGTTCGCGGCCGCACCGGCCGGCGGGCGAAACTCGACGCGACGCGCCTCGGCGCGCACCGGAGTCGAAGCGGTGTTCGCGACCACGCCGTCGCGCAGCGACCGCTCCCAGAACTCCTCGAACGCCGGACCGCCCTGCTCGCGCTGCCAGCGGGCGCGGACGAGATCGCGCGCGGAACCCGTCGTTCCCGCGAGAAGCGCCAGGATCTCGTGGCGCGAGATGCCGCCGTGGAGCGGCGCGATGAGCGGCTGCACGAGGCTCGCGGTGCCGTCGAAGGCGCGCGCATCGCTCCAGTCCTCGAGGAAATGCGCCGCCGGAACGTGCCAGGTGCATCGCACCGCCGTCTCGTCTTCGTAGAGGCCGTGATGCAGCGTGAGCGGCGCACGAGCGAGGGAGCGCGCGAAGTGCAGGTCCGCCGGCGCGTCGTACACCGGATTCGCGCCCAGGATCACGAGCGTCGAGACCTTCCCCGAGTCGAGGTCCGCGGCGAGCTCGCGGATCGATCGCGTGCAATCGATGTCGCCGGCAACCGGCTCGACGTACGCGACGCTCGTCCCGGCCGCGCCCAGCTCCGCGTTCAACGCGTGGACGAGCGCGTGCGCCTGCGGCGGCAGGCTCTCGCCGGCCACGATGAGCGCCCGGCCGCGATGCGTGGAAAGCTCGCGCGCGACCGCCGCGACGAGCGGCAGCGTGGCGCTTCCGCCGCCATGGAGCTGCGCCTCGAGCTCTGCGAGCCAGCGCAGGATGTCGCGCGGCGGGAGCGGCACCCGGTGATCGGCCATGGCGCCGGTGAGCGTCGTCGCCGGTTCCACCGCGTAGAGGCGGCACATCGCGCGGCCGGGGGCGGGCTTGCGGCGCGAGACGAAATCGCGCGCGTTACGCAGGTGTCCCGGGCCCTCGCCGAGGAAATCTGCATCGAGGGCGAGCACGACGTCGGGGACGTCGAAGCGATGGACCGGCTCGAGCGCGCGGCCGAAGGCGATGCGCGCGCCCTCGAGGCTCGCGTCGCGATGCAGCGGCTCCCATTCGTGCCAGCGTGCGGCGGGAAAGCGTTTCAGAACGGCGTCGCGCTGCATCGCGATCGCCGGAGAGCCCGAGCGCGCGGCAAGGATACGCAAGCCCTCGCCGCCTTTCTCCTGCAAGCGGGCGAGCACGTCGTGCCATTCGGAATCGAGCTCGCCGCGCGCGACGATGGCGCCCGAGCGCCGCACCGCGCTCGAGCGATCCGGGTCCCAGACCTGCAGGATCGAGGCCTGCGCGTAGATGTCGGTCGCGCCCAGGCTCGCCGGGTGCGCGGGGTTGCCCTCGACCTTCGTGGGCCGCCCCATGTCGCTCCTCACCAGGATGCCGCTCGCGTAGCCGCCGAGGACGTGCGAGGTCGCGAAGTACACCGGCACGCCCGGCGGCGAGAGCGTCGGATGCACGTGCGGCACGATCTCCTCGACCGGGCCGTGGCAGCCGGCGCTCGCGAGCGCGGCCGCCGCCGCGGCGAGCTTGAGGAACTCGCGGCGGCCGGGAGAAAACGGGAGCGCGTGCGTCGACGGGCCGGCCTCGCGTGCCGCCTCCATCTCCTCGAAGGAGCGCCAGAAGCGGATCGGCTCGGACATCGCGTGGTCCTTCAGCGGTGGCAGGTGGAGCAGTCGGTGAGGCGCCGCGTGGAGGCGAGCTTCACTACGGGCGCGCCGTAGCGCGCGCGGATCTCGCTCGTGGAGCGCATGTCGAACTCGTACTGCGCGGGCCTCAGGTGCGGCTCGGGATCGCGATGGCACGCGAGGCACCACTGCATCTCGAGCGGGGCGACGCGGCGCTCGAGCGGCATGCGATCCACGCGGCCGTGGCACTCGACGCATCCCACGCCCTTCTTCACGTGGATCGAATGGTCGAAATAGACGAAGTCCGGAAGGTCGTGCACGCGGATCCAGCGCAGGGGCTTGCCGGTGGCGGCGCTCGTGCGCAGCGGCTGCAGCATCGGCGCGTCGGTGAAGAGCTGCGAGTGGCACGTCATGCAGACCTGCGTCGAGGGGATGCCGGCGAAGGAGGCCTTCTCCACGCTGTCGTGGCAATAGCGGCAGTCGATGCCGTCGTCGCCCGCGTGGTGCTTGTGGCTGAAGGGAATCGGCTGCTCGGGGGCCTCGCCGAGCGAGTTCGGTCCCTGCAGGTGCTGGTAGTAGACGAGGCTGCCCAAAGCGACGACGCCGATCGCACCGAGGAGGACGAGCTTGACGAGGAGGACGCCGCCCGGAGAGAAGACCTGCGCCATGCACCATGGATGGGGTGGGCCGATGCATAGTTCCCTCCCGGCGACAACGCGGCAAATCCTTCCCGCGACGCGCGTTTCACGCGAATTCGGTAGAGTGTCGCGCATGAGCCCGGCAGAGCCCCTTGAAAACGTAGTACTTTCGGTGAACGGCCGCGAGCGCGAGGCGCGCGCCGGCGCCTCGACCACCCTCCTCACGCTGCTGCGCGAGGATTGCGCGCTCGCCGCCGTGCGTTTCGGCTGCGGAACCGAGGGCTGCGGCGCGTGCGTGGTCCTGATGGATGGGACTCCCATATATTCGTGCACGCTGCCGGCTTCGGCCGCCGCGGGCCGCTCGATCACGACGCTGGAGGGGCTCGCCGCGGAAGGCGCCGCGACGCCGCTGCAGCGCGCGCTCATCGCGGAGCAGGCGGCGCAATGCGGCTACTGCATCCCGGGCATCGCGATCCGCGCGAGCGCCCTCCTCGCGGCCAATGCCGATCCCTCGGAGGAGGAAGTGCGCTCCGCGCTCGACCCGCACCTGTGCCGCTGCGGGTCGCACAACCGGATCGTGCGCGCCGTGCTCGCCGCGGCGCGCGAGATGCGCGAGGCGAAGCGATGACCGGGAAGCTTCCCACGAGCCTCGCGAAGAACCCGCGTCTCTCGCAATGGCTGCGCCTGCGTCCCGAGGGCATCGTCGAGGTGCGCTCGGGGAAGGTCGAGATCGGCCAGGGCATCCTCACCACGCTCGCGCAGATCGTCGCCGAGGAGCTCGATGTCGCGCTCCAGCGCATCGTGATGCTTCCGGCGGTCACCGGCACGAGTCCGGACGAAGGCGTCACCTCCGGGAGCCTCTCGACGCAGGATTCCGGAACGGCGCTGCGGTTCGCATGCGCGGAGGCGCGCGCCTTGTGCCTCGCCGAGGCGGCGCGAAGGCTCGGCGCGCCGGCCGAATCCCTCGAGCTCGTCGACGGCGAGATCCGTGCGCCGGGCGGCGCGCGCACGAGCTACTGGGAGCTCGGCGACGAGGCGCTTCGCGATCGCGCGGCGACGGCCGGCGTCGCACCGAAAGCAGGCGGGCGCAAGCGTCTGGTCGGGCGAGCGGTCCCTCGCACCGATCTCGCCGACAAGGTGCTCGGCCACGCGCGCTACGTGCACGACCTGGTCGTTCCGGGCATGCTCCACGGGCGCGTCCTGCGGCCGCCATCTCCCGGCGCGACCCTCGCCTCGCTCGACGAGGCCGCGGCGCGCGCGATTCCCGGAGTAGTCGAGATCGTGCGCGATGGAAGCTTCGTGGGCGTGATCGCGGAGCGCGAGGAGCATGCGAGCGCCGCGGTGGAGCGGCTGCGGCGCGCCGCGCGCTGGACGCAGGCGCCCACGCTTCCGGACGAAGCGCGGCTCGGCGATTGGCTGCGCGGTGCGCGGCACGAGACCACCACGGTCGCGGAGCGCAAGGCGGAGGGCGCCGCGAACGCGAAGCGCACGCTGCGGGCGTCGTTCACGAAGCCGTACCTCGCCCACGCCTCGATCGGCCCGTCGTGCGCCGTGGCGCGCTGGCACGAGGCGGGTCTCCACGTCTGGAGCCAGACGCAAGGCGTCTACAACCTGCGCGCCGACCTCGCGATCGTGTTCGCGATGCCGGCCGAGCGCATCGTGGTCGAGCACGTGCAGGGCGCCGGCTGCTACGGCCACAACGGCGCGGACGACGTCGCCCTCGATGCGGCGCTCCTCGCGCGCGCCGCCGATGGACGCGCGGTGCGCGTGCAATGGTCGCGCGAGGACGAGCTCTCGTGGGCTCCGTTCGGCCCGGCGATGGCGGTCGACCTCGAGGCCGACCTCGACGAGCGCGGCGAGGTGCTCGCATGGCGCGGCGCGCACTGGAGCAACGGGCACACCATGCGCCCGGGGCGCGCGAAGATCCCGACGCTGCTCGCGGCCTCGCAGCTCGCGCAGCCGTTCGAGCGCCCGGTCTCGGTGAACCCGCCGTTCGCGGGCGGCGGCGGCGCGGAGAGGAATTCCGTTCCCGGCTACGACTTCCCGCGCCTGCGCGTCGAATGCCATCGCGTGCTCGAGATGCCGCTGCGCGCCTCGGCGCATCGGTCGCTGGGCGCGCTCGCCAACGTGTTCTCGATCGAGAGCTTCGTGGACGAGATCGCACGCGCGCGCAACGAAGATCCGGTCGCGTGGCGCCTGCGGCACGTGAGCGATCCGCGCGCGCGTGCGGTGATCGAATCGGTCGTGCGCCGGTCCTCGTGGGATGCCCGCCCCGCTCGCGAGGGCTTCGGCCGCGGCATCGGCTGGGCGCGCTACAAGGGCTTCGGCGCCTACTGCGCCGTCGTCGCCGAGGTGGAGCTCACGCACGAAGTACGCGTGAAGCGCCTCGTGATCGCGGTCGACGTGGGCCTCGCGGTGAATCCGGACGGCGTCGCGAACCAGGTCGAAGGCGGCGCGATCCAGGCGACCAGCTGGACGTTGAAGGAAGCGGTCCGCTTCGATCGCACGCGGGTCACGAGCGGCGCATGGGAAGCCTATCCGATCCTGCGCTTTTCCGAGGTGCCGCGCGTCGACGTGGAGGTGATCCAGCGCGAGGAGGAGCCGTCGGTCGGCGCGGGCGAGGCCGCCCAGGGACCGACCGCCGCCGCGATCGCGAACGCGGTGCGCGACGCGATCGGCGTGCGCGTGCGCGACCTGCCGATCACCGCCGAGCGCATCGCCGCGGCGACGCTCGCCGAGGAAGCCGAGCCCGCATGAGCGAGCGCGCGAGCCGCGGGGCCGACGCGCTCATGCGCACGCTCGCGCGCGCCGGCGTGAAGCGCCTCTTCACGCTGTCGGGAAACCACGTCATGCCGGTGTTCGATGCCGCGCTCGACGCGGGCATCGACCTCATCCACGTGCGCCACGAGGCGGCCGCCGTGCACATGGCCGACGCCTGGGCGCGCATCACGGGCGAGCCGGGCATCGCGCTCGTCACGGGCGGACCGGGACATGCCAACGCGGTTTCCGCGCTCTACACCGCCGCGATGGGCGAGTCGCCGGTCGTCTTGCTCTCGGGCCACGCGCCCTCCGGCGAGCAGGGACTGGGCGCCTTCCAGGAGATGCGCCAGGCGGCGGTCGCGGCTCCGCTCACGAAGGCCTCGTGGGTGAGCACCGACGCCGGCGTGATCGCGTGGGACGTCTCGCGCGCCCTGCGGCTCTCGCTCTCGGGGCGTCCGGGTCCGGTGCATCTCAGCCTTCCCACCGACGCGCTGGAGGATCACGCGGCGGCCGAGGACGATCCGCCGGTCGAGGACGCCCGGGCCGAGCCGATCGCGCTCGCCGAGCCGCGCGCCGAAGCGCTGCTCGACCGCTTGGCCACGGCGTCGCGTCCGTTGATCCTGTGCGGGCCGGCGCTCATGGATCGCGACGGGCGCGCGCGCATGCAGGCGCTCGAAGCGGCGAGCGGAATTCCCGTGGTCGGCATGGAAAGCCCGCGCGGCATCGCCGATCCCGGCCTCGGCGCCTTCGCGGAGATGCTGCCGACGGCGGACGTCGTGCTGCTCCTCGCGAAGAAGCTCGACTTCACGCTCAAGTTCGGCCGCGCGCCCGCTTTCTCGATGGTGTGCCAGTTCCTGCAGGTCGATCCCGAGGCGCCCGAGCGCGAGCGCGCGCGCCGTGCGGTGGGGCCGCGCCTCGCCATGAGCGTGCGTGCCGACGCCGTCTCCGCGATCGAATCGCTCACGCGCGCCGCGGTGCGCCGTGCGCCGCTCGCTTCCGGATGGCGCGACGAGGTGCGCGCGGCGATCGCGTATCGCCCCGCGCAGTGGGACAAGGCGACGGCATCGGAGCCGGGACGGCTGCATCCGCTGCAGGCGTGCCGTCCGCTGCAGGCGCTGCTCGATGCGAATCCCGACTCGGTGATGGTGTGCGACGGCGGCGAGTTCGGCCAATGGGCCCAGGCGTGCCTCAGCGCGCCGCACCGCGTGATCAACGGAATGGCGGGATCGATCGGCGCCGCGCTGCCGTTCGCCGCCGGCGCGCGCGTCGCGGTGCCCAACGCCCCGGTGATCGCCTTCCTCGGCGACGGTACCTTCGGCTTCCATCCCGCGGAGATCGACACCGCCGTGCGCTACGGCCTGCCCTACGTGGCGGTCGTCGGCAACGATGCGCGCTGGAACGCCGAGTACCAGATCCAGGTGCGCGACTACGGCCGCGACCGCGCGGTGGGCTGCGAGCTGCTGCCGACCCGCTACGACGAGGTCGCACAGGCCTTCGGCGCGTACGGCGAGCGCGTGACCGATCCGAACGAGATCCTCGCCGCCGCGCGCCGTGCGCTCGGCTCGCATCAACCGGCGGTCCTCAACGTGATGATCGAGGGCCTTCCCGCGCCCACCATCCGCCGCTGACGGGGACGTACCCCGTTTTCTCTTAGGCGGAACGTTCCCTCTTACGGAAAACGGGGTACGTCCCCGATTTTTTACTCGGCGAGCTCGCGCATGAGGCGGTAGAGGTCCGACTTTCCCTCGAAGCCGATGCCGGGTAGCGCGGGCATCGTGACGTAGCCGTTTTCCACGCGAACGCCGTCCGGAAAGCCGCCGAAGGGCTGGAAGAGGTCGGGATACGATTCGTTGCCGCCGAGCCCGAGGCCGGCGGCGATGTTGAGCGACATCTGGTGGCCGCCGTGCGGGATGCAGCGCGCGGGCGACCAGCCGTGCTGCCGCAGCATCGCGAGCGTGCGCAGGTACTCGACCAGGCCGTAAGAGAGCGCGCAATCGAACTGCAGCCAGTCGCGATCCGGGCGCATGCCGCCGTAGCGGATGAGGTTCCGCGCGTCCTGCATCGAGAAGAGGTTCTCGCCGGTCGCCATCGGCCCGTCGTAGTAGCCGCGCAGCACCGCCTGCAGCTCGAAGTCGAGCGGATCGCCCGGCTCCTCGTACCAGAAGAGGTCGTACCGCGAGAGCGCCTTCGCATAGGCGATCGCCGTGTCGAGGTCGAAGCGGCCGTTCGCGTCGACCGCGAGGCGCTGGCCCGGAGCGAGCGTCCCGAGCACCGACTCGATGCGGCGCCGATCCTCGTCGAGCGCGGCGCCGCCGATCTTCATCTTCACCGCCGTGTAGCCGCGATCGAGGTACGAGCGCATCTCGGCGACCAGCTGCGCGTCGTCCTTGCCGGGATAGTAATAACCGCCCGCCGCGTACACGAACACGCGCGGGTCGGGCTTCGCATCTCCGTAGCGTTCGGCGAGCAGCTGCCACAAGGGCTTGCCGGCGATCTTCGCGACCGCATCCCACACCGCCATGTCGATGGTGCCGATCGCGACCGAGCGCTCGCCGTGCCCGCCGGGCTTCTCGTTGGTGAACATGCGCGCCCAGATCTTCACCGGATCGAGGTTCTCCCCCGTCGCATCGGCGAGCGAGGCGGGATCGGCCTCGAGCACGCGCGGGATGAAGCGCTCGCGCATCAGCATCCCCTGCCCGTAGCGGCCGTTGGAGTTGAAGCCGTATCCGACGACGCGTTTGCCGTCGCGAATGACGTCCGTCACCACCGCGACGAGGGAGAGCGTCATGCGGCTGAAATCGATGTACGCGTTGCGGATGGGCGACGCGATGGGGTGCGTCTTCTCGCGGATGTCGACGATTCTCATGTGCGGGCGCGCCGCCTTCCGGGCCGGCGCGGATTTCGGGGACAATGGGCAAACCCCGATCGTAACGGAGAACCGCCGATGAACGACAAGATCGCGCAGCAGTACGCCAACGACCTGCTCAAGGCTTTCGTGCAAAGCCAGGACATTCCCGGGGGCGGCGCCACCGGCACGGCGACCGACCACGGCGTGAAGACCGGGCAGTTCCTGATCGGGTTGCACAAGACGCTGCACGAATACTTCCGCGGTTTGGACGGCTAGAAGCCTCCGCCTCCCAGGGGGGAGGACCCCCCTCGCCGGATTCGGCCATCCCGATGAGTCTCCTCGCGCTCCTCGTCGCCACCGCCGTCGTGCACGACTTCGTGAACGGCTTCCACGACGGCGCGAACGTCGTTTCCACGGTGATCGCCTCGCGCGCCATGAGCGCGCGCGGCTCGCTGCTGCTTGCGGCCGCGGCGACCCTCGCCGGCCCGTTCCTGTTCGGGGTCGCCGTTGCGCAGACCGTCGGCGCGGAAATCGTCGCGCCGGGATCGGTCACGCTCGCGGTCGCGCTCACGGCGCTCCTGTCCGCGACCGGCTGGAACGTGGTCACCTGGTATTTCGGCATTCCCGTGGCCGCCTCGCATTCGCTGGTGGGCGGGCTGCTCGGCTCGGTGCTCGCCGGCGGCGGCTTCGACGCCATTCGCATCGCCGGCGTCGTGAAGGTGGCGGCCGCGCTCTTGATTTCCCCTGTCGCGGGATTCGTCGCCGCGTACGTACTCATGCTCGCAACGCGCCGGATACTCCGCTCGGCGACGCCGCGCGCCAACATCGGGCTTGCGCGAGCGCAGATCGCGACGGCGGCCGTGCTCGCGCTCACGAACGGCGCGAACGATGCGCAGAAGACCGCGGGCCTCACGGCGCTCGGGCTGGTCGCGATCGGCTTCACGGGGACGTTCACGGTGCCGTGGTGGGCGATCGCAATCTCGGCGTCGTCGATCGCGCTCGGTGTCCTCGCCGGCGGCGAACGCCTCATCCGGACGCTGGGCGCGCGTTTCTATCCGGTGCGGCCGATCGACGGCTTCACCGCGCAGCTCGCCTCCGGCACGGTGATCCTCGGCGCCTCCCTCGCGGGCGGCCCGGTGAGCTCGACGCAGGTGGTGAGCCTCGCGATCATCGGCGCGGGCGCCGCGGAACGGGCTTCGAAAGTGCGATGGGGCGTGTTGCGCGAGATCGCCGCCGCCTGGCTCTTCACCGTCCCGGCGAGCGCGCTTCTCGCAATGCCGCTGTATCTCGGCCTCGCCCGCCTGCTCGGAAGGGCCGGCTGATGGGATTCTTCGACGGCCGGCGCAACGCCAATCCCTTCTTCGAAAAACTGATCGAGCAGGCAGGCTGCGCGGTGGAAGCGGTACGTGCGGTCGAGTCGAGCCTCGAGCAGGTGGACGAGGCGGCGGTGCGGCGCGTCGCGCAGGTCGCGAGGCGCTCGGGCGAGGTGCGGGGCGCCCTCATCGGCAAGCTGCACGAGACCTTCATCACGCCGCTCGATCGCGAGGACATCTTCAACCTCTCCCACGCGCACGACGACATGGTCAAGTACGCGCTCACGACGGTGGAGGAGATGCGCATGCTCGCGGTCCCCGCCGACGAGCCGATCCGGCGCATGCTCGCCGGCGTGCGCGAGGAAACCGAGGCGCTCGAGGCGGCGATGCGCAGCCTCGCGAAGAATCCGCGCCTCGCGGGCGACCACGCGCAGGAGGTGCACGCGAAGGAGGCCGGCGTCGAGCGCATCTACCGCGCCGCGATTCGCGACCTCTTCGCGCACGCCTCCAACTCGCAAGCCCTGCCCGCGATCTTCTACCGGCGCGAGGTCTACCGCCACATCTCCAACATGTCGGACCGTGCGGACTCCGCGGCGACGGTGCTGGGGATGATCGTCATGAAGCTCGCGTGAGACCGGTCAGCGCCAGCCGCCGTAATAGCCCGGATAGGCCTGCACTGCGCCACCCCTCGGACGGCAGCGCGAGAAATCCAGGTCGTCCTGCCGTTCGCCCGGACGCACGCCCTCGAAGTGGCCGGCATGCGGGTTCCAGCACTCCCAGTCGCCGTTGAGGCGCTGGTCGCGCCAGCGCTGGTCGCGCCAACGGTCGTCGTTGCGGTGCTCCCAGCGATATTCGTCGGCGGCGCGCTGGCGCGCCGCCCAGTCGTCCGGGTCGTAGCGGTAATCGGGGTACTGCGCGAACGCGGCGCCCGCCGAAAGCGCGGCGGCGGCACCCAACGCGAACACGATCGCCCTCATGGATTTCTCCTTGCGGAAAGAGGCAATTCCGGTCCGACACGCCGCGCGCGATGGCGGTTCGGCGAGCCGGTGCGCCGAAGGACGCAGGAGAAGGCGAGGTAGTCCTACCGGGCGACGTCGCGCTCCTGCGCGAACACTTCCTCGTTGTGCTCGCCGAGCGCGGGCGGGTCGCGCCGGATGGGAAAGCCGCGGCCGTCGAAGCGCAGCGGCGAGGCGAAGGTGCGCGTGCGCTTTCCCGAGGGAAGATCGATCTCGCGCACCCATTGCATGTGGCGCACCTGCTCGTCGGCGAGCGCCTGCGAGTAGCTGTTGATGGGCGCGCACGGCACGCCCGCGGCGCGAAACCTCGCGAGGAGCTCCGCGGCCGTGTGCCGCGCGAATTCCTGCTCGAGGATCGCCTTCAGTTCGGATTGGTGCTTCGCGCGGAGCAGCGTGGAGCCGAAGCGCGGCTCGTCGGCGAGGTCGCCGCGGGCGATCGCGCCGCACGCCGCGCGCCAGAGCCCGTCGTTTCCCGCCGCCATCGCGAACCAGCCATCCTTCGCGCGGAACGCCTGGTAGGGGGCGTTGCGCGGGTGCGCGGAGCCGAGCTTCACCGGGTCGCGCCCGGTGCCGAAGTACTCGCTCGTCTGCAGCGCGGCCACCGCGAGCGACGCGCCCAGCATCGAAACGTCGACGTGCACGCCCTTGCCGGTGCGTGCCACTTCGCGAAGGGCGGATGCGACCGCGTAGGCGGCGTAAAGCCCGGCGCAGAAGTCGGAGAGCGGGACGCCGCATTTCACCGGCTCGCCGCCGGGCTCGCCGGTGACGCTCATCACGCCCGCCATCGCCTGGATCGTGAGGTCGAAGCCGCCCTCCTCCGAGCGCGGTCCTTCCTGCCCGAAGGCCGATACGGAGCAGTACACCAGTTTGGGGTTCTCGCGCTGCAGCGACGCGTAGCCGAGGCCGAGGCGCTCCATCACGCCGGGGCGATTGTTCTCGATGAGGACGTCGGCGCCGCGCACGAGCCCGCGCGCGCGCTCGCGCTCTGCGGGATTCTTGAGGTCGAGCGTCACCGAGCGCTTGTTGCGGTTGAGGGACGCGAAGTTCTCGCTGTAGCCGTCCGTGAGGGGCGGCCACTGGCGCATCGTGTCGCCGCCCTGGGGGTGCTCGACCTTCACCACGTCGGCGCCCATGTCGGCGAGCAGCATGCCGCAGAACGGGCCGGCCGCGACGTTGCAGAACTCGATCACGCGGATGTCTTGCAGGGGGAGCATTTTGGATTCTTGCCTAAGGATCGGCAAAGCACGTTGGAACCACGGATGAACACGGATAAACACGGATGGGCGGCGCAAGGCGATCGCATCGTGTCATGGGCCCGGATATTCCTCCTTCGCGCCAACGATCCGTGTTCATCCGTGTTCATCCGCGTTCATCTGTGGTTCCTCAGGGGTTTGTTTCCACATTTACGGGCGCCTCGCGTTTCGCCAGGTCGAGGTAGCCCGAGCGGGTCTGCGGAAGCTTCATGCCGAGGATCGAGCTCGCGACCTGCGTACGCAGGATCTGCGCCGTGCCGCCGGCGATGGTGAACATGCGCGCGTCGCGCACGTGCCGCTCCATCGGATTCAGGCGCGAATAACCCGAGGATCCGAAGAGCTGCAGCGCGTCGTTCGCCACGCGGTTCGCCGTCTCCGCGGCGAAGATCTTCGCCTTGGCGGCCTCCGTCATGTCCGGAAAGTCGCCGCGGCAGTGCGCGGCGCGATGGAGCAGGAGCCGCGCGGCGTCGATCTGCACCGACATGTCGGCGAGCATCCATTGCAGGCCCTGGAATTCGGCGATGGGCCGGCCGAACTGCTCGCGCTCCTTCGCGTGAGCGAGCGCCTCTTCGAAGGCGCACTGCGCGATGCCGAGCGCGACGGTGCCGGCGCCCACGCGCTGCGCGTTGTACGCGCTCATCAATCCCGAGAAGCCCTTGCGCAGGCCCCTGGGCGGTACGAGCAGCGCGCTCGCCGGGACGTGCAGGTCGCGGAAATGGACGTGCGTCTCGGGAATGCCGCGCACGCCCATCGCCGGAATCCGCTCGCCGATCACGAGGCCCTCGGGCTTGGCGCCGTCGCGCACGACGATGAATCCGCCGATGCCCTGCTCCACGCCGCGGTCGAAGACGCGCGCGAAGACGAGATGGAGCTTCGAGACGCCCCCGCCGGTGATCCAGTGCTTGTCGCCGTTGAGCACGTAGGCATCCCCACGGCGATCGGCGCGCGTCGTCATCTCGGTGGCCGCGCTTCCCGCGTTCGGCTCGGTGATGCAGATGGCGGGCTTGTCGCCGGCGAGCACGCAGTGCGCCGCGAGGCGCTTCTGCTCGTCGCTGCCGTAGGCCATGATCGCGCCGATCGCGCCCATGTTGGCCTCGACCGTGATGCGGCCCATGGTCGCGCATGCTTTCGCCATCTCCTCGATCGCGATGACGGCATCGTGATAGGTGAGACCGCCTCCGCCATACGCCTTCGGGATCGTCATGCCCATGAAGCCCGCCTCGCGCAGCCGCTCGACGTTGCGCCAGGGATACGCCTCGGTCGCGTCGGTCTCGGCGGCGGTGCGCGCGAATTCGCCTTGCGCGAGCTCGCGGGCGCGCGCCTGCAGAGCGAGCTGCTCCTGGGTGAGGGGATGCATGCGGCTTCCTCCGGTCTTTGCCAGGGGAAGCTTAGCGCATGCGGGATGCGCCGTGCCGTCGATCTTCGATCGCGGCGCCCTCGGCCGAGAGAAGCTCGCGCAGCACCGAGCGGTGGCAGCGCCCTTCGTCCTCGCAATGGCAGCCGACCGAGAAATCCGCGGCGTGGGAAAGCGCCGCGAGGAGCGCGATGTCGTGCCGCGCCGCGGGATGCTTCATCTCGGAACGGTACCGGCGCACGAACGCCCCTCATTGCGTGCCGATGCGCAATCCCTCGCCCTTCGCCCTCGGGGTCCCGAGCCTTACGACGCGGATCGCCATGGCACAAATCGCGTCGCGGGACCACGGCGGCGTGCGATCACCATCGCCCCTCCTCCAGCCGGGCCGCGAGCTCGACGAGGCCCGAAGCGGAAACGTCCACGGGCACGCTCGCGCTCGATTCGCCGCGCCCGGGACCGGCCTCGTCGGGACGGGCGATGAACGCGGTACGCAGTCCCGCCGATGCCGCCGCCGCGAGATCGCTCGAATGCGCCGCGACCATCATCGCCTCTTGCGGAGCGCAGTCGAACGCGTCCGCCGACACGATGTAGACCGAGGGCTTCGGCTTGTAGTCGCGGGCGAGCTCCGCCCCGACGATCGCATCCCAGGGAAATCCGTTGCGCCGCGCGAGGTCCGCCATGATCGAGATGTTGCCGTTGGAGCATGGCGCCAGCCGGAATTTCCGGCGCAGCAGCGCCAATCCCTGCGCGACATCGGGCCACGCGTCCAGCTCGTGCCAGGCGAGGTTGAGCTTGCCGCGCGTCGCCTCGTCGATGTTCGCGAGGCCGAGATCGCGGATCACGATGTCGAGGTTGCGCCGGTGCAGCGCGTCCAGTTTGCTGAACGGGATGCGCCCGGCGCGCACTTCCTCCATGGCCGGCTGGTATTGCGCGCGCCAGGCATCGGCGAAGGCATGCCAGTCGACGGAGATGCCGAGCGGTTCGAGGATCGCACGCGCCTCGCGCGCGACGCCGCGGCGCCAATCCACGAGCGTGCCGAAGACGTCGAAGAGGAGCGCGCGGATCATGCCGGTCCCGCGGCCGGGACGACCGCCACCGTGCAGCGCGAGACGCACACGGCCTTGCCCTGCTCGTCCTCGATGCGGATCTCCCAGACCTGCGTGCGGCGACCCACGTGCACGGGCGTCGCGGTGGCCGTGACGGTGCCGTCGCGCTTCGCGCGCAGGTGGTTCGCGTTGATCTCGATCCCGACCACGTGCTCGCGCGACTGGTCGCAGTTCATCCACGCGCCGGTCGAGGCGACGGTCTCGGCGAGTGCGACGGAAGCGCCGCCGTGCAGCAGACCGAACGGCTGGTGCACGCGCGGACCCACGGGCATGCGCGCGACGACGCGTTCCTTCGTGGCCTCGACGAACTCGATGCCCAGCGTGGCGAGGAGGGTCTCCTCCTGGCGTTCCGAGAAGAGCGGCATTCGGCGGCTCCGTTTGCGCGAAGCCGCCATTGTCGCTCAAGCCCGGATCGGGCCCCGCTACTTGTAGTACCCGACGCCGCAGATCTGGTGGGCGACCTTCGTCACGTAGGTCACCTTCGCGACGGGCGTGTCGCTGCCGGGCTTCGGCCACATGTAGGTCACGCGGCTCACCCTGCCCTCGCGCGCCACCTTGAACATTTCGGCGCCGAAGGCCTTGCCCTTCTTGTCCTTGAGCGTCTTCAGGTTGGTGCCCACGTGCGTCGGGTGGGCGGTCGTGATGCCGTCGGGCGTCGCGCAGAACACATAGAGGTCGCGGTCCCGGAACCCGTCTTCGCCCTTGTTGAACTTGGCGATGGCGGCGTTCGAATCCTTCTTCATCTCTGCGACGGCCCGATCGAGCATGGCCCGGGCTTCCTTCCCGGTACCGAGCTCGCCGGCGAACGTTGCACTGCATTGCAGGGCCGCGATCGCGGCCGCGAGCCACAACGCGAAACGCTTCATGGGGGCCTCCCTTCGGGCGAGGGGAGCAGAGCTTAACGCATTCCCGCGAGCGGCGCGCGGCAATTAACGTTCGTCTTGACATCGGTCGCGCTCGCGCAGAGGATGGCGCTCGAAAAAGAACAAGCACAAGCTCCACGGAGGGACGGATCATGGCCGGCGCACGCTTCCACTTCGATCTTTCCCACGTTTCGCACGCGCTGCCCGGCCTGCGATTCCATGCCGGCGCCCATGGCTGCGCGATGGCCGCGCACACCGAGCAAACCCGCGCCCAGGCGCTGCGCGACAACGCGGCGCTCGCGCTGATTCCCGAGGCGCACCGGCACCGCATCACGCACTACGCCGACGTGGACGAGGCGCTGTTGCCGCGCAGCAGCTTGTGCCGGTTGCGCGTCACCTGCGACCATGGAGATCCGCGCTTCTACCTGCGCGGGCTCGTGCTGCTCGCGTTCCATATCCCCGAGCGCGTGCGACGGCGCCACCGCGAGCGCAAGCTCGCCGCCAGGAACGAAGCGCCGCTCCCCGCCAAGCTCGCGCACTACGGAGTCGGATCCGTTCCCGCAGCGCGATACGTGGAAGTCGCGCGCGATGCGGACCTGTTCATCACGCCGGTGGACGTGGCCAAGTCGATCGTGTTCCACCACCCGTCGCTCGCCACGCGCGATGCGGCCACGGCGACGGTGGTCATGGACGACCATATCGACTCGCCGGCGAACCATGCGGCGCTCGTCAATTTCGCCACGGCGATCTCGAAGCAGGGACAGGCAAGCCCGACGGGAGGCTGGGCCAGGATCGAGCCGTCCACCACCTCGGACGGCACCGTGCTCGTATACGAATATCCGTTCAACGACCATCCGGTCGGACAGCCGGTGCTGCATTACAGCCTGTCGGACCCGACCGAGGCCGCGCTGGCGGGGGCGCTGCGCGCGCCGCTCAACAGCGCGAGCGACGACAAGCAGCTCCAGGGCCGCAGCTGGAGCGTCGCGCATGGCGAGCCCACGCGCTACCAGCCGGGCTCGGGCGCCGCCGCGCGCGCCCGCTCCAGGCGCGGCGCCGGCGCGCCGACGTTCAAATGGGTTCCCAACGAAACGCAGCGCTATCGGCTGGAGCTCGACCGCAACTCCATCGGATTCCAGGACGGAAGGTTCTTGGTCAACGTGTCGAACACCGGCCGGCGCACGTTCGGCGCGTATGCCCAGTTCCTCGACGAGAACAACGCTCCGATCACCAATCCCACGGGCTGGATCGACCAGCTTCCCTCGGGCCTTTCCACGTTCGAATCGGGCGACACGCGCTTCGTGATGAGCATCGCGCCGGTGAACCAGATCCTCGGCATCGCGATGCCCACCGACCCGTTCACGGTGCAGTTTCCATGGCCCAAGGAGGCGACCGGCGTGCGACTCGTCTTCGGCAGCCTCGGGACCAGCGACTGGAACGGCGCGGCCTCGCCCATGGGCACGCTCCTCACCGGCCTCTTCCAGTACGGCCTTCCGCTGCTCTTCATCGCGGCCGCCGCGGGCATCAAGAGCACGAAGTGGTACAACGCGTTCGTCTCGAACAGCCAGAACGTGGTCCTCGCGATCCTCGCGCTGGGGCCCGCGGTCGGCACGGGCATCTACGAAGCCACGACGGTCTTCAACACGAAGCGCGTGCTCTTCACGGTGGGCAACCTGCTCGCGGGCATCCTGTTCGCCAAGGGCATGCAGCTCCTCGCGGCGAAGGTCATGGAGGACATGACCGAGGACGAGATCGAGGACTCGGTCCCCTTCATCGGCTGGGCCGCGCGCGCCGCGCAGGTCTGGTCGACCTGGGGCGCGATCATCACGGTGACCGAGGAGGTGCTCTCCTCGCCCGCCTCGATCGAGTTCGAGGTGAAGCGCGCGTTCGATCTCGTGCTCACGCTGCATCCCGATCCGGAGCACGGCGAGGCCGGGCACCCGGAGACGGCGGTCTGGCCCGCGGTGGGCCACCACTACGTCGTCACCGTGCAGTACAAGGGCGGCACCAGCTTCGTCGAGCACGACGACCTGCCGAGCGTCACCTCGAGCGACCCGCTGGTCGTGCGGTTCGAGGACCTGCCCGCGGGAGGACGCATCCAGATCTTCGCCGGGATCTACTCGCGCTCCGGCTGGCTGTGCGGCAAATGGCAGAGCGACTGGATGGACGCGCTGCCGAAGGACGGCGGCACGCTCGCGTTGAACGCGTCGATCGAAGAGCAGCTCGTGCCGCTCACCGCGGACACGCAGTACGTCTACAAGGAACGCATCGTCTTCGACGCGGCGAAGGCGAAGCACGTGTGGAACACCGACGGCCCGCCGGTCGCGACGGTCGCCGACCTCGACGCGAGCAACATCGGGCCCGCGTATGCGAAACCGGTGAACCTCACCATCTCGCAGAAGGCCTTCGAGATCGGCTACGCATGGCAGGCGGCACCGCAGGCGCTGCCGCTCGATCGCGCGGGGCCGGCGTTTCCGGGGCAGGCGTACCTGGTGCAGAACCTTTCCGTGCTCTCCGACCCGGATCGTCGCTTCAAAGTGCCCAACGTCGCGTTCTCGGCGCAGCCCTACATCGCCTACGACCAGTTCGGCCCCGCGCCGAGCGCATCGGGGCCACCGCCCTATCATTTCGTGCTCGATCCGCGCAACGGCCAGAACCACCTGCGCTACGTGAAGCTCGACGACGGCAGCGCCACGCTCGACCTGCTGTCGCCCAACCTGCAAAGCTGGGGTTGCTTCCAGATTCCGCACCTCGACGCAATCGTCATCCATCCCGGCGGATATGCCATCGGCGCGAGCTGGGAAACGCACCGCCTCGCCATCCTCAAGATTCCGTCCAAGCCCTCGAAGGACGCCGACGCGCCGGTCGCGACGATCATGGCGGGCGAAGGCCTGCGGCAAGGGCTGCTCAACGGGCCGATGGCGATCACCATCACGCCCGACGGGCGCCTGCTCGTGCTCGAGACGATCAACCGGCGGGTGCAGGCCTTCGACACGGCCGGCAATCCGGTGCCGAGCTTCGACGGCCCCGCGCTCTTCGATACGCCCGCGGGCCCGCTCACGGCGGAGCTCGACGCGGGCCGCTTGCCGGACGGCTTGCAGGCCGTGTTCCAGCAGAAGGGCGTGACCGGGATCTTCACGATGCCCCCGGCGCTCGCGAAGGATCTCGACGGCGGCGCCATGACGCCCGCGCTCTTCGAGGCGTTCTCCGATGCGGGCGTGATGCTTTCGCAAGGCAGAGATCCCGCGGACGGCACGTCGATCGCCGTGGTGCAGGCGGGAAGGCGCTGGACGATCAAGGACGCCGGACGCAACCGCAGCTACCTCGCGACGGCCGCGTCGAGCGGCGCCGCGCCGACGGTCTATGCGGTGCTTTCGAACGTGCAGGTGAACGCGCGCGCGAAGGGGCTGCGCTGGATCGTGAAGGACGCGGACAGCGTGCGCGCCTGGGACGTGCGCATGTCGGAGACCAAGGCGGGCATGCTCACCGTGTGCGATTTCGTGTCGACGCTGCCGCTGCGCCCGACGCCCGGCAAGACCGCGACCTACCTCGACCTCGCCACGGAAGCCAAGGGATACATCTACGTGCTCTCCTACGTCGGCGACGGATCTTCCACGGCCGACTATCTCCTCGACATCTACGATCCGGACGGCGCGTTCGTGTGCCGCACCCCGGACGCGCGCGTGAGCTCGACGCCGCAGAACGTCGCCGCCGCGCGGATCGCGGTCGACGTATGGCGCAACCTCTATGCGCTCAACTACGAGAAGATGGCCGGTCCGGGGGGGCGGACGGAGCCTTCCATCAGCCACTGGTTCCCGTCGCCGCCCCTCTTCTCGCTGGAGCTGAGCTCGCAACCTTCCTTCGATTCGAAGGACGCCGCGGCGGTGCGCGCGATCTTCGCGGCGCACCAGGTCGCACTGCCGGCCACGCTGCAAGTGAACGTTGTCGCGCCGAACGGATACTGGTCGGTCACCGCGCCGGGGAAGACCTACGACGTGATCCGCAGCGGGGCCGCGCTCAACGTGTATCTGCTCGCATCGCCCGGTCTCATCTGAGGTGCCCATGAACGACATCGATCCGTTCCGGTTCAATTTCCTCGGCAAGTTCGCGCTGTCGCTGGATCTGGGCTCGGGACCGCTGTACCTCACCGCGATGTCCTATGCCGATCCGAAGACGCCCGACAAGCCCTTCTATTTCGGCATCGGCCTGCGCGGCGGATCCACCAAGGACGCCTCGTTCTCGCTCTACGAGATCTTCGGCTCCAACCCGCGGCTCATCGCGCTGCAGTCGAATGCCGCCGCGGAGGGCACCATGGAGCCCGGCTTCAACTTCGTCGTGTTCGGCGCGGGCCAGCCCGACTCCACGGGCACCTACTATCCGAGCGGAAATCTCGGAAGGGCCGACTACTCCACGCTGGGATCCGATCTTGCCGCCAGCTCCACGACGACGCAGCTCTTGCTCACCGACATCGGCGCGCATCTCGTCGCGCGCGTCTGGAGCGGGTCCCCGCAGTTCTTCGCCCAGCGCGACGGCCCCTTCGACTCGGGGCGCTGGGGCGTGAGCAAGCTCCTCGATGCGAACGGTTCCTGGGACAACGCGGACCTGCGCCGGCTCTACATGACCGGCTGGCCGCTCCAGAGCCGCAGCGCCCAGGGCACGCTGCTCCACGGGGCCCTGTTCTCGCGCTCGCAATTCACCGATTGCAACTTCTCGGGCGCGAGGCTCGAATCCGCGCATCTGGAGGATGCCACGTGGACCGGCGGCTCGCTCGCGAACGCGCAGCTGTCCAACGCGCAGCTGCAGAACGCGCAATTCCGTGGCTGCGCCATGGCCGGCGCGAATCTCGCGAATTGCGCCTGCACGATGCGCACCGCCTTCAGCGGCTGCGACCTCGGCGGCGCCGACTTCAGCGGCGTGGACCTCACCGGCGTCGACTTCTCGGGCGCGAAGCTCGCCAACGCGAAGTTCGGCGGCGCCAAGCTGCGCGGCGCCAACCTCGTCGGCGCAAATCTCACGGGCGCCCAGCTCGCCGGCGTGGACCTCGTCGGTGCGCGATTCAGCTCCGCGTCGCTGCTGGCGGGAGCGAACCTCCAGGGAGCGAAGCTCGACTCCGTCGACCTCACCGGAGTCGACCTCGGCGCGGCGAACCTCACCGGCGCATCCCTTGCAGGGACGATCCTCGCCGACGCGAAGATGCTGGGCACCGTGTTCGATGGGACGGATCTCTCGTCCGCGTCGTTCACCGTTCCCGCGAGGTTCACGCGCGAGGCGAACAAGCCGCGCACCTCGTTGCGCAACGCGAAGCTTCCCTTCAAGACGATCGGCCTGGATTGGACCTATCTCGACCTTTCGGGAGCGACCTTCGTCGATATGCCCGACGACCTCTCCAATCTCCAGGCGACCGGCGCGGTCTGCCAGGACGCGAAGCTCACGGACAAGAAGCTGGCGAAGGCGTGCCTCGACAATGCCGACTTCACCGGGGCGCACCTCGAGGGCGCCAATCTCACCGACGCCTCGCTCAAGGGCACCTGGCTCGGGCAGGCGATCCTCACCAACGCGCGCCTGGTCCGCGCCGATCTCACCGGCGCGCAGCTGGGCGCGAAGAAGTCCCTGTTCACGCTCGCCCGCTCGCGCATCGCGCTCCTGGACGGGCTCGACGGCCAGGTGGTCTCCGGGCCGGTGCGCTCCGATTTCGACGCGGCGAAGGTGCCGCTTCCGGCGGGCGCCAAGGTGCAGGCGCGCATCAAGGGGCGCGACTGGCTCATCCTCGAGCCGACCGGTCCCGGCGCCACGAAACCCCTGTACAGCCTCCTTGCCGGCACGAATACCGACGTCACGGCATCCAGCTACCAGCAGGGGCTCGCCGCGGACCTGAGCGACGCGTACATGCCCGAAGCGGTCCTCACCGACGCGAATCTCTGCGAGTGCCTGCTGGACAGCGTGCAGTGGTACAGCAACGCGAGGCAGGCCAAGGGAGACAACGCCGACTTCGAGCGCGCGAGCTTCATCGACGCGAACCTCGGCGGCATCGAGCTCGCGCAGGCGCGGCTGTTCGGCGCGAAGTTCAACCGCGCGACGCTCGTCAACGCGAACTTCGCTGGCGCGCACATCGCACCCTCGGCCGACGGGCAGCGCGCGTCGTTCGAGCGGGCGAGCCTGCAAGGCGTGAGCTTCGCCCAGGCGCGCGTCGACGGCGCCGATTTCACCAATGCCGCCGTATCGCTCGAGCAAGGCGTCCCGCTCTTCGCGCTCGAGGCGGCGCTCGCGCCGGAGATCGTCACCGGCCCCCCGTCCGACAAGCTGAAAGACGCCTTCGCGCATCACGGTCCGGCGATCCTGGCCGGTTCCCGCATCGAAAAGACGCCTGCCCAGTGGATCCTGCACAACGGGGGTGACGCGCCGCCGGACTCGGGCGTGAGCGCGTACCTGAGGTTCAACATCGTCGAGCGGAACACCGGCGGCTTCCAGGTCTACGGATCGGGATTGTGGATCACGGGCGTGGACGAGGATGAACACACCTTCTCCACGCAAGCGACGTTCGGCGCCACGTCCCTCGGCGAGAACGAGATGAAGGCCGCCGCCAACTTCCCCAACGGAAAATCCTACGACGTGTACGCCAAGGAACAAGCGACGTGGGAGCAGATGATGACGGCGCACGAACCGCCCTCGCCGCCGCCCTGCATCCCGGATTCGCAGCACTGGTGCATCCCGGCGCCGACGGCCAGGACGTCCCGGGCGCCGAAGGAGCTGCGCGCTACTTCGCTCCTGACGCAAGCTTGAGCAGGCGCGGCGCGTCGACGGCCAGATGGTGACGGTGTCCTGCGCGGAGGCGATCGAGGGCCGCGTGCCCCACACCACGCGCGAGACCGATATCCGCACGCCGTCGAAGCCGCGCACGAAGGCCCTCGTGAGCGTGGGCGACGCGGACCCCAGGCCGCGGCGTGAGGCCTGCTAGGCGGCGCGGGGCCCGTCCCCGGCGCCCTGCCCCCGCGCGCGGGCCTGACGGACCAGGAAGCGCACGAGCCTCGCGCCGGCGACGATCCCCGCGGCGAGGCGCAGCATGCGCGACAGCCGCGTTCCGCCGAGCACGACGAGCAGCGTTCCGAAGAGCATCGAGCGCGCGGGCCCCGAGCTCGCGACCGAGCCGACGAGGCCCGGGAGCGTCACGCTTTCGCGCAGCGCTTCGATCTCGCCCGCGGCGCGCAGGCGCAGCATCGCCGAGCGCGCCACCAGCACCTCGCGGCGCAGCTCGAGCAGCTCCTGCCTCCGCTTACTCATGCCGCCCCGCGAGGAGGTCGCGATCCGCGGCGAACTCGCGCATCGTGGCCTCGAAGGGCGGCGGCGCGAGCGCCATCTTCACGCGCATGCGCCAGTAGGCGCCGGCCGCGATCGCGAGATCGACGAGCCCCATTCCCGCGATCGCTTCCAGGCGATGGGTGTCCCAGAAGAGCGCGAGCACGAAGAGCGTCGCGAGCAGCATCGCGAGCGCGAGGAACATCGCGGCCAGCGCGGCGAGCGCCACGACCTCCTTGCGCCGCTCGCCCTGCTCGCGCAGCTCCACCATCGCGAGCTCCGCCCGGGCCGCGACGAGCTCCATCACGGTCGCACCGAGCGCCCGCAGCGAATCGGCCGGCCCGTTGCCGGCCACCGGCGGCGGCTCGAGCGCCACGCCGCGTCAGTTCCGGCGGTTGAGCAGCAGCCCGAGCACGATCCCCACGACCGCGGCGATCCCCGCGACGATCCCGATCGACTGCCAGGGATTCTCGTGCACGTACTCGTCGGTGCGCTTCGCGGCGACGCGGCCTCGATCGACCGCCTCGTCCTGCAGCTCGCGCAGGCGCTCCTTCGCGAGCTTGAGGCTCTGCTCGACGTTCGCCTTGAGCGCCTGCGTCTTCTCGTTGCCGGCGCTCGCCACCGATTTCAGCAACTGCTCGGTGTCGGCGACGACCTCGTTGAAATCCTTGAGGAGCTTCTCTTTCGCGACCTGGGTGTCCGTCATGTTCGTTCTCCTTCGGCGATCGCGTCCATTCTACGCCGGCGCCGGCGCGGCATTGACCGCCATCAAGGCCCGATAGAATGGAAGGCGTGAGCGCGCGCCCCGGGACTCCGTCGATCGTCACCATCCGCAGCCCCTTCCGCGGGGACCGGGGTCGCGTGAAGCTCCTCGAGCCGCCCGGGACCGATTTCGCACGGGTGCGCGAGCAGCTCCTCGAGGGCACGTATCCCAGGCCCTTCGTGCTCGAGGAGCAGGGATCGCGGTCGCTCCATTTCTCGCGCGCCCTGGTGCAAAGCGGCATGCGGCTCGATGCGCCCTGGGAGCTCGAGTTCGCCTACACGCGCTACATGATGGCGTTCCTGCTCTTCCTCCCCGAGCCGCGCGAGATCCTGGTGCTCGGCCTGGGCGGCGGCTCGCTCGTGAAGTATTGCCATCGGCAGCTGCCGCGCGCGCGGCTCACCGCCGTGGAGATCGATCCGCACGTGATCGCGTTTCGCGACGAGTTCCGCGTGCCGCCCGACGGCGAGCGGCTGCAGGTGCGCCTCGGCGATGCCGCCGACCACGTGGCCCGCGCCGACCCGACCGCCGACGTGATCCTGGCGGACGCGTTCGACCGGGACGGTGCTGCGCCCTCGCTCGGAGGAGGCGATTTCTACGGGAACGCGCGCGCTTCGCTCACGCAGCGCGGCGTGCTCGTCGTGAACCTGGTCGGGGAGGACCGCCGGCGCATGGCGCATCTCGAGCGCATCCACGCGGCCTTCGCGGGCAACGTGATCCTCGTTCCCGTGGAAGAGGACGGCAACCACGTGGCGTTCGCGTTCCGCGACGCGGCGTTCGAGCCGCGCTGGCGCCGGATCGAGACCCAGGCGCATTCCATGCGCAGGCGCCATGGCCTCGATTTCGCGAGGCTGGCCGCGCTCCTCGAGCGCAGCCGCAAGCTCGGCTATGCGCGCCGCGCGCTGAAGAAGTCCCAGGCGCCGCACCGGGTACCATAGGGCCCTTTCGCGCGTCCACGAATGCAGCGCCCGTCTCGCGGCTCGGCCGCCGAGGTCTTCGCGACGTTCCTGCGCCTGGGGCTCACGTCCTTCGGCGGCCCGATCGCGCACATCGGATACTTCCGCCGCGAGATCGTCGAGCGCCGGCGCTGGGTGACCGAAGCGCAGTTCGCCGAGCTGCTCGGGCTCGCCCAGTTTCTCCCGGGCCCGGCCAGCAGCCAGGCGGGGTTCGGCCTCGGACTGCTGCGCGCCGGGTGGGGCGGCGCCTTCGCGGCGTTCGTCGCGTTCACCGCGCCTTCGGCGCTGTTGCTCTTCGCCTTCGCGATGCTGCTTCCGGACATTCCCCGGTCGACCGCGATCACGCTCGTGCACGGCCTCAAGCTCGTCGCGGTCTCGGTGGTCGCGCACGGCCTCGCGGGCATGGCGCGCCGCCTGTGCGCGGACGCGGCGCGCGCGGCGATCGCCGCGATCGGCGCATTGGCGATCCTCGCGTTCGCGGCGACGTGGATGCAGCTCGTCGTCGTCGCGGCGGGCGCGCTCGCCGGCCTCGCGTTCTGCCGCGATGCGCGAACGCCGGCCGCGGAAGCGCCGCCGCTACCGCACGGGCGTCGCGTGGGCTTCGCGTTGCTCGCGATCTATGCGCTGCTCCTCGCCGCGCTTCCGCTCGCCGCGCAGGCGTTCGGGGGCGCCGCGGCGCTCGCGTGGGCGTTCTATCGCGCGGGCGCGCTGGTGTTCGGCGGCGGGCACGTCGTGCTGCCGCTGCTGCAGCAGGCCGTGGTCGATCCCGGATGGCTCTCGCGCGACGAGTTCCTCGCCGGCTATGGAGCGGCGCAGGCGATCCCGGGACCCATGTTCACGCTCGCCGCCTATCTCGGCGCGCGCATCGGCGACGGACTCGGCCCGCTCGCCTCGTCGCTCCTCGCGCTCGGCGCGATCTTCCTGCCCGGATTGCTGCTGGTTTCGGCGGTGCTGCCGTTGTGGCGCTCGCTCTCCTCGCATCCGGCCGCGGCGCGCGCCGTTGCCGGGATCAACGCCGCCGTGGTGGGGCTTCTCGCCGCCGCGTTCTACGATCCGGTGTGGGTGAGCGCCATCGCTTCCCCGATCGACGCGGCGATCGCGATCGTCGGCTTCGCGATCCTTGCCGCGTGGCGCGCGCCGGCGCTCGCGGTGGCCGCATGGTGCATCGTGGCGACCTTCACGCGCGTCTCGCTCGGGTAGCCAAGGCTGAACTCGCGGCGCGTGGGGCCTGTCCCACTCTGCGCGTGCGGCGCGGTGGACGGCCTCGCGCACCTGCGCTACGGTATCGATCGCGCGCGGCGCGAAGGCTCCCCGGACGACGGAGGTTTGCAGTGAAATCCTTTCCGACGCAGCACCCCGACTTCAAGCTGACCTTCCACCGGCCGCGCCGCGTGGCGTTGCGGGCCGCTCTCTTCGGCCACATCGGGCTGCTGGAATCGTGGTTCGACGGCGACGTGGACATCGAGGGCGACGTCGGCAAGGCCTTCGCGATCGGCATGACCTCCGGCTTCGACAAGCCGACGCTCCTCACGCGCGTGCGCAATCGCTGGCACGAGTTGCGCCTGTCCAACGCGAGCCGCGAGCAGGCGAAGGAGAACGCGCGCTTCCACTACGCCCTCGGCACCGATTTCTACCGCCTCTGGCTCGACGAGGGGCTGATGATGTACACCTGCGGCTACTGGAGCGAGGGAACCACGAGCGTCGAGCAGGCGCAGCGCAACAAGGTCGAGCACGTGTGCCGCAAGATCCGGCTTCAGCCCGGCGAAGAAGTGGTCGACATCGGCACCGGCTTCGGCGGCTTCATGTTCCACGCGGAGCAGTTCCACGGCGCGAAGGTGACCGGCACCAACACCACGACCGAGCAGGTCGACATGGTGCGCGAGGAGATCGCGCGCCGCAACCTGCAGGGCAAGTGCGACGTGATCGAGTGCGACTTCCGCGAGGTGCCGCGCCAGTTCGACAAGGTGGTCTCGATCGGCGTGCTCGAGCACGCGGGGCGCGACCAGCTGGAAGAGGTGGTGCGCGCGCACGCCGCGCACCTCAAGCCCGGCGGGCTCGGGCTGCTGCATTTCATCGGCCACGTGGGCCGCTTCGAGACCGAGTTCTTCATCCGCCGCCACGTGTTCCCCGGCGGCTGGATCCCGAGCCTCGCCGAGACCCTCGAGGCGATGGAGCGCGCCGGGCTCGAGGTGGTGGACGTGGAGAACCTGCGCCGCCACTACGCGCTCACGCTCGACGCGTGGGCCGAGCGCTTCGAGCGCAACTGGGAAAAGATCCATGCGCTGGACCCGAGGAGGTTCGACGAGCGCTTCCGCCGCGTCTGGCGCGCGTACCTCTTCGGCTGCGCGGAGATGTTCCGCTCCCCCCACGGCCACACGCACCTCTTCCAGATCGTGTTCTCGAAGGGAATGACCACCCGGCAGAACTACCCGATGTCGCGCGCGCACCTCTACGAGCCGATGCGCGGCACCGAGTTCGCCGAGGCGCACGCGCGCGAGGCCGGGCGCCGAGCGGTGGAATGAACGCCGCGCTGGACGCGCACGCGTTGAAGCGCGAGGCGCTCGTGCGCGCGATGCGCTCGGGCTCCGGGCCCATCGGGCTCGCGAAGGAGACCTCGAACCTCTTCCGCGATCGCGAGCCCGCCGCCCGCCGCCGGCTCGACGTGCGCGCGATGTCCGAAGTGCTCGCGGTGGACGCATCCGCGGGCCGCGTGGATGCGGAAGGCATGGCGACCTACGAAGCGCTGGTGGACGCCTGCCTGCCGCACGGCGTGATGCCCGCGGTCGTGCCGGAGCTCAAGACCATCACGCTGGGCGGCGCGGTTGCCGGAGTGGGCATCGAGGCGACCTCCCATCGCCATGGGCTGGTGCACGAATCGATCGAGTCGCTCGAGGTGCTCACCGGGGACGGGCGCATCCTCTCGTGCACGCGCGACAACGAGCACGCCGACCTCTTCCACGCATTCCCCAATTCCTACGGCACGCTCGGCTACGCGCTTCGCGTGGCGGCCCGCACGGTGCCGGTGAGGCGCCACGTGCACGTGCGACACCTGCCGTTCGACGACGCGGCCTCGTACTTCCGCGCGGTGGAAGAGCATTGCGCGGCGGACGATGCGGACTTCATCGATGGAACGATCTTCGCGCCCGACCGCATGTACCTCTCGCTCGCACGCTTCGTCGACGAGGCGCCGGCCACGAGCGACTACGCGGGCGTGGACGCGATCTACTACCGCTCGATCGCCGAGAAGCGCGAGGATTGGCTCACCGCGCGCGACTACATCTGGCGCTGGGACACCGACTGGTTCTGGTGCTCGAAGAACGTCTATGCGCAGAACCCCGTCGTTCGGAGGATCTACGGGCGCGATCGGCTGGGCTCCCGCACGTACTCCAGGATCATGCGCTGGAACAGCCGCGTGGGGCTCACGCGCGCGCTCGACCGGCTGCGCGGCCTGCATGGCGAGTCGGTGATCCAGGACGTCGACATCCCGATCGACAAGGCCGCGGGCTTCCTCGAGTTCCTCGCGCGCGAGATCGGCATCTGGCCGGTGTGGATGTGCCCCATCGGTCCGCAGGCCGACTGCGCGAGCTGGACGCTCTACCGGATGCAGCGGCGCTGGTACGTGAACTTCGGGTTCTGGGACGTGGTGCGGAGCGCTCAGGCGCACGAGCGCGGCCATTTCAACCGCGCCATCGAGCGCGCGGCCGCGGCGGCCGGCGGCATCAAGTCGCTCTACTCCGAGAGCTTCTTCCCGCGCGAGGAGTTCGACGCTCTCTACGGCGGCCCGGCGTATGCCGCGCTCAAGGCGAAGTACGATCCCGGCGGAACCTTCCCCACCCTCTACGAGAAGTGCGTGCTGCGCCGCTGAGGCGCGCGCGGCCGCGGCGGGAAGCGCGATCGCCAAAGCGCGCGCGGTGCTCGAGCCGGCGAACGTCCCGGCCACGATGCACGAGGCCATCGGCAACGCGGCGAAAGAGATCGATGCGGCGGCCGAAGCGCTGCGCTGCGACGGCATCGGGATGGGCCATCGCGGCATGGGAATGCTGAAGAGCCTCGTGATGGGCTCCGTCTCCGAGCACGTGGTGCGCCTCGCGAGCGTGCCCGTGACGCTCGTGAAACAGCGCCGCCGCCCTTCGCGAACCTGACCGCCTGCCCTTCGTGCCCGGCGCGATGCCACGCTGGACCGTCGAATTGAAGTTTGTTAACGTGCGTAGGCGGCGGAGGAGCCCCTACCCGCCCTCGTAGCCGAAACGGTGCCCTAAGAAGCCCGGTCGCGCAGGGAGCGGTCCATGCCGATATTCCGGTGGCGCGCATCACGCGTTGCGACGTTCCTCGCGCTGTTCCTCGCGGCCGCCGCCGTGCCCGCCTTCGGCGCATCGCTCCAGGTCCTCGTCGACGTGGACAACAACCCCGCGACCGGCTGCACGGCCTCGCTGCCGAGCGGATCGATGTCGGGGGTGGAGCAGCGATTCGCGACCACCGTCGACACCACGGTGAACCCGCCGCAGGTCACGGGCGTAACCCGCGAAGACTGCAATACCTCGACCGGCGTGTTCGGCGCCCCGGTCGTCGTGAGCACCGGGGGATGGAACGTCGGTGTCGGCAACGGCACGGGCGGCTCGAACGTCATCGAGACCAGCCTTCCTCTCCCTCCGGCGCCGGCCGTCGTTCGGCTGGGCTTCGCCTATGTCGACGGCGCAATCGGAACCGACGCGCTCTTCACGACGAGCGGCGGAGGTCCGATCCTCTTCGGCCTGGGCCCGGGTGCGGAACCGATTCCGGCGCTTTCGCCCGCGATGCTGGCGTTGCTCGCGGCGCTCGTCGGGGGCGTGGGCTACGGCGTTCTCCGCCGCCGCGGCATTCCGATCGCGCCGCTCGCCGTCGTCGCGCTGTCGCTCGTCGCGACGCTCGCATGGGCGGCGATCGTCATGGACGGCCTGATCGGCGACTGGGCCGGCATCGCGCCCATCGCGACCGATGCGCAGGGGGACTCCCCGGTCGGCGCGGACCTCGTCGCCGTGTTCGTGCAGCCCGCGCCGCCGATTCTCTACGTGCGCGCCGACGTGCGGACCGCGTTCCCGCCCACCGCCGCGGCCGACGGCTATTCGGCCAACGTCGCGACCACGCTGAACGTTGCGGCCGCCGGCGGCCTGCTGGCGAACGACACGCTCGGCGTCCCGGCGGGGGCGATCGCCTCCTACGGCGGCGGCTCCCTCGGCGGCGCCGTGACCGACCATGCCGCGGGCGCGACGACGTCGTTCGGTGCCGGCGGCTCGCTCACGGTGAACGCCGACGGGTCCCTCGCCTTCACTCCCGCCGCCGGATTCACCGGACACTTCACGTTCGACTACCGCCTCTCGAACATCAACGGCTCTTCCGATGCCACCGTCGACATCGCGGCGCAGCAGGCACCGGCGTTCACCAGCGCACCCGCGGCGACCTTCGTCGTGACGGGCGCCGGCTCGTTCACGCTGACCGCGAGCGGGCAGCCGGCGCCCACGTTCGCCCTGTCCGCGGGCACGCTTCCGACGGGACTCTCGCTCAATGCGACGAGCGGGGTCATCTCCGGTACTCCGGCGGGCGGCACGGCGGGTACCTACACCCTCACCTTCACGGCGAGCAACGGGGTCGCGCCGAACGCGGCGCAAAGCTTCACGCTCACGGTGAACCAGTCGCCGTCGATCACGAGCGCGAGTGGCGCCGCCTTCTCGCTCAACCAGGCGGGCACCTTCACCGTCACGACCACAGGGATTCCCAGCAACGCGTCGATGTCGATCACGGAAACCGGCGCGCTGCCCCCCGGCGTCACGTTCGTGAACAACAACAACGGCACCGCGACGCTCGCCGGAACGCCGACCGCGCAGGGCGCCTTTCCGATCACGATCACGGCGGCGAACGGCGTGACGCCGAACGCCACGCAATCCTTCACGCTCACCGTGAACGCGGCGCCGACGATCACCAGCGCGAATACCGCGACCTTCAAGGTCGGCACCGCGGGAACCTTCGCGGTGACCACCACCGGCACCCCGAGCGGCGCCTCGATGACGATCACCGAGACGGGCGCGCTTCCCCCGGGCGTGAGCTTCGGCAACAACAACGACGGCACCGCGACGCTCGCCGGCACGGCCGGCGCCGGCAGCGGCGGCACGTATCCGATCACCATCACGGCCGCGAACGGCGTCGCCCCGAATGCCGTCCAGTCGTTCACGCTCACCGTGCAGCAGGCGCCTTCGATCACCAGCGCCAACGCCGCGACGTTCGTCCTCAACCAGGCGGGAACGTTCACGGTCACCGCCGCCGGCTCGCCGACCAACGCTTCCATGTCGATCACGCAAACCGGCGCGTTGCCCGCGGGCGTGACATTGGTGAACAACGGCAACGGCACCGCCACGCTGGCCGGAACCCCCACGACGCAGGGCGTCTTCCCGATCACCGTCACGGCCAACAACGGGGTGACGCCGAACGCCACGCAATCCTTCACGCTGACCGTCAACGCCGCACCCGCGATCAGCAGCGCGAACAACGCGACCTTCAAGGTAGGAACGGCCGGGACGTTCACCGTGACCACCACCGGCACGCCGAGCGGCGCGTCGATGGCGATCTCGGAGACCGGCGCGCTTCCCGCCGGCATCTCCCTCGTCAACAACAACGACGGAACCGCGACGCTCTCCGGAACGCCCGCCGCGGCCACTGGAGGCAGCTACTCGATCACGATCGGCGCGGCGAACGGCGTCGCGCCCGCCGCCTCGCAAGGCTTCACGCTCACCGTGCAGCAGGCGCCCGCGATCACCAGCGCCAACAACGCGACCTTCGTCGCGAACCAGGCGGGAACGTTCGGCGTAACGGCAACCGGCTTCCCGACCAACGCATCGATGACGCTCTCGGAGACCGGATCCCTCCCCGCCGGCCTCACGTTCGTGAACAACGGGAACGGAAGCGCCACGATCGCGGGGACGCCGACGGTGTCCGGCTCGTTCCCGATCAGCATCACCGCCGCGAACGGCGTGACGCCCAACGCCACTCAATCCTTCACGCTCGCGGTGAACCAGGCGCCGGCCATCACGAGCTCGAACAACGCCACGTTCACGGTGGGTGCCGCCGGCACCTTCACGGTGACCACGACGGGCACGCCGAGCGGCGCCTCGATGGTCCTCTCCAAGACAGGCGCACTGCCCCCCGGCGTCACCTTCGTGAACAATAACGACGGTACCGCGACCCTCTCGGGAACACCGACCGCCGCCGGGAGCTTCCCGATCACGATCACGGCCGCCAACGGCGTCGCGCCCAACGCCACCCAGTCGTACACGCTCACGGTGGAGCAGGCGCCGTCGATCACGAGCGCCAACAACGCGACCCTCGCCCTGAACCAGGCGGGCACGTTCACGGTCACGACCACCGGGCTTCCGACCAACGCCTCGATGTCGATCACGGAGACGGGCGCGCTTCCGGCCGGCGTCACCTTCGTGAACAACAACAACGGCACCGCGACGCTCGCGGGGACGCCCACGGCGCAAGGCGTGTTCCCGATCACCATCGCGGCGGCAAACGGCGTGACGCCCAACGCCGCGCAAGCCTTCACGCTTACGGTGAACGCCGCGCCCGCCATCACGAGCGCGAACAACGCTACCTTCAGGGTCGGAACCGCCGGCAGCTTCACGGTGACCACCACCGGCACGCCGAGCGGCGCCTCCATGGCGCTCTCGGAAACGGGCGCCCTTCCCTCCGGCGTCACATTCGTCAACAACAACGACGGCACCGCCACGCTCGCGGGCACGCCCGCCGCGCCGGGCACCTTCCCGATCACGATCAACGCCGCGAACGGCATCGCGCCCAACGCCTCGCAAAGCTTCACGCTCACGGTGAACCAGTCGCCGGCCATCACGAGCGCCGCAAGCGCGTCGTTCATCGCGGGGCAGGCCGGGACCTTCACCGTCACGACGACCGGCTCGCCGACCAACGCGTCGATGACGATTTCGGAAACCGGGTCGCTCCCGGCGGGCGTGAGCTTCGTGAACAACGGCAACGGCACCGCGACGATCGCGGGCACCGCGTCGGCGGCGGGCAGCTTCCCGATCACCATCACCGCCGCGAACGGCGTGACGCCCAACGCGACACAGAGCTTCACGCTCTCGGTGGACCGGGCGCCGTCGATCACGAGCGCGAACAACATCACGTTCGCGGCCGGCGTCCCCAACACCTTCAGCGTGACGACCACGGGCACGCCGACTGTGACGAGCATCGCGCAGACCGGCTCCGCGTTGCCCTCGGGCGTCTCGTTCAGCTACGCGGGCGGCGCGAACGGCACGCTCGCCGGCACGCCGGTCGCGACCGGCAGCACCTCGTTCTCGTTCACCGCCTCGAACGGCGTGGCGCCGGACGCCACGCAGCCGTTCACGCTGAACGTGGTGTGCCCGGCGATCTCGGTCTCGCCCACGACGCTCGCCAACGCGACGCTCAACGCATCGTACGGCCCGGTCGCCTTCTCGGCCTCCGGGGGCAGCGGTAGCTACGCCTTCAGCCTGGGAGTGGGCAGCCCGACCGGACTCTCCTTCACCGGCGCATCGCTCGGCGGCACCCCGACGGTCGCCGGAACCTACACCTTCGCCGTGACCGCGACGGACACGCTCACGGGCTGCGCGGGCGCCACGACGTTCAGCAATTTCATGGTCGGCATCACCGCGAGCAACGACACCTTCGGCACGGTGATCGGCAACACGCTGGTCGACTCCGCATCGGCCACGGTGCCGTTCAGCGTTACCGCGAACGACGTCGTCTCGCCCAGCACGACCATCTCCGCGTTCGATTCGGCGAGCGCGCAGGGCGGCACGGTGACGATGGTGACGAGCGGCGCCAACCTCGGCCAGTTCACCTACGATCCGCCGCGCGGCTATACCGGCACGGACACCTTCACGTACACGATCGCCGACGGTGCGGCGACCGACACCGCGACGGTGACGATCACCGTGAGCGGCCGCGTCTGGTACGTGAACAACGCGGCCGGCGCGTGCAGCTCGAGCTGCGACGGCCGCGAGAGCCACCCGTATACCAGCCTCGCCGCCTTCAACGCGGCCAACACGAACACTTCGCTCAACCCGCAGATCGGCGACACGATCTTCGTGTACACCGGAAGCGGCGCGTATACGGGGCCGCTCACCCTGCTCGCGAGCCAGCGGCTGATGGGCCAGGGATCTTCGACCGCGTTCAGCGGGCTGCCCGCGCCCAACGGCCAGGCGCTTCCCGGCGTTCCGGGAACATTCCCGAACCTGAACGCCCTCGTCGCGTTCACCAGCGGCAACGCGCTCGCGGGCTTCGACATGGACGGCAGCGCCGCGAGGCTTTCCGCGTCGAGCGCCACGAGCTTCACGGTGAACGTAGGACGGCTACGCAGCACGACCGCCGGGGCCAGCGCCTTCACGCTCGGCGGCAGCGGCAACTCGGGCACCATCGACCTGAAGAGCCTTTCGGCGGCCGGCGCCCCGGGCTCCGCGAACTTCGGCGTGCAGGTGCAGAACCTCACCGGGCACTTCAACGTCTCCGGCACCGACACGCTGAGCCCCGCCGGCGGCACGGTCTCGGGCTTCGGCGCGAGCGGCCTGTCCTTCACCGGTATCGCGCAGTGCGCCTCGCTGGGCAACTGCAGCGGCAACGCGGTCTCGCTCGCCAACATGACGATCAGCGGGAACGCGATCTCGCAGGTGGTGGCGGGATCGAGCACCGGCTGCGGCGGAGACCTCGTCGCCGGCGACAACCTGAGCTGCTTCGCGAACGTGTACTTGCGCAACATCGACGGCGTCTCGATCACCGGCTCGACCATCTCGAACAGCAAGCAGATCGGCATCAACGGCAACGACGTCTACGATTTCACGATCGCGAGCACCGGCGTCACCAACAACGGCGACGAGGCGTTCGAGTCGGGGCTCCTGTTCCAGAACCTGCACGGCACCAGCGCCTTCACGAGCCTCACCGCCACCAACAACGCGGCCTACCAGGTATACGTCGAGCAGCAGAATTCGGGCTCGCCGTCGCAGCCGCTCAACCTGTCCATCGCGTCGTCCACCTTCAGCAACGCGACGAACGCCGCGACGACCGGGCTGGACGGCGTGCGCCTCTCGGGCGCGGGCGGAACGACGACGTTCAACGTATCGGGCTCGACGTTCCAGAACTTCGGGTCGGGGCTCATCATCCCCGCCAGCGCCCTCCTGATCCTGCCCGGAACGTCGACCTCCGCGATGAACCTCACCGGCTCGGTGCAGACCAGCACGTTCGCGAACGCCCTGGCCGGCGTGGATGTCGAGGTCGCGGGGACCTCCAACGTGACGTTCGACACCAAGAACAATTCCAGCTTCACGCAGATGGTCGGACGCTCGATCTTCTACCAGACGCTCGACGGCTCGAGCGGGCTCGTGCAGGGCACGATCTCGGGCAACACCATCGGCAACGCCGTCCTGGGTTCGGCGTGCAGCAGCACGCTTTGCCACGGCATCGAGGTGGACCACGCGCCGGCCGGCACCGGCTCGCTCGAGCTGCACATCAACAACAACACGATCCAGCAAGTGGTGAACGGCCTGGGCATCCGGCTGCTGGGCGGGGGCGGCGGAACGCTGCAGGCGAAGGTGCTCAACAACGCGCTCGACAATCCGGCCGGCAGCGCCGCCGGAGGCCAGAACGAGGCCATCGGCCTCGATGCCGCGGTCACGTCCGGCAGCAGCATGACGGTCTGCCTCGACATGAGCGGCAACACCGTCTCCGAAGGCTCGACCACGACCTGGGGCAGCGGAAACTCCGGATCCGACATTTACCTCGACCAGCGCTTCACGACGGTGGTGACGCTGCCGGGATACACGGGCGCCGCGACCGATACGACCGCGGTCGCGAGCTTCGCCGCTGGCCAGAACCCGCCCGGGACCGTCTTCGCCGATACCAGCGGCTCGGGCGGATACGTCAACGGAAGCTGCATCACCCCGTAACCAACGCAATCGCGATCCAACAACGACAACAAGGGAGGCAAGGATGTCCGAGCCGTTCATCGGCGAGATGCGCGTGGTCGCCTTCGACTTCGCGCCCAAGGGCTGGCTGCAGTGCGCCGGCCAGACGCTGCAAGTCAGCCAATACCAGCCGCTGGCATCGTTGCTCAAGAAGACCTACGGCGGGGACGGCGTCAACACGTTCGGCCTTCCCGACCTGCGCGGCCGCGCGCCCGTGGGTTTCAGCGGCGGCCAGCTCTACCAGCTCGGGGTCAAGGGCGGCGCGGAAACGCACCTGCTCACGGGCAACGAGGTCCCGCCGCACACGCACGCGCTGCAGGCTTCTCCCAGCACCAACGCCGTGGCGCCGCCGAATGCGCACCTGCTGGGATCGTCCGCGACGGTGTATGCGCCGCCCTCGAAGAACACGGTGAACCTGCTGCCGACGTCCGTATCCCCGGTCGGCGGCGTGGCCCACGAGAATCGCCAGCCGTTCACCGTGCTCAACGTGATCATCGCGTTCAACGGCGTGTACCCGAGCCGCAACTAGGAGCGACCATGGACCCTTTCACCGGCGAGATCCGCATCTTCGGCGGCAACTTCGCTCCGCAAGGCTGGATGCTCTGCAACGGCGCGAGCCTGCCCATCTCCCAATACACCGAGCTCTACACTCTGATCGGCACGACCTACGGCGGCGACGGCCAGCAGACCTTCAACCTGCCGAACCTTTGCGGGCGCATCCCGGTCGGCGTGGGACAGGGACAGGGCCTGCAGAACTACACGCTCGGGCAACAGGGAGGCACGGATGGCGTGACGCTCACGGGCGTGAACCATCCCGCGCACAACCATGCGATCTCTGCGGTGACCGATGCCGCGACGCAATCGACCGCGAAAGGCGCGATGCTCGCGTCGTCCACCAGCGTCTCGATCTACTCGCAGCGCAGCGCCGGCACGGCGCTCTCGGCGAGCTCGATCGCACCTTCGACCGGCAACGCGATCCCGCACGAGAACCGCATGCCCTCGCTCACCGTCACCTACATCATCTGCGTGAACGGGATCTTCCCGTCGCGCTCCTGAACGGAGGCCCCATGTCCGAACCCTTCCTCGGAGAGATCAAGATGTTCGGCGGCGACTTCGCGCCGAAGAACTACGCGTTCGCGGCCGGGCAGGCGCTTCCGGTCGCACAGAACCAGGCGCTCTTCTCCATCTTCAAGAACATGTACGGCGGCAGCGGCGCCATCTTCCTGCTGCCGAACCTCCTCACCAACGCGCCGATGGGCTGGGGCCAGGGGCCGACCTACAACTATCCCGGCCCGGGCCAGGTCGTGGGCAGCGTGGGCGTCTCGCTCACCACCGACAACATGGCGCCGCACACCCACGCGCTGGAGGGCAACTTCAACCTCGCCGACCTGCCCAAGCCCGCGGCGAACACCGTGATCTGCAAGGCTTCCGTCGGCAGCGGCATCTACACCGCGGATACGAGCACGGTGCCGATGGCCGCGCAGGCGCTGCAGGGCTACCCCGGCCAGGACAAGCCGTACCCGCACAATAACGTCTCGCCCTACCTCGCGTGCAACTTCATCGTCGCGCTCCAGGGAGTGTTTCCGCAGGCGTGAGCACCACGCCCGCGCCGGCCTCGCGCGAGGTCAGGTTACGGCCCTGCGTGGCGCAGGACGCCGAGTTCCTGCGCCGCGTGTACCGGTCCACGCGCGAGGACGAGCTGCGCGTGCTGCCGTGGAGCGATGCGGACAAGGCGGCGTTCCTCGACATGCAGTTCGAGGCGCAAAGGAAGCACTACGAGGGAGCCTATCCGCGGTGCGCCTTCCAGGTGGTCGAGGTCGACGGCGCCGGCGCGGGCCGCCTCTACGTCGACCGCACCGAGAAGGACATCAACGTGCTCGACATCGCGCTGCTGCCGCGATTCCGCGGGCACGGCATCGGCACGACGCTGCTCGGGGCGATCCTCGAGGAAGCGCGCGCGTCGCGCCGCACCGTGACGCTGCATGTCGAGCAGTACAACCCGGCGCGAAGGCTCTACGAGCGGCTCGGATTCCGCTCGCTCGAGACGAACGGCGTCTACGAGCGGATGCGCTGGGCCGCCCCTGCGCCGGTGATCACGTGAACGCCGCCTGGTACTCGATTCCGCGTTCGTCCCGCCCGATCGGCACGATGAAAAGCGCGGGCCACGCGATTCGAGCGCTGCGCAAGGCGTAGGTGCCGTGCGCGAGCATCGGTTGCGCGGGGCCGAGGAAGAAGATCGAGAAGGGATCGCGCCGACCGGCGCTCACGCGACCCTCGAGGCCCTCGACGCGGTCGAGCGTGAGCGTCACCTCGCGCCCACCGGGGAGCGCCACCTCGAAGCGAGTTCCTGCGAGGGGCCTCACGATCGCGATCGTGAGCTCATCGAGCTCCATCGGCTCCTTCCGCCGCGGCGGGTCGCGGGCTCGGGGCATGGCGGTCATGCATCGCCGGCCGTCCACAGCACTGGAACCCGGCAAAGAGCGCGATGCCGAGCTGCGGCGTCTCGTCGTCGACGTAGGCGAGCCCCCGGCCGCCCATGAGCAGCCGCATCCAGCACGCACCCGCGCGCCGACCGTCCACCTCGGCCACGACGCCCACGCGGCCCCAGTCCTCGGCGTAGATGCGCACGTCCGGATGCTGCAGCAGCGAGCGCGGCCGCAACGGGCCGGGCGGCGGATCCCACAACGCCACGTGGAAGATGTCCCAGAGGAACGACTGGTCCGCCGCGACGAGCGGGCGCAAGCGCAGCTCGGCCATCCGGCGCGCGCTTTCAGCCGATCGCCTGCGAGGGATCGACGAAGGCCACGCCCAGCGCCTCCCCGACCTCGCGATTGGTGATCTTTCCCGCGCACACGTTGAGGCCCGCGCGCAGGTGCGGATCGCGCTGCAGCGCCTCGCGCCAGCCCTCGTCCGCCAGCGCAAGCACGAAAGGCAGCGTCGCGTTGTTGAGCGCGTAGGTGGATGTGCGCGGAACCGCGCCCGGCATGTTCGCCACGCAGTAGTGCACCACGCGATCGACCACGAAGGTCGGCGCGTCGTGCGTCGTCGGATGCGAGGTCTCGAAGCAGCCGCCCTGGTCGATGGCGACGTCCACCAGCACGGAGCCGGGCTTCATGCGCGCGACCATCTCGCGCGTGACGAGCCGGGGCGCCTCGGCGCCGGGCACCAGCACCGCGCCGATCACGAGGTCCGCCGAGAGGACGTGCTTCTCGAGCGTCTCGCGGTTGGAGTGCACGGTGACCACGCGCGCGCCGAAGCGCGCCTCGGTGCGCCGCAGCGCCTCGACGCTGCGATCGAGCACGACGACGTGCGCACCGCTGCCCACGGCGATCAGCGCGGCGTTGGTGCCCACCACGCCGGCGCCGAGGATGGCGATCTTCGCGGGCGGCACGCCGGGCACGCCGCCCAGCAGGATACCCATGCCGCCCTCGCGTTTCTCGAGGCAATGCGCGCCCGCCTGCACCGCGAGCCTTCCCGCGACCTCCGACATCGGCGCCAACAGCGGGAGTCCGCCGCCCGGCGCGGTGACGGTCTCGTAGGCGATCGCGATCGCGCCGCTCGCCGCCAGGTCCTTCGCCTGCTCCGGATCGGGCGCGAGATGCAGGTAGGTGAAGAGCACCTGCCCGGGGCGCAGGCGCTTGCGTTCGGCGGCCTGCGGCTCCTTCACCTTCACGATCATGTCGGCCCGGGCGAAGACTTCCTCCGCGTTCGCGACCACCTTCGCGCCGGCGCTCGCGTAGTCGCCGTCGGCCGCGCCGATTCCGGCGCCCGCGTTCGACTCGACCAGCACCTCGTGGCCGTGCACCGCCACCTCGCGCACGCTCGCCGGCGTGAGGCCGACGCGATACTCGTTGTTCTTGATCTCCTTCGGGACTCCGATGCGCACTTGCGAACCTCCTTGTGGAAGGGTTGAGGGGCCGGGAACCGTGGTTCGGTGCCCGCCCGGCGCGTGAGTGTAGCGCCTTTGGGCTCGCGAAAGCGCCGGCTCCTGGCGTATCCTTTTGTCGGAGAACAGACTGGGAGGCACCACATGCGCAAGATCCCGATCATCCTCGCGGCGCTCGCAGCGCTGTACGCAATCCCGGCCGCCGCGGCGATCTACAAGTGGGTCGACAAGGACGGCACCACGCACTACACGGAGACGCCGCCGCCGCAGGGCACGGATGCCCGCGAGCTGCCCATCGCCGAGACGCCCGCCGCGAGCGCGCCGCAGCAGCCCGCGGCCGAGGGCGGCGACGCGAAGGCCGCGGTTCCCGCATCGAAGAATGCCGACGGGTCCGCCCACGAGAGCGCGGACGAGGAGAAGCGCGCCGCCGACCTGAGCAAGACCTATTGCTCGCTCGCGAAGCGCAACGTGACCGTGCTCGATTCGCCCGATCCGGTGGTGGAGCTCAACACGCAGGGCGAGCCGATGACGCTCACGGAGGAGCAGCGCAGCGCGGCGCTCGCCGACGCGAAGCGCCGCGTGCAGACGTATTGCAACCCCTGAAGGCCGGCGCTCAGGTCCGCAGCACGAAGGGGTCCTGCACCTCGTCGCTGGTCTCGACCCACACGCTCTTCGTCTGCAGGAACTGGTCGATGGCCTCCATGCCGTTGGCGCGGCCGATCCCGCTCGACTTGTAGCCGCCGAAGGGCGAGTTGAACGTGAGCGCCCGGTAGGTGTTGATCCACACGGTGCCCGCCTGCAGCTTCTTCGCCAGGCGGTGCGCGCGCCGCAGGTCGCGTGTCCAGAAGCCCGCCGCGAGGCCGAAGCGCGTCGAGTTGGCGAGGCGCACCACCTCGTCCTCGTCGTGGAAGGGCGTCAAGGCGAGCACGGGCCCGAAGACTTCCTCGTTCATGATCGAGTTCGTGGGCGCGGCGCCCGCGAGGATCGTGGGCTCGTAGAAGAGCCCGTCCTCGAAGCCCTCGACCGCCGCGCGCCGGGCTCCCGTGAGCACCTGCGCCCCCTCGGAGACCGCGCGCTCCACCATCGAGCGGTCCTTCTCGAGCTGGGCCCGCGTCGCGACCGGTCCCATCTGCGTCTCGGAACGCAGCGGGTCGCCCAGGCGGATCGAGCGCGCGCGCTTCACGAGCCGCTCGCGCATCTCGTCGTAGACCTGCTCGTGCACGTAGGCGCGCGATCCGGCGACGCACGTCTGTCCCGCCGCGGCGAAGATGCCGGCGAGCACGCCCGCTTCCGCCTGGTCCAGGTTCGCGTCGTCGAACACGATGTTCGGGCTCTTGCCGCCCAGCTCGAGCGTGCAGGAGGCGAGGCGCGCGCCGCACCGGGCCGCGATCGCCTTGCCGCCCGCCTCGCTCCCGGTGAACGAGATCTTCGCGACGCCCGGGTGCTCGACCAGCGCCTCGCCGGCCTCGCGCGCGCCGGTGACGACGTTGACGACCCCGGGCGGGAATCCCGCCTCTTCCGCGAGGCGCGCGAGCTCGAACGCGGAGGCCGACGTGACTTCCGAAGGCTTGATCACGACGGTGTTGCCCGCGGCGAGCGCGGGCGCGACGTTCATGATGGTGAGGAAGGTCGGTGAATTCCACGGCACGATCACGCCGACGACTCCGAGCGGCTCGCGCAGCGTGTAGTTGAGCACGCTCGCGCGCTCGAGCGGGATCACGCGCCCCTCGGCCTTGTCGGCGAGGCCGCCGAAGTAGTACAGGAAATCCTTCACCGCCTTCGCCTGCGCGCGCATCTCGGCCACGAGCTTGCCGTTCTGCTGCGTCTCGATCGCGGCGATCTCCTCGGCGTGCTCGGCGATGCGATCGCCCCATCCCATGAGGAGCCTTCCGCGCCGCGTGGGCGAGAGCCTCGACCAGGCGCCATCGAAGGCGGCCCGCGCCGCGGCGACCGCGCGATCGACGTCTGCACGGCTCGACTCTGCGAATTCGCCCCACGGCTTGCCGGTCGTGGGATTGGTGGAGACGAAACGGCGGCCTTCCGCGGGCGGCACGCGCTCGCCGCCGATGTGGTTGTCGAAGCGGCGCACATCCGGTGTTGCGGTGTCCATGGAATCTCCTCTTCGGGTCCCGGTTACTTTACTCCCTGGGTGATTCAAGCCGGAAACGGAGAGGCCACGCAGGACCCCGGGGGACACCGAGAAAAGCAAGAGGGAGGTGCGAGCTAGCGGTCGAGCCGGATCAGCGCGAGGCCCGAGACCGGATCGTGCACGCGCTCGAGGTAGCCGGGCGCCTGCGTGAGGATCACTTCCAGCGTGGGCCGCACCTTCGCCGAGAGCAGGTGGCCGCCGCGCGTCGAGCCGTCCTTGCGGCCGAGCACGACGTGGGCGTGCACGCGTGCCTTGTCGCCTTCGAAGGCGAGATCGCCGAGGAGCGAGAGCACCTCGACCTGCTCTCGCACCTCGATGCGCTCGTAGTCCTTGCGCTCCCAGTCGAAATAGCCGAGCGTCGCCTGCTCGAACGCGCCGATCGCGGTGAAGCTCGCCGCGTGCAATCCATGCTCGGCGGCGAACGCGGTGAGCGCGGCGACGGGCTCCTCCCCCGTATCGAACACCACCGCGATCACGCGCGGATCGCCGGCGCTCAGCACCTTCGCGCGCATCGGCTCAGTCCTTCCCGACGAGGCGCATCGCCGCGTTCTTCGATTCCCACAGCGTGAACCCGAGCACCGCGATGTGCGCGAGCGCGTCGGCGATGCACCACGGGCACCACGCCTTCTCGCGCACCGGCATGTCGTGGAAGAGATAGCGGCCCGCGGTGAGCGCGGCGGGCGCGGCCGCGATCGTCGCGGCGAGCGGCACCAGCGGCTGCGTGCGCGCGCGATCCACGCCCCCGACCCCGGCGAGCGCCACCGCGACCGCGTGCGAGGCGATGCTGAGCGGCGAGTCGGGCATGCCCCAGCCGTAGGCGAGGTCCGACGCGTTCACCTTGTCGGAGTGGAATCCGTCGAGGGGCGGATCCTTGAGGTGGCGCAGGATCCCCATCTGGAAGAGGGTCGTCACCGCCATGCACGCGGTGCCGAGGAAGGACATCACCACCACGAGGCGCCGCAGCAGCATCTCGGGTGCCTCGGACTCGCGCAGCGAACGCCGCAGCACCGCGGGATCCTCACGCCGGACGATCGAGGGAAGCGCCATGGCGGCCTCCTGGCAAAACCGGTTCGACAGCGGCGCGCGGCAGGGTTCCTACGCCTCGATCTCCTTCATCACCTGTGCGTAGGAGATGACCGCGAAGAGCGCGGTGCCGCCCACGACGTTGCCGAGGAAGGCGGGCACGAGGAAGCCGGTCACCAGCCGCCCCGCGCCGAGCTCGCCGTGGAGGGCGAGCATGAACGACTCGATGCTGCCCGCGACGATGTGCGCCGCGCCGGAGATCGCGATGAGGTAGGTCATCGCGACGATCACCAGGAACTGCGCGGACTCGGCCCCGGGAAGCAGCCACACCATCGCGGCCATGAGGAACCCCGCCGTGATCGCCTGGAAGAACATGGCGGCCCAGGCCTTGTCCATGGCCTCGCGGGCGATCGCGAGCATCGCCTCGCGCACATCGGGCTCGAGCACCGGCGTGAAGGTGCAGAAGAGCGCCGCGAGGAGCGTGCCGGCGAGGTTCGCGGCGAGGATGATGCCCCATACGCGCCACATCGAAGCGAGCGCCGCGAGGGACGGCTTCGCCATCACGGGCAGCACCATCGTGATGGTGTTCTCGGTGAAGAGCTGCTGGCGTGCGAGGACCACCATGAGGAAGCCCATCGGGTATCCGAGGTCGCGCACCAGCACCGCCCACGGCGCCTCGGGAAGGTGCGTCTGCAGCACACCCTGCGCGAAGAGCGAGAAGCTGATGGAAAGCCCGCCGGCGAGCCCCGACCACCAGAGCGACGTGGCCGGGCGCGCCATCTCCTCCTCGCCCATCGTGCGCACGACCTCGTAGATCACCGGGGTGCGCGGGGCGGCGCGCTCGACGACCTCCTGCTGCTCCTTCTCGAGCTTGCTCTGGCGGCGCTCTTCGCGCCGGCCATCGCGCGAGACCTCGCTGCGCGACTGGCGGTGCGCGCCGCCGTGGGGTGGGGCCATGGGGGCATCCGGCGATACGGGACGCGTTGGACAACGCGCCCCGAACGCGGTTGCCGGTCAGCCCTTGCGGCGGTTCTTCACCAGCCAGGAATCGACGATGCGCACGATCTCGTCGATCGCGGCCGACTTGCGGCCCTTCTGCGCCGCGACCGCCTGCACCAGCCGATCGACGCGCTCGATGCGCGGCGCACCGGCGGCGAGCGCCCGTGCGGCCGACGAAGGGCTCTGCAGCGAGAGCGCGGCGTTCGCGTACTTCTCGAACGGCACCATGTCCGCGGGACTCGCGCCGAGCGAGACGCACAGGTCGTTCACCCACTCGTACACCGCGCGCGAGGCGGCGAGGTCGCCATGCACCGTTTCCTTGATCGAGCGCACGCCCTCGGCGCTCACGCAGCGGTAGTTGCCCGCCATGAGCATCGCCCACTTCGCGAGCGGCACGAACACCGAGTCGTGGACCTTGAGCTTCACCGGCAGCTCGATCTTCTCGCCGCCCGCCTCGAAGCGTGCCGCCTCGATGCCTTGCGCGAGATCACGCAGCATCGCCGTGTTCGCATCCGAATCGAAGCGCGCGGCCTTGAAATTCGTCGGGAGCCGCACCTGCAGCACGTTCACTTCCTGGTCCGGCGGGCGGAAGGCCTGCGGATCGGGGCTGCACAGGGTGACCGACTTCGGATCGAAGCCGCTCCACACCTCCGGATCGTTGTACGCCTCGCGGCAGCGCCGCGCGTCCAGGCCCGGGATGCGCGCGAGGTACGGCAGCGGCGGCATGTTCATGATCGACATGCACGGCACGCGCGACTTCGCCACCTTCTGCAGCAACTCGCGCACGCCGGCCGAGCCGTACTGCGGCTCCTGCATGGCGAGCCCGACCAGGTCGAATGCCGCCGGATCGACGTCCGTGCCCACTGCCGAGACCTCGCCCGGCAACTGCTTGGAGTTCACCTCGACCAGCCCCTCGCGGCCCTTCACCGGCATGCGAACGATGGCGCCCTTCTCGTTGATGAGCTTCGCCTCCGCGGGCAGGCACACCAGCTTCACCGAGTGTCCCGCGAGCGCGAGCTTCACGCCGAGGAGCGAGCCGTAGGATGCGCCGAGGATGAGGATCTTGCGTTTCGCCATGTCTCCCCCTGGTTCGGGAGCGCGCGACGCGGCGCCGGCCGCGGGCCTCCCGGCAATGCACCATTTTCCCCTTTCCCGGGGGAGGGAATACCACACCCCGAGGCAATGAACCTGTAACGGTTTTTCATGGCGGCACCCGCCACGGCAAGGCTTACGCGCGCGTCGTTCGCGGGAGACAAGGCGGCGCGAAGAGCCCGCGAAACGCGCCTCTTCGCACGCGTGCAGGCGGCATGGCGATTGCAGCGAGGAGTATTCCGGCCGGCCGCCGGCAGGCTCGGTATCGCCTGCGCGCCGGCCTTCGTTGCAACCCGTCGAACATGAAAGGAATCCACATGAACTTCCAGAAGACCGCCATCGCGGCAGCCATCCTGTCGCTCTCCTCGGTGGCAATGGCGCAGGGGAACTCGTCGTCTTCGTCCAGCCCGTCGGCGCAGTCGGCCTCGCCTTCGTCAGCGCAATCGTCCCAGTCGGCCTCTCCGTCGTCGCAATCGTCCGGGACCTCGGGTGACCAGCAATCGGCAACCTCGTCGCAGGGCCAGGGCAGCTCGGCGATGTCTTCGGACCAGGGCTCGCAGTCTTCTTCTTCGTCCGCCAGCAGCTCCGACGTTCGCCAGGCGCAGCAGGCGTTGAAGGAAAAGGGCCTCTACCAGGGGCAGGTCGACGGAAAGATGGGCCCGAAGACCGAGAGTGCGGTGAAGCAGTTCCAGCAGCAGCAGAACATCGAGCAGACCGGGCAGCTCGACCAGCAGACGCTCCAGGCGCTGAGCTCCGGTGGCGCGAGCGGGAGCTCATCGCAGTCGAGTCCGAGCTCGTCGCAGTCGAGCCCGAGCTCGAGCGGCAGCTCGTCGCAGTCGAGCCAGGGTGCCAGCGGCAACTCCTCGATGAGCTCGGGCAGCTCGGGCAACCCGGGTGCGTCGAGCGCGGGTAGCTCCTCGGACCAGGGCGCGTCCTCGCAGGGTGCGACCGGAAGCAGCTCCTCCCAGGGAACGTCGCAAGGCACCAGCGGCGCGACCGGCTCTTCCTCGAAGCAGTACTAGCAGTGACGTCGACGCCGCGGCGCGGAAGCTCCTCGCGCCGCGGCCGTTGGCTCCGTCAGCGCCGGTCGTCGTCGGCGCGCCGCTCGCGGAAGGTGACCACCAGCACGTCGCGATGCGCGGCGCGCGCCGGATCGATCGGTCGCACCGCCGTGACGCCGTGCATCACGCGTTCGTCGTCCACCCAGGCGGAATCGAGCGGATGCGTGAGCGTGAAGCTTCCGAGCAGCCGTCCATCCGGCGCATGCACGGTCGTGGTCCCGCTCTCGATGTTCACGCGGTTCACCAGCAGCACCAGCACGTAGTCCACGCCGTCCCGGTGCACGCCCTCGGGCGTCGGCTGCCCCGCCGCCTCGCGGCGCGCCTCGATGCGGAACTGGTGGCACTCGACGTGCCAGTCGGCCTGCGGGCGCAGGCTTCCGAACACTTCGAGGCAGAGCGCGAGGATGCGGCGAAAGGATTCGCCTTCCACGACCATGGGAAGAATCGGCTCGAACCAGCGCTCGATGCCGCCCACCAGCTTGTTGTACTGCGGCGCCTGGTAATGGGGCCGGTGCGGCTCGCGGCGGAAATCCACGTCGCCCGCGCCCGCGGAGAGCGTCGCGTGCCGGCGGCGCCGATAGCGGTGGCCTTCCGGTAGCTGCGTATCGAGGGGCAGGTCGTCCCAGCTTGCGGCGAAGCCCTGCCAGTCCGGCAATGCCGCGGGCGCGCCCAGCAGCGCCGACATCTCCGTCGCGGGCGCACGCGCGAAGCCTTCGGCGACGATGCGTGCGCGCAGTGCCTCGCCTCCGCGGTCGTCGCTCATGCGCACGCCGTCCTCAGGACGCCGGCTTCCAGCCCCCGCCGAGCGCGTTCATCAGGTCCACCGTGAACGTGAGGTAGTTCTGGCGGTTGCGGATATAGTCGAGCTGCGCGGCATTGAGCGTGCGCGTGGCGTCCAGCACCTCGAGATACGCCGAGTAGCCGGTGCGGTAGCGCAGGTTCGCGAGGCGCAGCGCCTCGCGCGCCTGGTTCAACCGTTCCCCGAGGTCCTTCTCGGTGTCGGCGGCGGCCTTCACGTTCGAGAGCGCGTCGGAAACGTCGCGGAACGCGTTCTCGACCGAGCGCTGGTACGTCGCGGCCGCCTGGTGGGCCTGGGCCTCGGCCTGCTGGGTGCGCGCCTTGTACAGTCCCGCGTCGAAGATCGGACCGAGGAGGTTCGCGCCGATCGACCACACTTTCGAGCCGCCCGAGAAGAGCTTGTCGAGGTCGGTGCTCTGCGCGCCGAACGAGCCGGTGAGGCTCAGCGTCGGGAACTGGTCCGCGCGCGCCACACCGATGCGCTCGGTCGCCGCGGCGAGGTCCTCCTCCGCCTGGCGCACGTCGGGACGCCGCTCGAGCAGCTCCGACGGCAGGCCCGCGGGCGGTAGCGGCGGGATCGGCAGCGTATCGAGGGTCTTCACCGGCACCGTGACGTCGAGGCGCCCGGTGAGGACTCCAAGCTGGTGCTGCGCGAGCGCGCGCTGGCGCGCGATCTCCTTGAGCTGCGCGGCGCCGGCCGAGACGAGGGCCCCCGCCTGGTACACGTCGAGCGCGGAGCCGACGCCGCCGGCGAGCAGCTTCCTGGTGAGGCCGTAGCCTTCGTTCGCCGCGCGCAGGTTCTCGTCGGCCGCGGCGTACTGCGTGTCGAGCGAGATCACGGTGAAATAGGTGCGCGCGATGGTGGCGGCGAGCGTGAGCGCGACCGTATCGCTGCCGTACCGGCTCGAGAGCAGCTGGTCGCGCACGGAGCGCTCGGCACGGCGCAGCTTCCCCCACACGTCGAGCTCGAAGCTGGTCGAGAGGCCGAGGTTGAAAAGGCTCACCGTGCCGAACTGCAGCGTGCGCGAGCGCTGCGCCCCCGCCTGCGCCTCGACCTCGGGGAAGAACGCGGCCCGCGCCTGCGCGAGCACCGCCTCCGCCTCCTCGACGCGCGCGGCGGCGAGCTTCACGTCGGCGTTGCGCTCGAGGCCGGACTTCACGTACTCGTCGAGCACCGGATCGCCGTAGAGCGTCCACCACTCGCCCGGCACCTTGATGCTGCCGCTCGCCGGGCCCGCGCCGTTGTACGCGGCGGGAAGGCCGAGGTCGGGGCGCTTGTAGTCGGGGCCCACCATGCAGCCGCCGAGCGCCAGGGCGAGCGCGCACACGAGGATCCGGCGCATCATCGCCCCTCCTCGCGCGGCTCGCCGTGCGCAGCCCCGTCTTGCGCGTGCCCGCCCATCTTCTGGCGCCGCGCGAACACCGTGAAGAAGAGCGGCACGAAGATCGTCGCGACGAAGGTCGCGAGGAGCATCCCGCCCACGACGCCGGTGCCCATCGAGCGCCGCGCCGCGGCGCCCGCGCCGCTCGCGAACATGAGCGGCATCACGCCGAACACGAACGCGAGCGAGGTCATCACGATCGGGCGGAAGCGCAGGCGCGCGGCCTGCAGCGCCGCATCCTTCGCGCTCATGCCGGAGAGCAATCCCTGCTGCGCGAACTCCACGATCAGGATCGCGTTCTTCGCCGCGAGCCCGATCAGCACCACCAGGCCGATCTGGAAGTAGATGTCGTTCTCCATGCCGCGCAGGGCGACGAGCCCGAGCGCGCCCAGCACCGCGAACGGCACCGCGAGCACGACGGCCGAAGGCAGGCGCCAGCGCTCGTAGAGCGCCGAGAGGATCAGGTACACCATCACGATCGCGAGGCCGAAGGCGAACATCGAGGCGTTGCCGGTGCGCTTCTCCTGGAACGCCTGGCCGGTCCATGCGAGCGTGTAGCCCGCGGGCAGCGTCTGCGCGGCGACCTTCTCCACCTCCTCGATCGCCTGCCCCGAGCTCACGCCGGGCTTGCCGTTGCCGAGCACGTGCGCCGCGGTGAAGCCGGTGAAGCGGTCGACCTGCTCGGGGCCGATCACCGACTCCACGCGCAGGAAGGCGCGCAGCGGGATCATCTCGCCGCTCGTCGTCGAGCGCACGAAGATGTTGCCGATCTGGTCGGGGCGTGCCCGGAACGGCGCGTCCGACTGCACGTTCACCTGGAAGGTGCGGCCGGCCATGTTGAAGTCGTTCACGTAGTACGCGCCCATGGTCGCGCCGAGCGCATCGTAGATGTCCTCCACCGGCACGCCGAGCGACATCGCCTGCTCGCGGTCCACTTCGACGCGCAATTGCGGCACGGTCGGCCGGTAGAAGCTGTTGATGCCGGTGAGCATCGGATCGGCGCGCAGCGCGTTCACCAGGCCGTCGGTCGCCGCGCCCAGGCGCTGCGCGTCGGTATCCTGGCGCGCCTGCACGTAGAACTCGAAGCCGCCGGCGCTGCCGAGGCCGCGGATCGCCGGCGGGTTGAAGACGAGCGCGAGGCCGTCGGGGAACGAGAGCGCCTTGCGGCCCAGGTCCGCGGCGACCTGCCCGGCCGTGCGCGTGCGCTCGTCCCAGTCCTTGAGCAGGATGAACGAGGTGCCCGCGTTCGGCTTGTTGCCGCCGCCGATGAAATCACGCCCGGCGGCGACGAACGCGTGCGCGATCGCAGGATCGTCGGAGAGCATGCTCTGGAACTGCGCCCCGGTCTTCTGCGTGCGCTGCAGCGACGCGCCGTCGGGCAGCAGGATCGAGCTGATGAGGTAGCCCTGGTCCTCCGGCGGGATGAAGCTCCTCGGCACGAACCGGAAAAGGCCCGCGACCGCGAGCACGATGAGGAGGAACACGATCGCGGAGACCAGCCGCCGGCGCAGCGCCGAGTTGACGAACCAGAGGAACGTGCCGCGCACCTTGTCGAAGCCGACGTTGAACGGATGGAAGATGCGCGCCTCATGGTGGCCGGCCTTGAGCAGCAGCGAGCAGAGCGCCGGCGTGAGCGTGAGGGCGGTGAAGCCCGAGATCACGACCGCCACCGCGACCGTCACGGCGAACTGCTTGTAGAGCTGGCCCGCGATGCCGCCCAGGAACGCGACCGGGATGAATACCGAGCAAAGCACCAGCACGATCGCGATCAGCGCGCCGGACACTTCCCGCATCGCCTCGATCGCCGCCTCGTGGGCGCGCATCTTCTGCTCGCGCATCAGGCGCTCGACGTTCTCCAGCACCACGATCGCGTCGTCCACCACGATGCCGATCGCGAGCACCATCGCGAAGAGCGTGAGGGTGTTGATCGAGAAGCCGAGGATGTAGAGCCCGGCGAAGGTGCCGATGATGGAAACGGGCACCGCGAGCATCGGGATCAGCGTCGCGCGCCAGGACTGCAGGAAGACGAACACCACGAGCAGCACCAGCACCGCCGCCTCGAAGATCGTCTTCTGCACCTCGTGGATCGAGCTCTTCACGACCAGCGTCGTGTCGAACGGGATCATGTACTGCATGTCGGCCGGGAACGCCTTCGCCATCTCCTCCAGCTCGGACTTGATGGTGCGCGAGACCTCGAGCGCATTGGCGCCGGTCTGCAGGAACACCGCCATGCCGACCGCGGGCTTGCCGTCCACGGTCGCGGGAAGGTCGTAGGTCTGGGCGCCCAGCTCGACGGTCGCGATGTCCTTCAGGCGCAGCACGCCGGTCGATCCGTTCGCGCGCACGACGATGTTCTGGAACTGGTCCGGATTGACGAGGCGGCCGCGGGCGGTGACCGTGTAGGTGAGCTGCTGGCCCTTCGGCGCCGGCTCCGCGCCCACCTTGCCCACCGCGTATTGCGCGTTCTGCGCGAGGATCGCCGCCTTCACGTCGGTCGGCGTGACGCCGAGCTGCGCCATCTTGTCCGGATGCAGCCACACGCGCATCGAGGACCCCGAGCCGAACAGGAACACGTCGCCCACGCCCGGCACGCGCTTCAGCTCGTCGATCATGTTGATCGTGGCGTAGTCGGCCATCGAGGTCGTCGCCTGAGTGCCCTTGGGCGAGAAAAGCCCGATCACGAGCAGGATGTCCTGCGAGCGCTTCTGCACCAGCACGCCGTTGCGGCGCACCTCGTCGGGCAGGCGCGGAAGCGCCTGCTGCACGCGGTTGTTGAGCTGGAAGGTGGCGCGGTCGACGTCGGTCCCGACCTCGAAGGTCGCGGTGATGTTGAGCTGTCCGTCGGAGCCCGCGCTCGAGGAGTAGTACACCATGCCCTCGGCGCCGGAGAGCTGCTCCTCGATGGGGGCGGCGACCGTTTTCGCGAGCGTCTCGGCGCTCGCGCCGGTGTAGGTCGTGGAGATGGTCACCGTCGGCGGCGAGATCTCCGGATACTGCGCGACCGGCAGCGAGAACCCGGCGAGGAGCCCCGCGAGCGTGATGATGATCGCGATGACGCTCGCGAAGATCGGGCGCTCGATGAAGAAGCGCGAGAAGTTTCCCATGGCGCGCGCCTACCTCGCCGCTTTCCGCGCGGCGGCGGGCGCCGCCGCGCCCGCCGGCTTCGCCGGCGCCTCGCCGGCCGGGTGCGGCGCGACCGACGCGCCCGGGCGCACCTTCACGAGGTTGTCCACGATCACGCGGTCGCCTTCGTCGAGCCCGCCCGTCACGATGATGTCGTTGCCGATCCAGTTCGCGGTCTGCACCGTCTTGGGCACGACCTTGTTGTCCGCGCCCACCGTCATCACCAGGCGCGCCTGCTCGGTCTGCGTCACCGCCGATTGCGGCACCAGCATCGCATCCTGCTCGCCCGCGAGGATGCGCACCTTGATGAACTGGCCCGGCAGCCAATGCGTGCCCGGGTTGGGGAATTCCGCGCGCAGCTGCACCGCGCCCGTCTTCTGGTCGACGGTGGTGCTCGCGAAGTTGAGCTTGCCGTGGTCGGCGAGCACCTTGCCGTTGTCGTCGACCATCTGTACGCGTGCCGAGCGCTCGGCGCCGCGCACTTCCTTGTAGTCGCTCTCGGCGAGCGGGAAGAGCACCCAGATCGGATTCACCTGCGTGAGCGTGGTGAGGAGCGCCGAGTCGGTGTTCGCCGTGACGAGCGCGCCCTCCGATTGCAGCGCGCGGCCGGTGATGCCCGAGATGGGCGCGCTCACCCGCGTATAGGAAAGGTCGAGCTCGGCCTGCTTCACCTTCGCCTCGTCGGAGGCGATCGCGGCGATCGACGTCTTCTCGGTCGCGATCGCCTGGTCGAGCTCGCGCTCGGAGATCGCCTTCTGGTCGGCGAGCGGCTGCAGGCGCTTCGCATCCACTTCCGCGAGCTGCTTCTTCACCACGTCCTGCTGCAGCGCCGCCTTCGCCTGCTCGACCGCGAGCTCGTAGGGCGCGCGCTCGATGCTGAAGAGCACCGCGCCCTCCTTCACCGGGGCGCCCTCGTCGTACACGCGCTTCTCGAGGATGCCGGTGACGCGCGAGCGGATCTGCACCTCGCGCGAGCCCTGCGCCTGGCCCACCGCCTCCAGCGAGATGGGCACCTTCTGGCGGTGCACCTCGACCACGCTCACCGGAAGCGCGGGCATCGCGCCGCCCGCGCCGGCGCCGGCCTTCGGCGCCTCCTCTTTGTGCGAGCAGGCGGCCGCCAGCGCCGCGGCGAGGAGAAAAGGAAGGGCGTCGCGGAATCGCGCTGTCATGGGAGGGCCGTCGGGGAGGGAAGCGAGCTATTATATACGTTCTTCGATGTATCTAAATCCGGAGCGCCGATGCGCAGGACCAAGGAAGAGGCGGCCCGCACGCGCGAGGCGATCGTCGAGGGCGCGCTCGCGTGCTTCGACCGCTACGGCATCACCAGCAGCACCGTCGAGCAGATCGCGGCCGAGGCGGGTGTCACGCGCGGCGCGGTCTACCACCACTTCGCCGGCAAGCGCGACATCCTGCGCGCGATCCGCGAGCGCGTGTCGCTCCCCTTCCTCGACCAGGCCGACATCGCGCTCCTGCGCGAGCACGAGTGCTCGCCGCTCGACCGCATCGAGCGCTTCCTGCTCGGCGTGATCGACACGCTCGAGAAGGACCCGCTCCACTGCCGCGCGGTCACCGTGATGCAGCTTCGCTGCGAGTACGTGGGCGAGCTCGCCGCGGAGCTCGCAGTGGGCGTGCGCAATATCGATCGCCTCGCCAAGGCGTTCGAGGGCGCGTACCACGAGGCGCGCGCGACGGGCGTGCTCGCGCAGGGCATCGCACCGGAGATCGCGGCCCTCGAGACGATCATGTTCATGAACGGATTGGTGCGGCTGTGGATCGTGCACGGCAAGGGCGCGGCGGTGCGCAGGAACGCGCGCGCCGCGATCGAGGCGCACGTGCGCTTGCGCCGCGCCAGGGGGCGGCCGGCTCAGAGCGGCAGCGGCTCGTAGGCGAGCGTGCCGCGCTCGGCCGGGAGCGGGAACGCGGTGAGGTCGCGCGCGATCGCGGCCTTCAGGAACGAATCGACCCACCAGAACACGTCCTGGCGGCGGACCGAGCGGCGCATGGAGCGCATGCGCGCGGTGCGCATGCCCTCCGGCATGCCGTACGCCTCGCGGATCGCCTCGGCGACGCCCTGGATGTCGAACGGGTTCACCAGCATCGCGCCCGAGCGCAGCTGCTCCGCGGCGCCCGCGAATTCGGACAGGACGAGGACGCAATCCTCCTCGATGCTGCAAGCGCAGTATTCCTTCGCGACGAGGTTCATGCCGTCCTTGAGCGGCGTGATGAGCGCGATGTCGGCCGCACGGTAGTAGGCGAGGAGCTCGAGGCGCGAGAGGCTGCGGTACTCGAACCACACCGGCACCCAACCGCCGGGACGCGCGAACTGCCCGTTGATGCGGCCGGCGAGCTGCTCGATCTCCGACTTCATGCGGTCGTACTCGGGAATGTTTTCGCGGCTCGGCACGACCACCTGCAGGAGCGAGACCTTGCCGCGCATGTCGAGATGACGCTCGAGCAGGTCCTGGAACGCGCGCAGGCGAAGCGTGATGCCCTTCGTGTAGTCGAGCCGGTCGATGCCGAGAACCAGCTTGCGGCGCGGAAGGAGCGTGTGCAGCTCGCGCGCCTTTTCCGCGACCGCATCGGAGGCGGCCGCGCGCAGGAACGCGTTGTAGTCGATGCCGATGGGAAAGCTGCCGACGCGAGCCGTGCCCTGGCGCGAGCGCACGGTCACCACCGAGCCGCGCCCCTCGCAGCGCGCGCCCTCGAGCAGCGCCTCCACGCAGGCGACGAAGTTGCGCCGGTCGCGCACCGTCTGGAAGCCCACCAGGTCGTAGGCGAGCAGCGCGTCGAGCAGCGGCCGCCGCCACGGCAGCTTCATGTAAATGTCTGGCGCGGGAAACGGGATGTGCAGGAAGAAGCCGAGGCGCGCGCGGTTGCCGAGCGCACGCAGCTGCGCGCCCACCTCCATCAAATGGTAATCGTGCACCCACACGAAGTCGCCGCGGTCGGCGAGCGGCGCGACCACGGCCGCGTACTTCTCGTTCACCGCGCGATACACGCGCCAGTAGCCGGGATCGAAGTTGCAGAGCGAAGGCAGGTCGTGGAAGAGCGGCCACACGACCTCGTTCGAGAAGCCGAGATAGAAGCCGCGCACCTCATTCTCGTCGAGCGGCACGGCGACGAGGCGGTAGCCCACCTCGGAGCCCGCGCGATCGAGCGCCGGGGCGAGCTCGCGCTGCGTGCCCGCCGCGCCCGGCCAGCCGATCCACGTCCCGCCGCGGTCGCGCAGCACCGGCATGAGCGCGCTCACGAGCCCGCCGCTGCCGGCCTCCACGATCCATTCGCCGGCCGCGCCGCGGCGGAAGACGAACGGCAGGCGGTTCGAGACGACGACGAGGCGCGAACGGCCGCCCTCCTTCGCCTCCGCGTTCAACGCGCCATCCCGCTGCATGCGACTCCTGCGATTTCCCGCGAGCGCCTATTATGCCGCCGCGGGCCGCGGGGCCGCGGGACGATCGCGCTATCCCTTCGAGGCGGTGTCGAGCCGCTTCGCACGCACGCCGCCGCCCGGCACCAGCAGGAAGGCGCGCGGATTGCCCTCGGCATCGAAGCCGGTGCCCACGATCCATCCGTGGTCGCTGATGCCGGTGGGCTCCATGTGGTGCCATCCCTTGGCGATCACCGCGGGCAGCCGGTCGAGGCGCGTCACGTCGCTTCCCGAAACGAGATAGCCGTAGTAGCCCTCGCCGCTCGCGACGACGAGGCCGCGATCGCTGATATCCACGCCGGCGGAGTCGCCGGGGCCGGCGAGCGCCTGCATGGATCCGGAATAGAGGAACGCCGTGGGCACGCCATGCGGATCCGAAGCCATGCCGACCACCTCGCCGCGATCGTTGATGCCCTTCGCGATGCTCGCCGCGCCGCCGAGCGTGCCGAGATCGAAGAAGGCGCCGTCGCGATAGAGGAACGCATGCCCGTTGGCCTGTCCCACGATCTCGCCGCGCGCGTTCACCGCGGTGGCGCTGCTCGCGCTGGCGCTCGGCGCGCCGAGATCGCGCAGCACGCCGTCCTGCCACGCGAAGGCCCGCTTCACGCCTGCATCGTCGTAGCCGCCGACCACCAGCCCCGAATCGTTGATCGCCCCGATGTCGCCCGTGACGCCGAGCGCGGCGACGGACGGGCCGTTCCACACCACCAGCGCGCCGTTCCCCGCGCGACCGGCGACGACGCCGTGATCGTTGACCGCGAGGCCGCAGCTCGCTCCGCCCGCGGTGCCACTCACCGCCGCGAGGTCGAGCATCGTGCCGTCGTGCCAGAGGAAGGCATGCACCTCGCCGTTCGCGACGTTCGAGCATCCCGCGACGTAGCCGTTGTCGCTCACCGCCGAGCCGTAGCTGCCCGATCCACCCAGCGTGCCGAGGTCCACCAGGGTCCACGACTGCGCCGACGCCGCGCGCGCGCCGCCGGCGGCGAGCGCGAGCAGGAAGGATCCGACGAGGAAACCCAGGGCGCGGCCACGAATTCGCATGATGCATCTCCTGCCGTTGTACGAATCTCCGTTGTAGGACGGGCGCGTTGCGCGCGCCTGCACGAAACCCATGCCGGACGGACTAGCGAGCCCGATCTCCAGAGCGTGCCTTCGCGACCCGCGAAGGGCTGCTTGCCGCAATACCAATTCCGTGGCGGCGCACCCGATGTTGAGATGCGCATCAAACCGCCAAGTGCTCGGATGGAACGGAGGACGCCATGGCTCGCCGCAGGATCCTGATGTTCGGTGCTTCGTACGGCTCGCTGCTCGGCGTGAAGCTCGCGCTCGCCGGCCACGACGTGACGCTCGTCTGCCGCGAGAAGAATGCGGCGCTCATCAACGAGCGCGGCGTGGTGGTGCGCATGCCGGTGAAGGGCCGCGAGGCTCCCGTGGAGGTGCGCTCGCACGGCCTGCCGGGACATGTCACCGCGACCATCCCGGCACGCGCGAATCCGGCGCAGTACGATCTCGTCGTCCTCGCCATGCAGGAGCCGCAGTACCGCTCCGACGGCGTGTGCGACCTGCTGCGTGCGACGGCGCGCTCGGGCGTGCCCTGCATGTCGATCATGAACATGCCGCCGCCCCCGTACCTGCCGCGCATCGGCGACGCGGATCCCGCGCGCTCGGCCGAGAGCTACACCGACTCCTCGCTCTGGGACGGCTTCGACCCGAGGCTCATGACGCTGTGCAGCCCCGATCCGCAGGCCTTCCGCCCGCCGGAGGAGGAAGGCAACGTCCTGCAGGTGCGGCTTCCCACCAACTTCAAGGTGGCGCGCTTCGAATCGGATGCGCACACGGCCCTCCTGCGCGAGCTGGGCGAGGGCATCGAAGCGGCCCGCTACGAGGTGGACGGCGAGGCGCTCGACCTGCCCGTGAAGCTCAAGGTGCACGACTCGGTGTTCGTGCCGCTCGCGAAGTGGGCGATGCTCCTCGCGGGCAACTATCGCTGCGTGCTCGACGACGGCGTGCGCTCCATCAAGGACGCGGTGCACGGCGAGGTCGAGGCGGCGCGCTCGGTGTACGGATGGGTGGTGGAGCTGTGCGTCGCCATGGGCGCGAGCCTCGCCGACATGGTGCCGTTCGAGAAATACGCGCTCGCCGCGCAATCGCTCGCGACCCCCTCGTCGGCCGCGCGCGCGCTCGCCGCGGGCGCCCCGCACATCGAGCGCGTCGACCGGCTGGTGCAGTCGATGGGAGAGCGCCGCGGGATGCGCAACGACTCGGTGGACGGCATCGTGCGCCGCGTCGACACGTGGCTCGTGAGGAACCGCCTCAAGGGCTGACGCGCCGGCTTCGTCGCGGCCGGTGCACCCGCCGGGCGCCGCGCCGCTTGGGTACCCGCCCGCGCTGTTGTATCCTTTCGCTCGATTTCCTCGCGCGTCCCGTTCGCGGATGCGGCGATGCTGCGGCTTCGAATTCGAGAATCCCATGCCCGACCTCCTCCACGAACGCCACGGCGACGTCGCCTGGATCACCTTCAACCGGCCGGAGGCCCGCAACGCGCTCACCTTCGCGATGTACGAGGAGCTCGCGCGGATCTGCGAGGCCGCCAATGGCGATCCGACGCTGCGCGTGATGGTGCTGCGCGGCGCGGGCGAGAAGGCGTTCGCTTCCGGCACCGACATCAACCAGTTCCGCGCCTTCAAGACGCCGCAGGACTCGCTCGACTACGAGGCGCGCATCGACCGCATCCTCACGGCGCTCGAGACGTGCCGCGTGCCGACGATCGCGGCGATCTCGGGCGCTTGCACCGGCGGCGGGGCCGCGATCGCCGCGTGCTGCGACCTGCGCATCGCCGCGAGGAACGTGCGCATCGGCTTCCCGATCGCGCGCACGCTCGGCAACTGCCTGTCTAGCGCGAGCCTCTCGCGCCTTTCCGCGCTGATCGGGCCGGCGCGCACCAAGGACCTCCTCTTCACGGCGCGCCTGGTGGAAGCGGAGGAGGCGCTGCGCGTGGGCCTCGTGGGCGAGCTCCTCGACGACCTCGCCGCGCTCGAGCGGCGCGCGGACGAGCTCGCGAAGACGGTCGCCGGGCATGCGCCGCTCACGCTTCGCGCGACCAAGGAAGGCTTGCGCCGCCTGCAGAACCGGCTCTCGCGCGAGGAGGCGCAGGACCTGATCCTGATGTGCTACATGAGCCAGGACTTCCGCGAAGGCATGGAGGCCTTCCTCGCCAAGCGCGCCCCGCAGTGGAAGGGGCAGTGACTCAGGCCCGGTCGGGCCCGCCCTGCCACATCATCTCGTAGCCCAGCTCCTGGCTCTCGCGGCACATGGTCGCGAGCGTGCAGAACTTGTCCTTGAAGACCCGGTCGGCGTGCGAGCGCTCGTGCTGCTCGAAGGAGCTCCAGTAGGTGACGATCGCGACGTGCTCGTCGGAGGGCTTCGGCCCGCCGAGCGAGCCCTCGTCCGAGGCGAAGCCCGAGAAGCGGAACACCTGGCCGCCGAGGAAGCCGCCCTGCTCGCCGCTGTAGGCGTTCTTCACGGCGTTGCACATCTCGCCGATCGCGAGCTCCACGTCGTCCAGCGTCACGCCCGGCTTGAGCTTCACGGTGTTGAAAAGCATCTTGGCGCCGAACGGAATCGGAAGCGAATCGAACATGCGGGTCTCCGCGGGGAGGATCGCGCCAAGCATACCTGCACGAGGCGCTAGATGCCCGCGTACCACTCGTAGCCCTGGTCCTCCCAATAGCCGCCGCGCCCGCCGCGGATGCCGGAGAAATCCTCCACCAGCTCGATCGACATCAGGTACTTCGCCATCTTGTAGCCCAGCTGGCGCTCGACGCGCAGGCGCAACGGCGCGCCGTTCGGGATCGGGAGCGGCGCGCCGTTCAGCCCGTAGGCGAGGATCGTCTGCGGGTGGTACGCGTCCTCCATGTCGACGCTCTCGTAGTACTTGCTTTGCTCGGTGCCTTCCATCGGGTCGGCGCAGCGGAAGACCACGTAGCGCGCCGAGGGCGACGGCACCGCGCGCGCGAGCACCGCGGAGAGCGGGACGCCCGTCCACTTGCCGATCGCGCTCCATCCCTCGACGCAATCGTGGCGCGTGATCTGCGTGCGCGCGGGCATGGCGCGCAGCTCCTCGAGCGAAAGCGCGAGCGGATGCGCGACCAGGCCGCCGACCCGCAACCTCCAATCCGCGAAGCCGCCCTTCGCGAGCACCAGGTACTGCTCGTCTTCGGGAACCGCGGTGCCGTTGCTGCGGAAGCGCGGCGAGAGGTCGGCCTCGGTGTACTCGCGCGCCATCGAGCGACGCGCGGTGACGAGCCGCTGGGCGCGATAGGTGAGCGATTCGGCGCTCTCGAGGATGGGCGGAAACCAGGTCGTGCGCGAAAGCCGGTCGCACCCGGCGAGGAGCAGCGTGCCGATGCCGCCCACGGCGCGCAGCAGGAACGATCGCCTCGCATTCATGGCTTCGCGTTCATGGTTTGCCCGCTGGAGGGACGCGATACCGGCCGGTGATCATCGAGCGCAGGTTGTTCCAGAGCCCGGTCACGGCCACTTCGAACAGGTGCACCGCGACGAAGGCGACGAGCAGCACGGCCGCGGCGAAATGGAGCGTGCGCACCGATTGCCGCCCGCCCAGGAGATCGACCCAGCCGGGGAGCACCGTGTCGAGCGACGGCGACATGCCGAGGCCCATGAGGACCAGGAACGGGACCAGCACGAAGACGAGCGTGAGGTAGGCGATCTTCTGCAGCACGTTGTAGCGCCGCGCCGCCTCGCCTGCAGGATGGCGCAACGCCAGGTGGTCGCGCACGGAAGCGCCGACACCCGCGAGCTCGCCGCGCGTGGGCCACAGGTCGCGCGCGAAGTGGCGGCTCGCGAACGAGTACGCGACATACGACGCGCCGTTGATCACCAGCACCCACGCGAAGAAGAAATGCCAGCGCCGCCCCATCGCGAGCCATTGCGTGCCGGGCAGCGTGATCCATCCCGGGAACGGCCCGGGCGCGAAGATCGGCCCCGCGCCGGTGTACGAGGATTTGCCCCAGTAGAGCGCGGGATGGGCGTTGAAGATCTGCAGGCCGCTCATGAGCAGCGCGAGCATCGCGATGGCGTTGATCCAATGCATCACGCGCACCGCGGGGGCGTGCCGGCGCTGCAATCGAGCTGCGGAATCGGTGTTCGTCGCCATGGAAGTCGAACAGCGGCGCGGCCGGTGGAATTCCGCGCTGCTATAATCCGGCGTGCTTCCGAAGCACGGCCGGGGATGCATGTGGTCATTCGTCATCGAGCGGCCCCGGAGAGTTCCTTGGAATCCCTGCTCATCTCGACCGGCGTCGTCGCCCTGGCGGAAATCGGCGACAAGACGCAGCTCCTCGCGTTCCTCCTCGCAGCGCGCTTCAAGAGGCCGCTGCCGATCGTCGCCGGCATCCTGTGCGCGACCCTCGTGAACCACGGCCTCGCGGGCGCCCTGGGCGCCTGGATCACCGCGACGGTGAGCCCGCCGGTGCTGCGCTGGGTGCTGGGCGCCTCGTTCCTCGCCATGGCCGCGTGGACCCTGGTCCCCGACGAGATCGAGCAGGAGGAGGCGCGGCTCTCGAAAGGCATGGGCGTCTTCGGCGCGACGCTCGTCACCTTCTTCCTCGCGGAGATGGGCGACAAGACGCAGATCGCCACCATCGCCCTCGCCGCCCACTACGGGACGCCGGTCCTGGTGGTGATCGGCACCACGCTCGGCATGCTCCTCGCCGACGTGCCCGCGGTGTTCGCCGGGGAGAAGCTCGCGAAGAAGATCCCGATGCGGCTCGTGCATTCCATCGCCGCCGCCATCTTCGCCGCGATCGGCCTCGCGACCCTGCTCGGCATGGGGACGAAGCTCGGCCTCTGAGCGGCCGCAGAAGACAAGAGGCCGCGCGCGAGGCGGCCCCTTGTGCTCGATCGACGATGCGTTCAGGGCTCGAACAGGTTGGCGCAATGTCCGGGCTGCGAGGGGTTCGCCGCGATCGCTCCGCCGTGCGGGATGCACTGGCTGGGGGGCAGCGAGACCCCGTCCTCCACGTGCTGCACGAGCAGGTCGAACGCGTGCTGCGCGTGCGGCATGATGAGCTCGAGCTGCGGGAACGTGTCCTTGTACGTCTCGATGTGGTTGCCGTTCTGCACCTCGTAGAGCCGGTACTGCACCGCCTTGTCGTGCGTGCCCGTGGTCGCGGCGGCGACGTTCCTCGCGTACGCGCGTGCGTTGTGGTCGATCGGCAATAGCGCGTCCATGGTGCCCGCGACGGTGATGAGCGGCGCCTGGATCGCCCCGGTGGTCTCGAAGCTCGCGAACTGCGCGCCGACGTCGGAAACGGAGAGGCGCGCGAAGTAGTTGTAGAGGCCGGTGTTGAGGCCCGGCGGCGGCCCGTAGGTGTCGTAGGCGGGATCGAGGCGCTTCTGCCACTGGCATTGCGTCACTTCCCAGAACTGCGCGGAGTAGTTTCCCCACAGCGAGCCGTTCGGTCCGCCGGCGATGTCGGGCGGATATCCCGCGGCGCGGATGTTGCGCGCGGCGGTGCTGTCGGGATTGCGTCCGCCGACGACGTAATCGGGCATGTCGAGGATCGCGGGCGGAAGATCCGTGAGGAGGTTCGGCCCGGCGGGATCGACGAAGGTGCCCTCCCAGTCCACGCCGCCGTCGAAGAGCTTGGGCGCGATCTCGACCGCGCGCCGCACCTGGTAGCCGCCGTTCGAGGTGCCGACCGCATAGGTGTACTTGGGCGGACGGCCGTAGGCGCCCTTCACGCCATCCACCGCGAGCTGCGCGCCCATCACCATGTACTGCGCCCACCGGCTGAACGGCTGCCCGTCGTCGTTATCGTAGAAGTGCACGAAGACCGGCAGCGACGGATTGAGCCGGCAGCCGAGCGGATCGGCCGCCGTGGTGAGGTGCAGGTTGAGCACGCCCTTGTTCTGCGAGGCGTACGCATAGCCCTTCTGCAGCACGTAGTCGCTCCAGGCGATGTCGCCGTTGAACTCGCTCCTCGTGCCGGAAGCGCCGGCCACCACGAGGCGACCGTTCCAGTCGTCGGGAAGGCGCAGCAGGAAACGCGCCTCGCCGCTCGGGTCGGAGGCGATGCGCGCGTCGAGCTGCATGCCCGGAACGATGCGCGTGACGGGCGGCCGGAAGGCGGCGCTCGGCGCGATCACGGCGCGATCCGTCCGCGGCGTGAAGGCGAACGGCGGCAGCGTGGGAATCGAGTTGTCCGCCGGCGTCGTATCGGGATTGTTCGTCGTGAGGTCGGGGCTCTCGACGCAGCTCACGTCGGCGAGCTGCGAGCCGATGCGGGCGAGCACTTCGTCGCAGCGGCTCACGGCGGCCGCGGAGGTGGGACCGATGAGGGCGAGCGCGGCAAGGATCCATCGGGGCTGGGCCATGGTTTGTCTCCTCTGGCGATGGCGCGCCGGGGGCGGCGCGGAAAGGAAAGCCTACGCCGTTGCGCAGGCCGGCGCCGTGGCCGTCATCGACCGTGCGGCGTGAATTCGCTAGCATTCGCCTGGAAGAGTGCGCCGCAGCACCGGTTCGACCCGAATCAACCCATGAGCCCCGACCGCCCTACCTCGAGCGAATGCCGCAGCGCACCCTGATCGCCCTGGCGCTCCTCCTCGCCGGCTGCGACGTCTCGTGGCCGTGGGGCCATCGCACCGAGGCCTCCGCGATCGAGCTGCCGGGCACCGTCGACGCGCGCGAGGTCGACGTTTCGTTCCAGGTGGGAGGCCGCATCGAGCGCCTGCTCACCGACGAGGGAAAGAGCATCAAGGCGGGCGACATCGTGGCGCAGCTCGATCCGCGCGACCTGCAGCTCGCGCTCGAGCGCGCCAAGGCGCAGGCCAATTCCGCGGAGAAGGCGCTCGCGGCGTTGAAGGCCGGGTCGCGCACGCAGGAGATCCGCGCGGCCGAAGCGGCGCTGCGCCAGGCGCAGGCGGACCTCGAGTTCGCGCGCGCGCAGCGCGAGCGCACCGCGAAGCTCGTCGCCGACCATTTCGCGCCGCCGCAACAGCTCGACACCGCCGACGACCAGCTGCACAGCGCGGCCGCCAAGGTGGACCAGGCGCAGCAGAGCCTCTCGCTCCTGCGCGAGGGCCCGCGCAAGGAAGACATCGAGCGCGCGGCCGCCGACTTCGAGGCCGCGAAGGCCGCCGCGGCGACCGCCGCGCAGCAGCTCGCCTACGCGCGCCTGCCGAGCATGGTGGATGGCGTGGTCGCCGTGCGCCTCGCCGAGCAGGGGCAGAACGTCGCGCCGGGCCAGGCCGTGTTCCGCATCGCGCAGATCGAGCGTCCGTGGGTGCGCATCTACCTCGGCGAGCAGGACCTCGCGCGCGTGAAGCTCGGCGAGGCCGCGGACGTGAGCGTGGACGGCCTGCCGGGCAAGGTGTTCCACGGTCGGCTCTCGTTCATCTCGCCCGAGGCGGAGTTCACGCCGAAGACCGTGGAGACCAAGGCGCTGCGCGTGGACCTGGTCTATCGCGCGAAGGTCGACGTGGACGACGCGGGCGGCGCATTGAAGATCGGCATGCCCGCCGACGTGCGCCTCGCCGTCGCGAAATGAATGGCGAGGCGCTCATCCACGCGAGCGGGATCACGTTCGCGTACGGCGAGCGCGAGCCGGTGCTGCGCGGCGTGGACCTCGAGGTGGGGAAGGGCGAGGTGTTCGGCGTGGTCGGCGCCGACGGCGCGGGAAAGAGCACGCTCCTCTCGCTCCTCATCGGCCAGCTCGTCCCCGCGTCGGGCCACGCCACGGTGCTCGGCATGCCCGCGACCGACACCCGGCTTCGCCGCCGCATCGCCTACATGCCGCAGCGATTCGGGCAATACCTCGACCTTTCCATCGGCGAGAACCTGGAGTTCTTCTCCGACCTGCACGGCCTCGGGCGGCGCGAAGCCGAAGCGCTGATCGTCGACCTCCTCGAGCGGACCGGGCTCACGCCGTTCCGCGGACGCCGCGCCGGGCAGCTCTCCGGCGGCATGATGCAGAAGCTCGCGCTCGCCTGCGCGCTCGTGGCGCGGCCGCAGGCGATGTTCCTCGACGAGCCCACGACGGGCGTCGACCCCGCCTCGCGCCGTGCTTTCTGGCAGCTCCTCGACCAGGTGCGCGCGGAAGGCGTCGGCATCGTGTATGCGACCGCGAACATGGACGAGGCCGAGCGCTGCGACCGCGTGGGCCTTCTCGTGCACGGACGCTTCGAGCGCCAGGGAACGCCCCTCGACCTGATCCACGAAGCGGGCGGCGCGCTCTTCGCGGTGAGCGGCCCGGGCGCGCGCGCGAGACGCGCCGCGGCGCGCGCGCTTCCCGGCGTGCAGCTCGTGTTTCCCATGGGAGAGATGCTCAAGGTGTGGCTCGCCGATCCGGCCGGCGAAGGGGCGCTGCGCGCCGCGATCGCACAGCTTTCCGCCGGCCTCTCGGTCGAGCGCCTGCGTCCCACGCTCCACGACATCGCCCTGCGCGACCTCGCGCTCTCTCCCGCTTCCGACGATGCGCCCGGCGCAGAGCGCCATTGAGGCGCGCGGGCTGGTGCGCCGCTTCGGCGATTTCGCCGCCGTGGCGGGCATCGACGTGGAAGTGCGCCATGGCGAGGTGTTCGGGCTGCTGGGCGCGAACGGCGCGGGGAAGACCACGGCGATCCGCATGCTGTGCGGGCTGCTCGCGCCCACCGAGGGCGAGATCCGCATCGCCGGCATCGACATGGTGCACCATCCGCGCGAGGCGCGCGGGCGCATCGGCTACGTCGCGCAACGCTTCGCGCTCTACGGCGACCTCACCGTGCGCGAGAACCTGGCGCTTCAGGCCGGCCTCTACGGCCTCGCCGAATCGCGCGCGCGAGCGAGGATCGCGTGGGCCCTCGAGCACCTCGACCTCGCGGGCGTGGAGCGGCAGCGCGCGGACGCGATTCCCCTCGGCCACCAACGCCGGCTCGCCGTCGCCGCCGCGCTCCTGCACGAGCCGGGCGTCCTGTTCCTCGACGAGCCCACCTCCGGCATCGATCCGCTCGCGCGCGGCGAGTTCTGGGAGCTGGTCTACGAGCTCGCCGAATCCGGGGCCGGTGTGCTGGTCACGACGCATTACATGGACGAGGCGCTCTTCTGCGACCGGCTCGCGCTGATGCACGCCGGGCGCATCGTCGCGCAGGGCTCTCCGCGCGAGCTGCTCGCGCGCGGCGTGGAGACGCCGATCCTGGAGATCGAGAGCTCGCGGCCCGCGGAGCTCGCCGCGATACTCGCGCGGAGCGGCGGGCTCCTCGAAGTGGTGCCGCACGCCGGTCGCATCCGCGCGCGTTTCCGCGCCGATCGCGATGCCGGCGCGATCGCGCGGGAGATCGCCGCCCGGGCCGCGAAGGCGGGCGTCCCGGTGGAGCATGTGGCACCGGCGGCTGCCGAGCTGGAGGACATCGTGGTGGGCCTCCTCGAAGCGCACGGAGGCGTTTCGTGAAGTGGCGCAACGTGCGCGCGATGGCGGTCAAGGAATCGCGCCACCTGCGGCGCGACGCGCGCAGCCTCGCGCTCATGTTCCTGATGCCCACCATCATGCTGTTCCTGTACGGCTACGCGATCCGGCTCGACATCATGGAGGCGCCCATCGGCGTGCTGCAGGAAGCGCACGACCTCGCCTCCGACGAGCTGGTCGCGCAGTTCCGCGGCAGCCGCGCGTTCCGCGTGGTGCGCAACTTCACCGGGCGCCACGAGCTCTCGCAAGCGATCGAAAAAGGCGAGGTGTGGGCGGCGATCGTGGTGCCGCGCACGTTCGCGCAGGACCTCGCGCGCGGCAGCGCCCGCATCCAGCTCGTCCTCGACGGCACCGACGCCAACACCGCGCGCCTGGTGCGCAACTACGTGCTCGCGCTGGTGGGCGGGTACGCGCAGTCGCTCGCGCGCGCGCCGCCCTACATCGACGTGGATTCGCGCACCTGGTTCAACGAATCGCACGAGAGCCGCTACGCCATCGTGCCCGGCGTGATCGTGCTGGTGATGTCCACGATCGGCGCGCTCATGACGGCGCTCACGATTGCGCGCGAGATCGAGCTCGGCAACCTCGTGATGCTGCGCACCACTCCGCTCTCGCGCGGCGAGTTCCTGGTGGGAAAGCTGCTCCCCTACTTCTTCATCGGGATGGCCGACGTGCTCGCCGCGATCGCGGTCTCCGTCTTCGTGTTCGACATCCCGTTCCGCGGCTCGATCGGCGGGCTCGCGTGCGTGTCGGCGCTTTTCCTGCTGGGCGTGATGTGCCAGGGCGCGCTCATCTCGATCGTCTCCGGCAACCAGATGCTCGCGAGCCAGCTCGTGCAGGTGTCGACGTTCCTCCCCTCGTTCCTGCTCTCGGGCGCGATCTACGCCATCGGCAACATGCCGCTCTGGCTGCAGGACTTCACGCTCGCCTTCCCCGCGCGCTACTACGTCGACCTCTCGAAGTCGATCTTCCTGAAGGGCATCTCGCCGCTCGTGCTGTGGCCCTCGGTCGCCGCGCTCTTCGCGATCTTCGCGGTGCTCGCGGCGATCCTCTACCGCCGCGCCGGGAAGCTGGGGCTCGTGCGATGAGCGGGTCGCTCGCCGGGACGGGGCGCCGGCTGGTGGCGCTCCTGCGCAAGGAGTTCGTGCAGCTGCTGCGCGATCCGCGCATGCGCTTCATGCTGGTGGTGCCCCCGCTCCTGCAGCTCTTCGTGTTCGGCTACGCGGCGACCTTCGAGGTGCGGCACGCGGACATCGCGGTGGTCGACCTGGACCACGGGCCCGACGCGCGCGAGGTGGTCGAGGCGATCGACGCGGCGCACCACTACACGCTGCACTTTCCCGGCTCGGTCGCCGCGGCGAGCGCGATGATGGACAAGGGGACGATCGGGGTGATCGTGCAGCTGCCGCCGCGCTTCTCGATCGACCGCCGCATCGAGCTCGTCGCCGACGGCTCCGACCCGAACACCGCCCAGCTCGTCGTGGCCGAGATCGCGCAGGTGATCGGCGCCTACGCGGCGAGGCGCGCGCGCTTCGTCCCTCCCGTGACCGTCGAGGAGCGCGCGTGGTTCAACCCGAACCTCGAGGACCACTGGTTCTTCATCCCCGGCATCATGGCGAACGTGCTCTTCGTGAGCACCATGATGCTCACCGCGATGATGGTGGTGCGCGAGCGCGAGATCGGCACGCTCGAGCGGCTGATGGTGACTCCGGTCGGGCGGCTCGAGCTGCTGGTCGCGAAGATGGTCCCGGTCGCGTGCGTGGGGCTCTTCGACGTCGCGCTCATCGCGGTGATGGCGGTCTGGTGGTTCGACGTGCCGCTGCGCGGCGGCGTGTTCGCGCTCTTCCTCGCGAGCCTGCTGCTGCTCCTGAGCACGCAGGGCCTGGGCCTCCTCGTGTCGACGTACGCCGCGACGCAGCAGCAGGCGATGCTCTCGTCGATGTTCTTCATCATGCCGATGGTGATCCTCTCGGGCTTCGCGTTCCCGATCCGCAACATGCCGCCCGTCGTGCAGGCCCTCACCTGGGTCGATCCGCTGCGCTACTACCTCGTGGTGGTGCGCGACATCTTCCTCAAGGGCCTCACGCTCGGCGACCACCCGTTCGAGTTCGCGATGATGCTGGTGCTCGGCTGCACGGCGCTCGCGGCGAGCGCGGTGCGCCTGCGGTAGAGTGGAACCGCCGCACCGGCAACCGGCTCCAATCGGTAGCCCAGCCGCCAGGAGATCCTCCATGAAGCGCATCGTTTCGCTCGCCTTCGCCTTCGCCGCCTGCCTCGGCCTCGAGGCGCCCAGCTTCGCGCAGACCTACGCTCCGCCGGGCGGCATGCCTCCCGGCGCCGCCCCCGGTCCGAACACGAACCGCGGCTATGGCGAGCCGCCCGGGGCGAACGTGGACCAGAACCTCTCGAGCCTGCACGGCCGGCTCACCCTGAGGCCCGAGCAGGAATCCGCATGGCAGGGCTTCGCGAGCGCCGTGCGCCAGCAGACGCGGCAGATGCAATCGACGGAAGGTTCGATGCTGCGTCCGGCGGCAACGGCGCCGGAGCGCCTCGCCCAGATGGCGCGCTTCATGCAGCAGCGCGCGGCGGGAATGAGTGCCGTCGCACGCGCCCTCACGACGCTCTACGCGGTCCTCGACGCGAACCAGCGCGCGATCGTCGAAGAAGAGTTTCCCGCGCCGCCGCCGCCGCCCATGGGTGGCGGTGGTCCTCCGATCCGCTGATGGATCGACCGGGTGACGTGCTCGCGCTCCTCGGGCGCAACCTCGCCGAGCCGGAGGTGGCGAAGCGCCTCGCCGACTATCCGGGGCTGCGTCCGGAAGAAGGCGGCGCGTTGCAGGACGAGCGCGTGCCCGCGGTGAAGTACCTGCGCAGCGTCGCCGACGGCCTGCTCGTCAAGCTCTCCGAAGACGGCGAGATCCTCGCGCTCTTCATGATGAGCGGCGGCAAGGACGGATATTCGGAATTCCGCGGCGAGCTGCCCGGACGGCTCAACTTCGCCGCGGAGCCCGAGGATGCGATTCGCGCCTTGGGCACGCCCGCATCACGGCGCCCCGGGGCCGCGTACGGCGGATACCGCCTGGGCGAGCTGCTGCGATTCGACTGGCCCACGCATTCGGTGCACATCCAGTTCCGCGCCGACCATGACGGGATCGACCTCGTCACGGCGATGACGGCTCGGCAGGTTCCCGGACGCAGCCGCGCGCAGGCGTAAACGGAGCGCTCAGTCGCTCAGTCCCGAGGGCAGGAGCTGCGGGCAGAATCGCGCGAACGCGCCGGCGGCCACCATCGGCGTGACCGCATCGATGTCGGAAGCGAGGAACCGGTCGCCCTCCAGGTGCGGCGCGACGGACCGGATGCGCGCGTGGGCTTCTTCCAGCGGCGCCGAGGAGCGAAGCGGCCGGCGAAAATCGATTCCCTGCGCCGCGGCGAGGAGCTCGATCGCGACGATGGTGGCGGTGTTCCCCGCCATCTCGCCCAGCCGACGCGCCGCGAAGGTCGCCATCGAGACATGGTCCTCCTGGTTCGCCGACGTGGGCAGCGAGTCGACGCTCGCCGGGTGCGCGAGGGACTTGTTCTCCGAGGCGAGCGCCGCGGCGGTCACGTGCGCGATCATGAAGCCCGAGTGGAGCCCGCTCGCGGCGGTGAGGAACGGCGGCAGGTCGGAGAGCGTCGCGTCGATGAGGAGCGCGATGCGCCGCTCCGAGAGCGCGCCGATCTCGGCGATCGCGAGGGCGAGCTGGTCGGCGGCGAGCGCGACCGGCTCGGCGTGGAAGTTCCCCCCGGAAAGCAGCTCCCCGGTGTCGGGAAACACGAGCGGATTGTCGGTCACGCCGTTCGCCTCCAAGAGCAGCGTGCGCGCGGCGCATTCCATCACGTCGAGGCAGGCGCCCATCACCTGCGGTTGGCAGCGCAGGCTGTAGGGATCCTGCACCTTCGTGTCGCCGGTGAGATGCGATGCGCGAATCGCGCTCCCCGCGAGGAGGCGCCGGTAGGCGGCGGCGAGCCGGACCTGGCCGGGATGCCCGCGCAGCTCGTGGATGCGCGGATCGAACGGACCGTCGCTCGCCTTCGCCGCGTCGACCGACATCGCGCCGGCGACGACCGCCGCGGCGAGCGCGTCCTCGGCCGCGAAGAGTCCCTGCAGCGCGAGCGCCGTGGACACCTGGGTGCCGTTGAGGAGCGCGAGCCCCTCCTTCGGCCCGAGCGAGATCGGCTCGAGCCCCGCCGCCGCGAGCCCCTCGCGCGCGCTCACCACGCGGCCGGCGAGGCGCACCTCGCCCAGACCGATCAGCGTCGCGGCCATGTGCGCGAGCGGGGCGAGGTCGCCCGAGGCGCCCACCGATCCCTTCGAGGGAATGCACGGATAGGCACGCGCATCGAGGAGCGCGAGGAGCGCCTCCACGATGCGCGGCCGCACGCCGGAGAAGCCGCGCGCGAGGCTCGCCACCTTGAGCAGCAGCACGAGCCGCACGGTCTCGTCGGCGAGCAGCGGCCCCACGCCCACGCTGTGCGAGAGGATGAGGTTGCGCTGGAGCTGCTCGAGGTCGCCGCGCGCGATCTGCGTCTGCGCGAGCTTGCCGAATCCGGTATTGATGCCGTAGGCGGGCGCGCCCGATTCCACCATCGCCGCGACCGCCCGCGCCCCGCGCTCCATCGCCTCGCGCGCGCCGCGGTCGAGCTCCACGCGCCCGGCCGATCGCGCGAAATCGCGCAGCGCTGCGAGCGTCAGTTGACCGGGTACGAGCCGCATCGGCGAAATCTACTGGGCGCCTCCGCGAGGGTCAAGCACGCGCGAAGCTCCTATCGGATCGTCTCGTACCCGCGCGCCGCCGCGGCCCGTGCCATATCCTCGAGCGCACGATACGAAGCGAGGCGCGGATTCGTGAAGCGCGCGACGCACACATCGGCGAGGAGGTCCTCGTACTCGGGCCGCTCGTGGAGCGCGACCAGGAGCGCGCGCAGCCGTTCGATGTCGGCGGAAGGGACGGCGGGCGCGGCGACCAGCAGCGGAATCGCGCTCCACTCCGTGGTCGCGACGCAGCGCAGTCCCTCGAGCCTCGCAGGCTCGTGGCGGCGCAGGAGATCCAGGTAGAAGCCGTCGACCGCCGTGGCGTCCACTTCGGCGGAGCGCAGCGCCGCGAGAGCGCGCGCGGGCGTGCCGAGCGGACCGACGACGCTCGAATACAACGCCGGCCGTTCGGGCGTTGCAAGGGCGGCGAGATGGTAGCGCGGCGCGTTGTATCCGGACTGCGAGGCCGCGCTCATCCAGCCGAAGCGGCTTCCGAACGTGTCCTCGAGCGTGGTCCAGCCGCTCTCTTCGCGGACCAGGAACTCGCTGCAGTAGACCGGCTCGCCGCGATAGCGCGCGGGGGCCGGAACCGGCGCGGCGATCGGCTGCATCGCGATCGGCGAGCGCACGAACGGCCAGCCGCACATGAACGCCGCGCCCAGGTCCTCGCGTCCCCACAGCTCGTCGATCGGCAGCGGCCAGCGATGCTCGACGATCTCCGCGCCGAAGCCGGCATCGGCGAAGGCACGGCCGAACAGCTCGCGCCAGGCGCGCCCCACGCGCGGCCCGGCTTCGTACATGCGGAACGAGGCGATCACGCGAAGGCGAGCGTCTGCCCGATCGAACGGCGCTGCGCCTTCGCGAGCAGCGCATGACCCAGCGCGATGTCGCTGGTGCTGAGTCCCCGGTGCCAGAAGAGGATCGTCTCGTCGCCGCGCTCGCGCCCCGGCTTGAGGCCCGCGACGATCTCGCCCAGCTCCGCATGCAGGTTGTGCTCGCCCAGCCGGCCGCTGTCGACGTGCGCGCGCAGGGCGCCGAAGGGAAGTCCCTTGCGGCATTGGCCCCAGTCGTCCACCACCATCTTGTCCATGATGTCGGTGAGCGAAAGCTCCACCGCGCTCATGGTGCCGTAGGGGACGACGAAGGCGCCGCGGCCGATCCACTCCGTCCGGAGGAGCGGCTGCGGTTGCGGCAGGCGCGAGGCCTCGACGACGATGTCGGCGCCGCGCACGCACGATTCCCAGTCGTCCGTGGCGCGCACCGGCTTGCCGAGGTCGCGCGCGAGGCGCGCGGCGAACGCGTTGCGGCTCTCGGGACGGCGCGAATGCACGCGGATCTCCTCGAAGCCGAACAGCCGGTCGAGGAGGCGGACGTTCCAGTACGCGGTGCCGCGCGCGCCGACGTGGCCCAGCACCTTCGATCCCTTGCGCGCGAGGTGCTTCGCGCCGATCGCGGTCATGGCGCCGGTGCGCATGTCGGTGATCGCGGTCGCGTCGATCACGGCGAGCGGGGCGCCGGTGTGCGGGTCGAAGAGGTTGAGGATCGCCATCTCCGAAGGCAGGTCGCGCTTGTGGTTGTCGACGAAATCGCCCACCACCTTCACGCCGGCGACGCCGAGCGGCTTCACGTAGCCGCGCAGCACGTTGAAATGTCCCTTCGCCGAGGATTCCGGCACCAGGTGCACGCGTGGCTCGATCACCGTCTCGCCGCGGCCCTGCGCGTCGAGCGCGGCCTCGACCGCCGCGAGGATCTCCTCGTCGGTGAGCGCGAGCCGCTCGACGTCGGGTCCGTTGAGGTAGGTGATGTCGATGCGCTTCACTGCAGGTGGATGTTGGCGCGGCGCACGATGTCGCCCCATTTCTTCGTCTCGGCGTCGATCACCGCCTGGAACTCGCCCGGCGTATCGCCGACCGGCTCGAGCCCGAGGTCCTCGAGCTTCTTCACGACGTCGGGCTCGCGCAGCGCCTCGGCCATGTCGTCGTGCAGCTTCGCGATGATCGCGGGCGGCGTGCCGCTGCGCGCGACGATGCCGTACCACGAGGTCACGTCGAAGCCGGGATAGCCGCTCTCGGCGACGGTGGGCACGCCGGGAAGCGCCGCGAGGCGATGGGGGCCCGCGACCGCGAGGGCGCGCAGCTGGCCCGATTTCACCTGCTGGATGATGGTGGAGACGCCGGCGAACATCACCTGCACCTGGCCGCCGAGAAGGTCGTTCACCGCGGGCGCGAGGCCCTTGTACGGCACGTGCACCATCTGGATGCCGGCGTCGAGCTTCAGCAGCTCGCCCGCGAGGTGCGCGCCGCTGCCCGGACCGGGAGAGGCGAAGTTCAACTTGCCCGGGTTCGCCTTGGCGTAGGCGACGAGCTCCTGGAACGTCTTCGCCGGAACCGACGGATGCACCACGAGCACGTTCGGCACGTTGGCGAGCAGCGTGACGGGCGTGAAATCGCGCGCCGTGTCGAAGGTGAGGTTCTTGAAGAGCGTCGGGTTCACGGTGAGGTTGCCGGTGGGCGCGAGGGCGAGCGTGTAGCCGTTCGCCGGTTGCTGCGCGACGTAGGCCATGCCGATGTTGCCCGAGGCGCCCGGCTTGTTCTCGACCACCACCGATTGACCCCACTTCCGCGAGAGCTTCTCGCCCACCATGCGTGGCAGCAGGTCCGCCACGCCGCCCGCGGGGAATGGCACCACGATGTACACGGGATGCGTCGGGTACGGGTCCTCGGCCGAGGCGACGAGCGGGACGGCGAGGAAGAGCGCGGCGAGCGCGGCACGCTGCAGCAGTTTCATGAAGGTCTCCGGGTGTCGGGAAGGTCGGTCAATCGATCATGGGAAGGTCGAGCCCTTCCCGCCGGGCGCAGGCGATGGCCGCTTCGTAGCCCGCATCCGCATGGCGCATGACTCCGCTCGCCGGGTCGTTGCGCAGCACCCGTCCCAGGCGCACGCGCGCCGCGGCCGTGCCGTCGCAGACGATCACCACGCCCGCGTGCTGCGAGTAGCCCATGCCGACGCCGCCGCCGTGGTGGATCGAGACCCAGGTAGCGCCGCCCGCCGTGCTGAGCAGCGCGTTGAGGAGCGGCCAGTCGGACACCGCGTCGCTGCCGTCGCGCATCGCCTCGGTCTCGCGGTTCGGGCTCGCGACGGAGCCCGAATCGAGGTGGTCGCGGCCGATCACGATGGGCGCCTCGAGCTCGCCGCTCGCGACCATGTCGTTGAAGGCCTGCCCGACGCGCGCGCGATCGCGCACGCCGATCCAGCAGATGCGCGCGGGAAGCCCCTGGAAGCGGATGCGGCTGCGCGCCATGTCGAGCCAGTTGTGGAGATGCGCGTCGTCGGGGATGAGCTCCTTCACCTTCGCGTCGGTCTTGTAGATGTCCTGCGGGTTGCCGGAGAGCGCGACCCAGCGGAACGGGCCGTTGCCCTCGCAGAAGAGCGGGCGCACGTACGCCGGCACGAAGCCCGGGAAGTCGAACGCGTTCGCGACGCCCTCGTCCTTCGCCATCTGGCGGATGTTGTTGCCGTAGTCGACCACGGCGGCGCCGCGCTCCTGGAACTCGAGCATCGCGCGCACCTGCACCGCCATCGATCGCCTGGCGGCCTTCATGACGCCCTCGGGATCGGCGATGCGGCGCGCCTTCCACTCGTCGAGCGACCAGCCGATGGGCAGGTAGCCGTTCAAGGGATCGTGCGCGGAGGTCTGGTCGGTGACGGCGTCGGGAAGGACGTTGCGCTTCACGAGCTCCGGGTACACCTCGGCCGCGTTCCCCACCAGGCCCACGGAGACGGGCTTCGCGTTCCTGCGCGCGGTCTCGACGAGGTTCAGCGCCTCGTCGACGCTGCGCGCCTTGAGGTCGAGATAGCGCGTGCGCACGCGCAAATCGATGCGCGACTCGTCGCACTCGACCGCGATCATCGAGAAGCCCGCCATGGTCGCGGCGAGCGGCTGCGCACCGCCCATGCCGCCCAGCCCGCCGGTGAGGATCCAGCGGCCCTTCGGATCGCCGCCGAAGTGCCGGTCGGCCATCGCGAAGAAGGTTTCATAGGTGCCCTGCACGATGCCCTGCGAGCCGATGTAGATCCACGATCCGGCCGTCATCTGGCCGAACATCATGAGCCCCTTGCGGTCGAGCTCGTTGAAGTGCTCCCAGGTGGCCCAGTGCGGCACGAGGTTCGAGTTGGCGAGCAGGACGCGCGGCGCGTCCGGATGCGTCTTGAAGACGCCCACCGGCTTGCCGGACTGGATGAGCAGCGACTCGTCGTCGCCGAGGCGGCGCAGGGTCCCGAGGATCCGGTCGAAGCACTCCCAGTTGCGCGCCGCGCGGCCGATGCCGCCGTACACGACGAGATCCTCCGGATGCTCGGCGACCTCCGGATCGAGATTGTTCTGGATCATGCGGAACGGCGCTTCCGTGAGCCAGCTCCTGCAGCTCAGCTCGCGGCCGCGCGGCGCCCTCACGACGCGCTCGGCGTGGCGCGTCCAGCTCCCTCGATCGTTCATGCTCGGCTCCTCGAACGGGCGGCGCCGCCGCCGACCTGGACGTAGCTCCCGAGGCGATAGCGGCTGCCGGGATGGACCAGGCGCGCGAAGGTCGCGACGCGCCCCCGCGACCAGGTGCGGCGATTGATCTGCAGGCACGCCTCCGGCGCGCGCACGTGCAGCCAGCGCGCGACCCGCGGCGTGGGGACGACGGCCTCGATCACGTGCTCGATCGACTCGACCGGCGCGATCCCCGAGAGGTAGGCGTTCGGCGTGGTGCGCGAGAAATCCTGCTCGAGGTACCGCGGCGCGACCGCGGGATTGGTGAAGCGCTCCTCGAGCTGGACCGGCACCGCGTTGTCGAGGTGCACGATGATCGAGTGGAACACCTTCGCGCCGGGAACCAGCCCCAGGTACATCGCGATGGGCTCCGTGGCCTCCACCTCCTCGAGCTTGAGGATGCGGTTCGCGTAGCTGTGGCCGCGCTCGGCGATCTCCTAGGCGATGTTGCGCACCTCGAGCATCTGCAGGAGCGGCTTGCGATCGGCGACGAAGGTGCCGAGCCCCTGGCTGCGCACCAGGTAGCCTTCCTGCACCAGCTCCATCAGCGCGCGGCGCGCGGTCATGCGCGACACCTCGAACTCGGCGGCGAGCTGGTTCTCCGAGGGCAAGCGGCTCGCGACCTTCCACGCGCCCGACTCGATGCGGCCCACCACGTGGCGCTTGATGCGCGCGTAGGGAGCGATATGCGGGGTGACGGACATGGGCTTGACTGTACTTGTCTATACAAGTAGCGTCAACGGCCATGGACCTGCTCCTCACCGACCTGCGGCTCGCGACGATGGAGCCGGGGGGCGCGCCCTGCGGGGAGGCGCCGTTCGACGCGATCGCCTTCCGCGGCGGCCGGATCGCGTGGATGGGCGCGAGCGGGGAGGCACCCGCAGCGACGCGGCGCGTCGACGGCGGCGGTCGCTGGGCGACTCCGGGGCTCGTCGATTGCCATACGCACCTCGTCTATGCGGGCAACCGCGCACGCGAGCTCGAGATGCGGCTCGCCGGATCGAGCTACGAGGAGATCGCGCGCGCGGGCGGCGGCATCGCCTCGACCGTGCGCGCGACGCGCGCCGCCTCCGAGGAGGAGCTGGTCGCGCTCGCGCTGCCGCGGCTGCGGAGCCTCGCCGCCGAGGGCGTCACCGTCGTCGAGATCAAATCGGGCTACGGACTGGACCTCGAGGGCGAGCTGCGGATGCTGCGCGCGGCGCGAGCGCTCGCGGCGAGTCTGCCGATCGCGGTTCGCACGACGCTCCTCGCCCTGCATGCGCTTCCGAAGGAATACGCCGGGCGTGCGGATGCGTTCGTGGACTTCGCTTGCGACGTGCTGCTCCCCGCAGCGGTGAGGGCGGGCCTCGTCGACGCGGTCGACGCATTTTGCGAGCGCATCGCCTTCGATGCGGCCCAGGTCGATCGCCTGTTCCGCGCGGCGCGCGAGCACGGCCTTCCGGTGAAGCTGCACGCCGAGCAGCTCTCGAACCAGCACGGCGCGGCGCTCGCGGCGAAGCATCGCGCGCTCTCCGCGGACCACCTCGAATACCTCGACGAGGCGGGCGTCGCCGCGATGGCGGGCGCGGGAACCGTCGCGGTGCTGCTGCCGGGCGCGTTCGTCTTCCTCGGCGAGAAGCAGCTTCCGCCGGTCGAGCTGTTGCGCCGGCATCGCGTGCCCATCGCGCTCGCGACCGATCATAATCCAGGCACCTCGCCCTACTCTTCGCTGCTCCTCATGATGAACCTCGCCTGCGCCGCGTTCCGCCTCACGCCCGAGGAAGCGCTCGCCGGCGTCACTCGCGAAGGCGCCCGTGCGCTCGGGATGCAGGCGAGCCACGGCACGCTCGCGATCGGCAAGGCGGCGGACGTCGTGCTGTGGGACATCGGGCATCCGGCCGAGCTCGCGTACAGCTACGGGACCCATCGTCCCGCGGCGATCTATCGCGCGGGGGCCGAGGTCTTGCCCGCATGAGGCTGCGAGCCGCCGTCGCGTGGCTCCCCGGCGGCTGGGCGCGCGACGTGGCGATCGAGATCGACGAGGGCCGCATCGTCGCGGTGGCGCCGGATGCGGGAGGCGCGGCGGCGGAAGAGCGCATCGAAGGGTTCGTGGTGCCGGGCATGCCCAACCTCCACTCGCATGCGTTCCAGCGCGCGATGGCCGGCCTCGCGGAGCGGCGCACGCGCCGGGAGGACAGCTTCTGGAGCTGGCGCGAGCTGATGTACCGCTTCGCCGTGCGCATCACGCCGGAAGAGTTGCGCGACATCGCCGCGTGGCTCTACGTGGAGATGCTCAAGGCCGGGTTCACGTCGGTCGCCGAATTCCACTATCTCCATCACGACCCGAGCGGCGCGCGCTATGCGGACCCGGCGGAGATGTCGCATCGGATCGTCGAGGGCGCGCAGGCGGCGGGCATCGCGCTCACGCACCTGCCGGTCCTGTACCGGCACTCGGCATTCGGATCGAAAGCTCCACGGCCCGAGCAACGCCGTTTCGTGCATTCGACCGACGATTACCTTCGCCTGGTCGAGGCGCTCGCGGGACGCTACTCGGCGAACCGCGACGTTCGCATCGGGCTCGCGTTCCATTCGCTGCGCGCGGTCGATCCGCGATCCATGGAGGAGACGCTCGCCGCACTGAAGCGCCTCGATCCATTGGCACCGGTCCACATCCACGTCGCGGAACAGGAGAAGGAAGTCGAGGATTGCGTCGCATGGTGCGGCGAGCGCCCGGTCCGCTGGCTCCTCGAGCACCTGCGACCCGACCTGCGATGGTGCCTCGTGCACGCGACGCACCTCGACGACGCGGAGGTGCGCGATCTCGCGGCGAGCGGCGCGGTGGCCGGATTGTGCCCGACCACCGAAGCGAACCTCGGCGATGGCATCTTCCGCGCGTCCGACTATCTCGGCGCCGCGACGCCGGGCCGCTTCGGCATCGGCACGGACAGCCACGTCGAAGTGTCGGTCGCGGCGGAGCTGCGCCTGCTCGAGTATGGGCAGCGCCTTCTTCTCGGCCGCCGCTCGGTCCTCGCCACTTCCTGGGAGGCCTCTCCCGGATATCGCCTCTTCACGGACGCCGCGATGGGAGGCGCGCGCGCCCTGGGCATCGAGGCGGGGCGCATCGCCCCCGGATGCCGCGCCGATCTCGTGGTCCTCGACGCGGACCATCCGGCGCTGTGGGACAAGCCGCCGGAAATGGTGCCCGACGCGTGGATCTTTTCCGGGGACGCATCGTGCGTTCGCGACGTGATGACCGGCGGCGCCTGGCGCATCCGCGATCGGTGCCATCCGCGCGAGGAGGAATTGTCCGGCCGCTACCGCGCCGCCCTGGCGAGCCTCGGCGCGTGAACGCGACGCGGCTCACGAGCGACCACTTCGTTCGCCAGCCGTGGAGGAACGGCGGCGGCTCGACCACGGAGCTCGCACGCGAGGGAGACGGCGATCGCTGGCTGTGGCGCCTGAGCATCGCGCAGGTCGAACGCTCCGGGCCGTTCTCCGACTTCGCGGGATACGAGCGCACGATCGTCCTCATCGAGGGCGACGGCATGGAGCTCGAGATCGATCGGGCGCTGGGCGTGACCTTGGCCGAACCCTATCGTCCCTTCACCTTCGACGGCGGCGACGCGACGACGTGCCGTCTCCTCGGCGGGCCGGTGAAGGACCTCAACCTCATCGTCGACCGCGAGCGCGCCGTCGGATCGGTCGAGATGGGGGCTGCGCATCGGTTCGGCGATGTGCGAATCGAATCGCGCTGGGCGCTCGCGTATGCGCTGCACGGAAAGACGCGAGCCATGTTGCCGGGGTTCGATTGCGCGCTCGCCCGGGGAGATCTGTTGCGCGTCGACGAGGCATGCGGCACGCGGCTCGAGCTGGCCGCCATCGACGACGCGGCCCTCGTCGCGCTCGTGCGGATCGACGCGAGATGAAGCTCCTGCCGCAGCCGCCGCTCGAATTCCACGAGGGCGGCTCCGCGCTCCTCGTGAGCATCCCGCACGTGGGCACCGAGGTGCCGCCGTGCATGCACGGGCGCTTGAGCGCCGCGTGCGCGCCGCTCGGCGATACCGACTGGCATCTCACGCGCCTCTACGATTTCGTGCGGCCGCTCGGCGCCTCGCTCCTCGCCGCGCGCTACACCCGCTTCGCGGTCGACCTCAACCGGCCGCCCGACGACGCGCCGCTCTACGCGACGGCGAGCACCGGACTGCATCCCGACATCCTCTTCGATGGCACGCCGGCGTTCGAACCCGGACGCGGACTCACCGAGGCCGAGCGCGCCGCGTTCCTCGCCGAGGCGTGGCAGCCGTACCACGAGAAGCTCGCGGCCGAGCTCGAGCGCATCCGCCGCCGCCACGGCTATGCGCTGCTCTTCGATGCGCACTCGATCGCGGGCGAGATCCCGCGCCTCTTCGAAGGACTACTGCCGGATTTCAACATCGGCACCGCGGACGGCCAGAGCGCCGATCCTTCGCTCACCGAGCGCCTCGCCGCGGTGGTGCGCGAAGCGCCGCGCTATCGGCTCGCCGTGAACGGGCGCTTCAAGGGCGGCTACATCACGCGCCACTACGGCGATCCGGCGCACGACGTCCACGCCGTGCAGCTCGAGCTCGCGCAGCGCACGTACATGCGCGAGACCGCGCCGTACGATTACATGCCGAGGCTCGCGGACCGGGTTCGGCCGGTCCTGCAACGATTCGTGGAGGCGTTCCTCGCCTGGGGACGCGAGCGATACTCGCGCTAGCCGGCGATGCGAAGACTGGAGGCGGGGGTCGGAATCGAACCGGCGTACACGGCTTTGCAGGCCGCTGACCCCATTACAGATCAATGACTTAACAATTAACCACCCAATATGCGGGTGGTTTTGTCATTCACGAATGACTACCGCTTAAAGGTCGTCGTCGTAGAAACCTTCGGGAGCTGGCGGCAAAGCGCGAAGGTATTCCATGAACTGTGCGTAGGGTATTGGCACGTGCCCGTGGAAGAAGCGACGCGATTGCTCCAAATATTTGTCTTCCGATAGAGCGGTTACCTTCTGCGCGATCTCGCGGACCTTTTTCACGCCCAAATATTGTTTGACTATCGGATATTGGGACATGTTGTTCGAAATGATCTTCTCTATCTGCCTTTGCCGCCCTTTGCCCATGAGCCGCTTCTTGTAGTGGCGACCATACTGGCGCACGAAATAGAGGTGGCAGCGGAATACTGACAGATCACTAGACAACGAGTTGCACGCCTCATCGAGAGACGACGTGCGAAAAAGAATTGAATGGAACCGCACCATCTGGCGCTCTAGCTCGATAGCTGATATGGAGCTATTACATGAAACAAGAAAGTTGAAGGGCACTCCTTTCATCGCGCTAATCTGAGACTCAAGATAACGCCCGTGACATGCCGCAAGGATCACCCCAAGGTTGTTTCCACAAGCAGCATTGCAGGCCCGCATTTCGTCCGCAAGCTCAGCCCATCCGAATTCCTCCCGTGCATCGCCGATCGTCAATCCGTGCTTCTCGTCACCATGCGCTTCGATATGCAGAATAGGCCAATTCCTTTGACACAGGCTCCGCACCTTCACGAGTGCGTCGACAAATTGCGCTCGATTCGAAACGCGATGGTATCGGCAATGAACTTGTAGGCTGACGTCGTGAATGTCTCTTAGAGATTCAAACAGATGTATCGCCGTTTGCATCTCATCTTCCGGAAGACAGTCCAAGATCAACACCATGTTGGTGGTGAGGGATGCATCGATCTTGATTTCTGCCATGGAGCAACTGACGTGGCTGTTGATTGAATCTCCCCGCCGGACGCTGCTAGTTGTCAGCGTTGCGGGTGGCGACGCCTCTGATGCCCTCAAGTAGCGGGCGCAGGCTCGGCTCGTTGTCAATTGCGCGATGAATATCCATCTCGCCCACTATGTCTTCCGTAAACTCTAAGCCCCCGAGGGTCGGCATATGACCAGCTTCCGTGACAGCCTTTTTAAGCATCGTCTTGTATACGTCACGCTCACATTTGCGTTTGCCAGGTTGCACTCCTGTTCCGACGACGTCACGAAAAGCCTGCGGATCCGCGAATAGCCACCGCTCAATGTGTGGATCCGGACAGGCTATCACTATGTCCGACGCGATCCCGTCGTGGACTTCGTCTTGTATGTCTTGACGTGCCCGAGCCACCCCACGGCAATTGGCGTCGATCATCACGACAAGCAGGTCAGGCCGAACAAGCGGCAGAGTGCCGCGCTCGATGGCACGCTGATAGGTGCGAAAGCCGGTAATCGCCCGCCCGTGCCCGCCAACCGCGTTGCGCACGTTCAACTCGTATTGGGCGCCTTCTTCCGCAAATATTCTCTTGATAGCAGCAGACGCAAACAACTCGTGCGCTTGGTCCTCAACGAACAGATCGACATTAACCATCAATCAGCCCGCGCATTAGGAGTTTTTCAAACAACCCTTCTTCCTCACCATCTGCGAGAGCACGACTGATCTCAAGGTCTCCGAATAGCGGACCAACATCGGGGAACGATTCAATAACTGTCTTGCCCGCACGGCGCCGCACATTTAGAAGGGCGAACGGGTTTTGCCTCTCTCTATAGAGTCGCAGGAGAGCGTCACAGAATAGGGGCGAGTGCGTCGTCACGACGATTTGCCTAGCACGTTTCGGATCGGCATACGCCATATTCCAAAGCAGCGTAGCAATGAGTTCGAGGCGTCGCGGATGAACGCCGTTTTCTGGCTCTTCGAATCCGATTAGGGGACCGCCAGTGGGGTTGTTCGCAATCGCGGCCAACGCAAGAACGCGGAGCGTGCCCTCCGAGATAATTCGAGATGAAAAGTGAATGCCATCCTGCACAACGCGGATGTCCAGCGTGCCTCTCTTCGGGTCCAAGTCCACGTCAATGGCCTCGACGGCAGGAACCAATGCCTTGAGCGTTCTCTGAACGCCCGCAAAAGCCAACGGATGTTCTGCCTTAAGGCGAAAAAGAAACGGCGCTAGATGCTCTCCGAGTAACCCGATATCGGTAGCAGCCTCTGGCGGTCTTGCCGATCGCATTGCAACTCGCGGATCAAGGTAGTAGACGCGCCATCCGGAAAGCTCGCTTCGCGTGCGCTCGACAATTCTGTATTCCGGGCTACCGAGTCGCGGATCGGACAGCATTGAGTGATTCATCCCGAGGTCCTCGTGCCTAGGATGAGCTGGCTTACTCTTTCGTCTGATACGTAGGCCGCCAGATACCTGATCAATTGCCGGACTTCCCTTGGGTTCTCCCCTGTTGTTCAGCAACGCCAAATATTCGTCGGCAACGCTCAATTTGCCCGACTTCGGTTCGATAGCCACGGCTATTCGGTAGCGGAAGGACTCCTTGCTAACCGTGAGGTCCGCTTCCAACGAGAACGTTGCTTGATTCGATGCCAAGAGCCCCGGCAAGCCTTCGGGTGGAAACGCGAATGCCTCGACTGGGTAGCCGCGAATGGGCTCCGATAGAGCGTCTGAAACCGTTCTCTCCGTGCCCAGACGAGACAACGCCTGAATTGCGTCGAGGACGTTGCTCTTGCCGGCGGCGTTGGGACCAAAAAGCACAGTCAGCCCCGGCATGTGAAGTGTGACGTCCGCCAGAGATTTGAATCCCTTGACGTGAAGTCGCTTTAGCACGTTGTTCTCCGCAACAAGTCCGCTACATCAAGATTCAGGCAGGCGGCAAGCTTAACGAGTACTCCGACCGATGGATTACCGACACCTCGCTCGATCTGCGAAACGTAGGTTCGGTCCACGTCTGCGGCAAGCGCAAGGGATTCCTGGGACAACCCAGCGTTCACGCGGGCAGCCCGCAGGTTCGAGCCGAGATCGCGCTGGACGGCGTGGAGGGTCCTTTTCATCCCGGGCAGCATGTGCGGGACGGGATTAACTCTCCACGGAATATATTCTACAATTTCCCGTCGATCGTCTCAGTCCTAGTTGCAGTGTCGAAGACTCTCAATCTCAAAGAGTGCGCAGAGATTCTCAAGGCCGACCAAGAGGTCGTGGCTAGGCTTGCGCGTAATGGCGACCTTCCGGGTGCCAAGATTGGTCGAGCCTGGGTTTTTGTCGAGGAGCAGGTGTTGAACTTCCTGCGTGAGCGAATCGAAAAACAATCGGGTGAACGGCGGCATGGAAAGGAGCCGATCGCGACCTATCACGGGAGGACAGCCAAGCGAAGGAAGCCGCTGCCGCGCTTGCCGGAGTTGCCGCCAGAGTTCAAGAAGTGATGTCAGCGGATTGAGAAGCCGCTGACATCACTCACGATTGATTGGAGGCGGGGGTCGGAGTCGAACCGGCCTAGACGGATTTGCAATCCGCTGCATAACCGCTTTGCTACCCCGCCTCAGAGGCAGTCTTTTATTTTACCGACGTTCGGATCGCGATCGTAGATCGCCCACGTCTGCAATCTGATGCACAACCATCCTGTCAGTGCTCACAGGCACTTCTGACTGCAACGGATCGCACTACTTACAAGTGGGCGATAGGTTACATCTATCGCCCCCATTTGCAGGCCGCTGCATAACCACTCTGCCACCCCGCCCGCGCGGTACTCGGGAGACGAAGACCGGGGGATGATGCGCAACGGGGGAAACCTCGCTCAGGCTTCCCCCGTGAATCTGGAGCGGCAGAAGAGTCTCGAACTCTCGACCTCAACCTTGGCAAGGTTGCGCTCTACCAACTGAGCTACTGCCGCGATGAGCTTGAAATTATAGCGTTTCCCGGGCACAGCATCAACCGAGGCCGCGCCCGGAAAGGGGGTGGCACGACGTAGAACATCGGTGCCGCGCCGGTTCATCCGCGCATCCGCAAAAATGGATGCGGCAGGAACCGGAAAGTTCTGCCCGCTTGCCCGGCGACGCAGCCGGCCGGAAGAAATCGGTCCGCCATGGCGCAGTTCACAGACGGCCCACCCCGGGAAGGGGAGAATGGCCCGGCTGCACGTCCATGGAACCGCCAATCCATAAGGGGGAATAACCATGATGGACCGCATTTCGCGCAGCTGGACCCTGGTGAAGGCAAGCGCAACGGTGCTCCGCGACGACAAGGAGCTCCTGCTCTTTCCGCTCATCTCCTTCGCCTCGCTCGTTCTCGTGCTCGCATCGTTCGCGATCCCGGCATGGCGCCTCGGCGTGCTCGGAGCGCTCTCGGACCGCGGACACGCCGGTGCCGGAGCCTACCTGCTCGCGTTCCTCTTCTATTTCGTGCAGTACTTCGTCATCGTCTTCTTCAACGCGGGCCTCGTCGGCGCGGCGATGATGCGGCTCGACGGAGGCCATCCCACGTTCAAGGACGGAATGCGCATCGCGGCCTCGCGCGTCTGGGTGATCGTGGGCTACGCCGCGATCGCCGCGACCGTCGGCACCGTCCTGCGTGCGATCCAGGAGCGTGTGGGCTTCATCGGACGCATCGTGCTGGGCCTGCTCGGCGTCGCATGGTCGATCGCGACCTTCCTCGTCGTGCCGGTGATCGTGGCGCGCCGCGACATGGGTCCCGTGGAGGCGGTGAAGCAAAGCGCCTATCTCCTGCGCTCGACGTGGGGCGAGAACCTGCTCGGACAAGCCGGCATCGGCGCGGCGTTCGTGCTGATCTACATCGCGGTCGGCTCCTGCGGACTCTTCCTCTTCATGGTCGCGGGACTCGGGCAGGACGTCCACCTCTTCGTCTTCGCGGCGGTGGCGACGCTCCTCGGACTCGGCGCGGCGGCCCTCGTGCACAGCGCGCTCTCCGGCATCTACGAGGCGGCGCTCTATCGCTACGCGACCCAGGGCGAGGCGGGGCTCGACTTCGACGCGGACGACTTGCGGCTCGCCTTCCGGCCGAAGAAGTAAGCCTAGGCGGGCGGTTGCGCGGGCGGCGACTCGACCGCCGCCCGGAGGTACACGATCATCGACCAGAGCGTGATGATCGCGGCCACCCATGCGAGCCAGCGTCCCACGTTCACGGTGTGGAACCAGCCGAAGAGCACGCCGTTGAAGAGCAGGAACGGGATCGCGACGAGCTGCGTCACGGTCTTCACCTTGCCGAGGATGTTCACCGCGACGCTCTTCGACTGGCCGATCTGCGCCATCCACTCGCGCAGCGCCGAGATCGTGATCTCGCGGCCGATGATGATGAGCGAGACGAGCGGGTTCACGAGCCCCTTCTCGGTGAGCACGATGAGCGCTGCCGCCACCATCAGCTTGTCCGCCACCGGATCGAGGAACGCGCCGAAGGAGGTCGTCTGGTTCCAGCGGCGAGCGAGCCAGCCGTCGAGCCAGTCGGTGATCGCCGCGGCGATGAAGATCCACATGGAGGTGACGTTCGCCGTGTGCTCGCTGATCCACGATTCGGGCAGGTAGAGCACCGCGACGAATAGCGGGATCGCCACGATGCGGCACCAGGTGAGGAACAGCGGGAAGTTGAAGCGCACCACGGCGGGAGCCTCGGGAACAGCCGATACGCTAGCACAGGTCGCGGGCGCGGTCCTTTAGCAGATCGCCCCTTCGAACCCGGGGAGAGCCTTGTCAGGCGCCTTGCAGATCGCCCCTCCGAACCCGGGGTGAAGCCTCGTCAGGGGATTCGCTCACGATCGACCGGAGCGTCGCGGCCCGGGCAATCGGGCTCGCTGATTCCTTTCGCGTCGTCGTTCGCTCGCACATCGTCTCGCCCCCT
>Ga0134126_10000114_pt1 | contig 103194 bp, 84 predicted proteins | sample KB31752_FD_96881 | JGI IMG/M metagenome (GOLD analysis project Ga0134126, IMG submission 96881) | Terrestrial soil microbial communities with excess Nitrogen fertilizer from Kellogg Biological Station, Michigan, USA - KB3-175-2 | ecosystem: Environmental > Terrestrial > Soil > Unclassified ... | reverse complement strand
TCACCTTTGAAGTAAGCGTTGTGATGCCGGAAGTTGGGACTGACAACGCTGTAAGCTTCGTCCAGTTTGCCGGTGGCGGCGTTCTTCAGGAATGAAATCGCGATGTCTTTTTGGTTCATAATTGCACCTCATTACAGAACCGCGAGCGGTAGGGAGCGGGATAAAGATTCAATAACCTTAAAGGCGGTTCGATTTGCGCCAGGCCAAGTAGACGCGTGAGTCCGCTCGCTACCGCTCGCGGTTCTGTAACGCGCTATGGCGCCGGCTCAGGCGCGAATTTCGCGAGGAGATGCGCCGATAGATCCGCGACCTTGACGCGCTCCTGTTCCCAAGTGTCGCGATCGCGCACGGTGACGGCTTCGTCTTCCAGCGATTGATGATCGACGGTGACGCAGAAGGGCGTGCCGATTTCGTCCTGGCGCGCGTAGAGCTTTCCGATTCCACCCGTGTCGTCGTACACCGCGCGCAGGACCGGTTGCAACGAACGCTTGATCGCTTTCGCCATGCCCACGATCTCAGGTTTGTTCTTCGCGAGTGGCAGCACCGCGACCTTAATAGGAGCCATCGAATGCTGCAGCTTAAGGATGACGCGCGTCTCGCCTTTGTCATTTGTCTTTTCTGAATAGGCATCCATCAACAGCGCGAGCACCGTGCGATTAACTCCGCCCGCGGGTTCAATCACGTACGGATAGAACCGTTGCTTTGTCTGCTCGTCAAAGTACGAAAGGTCTTCGGTCGAGTCAGGATTCAAGCGCTTTCCTTCCGCGTCTTCAGGCTTCTTCGAATGAGTCTTCAAATCAAAGTCGGTGCGATTGGCGATGCCCATCAACTCGTCCCATTGGCGCTCTTCCTCTTCCCGTTCGGGAAAGAAGCGATACTGGATGTCGACGGTGCGCTTGGCGTAATGCGCGAGTTCCTCTTTTGGCTGTTCGTAAAACCGCAGATTCGCTTGCGAAATACCGATACTCTGAAACCATTGATGACAGGCGTCGATCCATTCTTGATGCGCCGCTTCGTCTTCGCCGGGTTTGACGAAGTATTCCATCTCCATCTGCTCGAACTCGCGGGTGCGAAAGATGAAGTTGCCGGGCGTGACTTCATTACGAAACGACTTTCCGATTTGCGCCACACCGAAGGGCAGCTTGCGCCGGCTCGTGTTGAGTACATTGAGAAAGTTTATGAAGATACCCTGGGCAGTTTCGGGACGCAGATAGACGAGTGAGTTCGGATCGTCTTCACCGGTCGCGCCCACATGAGTACGGAACATCGTATTGAAAGGGCGTGACTCAGTAAGGTTTTTTGAACCGCAATTCGGACACTTGCCCTCTGCCAGCTTGTCAGCGCGCAGACGAGTCTTACATTCTTTGCAATCAACCAGGGGCTCGTTGAATGTGTCAATGTGGCCTGAATACTTCCAGACCAAACTATTCAGAATGATCGACGAATCCAACCCTTCAATGTCATCGCGTTCGTAAACCATCCAACGCCACCAGGACTGCTTGACGTTGTTGTAAAGTTCGATGCCCATCGGGCCGTAATCCCACGCGCTCCCGAGGCCGCCGTAAATTTCCGAGGATGGATAGACAAAGCCGCGACGCTTCGCGAGCGAGACGATAGTTTCAATGTTGGGTGCAGACACGGACTGATGAATGGTAAAACGTGAATTGAATTTAGAAGAACGAGCGGCGAGTGTAGCAGAAATTAGCCGCGGATTAACGCGGATGACACGGATTAATAAGACCAAAGGTATGAGTAGTCGGCCATTCGGTCGTCTCTTCTTGTTCTGATTCGCGTTTATCCGCGTGCATCCGCGGCTAATAACAAAACAAAAACCACCCGCACTCGCAGGTGGTTCTCACTTGTCCTAAAAAGGCTGACGGGCTGCTGATAATCCTGCGAGGCTCCCCCTAACCTCTGCAGGCCGTCATCAGCAGCCCTGCCTTTTTGCTCTGCGACCGCCTTGGCAACTCTGTTCCCCCGAAAGAGCCGCCGTCGCTCAAGATGGGAAGCACCTCCCCCAAAGCACCTACCAACTGTTTGTCTCAGAGCCTGACCCGAATTACCTACCTTCTGCCTTTTTTAGTCGGTCTGGTTTTAGCAACGGTTGTGCCATCACCCTCCTAATGATCGATTTCGTTGATTGCTTGAGAAAATTAGGTGGGCGCGAGATTCGTGCCCCTTCTGTTGCATTCACGTTGTAAGTCTTCGATACAGGTGCGCCGGGCTTTTGCACTAAAATCACTCGGCACCTTTGTGAGGGGTTCGCCAACCGTGCGCCTATCTATCGTGGTACCCGCGTCCCGCCCTGAAGAACACGGACAAGATGGCCACTACGCCTATTTCGATTCGAAAACTATATTTCCGCCAATCACAGTCATTACGCAGCGGGTTTTCAGGATGTCCATTTCGGGAATCTTCATGATGTCAGCCGATAGCACCGTCAGGTCAGCGAGCTTGCCGACTTGGATCGAACCGCGCAGATTCTCTTCGAATGCGGCATAAGCCGGCCAAATCGTAAACATCTTCAGCGCCTGCGCCCGCGTGACCTTCTCTTCCGGATGCCAGCCTTCGCCAGAGAAGCCGCGAATGTCTTTGCGCGCGACGGCTGCATAGAATTCAATCATCGGCTCGCCGCGTTCTACCGGCGCATCGGAACCGCCGGGGATGACCACGCCCGTTTGCAAGAGACTCTGCCACGCATAGGCGCCTTTCAAGCGTTCGAGTCCGAGACGGCTGGGCGCAAAGTGCAAGTCGCCAATCGCATGCGATGGCTGCATCGACGGAATGATCCCCAGTTTCGCGAAGCGCGGGATGTCCGTGGGATTAATAATCTGCGAGTGCTCGTCACGCCAACGAGGACTCGCGATCTTCCTTTGCCCCGCAGGGACAGCCGTCAGAGCTTTCTCGTATTCGTTGAGAATGAATCGATTTGCCCAGTCGCCGATCGCGTGGGTTTCAACCTGAATTCCTTTTTGCAGGGCTTCTTTCAACATCGGCAGTAAGTCTTCTTCTTTGACACGCAGAAACCCCACATTAGGCTTCATCGTCCCGTCCGGCTCTTTGATTTCCGGCACGTCGCTGTATGGCTCGAGCAACGCTGCACCGCGCGAACCCAGCGCGCCATCGGACACCACCTTGATCGTGCGCAAGTTGAAATGATTGTTGAAGCCCTCAATGATCGGACCTTCTTTGAGCAGTCGATTTGCTTCCGGTCCCGGACCATAAACAGCTTTGTAGATGCGAATCTTCAGCTTTCCTTCGCCATAGAGTTTTTTGTAGAGCTCGACATCGTGATAACTACCGCCGGGATCCTGCACCTGCGTCCAACCCAGCATGATGCTGCGTTGATCTGCGAGCATGATTGCCTGCTCTGTATTTCCTTCGCCGGCAGAAGGAATGTGCCGGGAAACAAAACTCTGCGCGTTGTCGAGCAGCATTCCGGTGGGCTCGCCGGTTTCTTTGTCACGAAGAACCTGTCCGCCGAAAGGATCTTTAGTTTCCTTGGTGACGTCGCCAATCTTCAACGCCGCGCTGTTGGCAACCGCGCCGTGACCGTCCGCACGCGTCAGGAACACCGGGTTGTTTGGTGCAATCTTGTCGAGGTCCCAACGCGTGGGAAAAACCGGAGGCGTCCAAAACGTTTCGATCCACCCGCGGCCCGTCACCCATTCACCGGGCTTGGCCTGATCGATGCGGGCTTTCACCTTTGCCAAAAAATCCTGAAGGTTAGTGATGCCTTCCAGATTCAGGTTCATCTCGCGCTGGCCCACGCCGATGAAGTGATAGTGCGCATCGGTCATACCGGGCAGCACGGTTGCTCCGTGCAGATCGACTACGCGGGTGTTCGCGCCCTGATACTGCTTCGCGCCCGTATTCGTGCCCACATACACAATGCGGTCGCCCTTCACCGCGATGGCTTCTGCCTGCGGTTGTCGATCGTTGGCGGTGTAGACGTTGCCGTTGGTAAAAATGGTATCGGCAGGCGCGACCTTTGTTTCTGCCGTGGAAAACGTCAGCAACAATAAGCTAAGAATAAGCAGGTGAATTTTCATGGCGTTGTGTAAACGAAAAACCAGGCTTTCGGAAAGCGGCAAACTTATATCACAACAGAAAAGCCTGAAGAATTCATTTCCGATGTTGGCTTCAATTTAGAAGTGGCACGGGCGTCCCGCCCGTGAAAGTCACGCGCAAGATGCGCGTGCCACTTACTGACCTGGCGCGGCCTTCTTAATCAGTTCTTGATAGGCGGGTTCCTTCCGTAGTGATTCGAAGGCGGGGGTGGTCTTGATCAGCTCGATATCAGTAAGACCTTTTTCCACTGCCGTTTTCAGTGCTGCAAGAGATTTCTTTCTGTCGGAATTCGAAGCATACGCAACCGCCAGGTAATAAAAACCGCCCGCCCGCTCCGGCGAGACCTCAGTCGCCAGCTCGAATGAGCGTGCCGCAGCTGCGTAACGCTTCTGGGTTTCGAGGAGATTAATTCCGCGCTCAATGAAGTTGATGTAAAGGCCGCTGGTAACGCGACGGGCCACGCGGCGTTCGCTGGAATCACTTGCCGCACTCGCAGCCTTGTGCAGGTCACTGAATATGGTTCGAAGTTCGCCTTTTGCAGACCTCTTCAGATCATTGTCCAAATCGCCCACATCACTGTTTGCATTTCCCCGCGGGTCGGGCATGCCGGACGCAGTGCTGCGTGATGGCGCCTCTTCATCGGACAAGCTTGCGCCTCCGTCCTGCGTCTGCAGCAAATGATAAATCTGGCTTTCGAGGTCGCGTTGTTTCTTGATCTCTCGCGCTTCGTTGCGCTGCGCAGTCTTGACCTCAGCCTTTGCGGCCAACGAAACCACTTGCCGTTCGGCTGCGGCCACGTCACGCAGAGACTTGAACGCCTTGGCCGCGGCGTCGTAGACCTGATACGCGTCATAAAATTGGCCGGCAGCCTCAAACTTGTGCGCCTCGGCCATTCGTTTTTCCCAAAGCAGCGCGATCAATTTCTCGTCGCGCGCGCGCGGGCCGTTGCGCATCGCCTGCAACTCCATCCATTCGATGGCTTCAGTCGCGGCGTCTGCGGGCGGCCATTCGTGACGTCCCGCAAAAACCTTGAGTTCGTGGTTGACGCCGGCTTTTGCCAGTGCCTCTTCAAGTGTCTTCACTTCGGGAAAATTGAAGTCGTCAATCCCGGCCAGCCCGAAGTAGGCGAAGTGAACAGCGGCCGAGGGCGCAACTCCAATGGGAAACCCTGCGCCCGCGCCAATCACGCCCGCCGCACAGTCACAGCTGAGCGCAACTGCCACCGCCGCGCGCGCCCCTCCCGAAAGGCCTGCGAAGTAGACTCTGCGATCGTCGATCGAAAAGCGCTGATGCACATCGCGCCACATGGCATTGACGGCTTCAGTTGTGTGTTCGCGCGCGCCATTACGCGATTGGTTTGAACCGACGACTATCCACCCGTATTGCTCGGCGGCATCTTTGAAATGCTCCACCGGGGTTTTGCCGTGCGCACCTGGATCCAGAGCAAACAAAATCGGCCAGGGCTTTTCCGGCGTGTAGTTCGACGGCAAGTAAAGGGCGTACGATTGTTCACGGTTATCAGCACAAACGACACTCGGGATGATTTCACCCTTCACCGGCGATTGACTGGCCGATTGCGAAGAAACAGCCGCCGAGGCGAGCATAACGAAAATAAAAGTGCGCCCGATCGCGATCAGAACCTGTAGCTGCCGATTAACGTGAAACATTGATGATTAATTCGTTAGATGCGCATTGACTATAATTGATTCACTGCGAATGCTGACAATCTGAATTGGATTTCGAAGGAGAGACTATGCGCGTTTCCAGCCTGGATTTAAACACCGCTCAGGGAGCGACGACCGCTTACGTCGACCGTCCGGAGCAGGATACGAACACCGCTGTGATTCTGATTCACGAGTGGTGGGGCATCAATCAACACATACGTGACCTTGCGAACCGTTACGCCGGCGAAGGCTACAACTGCGTCGCACCTGATCTTTATCGCGGGCGAATTGCGCGCGATGCTGAAGAAGCCTCCGCAATGATGCACGCACTCGCGATCGAAGACGGCATGGAGACGATGCGGAAAGCAATCGCTGCCGCACGCACCGCGTTTGGATTTGAAGAGTTCGTTATCACCGGCTACTGCATGGGCGGCACGTTTGCGTTGCGCGCGGCTTGCGACATTCCTGAATTGAAAGCAGCGGCGCCTTTCTATGGCGACATTCCGGAAGAAAGTGTCTTGAAGAGTTTGCAGGTGCCCACGCTTTTCATTGCGGGCAAGCGCGATGCGTGGATCAATCAGGAAAAGGTGAACGGCTTGAAGGAAGTCGCCGCCAAATACAATTTGCCGGTCGAGACTGTTAGTTACGATGCTGACCACGCGTTCTTCAACGACACGCGGCCGGAGGTTTACAACGCGGAAGCTGCGAAGGACGCCTGGCAAAGAGTGCTCGAATTTTTCAAAAAGCACACTTCTGCCGAACAGCAGGAAGCGGGGCGGCCGGCTACGTTTCCGTAATTTACGATTGTTTAGAGGAGGGCTACCGCCCTCCCGGTCGTTTGATTTGGCGGACGGTGGCCCGCCTCTAAACGTTCACATGATACTGCAATGTCCCAGCTGTGGTGCCAAGAACCGCGTTGACGAACGCGCTGCAGCAAAGCAGCGACCGGTCTGCGGAAGATGCGGTACCGCTTTGCCCGCTAAGCTGCCGGACAACCAGCCGCATATAGTCACGGACGAGACGTTTGCCGATGACGTCATCGAGGCTTCCTCATCGCGGCCGGTGTTGGTTGATGCATGGGCCGAGTGGTGTGGCCCGTGTCGAATGATCGCGCCGATTCTCGATCAGTTAGCCGCCGAATCCGCTGGACGATACAGAATCGCGAAGTTGAACATCGACGAGAACCCGCGCATTGCCGCTCAATTCAGTATTCGAAGTATTCCTACTTTGCTGATTTTTAAGAATCGCAAGCTCGTCGATCAGATCGTCGGAGTTCAACCAAAACCCGCCATCACCGCCCGCTTGCACGCACATCTTTAGCGAGGTACTCGTTCATCCAACGTCACAACATCCATTGATGCCGATTGTCGTAATAAGCCGGCGAGCGATCCGGAAAGCGCTGCTTATATTTTTTGTAACGTTCGTGCCAGTAGTCATAACGTCGATCGGATGATTTCAATTTTTTGTGCGGAATTGCGCGCAGGTGATCTTCGATCTTGTGCATGTTCCGCGGATTGAAACGCCAGTCGTAATTGCCGAGGTCGTAGAGACTCGTGAGGCCGTAACCCTTGATTCGTCCGGTCATATCGATGTAAGGGTCGAAATAGCTCCAGACCAGCTCACGCAAAGTGCGGAAGACCGGCTTGCGGCCATGCAAGCCAATGTCGCGCGATCGCGCAATCGATCCCCACCGCCCGCCTCTCTGAAAAACAAAGATTACGTGATCGAGCAAGTCCCACGATTCGACATCCAGCAGCAACGGCGGATATCCGTGCTGCTCAAGAATGACCGCCGCGGAAATGCACGCTTCGAGACAATGCGCTTCGTTTCTCTTCACGACTTCGCGAAACGAACGCATCGTGCCGCCCTGCCGCTCCCAGTTGTAAGGCATTTGCGTCAGCCAACGTTGGACCTTCGCCGGCGTGTTCAGTCGTTGGAGTAGTTTCCACTCTTTCGCGGTGAAAGCGTTCTTCGCCGGCGTGCAAACCATGGGGCGTAAATAGCAGACGCGTCCGGGAAACGCAAAAAATTCCGCCGGCGCTGCCGACCGGCCCGTTGAAGAAATTGCCGTGACTTATCGCTCGCCTTGGTTTACTTTTACGGCCCTGACTGACGACCAAACTCCCGAATAAAGAAATCACACGGGGATTGACAATCTCGCGCGTTCAGATTTGCGGAATTGGTACGACCGCAAGGCTGACGAGAAGAAAGACGGAGGAGACATATGCGCTTATCCTTGTCCATGCTTGCCGTCGTAGTAATCGCCTTAACAGCACACAGCGCTACGACTTCACCGGTAGTCCCACCGTTCGAAGTGACGGGGGTTACGCTCACAGCCACCAGCCAAACCTCTGATCGATGCCCAACGACGATCTCTTTCTCGGCGACGATTACATCTAATAGTCCGGGCACAGTCACCTACACGTTACTGCGAAGCGATAAGTTGGTTTCGCCGCGACAAACGATTGTATTTGAAACGGCCGGAACACAGACTATCGGCTGGGCAAGAGTTGTGAATGGACAAAGCGGCGCCACGCGTGCAGGTTGGCAGCAAGTCGAGATCGTGGCTCCAAATTCCGTCTTGTCGATTCGCGCGGAATATACCGTGACTTGTTCTAACACGCAGGAGCAAAGCGAGCCGTTTCAAGGCGTCCGCAACCAGTATTACGTTGCTCCGCGGCGATATCCGCTTAACTCTACCGACGAGCTTCCGCTGTTTAGCCCGGTAAGCAATGTCGCAGCCTCGGCGTCTGCTACTTCCGCGCTCCCGGCTGCGGCGGAACCGCCGGCCGAACCGGAAGGAAACAGTTGCGGGTGGTACTCAGCTGGTCCTACTAACATAAACGGCCGTATTACCGACATCGCGATCGATCCGCAAAATAATCAGCATGTTTTTGTCACGTCGGTCGGCGGGATTTGGCGATCGGTGGATGGTGGCCGGCGCTGGGAACGCGTGTCTGACGAATTTCTGACTGCCGTTTCGGCATCGATTGCTGTCAACCCTCGTAACAGTAACGAAGTACTGGCCGGCGCGGGAGAGCCCAATTATCACCGGTCCACCTCACAGAATGGAATCTGGCGAAGTCTTGCCGGTGGCCAACGCGGATCGTGGACAAACGTCAGCGGCCCGGAGCTTACCGGCGCCATTATTTACCGGCTCAAATTTGATCCTCTGGCGCCGAATAACGTGTATGCGGCAACCAGCGCCGGCGTCTACATCGGCACGCGCAATGCCGGCGATAACTTCGATTGGACGTTGCTCGGGAACTTTCGCAGCTACGCGATGGATCTGGCGGTCGACTTTTCGGCAGTGCCCCGTAAGATTTATGCGACGGTCCTGGGATCGAATGGTAACGCCGGCGGTATCTGGAAATACGATGGGGCTGCGTGGAATAGGCGCGATAATGGAATTGACACTACGTTTGCCCGGACCGGCGCGCTCGCGATCTCTGCTTCCAACCCCAATGTTCTTTATGCCAAGTTTGAATGGTTTAATCCAAACGACGAGAAGGATCCTCGAAACGGAAGCCTGTTGGGTATCTACAAAACGACAAGCGCCGCTGAGCAAACTTCGCAGCCGGCCTGGAACAACTTACCCGCGGCGTCAATAGTTAATGACTGCAGTTATCACTGGTACAACAGCGTAATCGAAGTCGATCCCACCGATCCTGATATTGTTTACGCTGGCGGCCTGGACTTATACCGCTCGGATAACGGGGGGGCTAATTGGACCAAAGTCTCCGCCGGGAAAGACACTTCTTTCCGCGTAGACCTGCATCCCGACCAGCACGCCGTCGCATTCGATCCTCAGAACAGCAAAATCGTTTTTGTCGGCGGTGATGGAGGCATTTTCAAGAGCGGAGACACCTCTGCACAGCTGTGGCACTGGAACAATATCTCGCACGGGATGGTGATGACTGAGTTCTATAAGATCACTTCGCAACAGGCAACGGCGACCTTACTCGCCGGGGGCTCGCAGGACAACGGGATCGAAATTACGTTTGGGAATCGCACCTGGTATAACCCGCAGGGCTGTGACGGCGTTGACGTCGCGCTCGACGCGCGCAATGGCGACACGCTCTACGCCAACTGTAACTGGGGAGGATGGATGTACCAATTCACCAACCCGATTCCTCAAGCTCTGGGTGGCGGCGCAACAATCGACTGGCATGCGCCGGCTTCAACGATCGTCGGGCAGCCGCTGATAACAGATTCCGCACTCTCGGGCTCAGCGTTAGCAGTCGGCACAACCGAGATCGCCCCGAACCGCTACATCACGCAATTGATTAAGACGACTGACAACCTTAACTGGATGACGATGAACACACAGTTTCCCGACAAACTAGTTACAACTTTCATTGCGGCTGCTCCGTCTTCATTTTTTCAGGCTTACTATGTCGGACTGGTTCCTCGCAAAATTACTGACCCACTCACGCCCCCCGAAATATGGCGGACTGAAGACGGGGGTCGCACGTGGGTAAGCGCGAGCACCGGTCTTCGTCCTGAGCTGCGGCCCAACAATTCTGCGGTGGATTATCTCGATGCTCGCCGAGCCTTTCTCGCGGCGGGTGGAGAAGCTGGGGGTGATGTGTATTTGACGCGGGACGGCGGCGCCAGCTGGCAATCTCTTTTTGGACCAGGCGACGCATGGCTGCGAGCACAAGCGGTGACTGACGTTGCGATCGATCCGGAGAACGCAAACGTGATTTACATCGCGACTAGTCGCGGGGTATTCAAAGGAATCATCAACAACAATCCCGTTGTCTCAGCAACGTGGACGCGATTCGATAACGGCCTGCCGCACGATCTTGATGTAAATGCGCTATGGGTAAACCGCAAATCGGGGATCCTCACTATCGGGACTATGGGCCACGGCGTATACGAACGAAATATTAGTTCGGCGGCGTCATGTTCAGACGTGATGCTGAGCGTGCGTGACAACGTCTTCGACAACGGGACTATTCCCTCGCCCAACAATGTTCCTGATCCGGAAAGCCCAATCCTTGATCTCTCAAGGCCGTGCTCTGATCGGCCCGATGAGCCCTGCTTTTATAGGCCGGATGATACGCAAGCAGGGCTGCTTCAATGGTGGAGGTCGCCGGATATTCGCGTCGACGTTCCTGCCACCAACGACGCGGTGAATAATCTTTCCGCGGTCGATCACGTTGAGTTTGAGAGTTGCCCGATCGGCGCGAGGTCGTGTCCCCCGGGCACCCTGAAAGATACCCAGCCAAAACCCGGACAATCGGCCAGGGTGCATGTGCAAGTTTCAAATCGCGGAACTCGCGCGGGCGGCAGCGTACGTGTGATTGCTCTGTGGGCCGACGGTCGCGACGCCCAGTTTCCTCTGTTGCCGGAAAATTTCTGGACCACGACCTTCCCGGCTACTGGTAACTGTGGCGCAATTGCGGCTGATAGTTCCTGGCTGCCAGTTGATCCAGCCAATCCCTGCCGCACCATTTCAGAGGTCACGCCCGAGTTGCCGGAGGTCGTGACCTTTCCATGGAAAGTTCCTGGAAATGTCTCGACGAGTAGTTTACTTGTGATTGTCGAATCCGCCGACGATCCGTTGAATCCCCAAATCCGACAAACTAATGAACGGAGAATATTCCAGCTGGTACCCTTAAACCGGCAAATTACTGTGCGTAATGTCCAGACGCTCGATACCGGTGTGGAAATCGCCGAAGCAATTAGGCTGGTAAATCGTGCCGCGACGGACAAGCAACTGAATATTTCAGTCTCGGACAGCGCCCAAGCCGAAGACCAGCCAACGCTTTTGTTACCTGATCTAACGACTATCCAATCACGGGGCTCGACGAGATTGAATCAGAAGCTCACACCGGCGGCGGAGAAAGCCGCCAAAAAAATTCATTTCCATACTAACGCCGGTTATTCCATCGTTGGAAACAACTTTGAAGTGCCACAACTAGAGATGGAAGCCGGGGAAACAAAGTCGCTCGGAATCGCCTTAAAGGCTCAGCCGCAGCGATTGAATGCGCCGCCGCGGAGAATCTCAATTGTCGTTCGTGACAACGGCCAGGTGGTCGGCGGAATTACCTACATCATTCGGCAATGAAACACGCGACGGTTCCCACAAACAGCCGGCACTTTCCCAAAAAGTTCTGACGCCCATCGCCGATTATTTTGTGAGGCGCCGGGACAGTGGTACTTGCCTCTGACAACGCTCTGATGTCACACTAAGATTTAATTATTTCACCAGCAATTCATCATCAGATCGGAGCCAGATATGAGTTCTCCTATCGCACAGAAAACACTTACACGCGACGCGTCCAAGCCTTTGAGCACGAATGTTCACTTACTCAACTGGGTCGAGAAGATGGCCGCGCTGACAAAGCCCGCGGCGATTCATTGGGTTGATGGCTCGGCCGAAGAAGACCAGCAATTGAAGGCCGAAATGGTCGCAGCCGGGACTTTCATCAAGCTCAATGAAGAACTTTGGCCAGGCTGTTACTACGCGCGTTCGCACCCGTCTGATGTCGCGCGCGTGGAGGATCGCACGTTCATCTGCTCGCTCTCCAAAGATGCGGCCGGGCCAACCAATAATTGGGAAGAGCCGTTCGCGATGCGCCGCAAGTTGAAGGAACTCTTCGACGGTTCGATGGCCGGTCGCACGATGTATGTGCTGCCGTTCAGCATGGGTCCCGTAGGATCGCCAATGTCGCAAATTGGCGTCCAGCTTACCGATTCACCCTACGTGGTCGTGAACATGCGCATCATGGCGCGCATCGGCATGCCCATCTATGCGGAGATCGACAAAGATTACAAACGGGTCGTGCCGTGCATGCACTCAATTGGCGCACCCCTGGCTGACGGCGAGAATGACGTGCCGTGGCCGTGCAACAAAGAGAAATACATCGTGCACTTTCCTGAGACGCGCGAGATTTGGTCATTCGGATCGGGCTATGGCGGAAACGCTTTACTCGGCAAGAAATGTTTCGCGTTGCGCATCGCATCAAACATAGCCCGCGACGAAGGCTGGATGGCAGAGCACATGCTGATCGTCGGGGTTGAGAATCCGCAAGGCGAAAAGACTTACGTCACCGCCGCTTTTCCGAGCGCCTGCGGCAAGACAAATTTCGCGATGCTGATTCCACCCGCGGGTTTTGAGGGCTGGAAGGTCTACACGGTCGGCGATGATATTGCCTGGATCAAGCCTGATGCGAACGGCTGTCTGCGCGCGATCAATCCGGAAGCCGGGTTCTTTGGCGTCGCGCCCGGCACTTCGGATAAAACCAATCCAAATGCGATGGCCACCCTCGCGAAGAACTCGATCTTTACCAATGTCGCGTTAACACCGGAGGGCGGCGTGTGGTGGGAAGGCATGACGGACGAGCCGCCCGCGGAATGCACGGACTGGCAAGGCAACAAATGGACGCCGGCGATCGGAAAAGAGACGGGCGCGAAGGCAGCGCATCCGAACGCCCGCTTCACCGCACCCGCGTCGCAGTGTCCAACGATCGATCCCGATTGGGAAAATCCGAATGGCGTGCCGATCAGCGCGCTCATTTTCGGTGGACGACGCGCCACCACGATGCCGCTCATCTATCAATCATTCAATTGGACGTCGGGCGTCTATACGGGCGCGACGATGGGATCGGAAATGACTGCAGCAGCGTTCGGGGCAATCGGAAAAGTGCGCCGCGATCCGATGGCGATGCTGCCCTTCTGCGGCTATCACATGGGCGACTACTTCAGGCATTGGATTCGGATGCAACGTTCGCTTTCCGAAACGCCGAAGATCTTTCACGTGAACTGGTTTCGCAAAGACAAGGACGGCAACTTCATGTGGCCCGGCTTTAGCGAAAACATGCGCGTGTTGAAGTGGGTAGTTGATCGCGCGCATGGCCGCACGCTGGGGAAAGAAACCCCGATCGGCTGGATGCCTCACTACGAAGACATTGAATGGAGTGGGCTCGATTTTCCCAAAGAGAAATTTGACGAGCTGCAGGAGTTTGATCGTGCAGCGTGGCGTCAGGAAGTCCTGGGGCATGAAGAGCTGTTCCTCGATCTTCACGACCGGCTGCCCCCGGAGATGATTTACGAGCGGGAATTGCTGATCTGCAGGCTGTGAAATTCCGAATCTAAGTTGTAAAAGACCCGCTTATGCTAGCGCGGCTGTGCCGCAGCGCAGGGCGGAAAGCCTTCGGCTTTCCACTCGGCGAACAAAACAATTAAGAGGCTGTGCCTCATGCACCGCATCTCCCGAGACTCTCCCTGTTATTACCTCACGTCGGTCGCTAAGGATCGGCTGCCCGTTTTCCGGACCGAGGAAATCAAAGCAATTACCTGCGCGGCACTGGATGAAGCCCGACGGTCTGGTGAATTTACTTTGTACGCGTACGTGATCATGGCAGATCATCTTCATGTCATCACTGATTCAATTCTGCCCCCATCAAAGATATTGCAGTTCATCAATGGAATTACTAGCCGCCGGATAATTGATTATCTGAAAAAGCAGGGCTACGACACTTCACTGACGAAGCTTCGACACGAGATCCGGCCCAGACGCTATAGTTATTCGCTTTGGGATCATCATCCCAATGTTAGATTACTGTGGAGCGAAAGCATGTTGATGGAGCGAGTTACTTACACGCATCAAAACCCGGTCCGCGCTGGACTCGTGAGTCATCCTGAAGAATATCGTTGGTCGAGCGTTCGATGTTGGAATAGAAAGCTGCTTGCTAAGGAGCCACTACTGATGAACATTGATCGAATTAGCTGGAGAAGAAATTGAGGCGTAGCCTCTACGTTCTTTTACTGTCTGACGGAAAGCCAGAGGCTTTCCGCACTGCGCGGCGGCAAAGCCGCGACCACCGCAGATCACGCGAGCTGCCTCACTGCCCAAACACCGTTGCCGGATCAATCCTCAACGCCGGCCGCGCCGTTGCCGGTGGTAGTCCGCTCACGTTGCCGCGATAGAACTCAATGTGTGAATGTTTGTACAGCGGTGATGAACCGCCCAGCCCGCCGAGATTCCCAATCCGCACGCGCTCGCCTTCCCGCACCGGCTGAAAATCGGCGACGTGGAAAACCGCGAGGGTCACGTCCGTCAGATTTCCGAGCTTTGGATAGTAGAACAACACAGCCGCATCAGTCGGCGAAGGTTCGCTGCTGTGTGAAGTGAAGCCCGCGGGCACGTAAAGCGGCGAATCGCCTTGACCATCCGGACTCCCGTAGATGTGCAACGCATGCGACAGATGGCCCGCGCGTATCTTCCCGTCATAACCCACGATGTCACCGCGATAGAACGGGTATGACGCGGCCAGCCCGGCAGGCTCAAAACCATTTCCGCCCACGACTGCATTCGGACCACCGAAAATCTTTGCCAGCAGCTTATCCGACGCCGCCATGGCTTCGGTGTATTCGTGGACAACCGCGTTCCCCGGCAAAAATTTCAGCGTGCCACCGCCCAGCACGTGAGCGTACCTGGCCGGCGCATCCTGCTTCTCTTCACCGATGACCCAAGTCCTGGTGATTCCCTGAGAGTTCGCCATCCAGGTTTGCGTCAACGATTCGATTCCCGCCTTGCCGTAGTTAAAAGTGATCGTGCGGCGCGACGAATCGACGACGCCATGTAAAGCCAGACCATTCGCGGTATACAGCAAGCTCAGCGTTTCGCCGGTCGGCTTTCGGATCGTCGCGCAACGGAATTCATCGTCCGGATAACGCACAAACAGATACTTCGTACCGTCGGCTGTTTTCACAACCTTGAGCGCGCCTTTGTCGAGCAACTCGATCCCCTCGCTCGAGACATAGGTATTCGTTGAATCACTACGCGCAAGCTCAACAAACGTTTGCGTCCGAGTATCATGGGCAATCGCCGGAATCAGATAGTGTCCTTGTTCCTCGTCAAAACCGAGCGGCTTGAAAATCAAAAAATCGAATTCTGCGGCCGGATACACGAGGGATTGATCAAAGCCGGTTTGCAAGTGGGCTTGTGAAAGTCCCAGCAGCGGCTGTGCTTGATCGATGACATTCCACTGATAGATCGTCCCGGCGCTTTCGCGTTCCCACGCGTGCGCAAGCGTCGAGTCGTCTGAGTTGCGCTCTTTCGCCGCAGCAATTTGCGCCAGCCACAGTCGTGCGCCAGTCATGAACAGAAGCGCGAACATGCCCACTGCTAATTTTTTCCAGTGCATGTAAATTTCACCGTGTAATTCCTGACGGGCCGCGCGCTGTCCGCTTCATCGCAGAAGTGGAAAGACGGCGATCGGTGTCGGAATCATTTCCGGTCCCTTGTGAAAAGCGATCAGTTATTTGAAAACCGATGAGGTTTTGGGGCGGGTTATCGTTAACTGGATCCCGAACCGACTGCTTCAGCCGGTTCGTGGCTTATTGCGGCAAGCGACGGCGTCTGCCGCATGCGCTCTTTCCGAGCAAGCAATGTGCCGCCAAGAAACGATGCGATCGATTCGCTTTGAGCTGTGAATTTGGCTGGCACAGCCGATGCACACATTGGAGTCGCGAAGCACAAAACAGGTGGTTCGCGTTGACGAAGCAGATGCCCAGGGGCACTCTCGCTGTGGTTGATTGCAGCACCCGACTTTTTTTGCACACCCCGTAGGGTTCGATTCAAGCCGAACAACTTTATTAGCAGCGCGTGGTTAACAACCTGCTCTGACTCGATGACTTTCAGGAATGTCCCCTCGTTTCGACAGAACAGCGGCAACGGGTGATCACATCGTCTTTACGCTTGATCTGGCAGGCAACTTCAAATTTGTTAATAGAGCGGGCGAGCTAATGATGGGATACAGTTGCGAAGAGCTGCGGCGACTGAACGTCCGCGATCTTTTGCCGGAAACCAGCGCAGCCGACCTGGCCGGTTATATTCGAGGCACGACCGGGCGACGATTTGGCTCTGTCTTTGAAATGAAAGTTACCACGCGATATGGACGACGAATACGACTCGAGTTCAGCGTTGAGTTGGTCCGGCGACCTGATCGATCGCGCGAGTTCGAATGCATTGCGATCCCCCTCGGCAACGCGGGCCGGGCTGCTCGTCCTCGACCTCGCTGCCTGGACATGGAATTCCGGCAGGCTCGCGATATTGCCGGTTCACCAGGTTGGTTAGCGTACGAATAATCCGCGGCGTATAGTCTTAAAATTCGACACTTCGGTTTCCCCCGTGAGCGCAAAATGAAAGCTCTGGTAGTCGATGACGATCAGCTGATTCGCAGCAACGTTGCTGAAGTCTTGAGCAATGAAGGCTGGGACGTCAGCGAAGCGCCCTCAGTCGAGCGCGCGCTGGCCCTGCTCGAGGATGACGAGTGGTCGCTGGTTTTCTGCGACGTAAGACTGAGCGCCGACGGCGATCGCGATGGCTATCATGTGTTACGCCGGTTCACCGAGGAGCAGCCCGATGCGCAAATCATTCTCATGACCGGGCATGGCTCGGCAGTAGGCGCGCTGGACGCGGTTTCGTCAGGCGCGTACGACTATTTGATGAAGCCGTTTGAGATCGGCGACATCAAGCGCATCTCGCAAGCCGTCGTGCGCGGCTTGAGAAAGCGTGAACGCCGCAAAGTCACCGACGAATTACCGCCGCCTCCCGTCGTTTATACCTCAGACATCGATCTGATTGGCGTGAGCGCCGCCTTTGTTGAAGTCATGAAGCTGGTCGGCCGTGTCGCCGCGACCAACCTGCCGGTATTGATTACAGGCGAATCGGGCACCGGAAAAGAGATCGTGGCGCGCGCAATTCATCGTCGCAGCCGGCGAGCCGATCACCCATTCGTTGCCGTGAACTGCGGCGCCTTGCCGGCGGAGCTGATTGAATCGGAACTGTTCGGACACGTGCGCGGCTCGTTCACGGGAGCAACTGTAGATCGGCGTGGGCTGTGGCAGGAAGCCGATCATGGCACTGTGTTTCTTGATGAAATAACCGAAACCAGTCTGGCGTTTCAGGTAAAGCTGCTGCGCGCAGTGCAAGAGGGAGAAGTGCGGCGGGTTGGGTCAAACCAGACTCAGCGCGTTGATGTGCGCGTGATTGCCGCGACGAATCGTGACGCGGAAGAAGAGGTGCGGACCGGAAGATTTCGCCAGGACCTGCTTTACCGGTTGAACGCCGTCACCATCCATCTGCCGGCGCTGCGCGAACGTCGTGAAGACATTCGTGCTCTGGCAAGTTACTTTGCCGGCAGGACGATTGGTGCAGAAGCACGCTCGGTAAGTTTTTCCAAAGAAGCAATGTGGCTGCTGGAGAATTACGAGTGGCCGGGCAATATTCGAGAGCTGGAAAATGCGGTGGTGCGCGCCGTCGCGCTGTGCGACCAGATTGTCAGGCCTGAAGATTTACCGGATCGGGTTCGTCGCACTTTCCGAACCGTCGCGCCGGCCGTTGCAACTGGAACTCCCGCACTCGGACAACTGAACAGCTCGGATGATTCAATGTTATCGCTCGCGGAACTGGAGCGTCGTCACATCACTAATGTGTTGGCGCGTACGGGCGGCAACAAACAGGCGGCCGCGCGAATTCTGGGCATTGATCGCACAACCTTGCAACGTAAACTCGAGCGCTACGAACTGGAAAAGAGCGACGCAAATAATGAAGCGGCGAAATACTCCTGAGTCTGCTGGCTTTGACTCAAAAGATGCTCAAGATGAAATGCGCAGCTTGTTTCATTCACACCTGGCTTCACCCAGGTGTCGCGAAACTCGAAAATTAACCTGAAAACCGTTTAAACGGTTTCCGATAAAGTATCGCTACGTGACCACCTCGCTAAAGCAAGGTGTGAATAAAAGAAGCGGAACGCCTCTTAGAGTCAAAGCCCCTGACACGCATTAGTGAGAGTTTCAGGCCGCCATTGCGTTCCCGTCTGGCCGGAGCACTCCGATTCTTCGCTGGCTCACTTCATGAGCCATTTCCAGGACCTGTGGAATGTCGAAAGGTTTCGCCAGCACCCAGTCGACTTGCGCGGCTTGCTGTTCTTGCGAGCCTACCGCTTCGCCCCAGCCAGTAATCACCGCGACGGGAATCTCGCTGTTACGCCGGCGCAGCGCGCGCGATAGTTCCCATCCGTTCATGTCGGGCATGCCGACGTCAGTGAAAACGGCATCGAAGTTTTCATTTTCAAAGAGTGCGAGAGCATGGCGGCCACCTTCGGCAACCACCGCTTCAAAGCCTTGTTTCTCCAAAATGTCTCGCAGCAAATCGCGTACGCATTCTTCGTCATCCACGACCAGGATCTTTGCGTTACTGGATCGGGCCTGAAGGTCGCGTGCCGTGGTCAAGCTGGTCACCGCAGGTACGCCGCCGTCGAGCGCGGGGACCGGCAGGCGAATGCGAAAAGTGGTGCCGGCTCCGAGCTGCGAGTCAACCTGGACCGTCGCATCATGCCGGCGAATGATGCCGTAACTTACCGCTAACCCCAGGCCCATTCCCAATTTATCTTTCGTCGTAAAGAATGGATCAAAGACGCGTAAACGAGTCTCTTCATCCATGCCGGTGCCGGTGTCGCCTACGGCCAACTCAATCCCGTCACCGGTTCGGGTCGCCGACATCGACAGGATGCCGCCGTGCGGCATGGCATCGACGGCATTGAAGACCAGATTGATCAGAACTTCCCGCAATTCAGATTCGTCGCCCATGACGAGCAGACTCGCGCCGCACGAAATCTCCAGGTGGATATAAATGTTGGTGGCTTCGGCGCAATCTTTCCAGCGCGGCCTCGTAATTTCGCCGACATCGAGCAAGAGCTGCCGCACATCAACCAACTGAAAGTCGTGATCGCGGCGCTGCCGCGCGAAATCCTGTATGCGCTTGACGGTCTTGGCGCCGTCTTTCGCTGTCTTGATAATGATGTTCAGTCCTTTTTCGATCTTGACGGGATCGCTCGTCTCCAGCAGCAACTGCGCGCGTCCGAGGATGCCGGCGAGCGTGTTGTTGAAATCGTGGGCGACGCCGGAGGCCAACTCACCTAGCGCCGACATTTTTTCGATTTGTGAATACTGTTGGCGGATCCGGTCTTGTTCCTGGATGTAATGATTCAGTTCTGCGACATGACGTTCAGCTTCTTTGGCGTGGGCGGCAGCTTCTTCCGCCTTCGCTGCTGCCGCCATCACTTCAATGTTGCGCAAGTAGGTGCGGTACGTGATGTAGACGATTGCCGCCATCGGCACGGTCGCTATTAAGGCGTAGAAGCCGGCCGTGGTTGCCATATTCGCGGTGAAACCTGCGGCTGACGCGCCGGCGAAATAAGTGATCGATGCCCACAGGTAATATTTCGACCAGGTATGCCACAGTCGTTCACCAGTCTTTAGCGAGGTATAGCCCGCCGCCAACGTCGAATTCACTCCATATTGCAGCAGCGCCATCAAACCCAGGGCAGCCACCAGCCGCGCCGAAAACTGGTAATGGCGCAGTCCCATGACATCGCCAAAAACTAAACTTACGACCATCACCGTCACGAAAGTAGCGCAAGTCATCATCGCTGAGTTGAAGACGATGGTGAGCGGCCGAATGTGAATCGATTTGCGGCTGAAGCGCAGAGACGAAACCAAAGCTTCCGCGGCAGCCAGCAACACGGCCGCCTCGCCGCCGTAAACTAGAATCGTGAAAAAGAAAAATGTGTCGGCGACAGAGATGTGACCGCTGATGCGAGGAATTCTGACAGTCAAGCGAGAGCTGACGGCGAGCGTCAGCGCAACCAGTGCCACAAACTGCAAATCGATGCGCGCGGTCTGAAGGTGTAATACGCAATAACTTGCGGCAATCGCTCCGGCAGCAATCACCAACCAAACGTAAGCTTTGGTTATCAACTCTCGAGACATCTTTTTCAACCCCGATTCGTTCAGAATGTTCCGCAGCGAACGCTTTGGCTGCGACCGGCTTTCGTTCCCTGCAAGAAAATTGTTTGGTAGTTTGCGCGTGGTTTAAATCCAACCCGGCGAAACAAATCCTTCGATTGGTGATGCTGTTCATCCACCAATGCGGTGACCGAGTTCGTGCGCTTCAGCAACTCGCGCGATAGTTGCGCCAGACACCGCCGGCCATAACCCTTGCCGCGATGTGGCGGCGCCACGTAAACGCCTTCGATGTAGGTCACCTCCGGCGCTTCGCTAATTACGTCAGCTTTGAAGATGAGCTCGGCGCCTTCAATCCAGACCCAAACCCGGCCTTGCTCAATTCGTCTTTGGCAGCGGCGGCGAAATCCCGCCCGGTCCATCTCCAGTGGATTAACCCCGCTCTCTGCAAATGCGAGTGCCGCATGAATGACCGTCACGGCCCGCAATTCATGCAGCGACGCGAGGCGTATTTGCGGCGCAGCCGCGATCTCGGAAGCTCGTTCGCGCGCTTCGAACAGCACTTCTCGGCGGCAATTGTTCGCTGGTTCTCCGCAGGCGTAATAGTCCCAGAATCGCTTCGTGATCGCTTCCTCGGCGAGAATGATCCGCAGGCGCGGAACGCTCTGCGCCAACCGCGCGAATTCTCTCAGGGCCGCATGAGTACGCGCTTCCAGATAGACCGCGTGCCCGATAAGCGCGACGCCATCAAGGTTTCCAGCCACATCGCGCAATCCGTAGAAACGTCCGCGATTGAGTTCGCTTTCCAAACCGTTGTCGCGAATTAGACCTGTCATGATCGCCGTATGCAGCGGACGTTGCGCGAGGAACTCGAGCACTTCCGATTCATCTTCCTTAATAAGTTCGCTCGCTACCGGCGCGAGCTGCGCGCCCGGAGCTCCACGAATATTCGTCGCGTTGGGGTATGGAACGTCGGGTATCATTGTTTCTCCTTTAAATTGATCATGTAAGACATTGAACTGAGACCTAGTAATTCAAACAGTCGAAACCTGAATCCATTTGCACGGATAAGACACGACTCGGGTCGCTATTTGTTTGAGCCGCTATCGCTTGCGCGAGTGCATCTGCTGGGAAGCTTGCGTCGCTGACGAGCACGCCATCACTTACCAGCACACCGTCGCTCGTCGACGCTCCATCGCTCACGAGAACTCCGGAACTGAGGACGAATTGAAGCGTGGTACCCTCGCTAACCACCATGCAAACTCGGCCTCCGCCCTTTGGTATAGCCGAATCAAAGTCGCCCTCGGGCGTGCCGGTAAACCGCGCGACGACACCAACACGTAAATCCCTGGGCGGGCCGTGCGCCACGATTACCAGGTCGGGCGAAGTGTTTGGCGCCGAGCGCGCCAGACTTTGTGCATGCGTCTTTCGGGTGAGTGACGTAAATGCGAAACCGGTGAAGAGAGCTAAAGCTAGACCAACCCACTTTACGGTGGGGCATCCGTATCTCATGAACCCTCATTTTCCGCGGCGTCAGAACGGGTACAGGGATGTCTTCTGAGTCGCTAGTGACACGTTTAAAGGATTACGTGTCTACCTGACTTAGTTAACGTAGGAGAGACGCCGCGATTGCCGGCGTGAAAGACAACGGTTTGAAAAACATCCAGGACTGTCGGGCAATACCAGGGGCGGTCGCGCAAGAGACTAATCGTAGGGGGAAAATTCTTTGTTGCGGTGACATTGCTTTTCCGGGTTTTTGTTCTAGCGTCGTCGCTCATCTCATGCACGCGGTTTCGTCGCCGCGCAAGGACGCCAGACTGCTATCGCCGACCATCACTCCATCACCAACCATGACCCCGTCGCCAACCATAACGCCGTCACCAACCAGGATTCCATCGCCGAGCATGATTCCGTCACTCAGGAGCCAGGTGAAACTTAAAACCGGAACTCCTTCCGCCAAACCGGACCCATTGCTCGTCAGCACATCGCTACCCAACGTGATGGAAGCAGTGAATCGCTCTGGATTGATGTTTTGGGTCGATGAATTTTCGCTAACCCCGTCACCCAACAGCAGTCCGCAGCCGTACACTCGTTGATATTTCGTGACGAGGTCCATCCCAGTGGCATAGCTGTGATTCAGTACGATTCCGCGCGCCCATGAAAATGAGCTGCCGGCGATAGTCGTTTGCGCAATTGGCGTTGCGCCCGTGAGCAAGGGCGCGCCGAGCGGAGTAGACGACGAAAGATCGCTGCGCACCTGTTGAGCCAACCGCAATGCGCCGTCAACATTAATTTCGCCTGCGCCCTGCTCGAACGTGTTCACTCCCGCGAGCGGCTGCGCCGTGTACATCAAGGCTGTCTTAATCAAGTTTGGCGTCAGATTAGGGTTTGCTTGCAACATCAGCGCAGCGGCGCCGGCCACGACAGGACTCGCCATTGACGAACCGCTCAAATACATCATGCGCCGCGCCGGCCACGTACTGACGTTCGCGTTCAATTCAGGATGGCTCGCCAACAGCAGATTGTCTCGCGCTGCGGCGCCGACGATCTTGTTGCCGGGCGCGACCACGTCAGGCTTGAGCAAGTTGTCATAATGCCTAATGCCGCCGTCGTCAGTTGAAAAACTACGCGTCGGTCCGCGCGAGCTGTACGTGGTCACCACATCATCGCTTCGCGCGTCACTGCCGAAAGTGTTCGCGGCCCCCACGGTAATCGCTGCCGGTTCGTTTCCGGGTGAATCAATCCGTCCGTAAATCTTCTGCCCGTCTGCTGACGTGCCGCTGTTTCCCGCTGCCGCCACGATCAGAATTCCCGCATCAGTCGCCTGGCGAACAGCCTGGCACAGTGGATCGTTGACGTACGACTCGATCGCCGGCGTGCCGACGCTCAAGTTGACAACACGGATGTTGTAGAGCGAGCGATAAGTCATTATCCAGTCGAGTGCTGCCAGTAGATTCGCGGTCGTGCCGGCGCCTTGCGAGTCGAGTATGCGAAGGTTGATCAGGTTCGCAGCCGGTGCGATGCCAGTGTAAGCGCCATTAGAAATCTGGTTGTTGCCGGCGGCGATCGAAGCGACGTGCGTTCCATGGCCGTAAGGATCATCGGTGCGGCCTTCGCCGGTGAAATCCTGACTGGCGATGACCCGGCTAATACCGAGAGGCCCGGCGAATACTTGATGCTGGCTGTCAATTCCTGAGTCAACCACGGCGATGCCAATTCCGTGACCGTCGAAAACAGTCGTCGTGGTAATCAACCCAAGCGTCGTTGTCGTTTGCACGCGCACGGCGTCGGTGCCGGTGGTAGTTTCGATGTGACCAAAAGCAGCAATCGGATTGTCCGGCGAGATGAAGCGGATCTCGTTGTTCGAGGCGAGTCCTTCAAGAGCAGTTAACGGCAGCTCCACAGCGCGCATATTCAGGCTGCGAAGCTGCCGCGTGACGGTCGCACCTGCCGCCACAAAGAGCGAATCAACGCCGGTCGCCGAATTGAGCTGCACAATCACGCGCGCGCGACTTTGGTCACCGGCGCTATGAAGCCGTTGTAAGAGTTCCCCTGATAGTTTGGACGGCGTTATTTGAGACTGCGCGAAAGCGCAATCGCTGCTCGGAGTAAGCGACGCGATGGCGGTGATTAGAAATACAGCAAGCCAATGCTTAGGGCGACCCATTGACTGACCTCTTCGAAAATCCTGTTCAGCAAAACCGGGGCTTAGATTTGGTTTCGCGATAACTCGACCCGGGCAAAGTTTGTACCGCGCGGCAAGAGACCGGCATTAATCGGCGTTTACGCTTAAGGCCTTGGCTCTTGGGTAGTAGCAAACATTCTGTCTGCAGCGGCAGGCTGCTGCAAAAGTCCCCACGTCCGGTGACTGGCGCCACAGCAAACTGCCCAGGATGAAGCGACCTGCGCACAGTTGCGATTAGATCGCGACTGGCATCGCCTTTGCGACATCGTCGTTTCAACATTTCGAGGCAATGGTGAATGTCAGGGCACGCCACGCGAATTCTGATCGTCGATGACGATCGTGAGATCAGAGAAATTCTGTACGAATTTCTCGGCAAAAAACATTCGTGCGTCGCTTTGGAGTGCGCGCACAAAGCGCTGGCGCTGCTGAAGGTGCAACCCTTCGATGTCATCATCAGCGACATCACAATGTCGCGAATGACCGGTCTGGAAATGTTGCCGCATATCGCGGCTGTGGCTCCCGAAGCTGTGGTGGTGATGATCAGCGGCCAGCGCACGATCGATTTTGCCATCGACGCGATGCGGGCCGGCGCCTTTGATTACGTTACAAAACCGTTTGAACTCTCTGAGGTCGATGCGGTCATTGAGCGGGCACTCGAACGTTCACGGCAAATTCAGCAATCGCTCGCCAGCGCCGGCAGTTCCAATGCTCGCGCGCGTGAATTGCGGGATGCGCTCGCACGCGACGATTTCGTGGTCCATTATCAACCGCAATTCAAAATTGACTCGCGGCGCATGGTGGGCGCTGAGGCGCTGGTGCGGTGGCAGCATCCACAGTTGGGTCTATTGCCACCGAGTGACTTTATTCCGCTGGCAGAGGAAACCGGCTCGATAGTCCGCATAGGCGAAGTGGTCCTGCGTGAAGCTTGCGCGCAGATGCGTCTGTGGCAGGACGCTGGAGCTGACGCGTTTCGCATCGCGGTTAATGCGTCGCCGCGTCAGCTCCGCGAATCTGCTTTTCCCGATTTAGTCGTCGACGTACTGGCGGAGACAGAGCTGGCTGCCGACTGTCTGGAAATCGAAGTTACCGAATCCTCACTGCTGCAAAATGCAGATGCAGCAATTCAAACCTTGATGCGGCTGCGCGACATCGGCGTGCGCATCGCCATAGACGATTTCGGCACCGGCTATTCGTCGCTCGGATACCTGAAGCGATTGCCCATTGATACGGTGAAATTGGACGCCTCGTTTGTGAAAGACGCGACGAACGACCCTGATGATGCGGCGCTGGTGATGGCCATCATCACGCTCGCGCACAACCTGCGAAAGAAAGTCATTGCCGAAGGTATCGAGCGCGAAGATCAACTTGCATTCCTGCGCCTGTTGCGGTGTGACGAAGGACAAGGCTACTTGTTTGGTCCACCTGCGCCGGCATTGGGTAGCCACATCTTCAGACCGCCTCTGCAATCGCTGCAAGTCCACACGACGTGACTGCGCCCTCAACCCGGTTTCTCAACGTCTTGAATGACGCTTAAAAAAGCGTTAACCTTGGACGCGTTAATACCACACAACTGAATTACTGATTGGGAGGAAGCGAATGCCTAAAGTTGGAGATATGGCCCCGGACTTCGAGTTGAAGAGTCACCTCGTGAAAGACAAGAAGGTGAAGCTCTCGGATTTTCGGGGCAAGAACAATGTAGTTATCGCATTTTATCCGCTCGCCTGGACGCCAGTCTGAACCGCGCAGATACCCGCGTATGAAGCCGACCTTGATCGCTTCCGCGAGTACGATGCCCAGGTCCTGGGCATTTCAGTCGACAGCGTTCCCTGCAACGCCGCCTGGGCCAAGAGCCTCGGCGGAGTTTCGTACGATCTTCTCAGCGACTTTCATCCTAAAGGCGAAGTGGCCAAAGCGTTCGGCGCTTATCGTGAAAACGATGGCATCAGCGAGCGCGCGCTGTTCATCGTTGATAAGGAAGGCAAGCTCGCCTACGTAGACATTCACGACATTTCCGATCAGCCCGACAACGAAGACTTGTTTGAAGTGCTGAGGAAACTGTAAGAATAGAAGTCAGAAGTCAGAAGTCAGAAGTCAGAAGTCAGATGTCGACGCAAGTTCGGCATCTGACTTTTTGTTTTCTCCGTGTCTTCTGTGGCGAATATTTTCCTGGCGTATAATCAAACCACAGAGGTCACAAAGAAAACCGAATGACACTATCTCGCAAATGCGTTCCCTTCACTCCGTTCGAACGCGAACTTTCAAAGAGCACCATCGCCATCGTCACCGCCGGCGGCGTCCATCTCAAAGATCAGGAAGGATTCAATATCGCCGACGAACTTGGGGATCTTACTTATCGTGAGATCCCGCCGGATGTTGATTCGTCGCAATTAATGGTCACGCATCATCACTACGATCATCGCGATGCCGACGAAGACATCAACATCGTCTTTCCGATTGACGTATTGCGCGATCTGCACGCGGCGGGTTTTATCGGAGGCATCGCCAGGAAGCACATCGGTTACATGGGCTACACGATGCAATTGAAGGCGATGTACGAAGGCACGGCCCGCGAAATCGCCAACGACATCGACAAAACTTCGCGCGCCGATGCAGTGGTGCTCACCGGTGGTTGCCCTGGCGTCTGTCATCGCACGATCGTCGCGGTCCAGCGCGAAATCGAAATGAAAGGGATTCCCACGGTGCTGATTACCGTCAGTCCCGAAGTGTCCGCGCAGATGCGTCCACCGCGCGCGCTCTATCCGAAAGGCTTCAAGATTGGCAATAGCTTAGGACGCCCGGGAATGCGGGACTTACAAAAGAAAGTCTTGCGCGACGCGCTGAGCCTGCTGATTCAAAACACGCGGCCAGGCGAGTTCATTACAATCGAATACCCTGAGTATGGCGAACAATACGAACCGCCGCGCGTGAAGAAGCTTGGGCAGTAGATGTCTTGTAGTTTCAAGTTTCAAGTTTCAAGTTTCAAGTTTCAAGTTTCTAGGTTCTAGTTTCGAGTTCAGACTAATCTACTGAACTCTTCGAGGGTTGCATCCTTAACCCGCTCACTATCGTTCGCGGTTCTGTATCCGTTGCATCCTTAACTTCTGCCCGCTTCGCGGACTCATGAAATTTTTTTGATCACGATCCCAGCCCTAAAGCGCTGGGCTATTTTCAATTCGTCCGCTTCGCGGACGAGAGAGCCCGAACATACTTCTTGGGCAGCCGCTCAAACTCGAAACTTGACTTAGTTCTTCTTACTTCCACCCAGGATCACTGGCAGTTTCGCAGTAAAAGACGGTGCGCGCCGGATTAATTTTTTGCTGAGATCCACTGTCAGCATCCTCTGCATGGCGATATGCATGCTCGGATTTCGCGCTAGCAGCCCGTCGATGTCTTTCTTTCGCCAGGCGATGTAACGGGTCGGCTCGATCGCGCGCACGGTTGCGGTCGCAGCGCCGCCGCTCACAAAGCTCACCTCACCGATAAAATGACCGTCCTGCAACTCGTCTTTTTTTACGCCTTTGACCTCAACGGCCAACAATCCGTTGTAAACGAACATCACTTCGTCGAGTTGCTGTCCTTCGGTAGCCACGATCTCGCCGGGCGCGACCTGTCGCCACTCGGCGATGCGCATCAGCTTCATGAATTCGAAGGGCGCGAATTTCTTGAACAGCGTCTCGTACAGTTCCTTCTCTTCCTCGGTGAAACGCACGCCGGTGCGCTCCCGGATAAGGATAGCGATCTGCACGATGTTGATGATCGCGAAAAGAATGTTCCAGCTAATGTACGTCCACAAAGGACCCTGGCGCACGAAATAGCCGAAAACAATCCCGGCAAAACACGACAGAATCGTGAGGGCACGCAGCCAGAGAATGTCGCGCAGCAGATACGCCACCATCGTCAGAATCGAGGCGAGATTCGTGGCGACGATTGCGATTAATTGTGCGCGGGTCATAAATGATTCACAGTTGGAGCTTCGCGAGGCGATTCGCCGCGGCCATGTTGCCATTGCGAGTTTTCGCGCGCAAGGCTTCGTAGTTCTGAAAATCCTTCTTTCGCATGATGGCAATCTAATCTAGTATGTACGCCGCTCGCGGGAACCCTTGCTTATGACCCTCTGCCTCGCTATACGCTTGAGCTTAGTCGGTGTGCTCATCGTCATCGTCTTCTCGCTTCCTTTTCGCATTGATGCCCAGCAGAAAAATCGGGAGCCTTGTGACTTTCCCTTGCCCCGGCCGAGTGATGTGCACGGAGACGGCTTTGAAAAGCTGCTCTATGAATTTCTGGAAAAGCGTTGCTATGAAAACTGGGTCACCGATCGCGAAATTCGCAACACCGGTCCAGTCATCGCCGGGAATTCATTCGGCACCCACAATGCGGTGAAGATTTTTTATTCGCCGCAGGCGTGGGACTGGCTCAAGAAAAAAGATCGCAAGGGCGCCATCGCCGACGGCGCAGTGATCGTTAAAGAGATGTTCCATGACCCGGCCCGGCAGGATGCAAAACTCACCGGCTGGACCGTGATGGTCAAAGACAGCAAGGGCTCGTTCGATGGTTGGTACTGGTCTTATCATTCGACGACCTATCCGCCCAGTACCGGTGACATCGACTATCACGATTCCGGATTTGGCATGTACTGCCTGCGCTGTCATGCGTCGGCAGAAAAGGAATTGACCTTCATCAATCTGCGCAACGTAGAGAGCGATCCGATTACGTTTCGCATTCTCTCGCCGCCGGCGATTCCCGGAGCTGTCGCCCGGTCGGCCAAGGATGAACACGAGCAGATTTCCGAAACCACGCCGTTTGCCGCGAATCAGTTCGCGAAGCCCCGCCCAGCTCCCGATCCGAATTTTCTGAAACTCTTCGCTGGCTTATCAGTTGTTTCTGCGCCGGAAGTCAAAAAGTTTCCCGGCGAAACTCTCGATCATGTGGTTTCAAGTGCTGGGGGCCCAAAAGGATTTCTCACTTCCAGCCAGTGTCTGGGCTGTCACGGCGCATCCGGCGAAAACATGTCGCTGCAGTACGGCGCCCTGGGCAACCAGCCGATTAATTTATCGGAGTACACCGAGTGGCGCGCCTCTCTGATGGGGCTCGCCGGACGCGATCCGATCTTTCATGCACAACTCGAGTCGGAAAAGACTCTCTATCCATCACAAGGTGGGTTTCTCGATAACACTTGCTATCGCTGTCACGGCGTGATGGGACAACGGCAGATCGAGGCAGACACGGGCGAGCCGTTCAAGCACAGCATGGTTTACGCGCTGCCCGATCAACCTGACGGAAAGTACGGCGCGCTGGCGCGCGATGGAGTCTCGTGCAGCGCTTGTCACCGGATCTCGAAAGAAGAATTGGGCTCGCCCGCAACTTTCACCGGCAAGTTCAAAGTCGATCCGCCGGATGTGACGAACGGCCCGTTCGATCAGCCGGCCACTTTGCCCATGAAAAACGCGCTGGGCATTACGGCGCGCGAAAGTGCCCACGTTAAAACGTCGGCGCTGTGCGGTAGTTGTCACACCGTTATCCTTCCCGTGTTTGCTAAGGACGGACAGCAGGTAAAGGACACAAACGGCAAGCCAAAAGAATTTCATGAGCAAATGACTTATCCCGAATGGCAGAACAGCGTCTATCAGAACGAGCGCGCGCCGATCGATGTCACGCAGGCGCGCACCTGTCAGGATTGTCACATGTCGACGAAGCTCGGCGATCTGAATCTGGCGTTTCGCATCGCGAATATCGAAGACGACACTTATCCGTTCACTGACGGCCGCGCCGCCAACAAGGACATTCGCTTACAGGTGCGCGACAAGTACGCGCGCCACACGTTGGTCGCTCTCAACCAGTTCGGACAGATGATGTTTCAGCAGTTTCCGGAGCTGCTCGGCATCCGCACGTCGGATTACATGTTCGGCGCGGGCGTGCTCGGTCTAATGAGCGCCCAGCGATCAAGCACCGAAATGGCGCGCGAGCAAACGGCGAAAATTGAAGTCACTTCGTTCGATCGTGTGCAACGGTCTGCCGATTTCTTTCTGGAGGCGACGGTGCGAATTGAGAATCTCGCCGGCCACGGTTTTCCGTCCGGCGTCGCCTTTCGGCGTGCGTTTGTTACCTTCGAAGCGCTGGACGAGATAGGTAGAGTGGTTTGGGCGTCCGGCCGGACGAACAGTGTCGGCGCGATCGTGAAAGGCGCCAGCGAAGAAGTTCTGCCGACGGAATTCTTCTTCGATCCGGTCACGCGCAAGCAGGTCTTTCAGCCCCATTATCAGATGATTACCAACGAATCTCAGGCGCAGATCTATGAAGAGATCGTGGCTGACACTGAAGGAAAGATCACTACGAGTTTCGTGGGGCTCGATCAACCATTGAAGAACAATCGTCTCTTGCCGAAGGGCTGGCGCAGCGATGGCCCGCTTGCGGAATTCACGGGTCCGCACGGCGATGCTGAACACGATCCTGATTATGATGGTAAGTCCGCAGCTTCAGGCGTGGACAATCTCACGTATCGCATTCCTTTCAACGACCGCACCCGATCGATTGTCGCCGTGCGAGTGATTCTCAACTACCAATCGATTCCTCCGTACTACCTGAAACAGCGATTCACGATTGGAAAAGGACCTGAGACTCAGAGGCTTGCGTTTCTCACCAGTAGTTTGACGGTGGAAGGCACACCGGTCGCAGGTTGGAAGCTGCCGTTAGTTTGCGCGACGCGGCGAATAGAAGCTGCGAGCAGCGCCGCTTGCTCAAACAACTAACCGCGAGGCTTTGCATCAAAAAAGTAATCGCTCGAGCGAATTAGCACAGAAACGTGCCTTAGGCACGCAATATTTATAGAACGTGCACGGCCTTCTCACTTAGCCGCAAAGAGCGAAATGCTCAGCATTTCTCCCTTTGCGGAGCTGAGAAGAGGCAGTCGCGTAGCTATAAACATCTCGCCGCTCTGCGGCGATGATTGAGTTCACATCCTCAGAGAACTAATCGAAAGATTTTTGAGGCAAACCCGATTCAAGTTGTGGCGTGCGCCGACAACACTTTTTCGACTGGTCTGCTGGCCACGGAAGTTTGTGAGTGTCTCAAGGGCCGCGCGACCAACACGGGACAAGGCGCCTGTCGCAGCACGCGATCCACGTTCGATCCGAATAACGTCAGCAAGCCAAATCCCGATCCGTGCGCGCCGAGACAAATCAAATCGATCTGATTCCGATCGGCGTAATTCAGAATCTCGCGATAGGGCTGACCTTCGTTGATCGCAGTCTTGACGCTGCACCACAGATGCGCTTCAGGCGGCACAGCTTTTTGCAGTCGCCGCGCCGCTTTGTGATAAGGACCTTCATCGGTGATCGGATACCACGCAAGTTCCGGCTCGTTCAAAGTGTAGGGCGGCAGCACATGCAGCAAATGCAACTCAGATTGATACTCCTGCGCGAATTTCAGCGCGTGGGTGAGCGCAATCTCTGAGTAGTCAGAAAAGTCATACGCGACGAGGACGCGTTTCAGGCTGACCTGCCGTGCCGCGATCCATTCGCGTTCATCACTGTGTGTTACCAACACGGGACAGGGCGCTGTGCGGCAGACTGATTCGGCCGTTGAGCCCAACAGCGCAGCGCGATGCGGCCGCCGCCGGGAACGCATCACAATCAAATCGACCTTCTGAACGGCCGCATAGTCACTGATCGACGCACCGGGGTCATCACATTGGCTGACTACTCGCTCCCAATTATTCAGCGCCAGCTCAGTAACATTCAGACGCTGAAAGAGCTGCTTCTCAAACGACGCTTTCAAGTCATCCTGTAAGTCGTTGTTCTCGACAGCCGTCTGACAGTGGAAGGCGATCAGCTTCGCGTCATAGGCTCGCGCCAGGGCGAAAGCGTAGTGCAAAGCCTCGTCCGAGCCGCGCGAAAGATCGGTCGGGCACATGATCTTTTTGATTGTCAGACCGTTTCCGTTAGCCACGACCCACCTCCTGTAATAACGCTGGGCAACGACTGTGCCCGAACAAAGTGCGCAGTTTTCTTACTTATTTGATGGAAGTCTGCGGAGGAATCCGCCGCGCGCCGGCGATATTCCTCATTTTGGACTTTGGACTTGGGACTTTGAACTTTGGATCGATTCTCCTCGAAACTCGAAACTCGAAACTGCCGAAAGGCCTGCTCATCACTTCTCTTATCGCTCGATTTATCCGGCAAGGCCTTGCAAGAACATTCCCACCGCATAAGCGAGCGCGGCCGCGATCCCGCCGACCAAAAGCGTAGACAAACCGGAACGCCACCAGGAGACCGTCGACCACCGACTCTTGATCGAACCAATCACAAAGAATACTGCTGCGGTCGAAACAATCGAACACGGAAAGGCGTGCTGAACGCGCAAGAGGAAAGGGATCAGCGGTACTAATCCACAGATAATGAAAGCGCTGAACGTCATCAAGGCCGCCGACGATGACGAGCGCGGCTCCAGGGGCAAGCCGTACTCTTCGGTAAGCATTGTGCGCACCCAACGATCTCGATCCGACGTGATCAGTTCGACGACGCGTTCCAGGTCGGCGCCGTCAAAACCTTTCGCGGCGAATATTTGACGCACTTCTTCGCGCTCGCCCTCCGGCGCCATTTCGATGTGACGATGCTCGATCGCGGCCAGTCGCATCATGTCGTCATGTTCAGACTTCGTTCCGAGAAAATTGCTCGCCGCCATCGAGAAGCCGTCAGCCAAAAGATTTGCGAAGCCCATGATCACGATGACCACCGGCGAGAGTTGCGCGCCGACTACGCCGGTGACCACCGCGAACGTCGTCACCGATCCATCGATGCCGCCATAGATCCAATCGCGCAGGTGGTTTTGGCGTGGCCCGGCGGCCAGCCGCTCGCCAATCGCTTCAATGGTGTGTTCATGTTCCATCGCCCCGCCTCCAGTGGGGGGCGCAATGAACGTGCCAGCAAGAACGTTGAACGATATACGGAGTTTGAGTGACTACGGGGAAGACTTCATGCGAGGTTTCGCGCAAGTCTTGAGCAACTTTGCCCAGCATTCCTCCGACTTGCTCAAAAGTCGCGACACGAATGGCCGGTTCCTCAGCCGCATAGCGCCAAAAATGAATTTAGCCGGGCCTTGGACTTTGGTCTTTGGTCTTTGGTCTTTGGACTTTGGACTTGGGACTTCCTACTGCCTTCTGCCTTCTGCCTTTTGCCTTCTGCTTTCTGCCTTCTTTTCTTATTGAATGGGAAGACGAATCGTAAAGGTCGAACCCTCGCCCACAACGGATTTCACTTCGACGCTGCCGCCATGCACGCGAGCAATGCGCCGCACCGCGGGAAGACCCAGACCCGTCCCGCCTTTGCGGGTGGTAAAGAATGGACTGAAGATGTGCTGCAAGTCTTCTTCGTCGATGCCGCCGCCATTGTCAGAAACTTCGATCACAGCCTCTTCCCTTGCCTCTTCATCTTCCGAACGAACGCGCGAGATGCGCAACGCGACCTGGCCCTCTGTTTCCATTGCGGCCATCGCATTGATGAGGAGATTCAGCACCGCATCTTCAATTTGCGCTGAATCGACCGTGACCACAATGTCTTCGGCAGGTGGATCAAAATCAATCTGCACCCGCTCTTTCGCGCGTCCGCCCAGCTGCCCCCGCGCCAGCACGACGGCCGCCCGCATCAGTTCTGTGAGCGAGGTGCGCATCAGCTTCAAGTTGCGCGGCCGCGCCCGATCGAGCAATGCGCGCACGGTGTTATCGATGCGCTGGACCTCGTGCCGCACGCCTTCCAAAGCTTCGCGCTCGGGATCGTTGGCTTCGCGCCGGCGAATGAGAATGTCGACCGCGCCCTGAATTCCCGCCAGCGGATTCTTGATCTCATGCGCCAATCCGGCCGCCAGCTCTCCGGTGAAAGAAAGCTGCGCCGCGCGTTGCAGCTCGATTGTCTGCTGCCGGATTTCTTCTTCCGCGAGTTTTAGCTGCGTGATGTCGTGACGAATGGCCACGTACTGATAAGGCTTACCGTGCTCATCGAGGAACGGCACAATCGTCGTATCGACCCAGTAGATGCTTCCGTCTTTCGCGCGATTGCGCAGCTCGCCTTTCCAGACACGCCCCGCGGCAATCGTCGTCCACAGATCGCGAATAAATTCTTTCGAGTGATAGCCCGAATTAATGAGACGATGATCCTGGCCCAACAATTCCTCGCGTGGATATTTCGAGATGCGGCAGAACTCGTCGTTGACGTAATTAATGATGCCGCGCTGATCGGTGATGGCAATAATGGTCGATTGATCGAGCGCGAACTTAATGTCCGCGAGTTCTTTCAGCGATTCCTTGAGTGCCTGTTCAGTGCGCGCCGGCATTGGTTCCCTGGATGTTGCCGGCAAAGTTTAGCAGCACAAAGTAGCGAGGAGCGAATGGCTGCGTTTACGCAGGGTTCATCATCCGTTCTCAGAAAAGGCGTGTATGATGTGCCCATCAAAGACTCGGTAAAGAAGCCACGTTGCATCGTTATCGCGGGGCCGAACGGTGCGGGCAAGACTACTTTCGCCCGTGAATTTCTCCCGCGCGAAGCCGGAGTCATTCATTTTGTGAATGTTGACTTGATCGCCGGCGGATTGTCACCGCTCGCTCCGAAACTGGCGGAAGTGACCGCCGGAAAACTGTTGCTGAAAGAGCTTAAGCGTCTCGCGCATGCGCGCGAAGACTTCGCTTTTGAAAGCACCTTGAGCGGCTTGGCCTATGCGAACCGAATCAAAGAATGGAAAGCCGCAGGTTACCGCATCGAGATTTGCTTTGTTCGATTGTCGTCGCCATCACTCGCATTACGGCGAATTGCCGCAAGAGTAAAGCAAGGCGGGCATGACGTCGCCCGATCGGATGTCTTGAGAAGATTTGGTCGCAGCTCGAAGAACTTTGAAAATATCTACAGGCCGCTTGCCGACTCGTGGGTTGTCTACGATAATTCTCGGGAATCGGCGCAATTCGTAGAAAGAGGACCATGAAAAAGAAGACTGACGAATCAAAGGAATTGGCGCGAAAGGTTGGAAACGCCTTGCGTCGAGCCGCGCGCCAGGCGCATAGAATCGCGGCCGCCTATGGCACACCGATTTATGTAGAGAAGAACGGCAAGATTATCGCCCTCAAACCAAAAGTTCGCTGATAAACTGCCGCTTAAACCTTTGGCCCTTTGGCCCTTGGCTCTTTGCTCTTTGCTCTTTGCTCACTGTGATGCATTTCAAAACCACGCTCCTATTTGTGCTGTGTATTCTCCTGATCGGCCTCGGGTGCGCGCGCGAGTCCGCGATGCAGCTTCAGCCGAAGAAGCTCACTGCGGCTGATCTGCAAAAGCTCCGCTGGATTGAAGGCACGTGGCGCGGCACCGGCGATGCAGACAAGCACTTTTTTGAGCGTTACCGATTCGAAAACGCGACAACTCTCGCAGTCGATAGTTTTGATAACGAGAAGCTCGAGAAGGTCACTGACACCACGCTCTTCGAACTGAAAGACGGCGAGTTTGGCGGCGGCAGTGAAGGTTCCCACTGGGCCGCATCGGCTCTCGACGAGAAGTCGGTGACGTTCTTACCAATCACGAAGGCGCGCAACACGTTCCGCTGGGAAAGCGTCAGCAGAGACGAGTGGAAAGCAGTTCTCAACTGGCCCGCCACGGCTGACAAACCTGCGCGCGAACGCGTTTTCAAAATGGAACGCTGGCCGCCGAAACAATAGTGAGCATTGAGCAGTAAGAACAGGACGCGGAGACGCGGAGACACGGGGACAGGGAGACGGGGGGAAACGACGCGTCATTTTGCATTTCAAGTCTCCGTGTCTCCTCATCTCCCTCTCTCACCGTCCGCTTTCCGCTTCCTTTCTCCTGCTTCCCGCATCCTGCCGTCTGCTCCTAACTCGAAACTTGAAACTCGAAACTCGAAACTGCCGCAGGCCTGCCTTCCGCCGTCTGCTCCTAACTCGAAAGCTGGGAGCGCGGACGTCCCCGTCCGCCTTCGCTCGAAACTTGAAACTCGAAACTCGAAACTGCCGCAGGCCCGCCTTCTGCCGTTTTCAAAAAGTACGCAACAGCTTGCCAGTAGTGACGTCCCACAGCTTGACCGTGTTGTCACCGCCACCGCTGGCGAGAGTCTTCCCGTCAGGACTGAAGGCCACCCGGAGGACGTGATCAAGGTGACTGAGAGTACGCAACGCTGTGCCAGTCGAAACATCCCACAGCTTGACCGTGTTGTCATCGCTACCGCTGGCCAGAGTCTTCCCGTCAGGGCTGAAGGCGACTGAGTTGACATAAGCAGAATGCGCTTTGAGAGTGCGCAACTCTCTGCCGGTCGACACATCCCACAGCTTGACGGTCTCGTCCTCACTACCGCTGGCAAGAGTCTTCCCGTCCGGACTGAAGGCGACTGAATCGATAGCCTCAGAATGCCCTTCAAGGGTGCGCAACTCTTTGCCGGTCGCTACATCCCACAGCTTGACGGTCAGATCCCAACTAGAGCTGGCGAGAGTCTTCCCGTCTGGACTGAAGGCGACTGAGATGACCGTATCAGTGTGCCCTTTGAGAGTGCGCAATTCAGCGCCTGTCGAGACATCCCAAAATTTTATGGTCTTGTCCTTGCTACCGCTGGCGAGGGTTTTCCCATCGGGACTGAAGGCGACTGAGTAGATCCAATCAGAATGCCCTTTGAGGGTGCGCAACTCTGTGCCGCTCGCGACCTCCCACAGCTTCACTGTGTTGTCCAAACTGGCGCTGGCGAGAGTCTTCCCGTCAGGACTGAAGGCAACTGAATAGACCGCATCAGAATGCCCTTTGAGAGAGTGCAACACTGTACCGGTGGCGACATCCCAAAGCTTGGCCGTGTGGTCCTTACTACCGCTGGCGAGCGTCTTCCCATCAGGACTGAAAGCGACTGAGTAAACCGGACCAGAATGCCCGGCTTGCGAAACGAGTTCAGGTGGTTTTGACGCTTCGTTCTGACTTGACGCTTCGTTCTGAGAAGCGGTCGAGGAGGATGTCTGAGCCGCGCGTTGCGTACAAGCAAGAAGTAGCGCGCCGCCACAGAGCGCGATCCCAGCCAGTGATATCTTGTGAAATTTGCATCGATTCATCTATCGCTCACCCCCGTTCGTCCTTGAAACTAATCTTCCTTATCGATGTCCCACACTCTCGCCAACCTTAACCGATGCCAGCCCTTCAGAAAAATCTAGACAGCTTTCCGCCTTTTACTTTTACTTTTACTTTTACTTTTACTTTTACTTTTACTTTTTCCTTTTGCCTTTGCCGCTGCCTCCTGCCGTCTGCCTCCTTCCGCTGCTTTCCGCCTTCTGCCTTCTGCCTTCTGCTTACTGTTTTACGAGACTCGAAACTGGCGCAGGCTCGAAACTCGAAACTGGCGCAGGCCCGAAACTCGAAACTGCCGCAGGCCTGGGAGCGCGGACGTCCCCGTCCGCCTTCGCTTGAAACTTGAAACTCGAAACTGCCGCAGGCCGGTTTTTCCTCTTTGCCTTTTTACTTTTTCCTTTTTAACTTCGCCCTGCCTCCTGCCGTCTGCTTCCTGCTGTCTGCCTTCTGCTTTCTGCCTTTCTTACTCCTCAGTCCTCATTACCAGTCGTACCGCCGATCTAACCTTGCTGAGATCATGCGAGTGGAGATGTCAGGGAATTAGCCGGGGCCACGCGCTCACGTCTTGTCAGCCGAAACTAGGTTGCATATTATAGCCGCGCTTGATCGCTGGTCCCGATTCCCAAGCAATGAGCTAATCTTCAGACGTCCACGTAGCGCTGAAACAACCGAATTATGTTCTTGTAGCTCGACCCGGTTAATGTAAGCGTGTCAAATATAAATCGCGGTTTCTGGAGCGGCCAAAACATGTCGACTAATCCGATTCGTGCTGACGTCGAATACGCTGACACACTGTGGAAGACCGCTGATCAACTTCGAGGACAAGTCGATGCCGCAGAGTACAAGCACGTTGTTCTCGGGCTCTTGTTTCTCAAATACATCTCGGACTCGTTCGAATCACGGCGCGAAGAGTTAAAGCAAGAACTCGAAGCGGATGGGATCACAGGAGAGCAATTGGAGCGGCTGCTGGAGAATCGAGATGAGTACACGGCTGAACGAGTGTTTTGGGTACCACCTGAAGCCCGCTGGGCTAATCTTCAAAACCAGGCCACGCAACCCCACATCGCAAAACTGATCGACGACGCGGTTCTCGCCGTCGAGCGCGACAATCCCAAACAACTAAAGAACAAACTGCCACGTGATTACGCGCGTCGCGGGATCGAACCGGTAAAGCTTAAAGGTCTGATCGACTTGATAGCCGATATTGGTTTCAAAGGCGAGCGCAAAGCCGCGCGCGACACTTTAGGACGAGTATACGAATACTTTCTCGGCAAGTTCGCTCAAGCGGAGGGCAAGCTCGGCGGCGAGTTCTACACACCGCGGTGTGTGGTTCGACTGCTCGTAGAAATGCTTGAGCCTTTCGACGGGCGTGTTTATGACCCATGTTGTGGATCAGGCGGAATGTTCGTGCAGTCCGAGGACTTTGTAACGGCTCATGGCGGAAACCGGACTAACATTTCAATCTTTGGCCAGGAATCTAATCCGACGACGTGGCGTCTAGCGCACATGAATTTAGCGATTCGAAGCATCGAAGCCAATCTCGGTCTCCAGCCAGCGGATACTTTCTTACGTGATTTACATCCGGATCTAAAAGCGGACTACATTCTTGCTAACCCACCCTTCAATGTTAGCGACTGGTCCGGTGAGTTATTGCGTGAGGATGCTCGATGGCGCTTTGGGGCACCGCCTGTTGGGAATGCGAACTACGCGTGGATTCAACACTTCATCCATCATTTGGCCCCACCTAATGGGAGAGGCGGCGGTGTCGCCGGGTTCGTTATGGCTAATGGCTCGCTTTCGTCAAACTCAGGCGGCGAAGGAGAAATTCGACGGAGGATCGTAGAAGCTGATCTCGTTGACGCCGTCGTTGCACTTCCCTCTCAGCTTTTCTACACAACTGGCATCCCCGTTAGCCTTTGGTTCCTGAGTCGCGATAAGACGGGAAAGAACTTACCCCGCAAGTCCCCGCATCGACCGGCGGGGCGTCACGGCGAAACACTATTTATTGATGCACGGAAACTCGGCACGATGCAGACCCGGACGCTACGACTTCTTACAGGCGCTGATAACGGCGCAACAATTGACGGAGACGGCACTGGCGACCCGTTACCTAACAGTGATATTGGACGAATCGTTTACGCTTTTCGCCAGTGGCGGGGAGAGCCAGCACCCGATTGGTGGGATGCAAAGCAGCACGGTGATTGGCGCTACCGGGATATAGCGGGTTTCTGCAAGGCCGCGAAAATTGGCGAAATAATCGAAAAGCATGGGACCGCCCTTACACCGGGTCGTTACGTTGGCGCAGAAGAGCTTGAAGCTGATGGTGAGCCGTTCGCGGAGAAATATGCGCGCTTACTCGCCGAAGTCGAGTCGCATCTAGCCGAAAGTCAACGTTCCGGTGAAAGAGTACGTCAGTTGCTACGAGGAACACTGAATGAGCAGTGACTGGGCCATGGTGACCATCGCCAATATCGCCGCCGATGAACCTTACGCCACACAGATCGGTCCATTTGGCAATAAAATTCGAGCGGAGAACTACACAGCCGACGGCGTTCCCGTTCTCCGGGGAGTCAACATAGCCAGTGGCCGATTCAACGATGATAACTTCGTGTTCATTAGCGAAGGAGCCGCAGATGATCTTGCCGCGTTCCAGTGTAAACCCGACGATGTGTTGTTAGTGCATAAGGGTACCTTAGGACAAGTCGGCATCATGCCGCACCGCCTCCGATTTAACCGATACATAATGGGAAATAGCATGATGCGCGTTCGCTGTAACCCGGAGAAGGTTTTGCCTAAATTCCTTTATTACTGGCTTCGAAGCCCGGGCGGACAGAACTATCTGCAAAGTCGAATCTCACAGGTGGGCGTCCCTCAATTGCAGCGCCCGCTAACCACACTTCGGCAGGCAGAATTTCGTTGTCCGTCAACCGATGAGCAGCAAGCAATAGTAAACATACTTGACGCGCTCGACGAAAAGATCGAGGCCAACCGACGATCTGCCATTGCCATTGAGCGTTTGGCACGAGCGATCTTTCGCGCGTGGTTTTTTGACTTCGAGCCCGTCAAGGCCAAAATCGACGGAGCTAATGAATTTCCTTTGGTGCCAGAGGAAATTTTTAGTGCTTTGCCAGAACGTTTTGTCCAGTCTGACATGGGGCCGATCCCAAATGGTTGGGCGCTGCAGCCGCTTTCCTCTGCGTGTTCACTTGTCAGCGGGGGCACGCCTAAGCGTTCCAATCCATCGTATTGGGGTGGAGATGTGCCTTGGTACTCGGTCAAAGATGTGCCGGAAAATGGGCAAGTCTGGTGCATTAGAACAGAAGAGTCCATCTCGCACCTTGGATTGCAGAACAGCGCAGCTCAGATCGTACCGAGAGGGACGACAATTATTTCCGCTCGCGGGACGGTTGGTAAATTGGCAATGGCTGGCCAATCAATGGCTTTCAATCAGTCTTGTTACGGTCTGCTTCCGATTGATCAAAGTTCGTACAACTATCTCTACCTATTGATGGAAACGACGGTCTCAGAACTCCAACAGCGTACACACGGTTCGGTTTTCGATACCATTACGCGCGCGACTTTTGATGCTCAACGTGTTGTGGCTCCCCCCTCTGGAATCGTGCACACATTTGATGATCTTGTCAGGCCTTTTTTCGACACACTATTTGTGCTTGCGCGGGAATCTACCAAGCTCGCAGAGTTGCGAGAATATTTACTGCCACGCCTGATAAATGGGCAAGTTCGAGTGGGAGTACATGATGGCTGAAACCTCACTAGTCGCACGCTTTCAAATGTCCGGAGCAAGAGCTGCGATTCTTTCTGGTCCAACTGCCGAGTCATTGGATCAATTGATTCAAGCGATTGAGAATGCAATCGAAGGCGTTCCCGACTTTGCATTCGGATTGTGTAAGGCGTTGGTTGAATCTGTCTGCAAGACGGTGCTTGCCGACATGGGCCATCCGGCGGACCCAAATTGGGATGCGCCGCGGCTTGTGCGCGAAACTACCAATCGATTGGCTCTACTACCAGACGGTTATCCTAATCCTGGGAAGACACGTGACTCGATTGAAAAAACCGTACGTGGCCTGTTGCAAACGATCCAAGGGTTGTGTGAACTGCGCAACGAACATGACATCGCCTCACATGGGCGAGATGCCTTTTCTCCACGTCTGTCACTGCGACAGGCGACGCTAGCTGCACAGGCCGCGGACACGATAGTTGCCTTTCTATATAGGATTCACAGAGATGCGGTTTCTCGCACCCCCGGAGAGAGGGTGTACTACGAGGATCACAAGGACTTCAATGACAGCTTCGACCAGGATAATGAGTTGGTACGAATAGGCGAGGTTGAATTCCTACCAAGTCGCGTACTTTTTCATACGGACCGCGAGGCATATAAGGGGGCGTTAAATGATTACATTTTAGAACGCGAGGGGCGAGACGATACTAACACCGCTCCCGCCGCAACTCCTCAGCAACCAACATGAAGCCGACCTCACCTACTGAGCGATTGGTTGAAGACGTCGCCTCCGTCTACTTCAGTGCCATCGGCGTAGCTAGCAAGCGCGGCGTCGAGGTGGACGATGCTGGGGAGCGCCCGGACTACTCCGGATTCTTTTTGGAGGGAAGGCTTGGCGCAGCGCTTCACCGCCTCAATCCCACATTGCCGGTTGATCAATGTGAACAAGTCGTTCGCACCGTCTCCCGACCTCCCCACCCAACCTTAATTCAAAACAATCGATGGTTTCATGAACTACTCACTGATGGGGTCGAAGTCGAATACCGAGAAGCCTCGTCCGGCGAAACTCGCGGCGCTTGGGCGAAACTAATTGATTTTGAAAGTCCGTCTAACAATGATCTTTTAATAGTGCGTCAGTTTATAGCCGGCGGGCCATCCGTAAAACCGATTCGTCTCGACGTCGTCGTGTTTCTAAACGGATTACCGATTTCTGTCATCGAGCTGAAAGATCCGGCGGACACAAGAGCAGACTTGGGCGTCGCCATCGATCAATTAGATCGATACATGAACGTGGCGCCTGATTTATTTGTGCCTAACATTCTTCTCGTTGCGTCCGATGGACTACTAACGCGTGTTGGCTCAATTACGAGTGGGCATGATCGTTTTATGCCCTGGCGATCTGTTGAAGCTGGTAAGCCCACGCTTGAAGCTTTAATTCGAGGACTGTTTGAACCTGCGCTGCTGACTGACTATCTCCGAACTTGTGTAACGTTCGAGGAGAACGAACGAGGACGAATAGCGAAAAAGATTGCCGGCTATCATCAGTTTAGGGCGATACGAAGAACGAGAAGCAGCGTGCTCGCGGCAATGAGACCGCCGATGGGAGATGGGGATGGACGAGGCGGTGTGGTCTGGCATACGCAAGGATCGGGGAAGTCGTTGACGATGCTAATGCTCGCTGGAGCATTGATTAGAGAACCGGTGATGGCGAATCCGACGATCGTCATGGTCACGGATCGAAATGACCTTGACGATCAGCTTTTTGGCACATTTGCCGCTGGCCGCGCGTTGCTGCGGCAAGACCCAGTACAAGCAGAAAGCCGAGACCATCTGAGAACGATGCTTGATCGTGCCGCTGGTGGCGTTGTCTTCACGACGATACATAAGTTCACTGAGGCTCATGGTGAGATTTCGAGACGTGCCAACGTTGTGGTGATGGCGGATGAAGCGCATCGCAGTCAGTATGGCTTTGTCGATGGTGGCGCGCGATGGATGCGAGAAGCGCTGCCAAACGCGACGTTTGTCGGTTTCACGGGCACGCCACTAGAACGCGACGATAAGAACACGATTCACATATTCGGTGAGTACTCCGACGTTTATGACATTCGACAGGCGGTCGAGGATGGTGCAACTAAGCCACTCTATTACGAATCGTGTGTCGTTAAGTTGACGATGGACGAAGCCGCAGCGACCGAAGGCGAAGAGAGACTCAAACAAACTACCGCAGCTGATCTTTCTGGAGAGGAAACCGATGACCAGATTCGAATTCCACTAGAAGCTCTCGTCGGGGCACCTGAGCGCGTGGAGAGACTTGCAGCTTTCATCGTCGAGCATTGGGAAAAGCGGCGGGCCGCAATGGAAGGCAAGGCAATGATTGTTACGATGAGTCGTGACATAGCCGCGAGACTCTATGAAGCTATCCGCTTGTTACGTCCAGGCTGGCACGATGCTGATGACGAGATAGGTGCGATGAAGGTCGTTATTACGGGTGACGCGAGTGACGTGGAGCCAATCCGGAGTCACGTACGAACTAAAGCCGCTCGAAAGCGGCTGGCCGAACGATTCAAAGATCCCGCAGATGACTTTCGCTTGGTGATCGTTTGCGATATGTGGTTGACAGGCTTTGACTGCCCACCTGCTCACACAATGTATTTGGATAAACCGCTGGCGGGGCACAATCTCATGCAGGTCATCGCCCGCGTTAACCGCGTGTATGGCGAGAAACCCGGCGGCTTGATCGTCGACATGCTGGGACTTGTTGATGAACTGGCGGATGCTTTAGCTACCTACACGCAGGCAGGCGGAACAGGTGAAGCGGTGCGCCAAGTTCAGGACGAAGCCGTACCGGCCATGCGCGCCGCATTCGAAAAACTAGTTGCCTTCTTCCACGGTTGCGATTATGAGGCTGCGTTAGGACCCGATCCCACACAAGTTATTCCTATCTATCTCCGAGCCGTCGATCACGTCTTCGCACAAGAGGATGGGTGGAAGCGCTTTCGCAAACTCGTAAAAGAGTTGGGTTCGGCCTTCGCTCTAGCGGTACCGCGAACCGAGACAGAAGAGATCGTTTCGCATCTCGCATTCTTTCAGCGGGTCGCTGCAATGATTCGCAAGCGGTTGACGGATGATGCTGGAGCCGGAAGCCGAGCGCGAGATCGGGACGTGGATGCCGCAGTCCGGCAAATTGTGGGAAGCGCTGTTGAAGCCGACCATGTAATTGACCTATTCGCGGCCGCAGGCTTAGAAGAAGCACGGCTCGATATCCTTTCCGACGAATTCTTATCGCGAATCGCGGCATTGGAACAGAAGAATCTTGCGTTGGAAACGCTGAGAAAGCTGCTCAACGACCAAATCCGAATTACGGAACGAACTAATCTCGTTCAGAGCAAGAAGTTTCGTGAAGCGCTTGAAGATGCTTTATTGCGATATACGAACAAGGCCATCACGACAGCGGAAATGATTTCGCGATTGCTCGACCTTGCGCAACATCTGCGCGACGCACAAAAACACGGCGAGGAGCTGGGACTGTCAACCGAGGAGGCAGCCTTTTATGATGCACTGGCGGAAAACGGATCAGCTAAAGAGATCATGAAGTCTGATGCCCTGCGCCTTATGGCTCGCCAACTTTCGGAGATGGTAAAGCGGATGCCTAAACTCGATTGGACGCAGCGGGAATCGGTAAGGGCAGACCTTCGAAGAAGCGTAAGGCGTTTGCTGGCGAAATATGGATACCCACCGGATCTCTCAGAAGATGCTACACAACTTGTTCTCAAACAGGCTGAATTGTCGACTGAGAATTCTGAATAGAGAAGCTCCTAATAAGCGACAGCAAACTTTTCCGAGTCGCGAAGAATGTGGCTCAAAACTCTTACGGCTTGGCGAATGAGGAAGGAGGAGACCACCAATGCCCCGCAAAAAGTCACAAAAGAAACACTCAGTAAAGGCCAATCTTCATGTCCTAGAGCTGACGCGCGCAGGGTCGTCTCTGGATTTGGCTATCTATGCGGATCAGGAAAAGATTGGCACGATGATCATTGGCAGCGGCTCGCTTTCTTGGAAGGGCGGAAAGCGGCAGATTACTAAGCGCATTCCCTGGAGCCGGTTTGCGGAGATGATGGACGGACTCGCGTACGGCAAGTGAGTTTCGAGTTTCAAGTTTCGAGTTTCAAGTGAAAGCGGACGGGACGTCCGCGCTCCCAGCTTTCGAGTTTCGAGTAAAAGCAGACGGGACGTCCGCGCTCCCAGCTTTCGAGTTTCGAGTGAAAGCGGACGGGACGTCCGCGCTCCCAGCTTTCGAGTTTCGAGTAAAACCGGACGGCGGGAGCGAGACGGCAGGAGGCAGGAAGCGGAAGGGGGAAGGCGGAAGGCGGAAGGCAGGCCTTACGGCAGTTTCGAGTTTCAAGTTTCGAGTTTCGAGTAAAACCGGACGCCCGAACGAGAAGGCGGAAGGCAGGAGGCGGAAGGCAAAAGGCAGAAAGCGGAAGGCGGAAAACGAAGAGCAAATCACTGAATCGTAAATTCTTTCTCGTGAATCGTAAATCCTCAATCGTGAATCGTGAATCGTAAATCGTGAATAGACGAATTACGAGAGATAGCACTCACAAACCTCTTGACTAATTACTCCTGCTCGGAATATTACAGTCGCGCTTGACCCTAATCCTTCCTTGAGGAGTTCCTCATGACTCAGGTTCGCAAGTTCTCGGCGCTGCTAATCGTCGCGCTGTCCCTCGCTATCTCGGCGAGGGCGCAAACAGCCGTAAGAAGTCAGACATCAGACGTCGGAAGTCAGAACCAAAGAAGCAGCAGAGAGACCTCGGAAGACAGAAGTCAGACAGCAGAGACCGGAAGTCGGATCCCAGGAACCAGCAGAGAGACGTCAGACACCAAGGCTCCGAAGTCGGGAAACGGGTTGCTGCGCGAGCCGCCGACGCCGAAATCGTGTGAAGACAAAACCGGCGCGCCCATCAACATGCTGGTGCTTGGCGATTCGATCCTTTGGGGCCAGGGCATCGACGAAAAGCAGAAGATTTCTTACCAAGTGCAGGATTGGCTGTGCACACAGACAAAGCGCCCGGTCACAATCTGGCGCGAAGCGCACTCGGGCGCGGTGCTGGAAGATGGAGAGCCTGCTCTCACCAGTGAGTGTCCCGCACCACCGAAGCAGGCCGACGAGGACGATAAGAAGAAGAAGCCGGACACAATTTGCGGTTTCAAAGGGAAAGAGTGTGGCGGCGAAGTCAATGTCGATGACCCAACCATCAACACGCAGTTAAAGAATGCCATCAACCATTATGGTGGTAACGGAGCGGCAGTCGATCTGGTTTTGATGGACGGATGCATCAACGACTTTGGCGTGGTGCGTTACCTGTTGAATGCGAACTATTCGCCGCCGTGCGTAAAGGAAAGAGCGAAAGCTGTCTGTCATGATCGGATGAGAAGGTTTCTGGAAAAGGCGCTGCCGCTGCTACCGAACGCGCGGTTCATCGTCACCGGATATTACCCGGTGATTACCGAGCAGTCCGCCAGGAATGTTTTGCTGCGCCTGATTCTGGGCGGGTTCATTGCTAAAGGAAAACAGAAGTGGCTGTTTCCGAACGCGAAGAAAAACCTATATCAGAAGCTGAAGGAGAACTCTGAGGCATTCGGCAAACAGACGAACGAGTCCCTGCAATTGAGCGTTGATGAAGTGAATGCCGCGAGCGGCAACCGCATCAGTTTTGTGCCGGTGTACGTTCCGCCGGGTGGATCTTTTGGCCAGGACGGCAGCGGTTTCGCCGCGCACAAGGACACCTCGCTCTTGTGGACCACCCGCTTCAATTCGACGGGATTGGGCGGTCTGGAGAAGTTCTTTTATGTGATCTTCAGGCTCGGGTTTCACGCGTTGCAGCCGAACGATCAGGTTTACGCCGCCCGCAAGTTGATGTGCAAAGACGCAGAGGCGACTGGCTTCGCAAAGCTGAGCTGCAGAGTGGCTGCGTTCGGCCATCCAAACACTAAAGGACGAGACGAATACGTCGCGCGCGTTAACGCAGCGTTGCAGAGGGTGATGGGCGAGGGATGGATGACTTCAGAAGGCAGAAAGCAGTAGGCAGAAGGCAGGCCTGCGGTAGTTTCGAGTTTCGAGTTTCAAGTTTCGAGTGAAGGCGGACGGGGACGTCCGCGCTCCCAGCTTTCGAGTTTGAAGTGAAGGCGGACGGGGACGTCCGCGCTTCCAGGCCTGCGGCAGTTTCGAGTTTCAAGTTTCGAGTTTCGAGTTTCAAGTGAAAGAGGACGGGACGTCCGCGCTCCCAGCTTTCGAGTTTCAAGTGAAGGCGGATGGGACGTCCGCGCTCCCAGGCCTGCGGCAGTTTCGAGTTTCGAGTTTCGAGTCGAGTGAAGACAAAAAGCAGTCCAAAGTCCCGAGTCCAATGTCCAATGTCAAAAGACACTGGTTCCATACACATCAGGTTTCCTGGGACTTCGGGTCTCGGACTTTGGACATTGGACTGTGGACTGTGGACTGTGGACCGTGGACCGTGGACTGTGGACTTTGGACTGTGGACTGTGGACTTTGGACGTTGGACTTTGGACGTTGGGCTTTGGACTTTGGACGTTGGACTTTGGGCTTTGGACCTTGGACTACGTCACCACAAACTGCTTGTAGTGATCGAAACGTTCGAGGATGTTGTTGACGTAGTTCACCGGTTCCAAGCCACGGCAGAAGCCGAACTTCACCACCGGATCCGTAGAGTATTGCTGCGTCGACTTCTGCAACAGCCAGTAAGAAACGTCATCCCACTTTTGCGGGTTGCCGCCGTACTTCTCTGCTAAGCGCTGCGCGTCCTCGACGTGACCGGCGCCGCAATTGTACGAAGCCAACACAAATTTTAAACGCTCGTTCTCATCCGGCACGCGCTTTTCCCAATAACTTTCCAGCCACTTCAGAAATTTTACCGCGCCCTGAACGTTGTCGTTCGGATCGAGCGAGTTGGTGACACCATACTCCTTCGCCGTCCTGGGCATGAGCTGAAGCAGACCCGTCGCGCCCGCCCATGACTGCGCGGCGGGACGAAAGCGCGATTCCTGATAAACCTGTGCTGCCAGCAGCCGCCAGTCCCAATTCAACCGCGGCGCATACTGCTTGATCAGACCGTCATACTCGCTCAGTTTCCCGGTGGTGGACGTCAGATATTCGCTGGTGACGCGCTCCAGGTAGCGACGGCGGTCAACAAAATATTTTTGATAGAGCCTGTCGAAGAAAGCCGTGTTTTGCTTCTCGGCAATCCAGCGGTTGAGTTCGTTCATCAACTCGGGTGAGTTCTTGCGCACGGCCCAGGACACACTGTGCTTCTCGCCCAGAATGGGTTTAATGCGCAGGTTTTTGAATTCAGCTTCTTTGAGTTCGGCGAGGTTCTTTTGCATGACGGTGAATTGCACTTCACCGCGCGCGACTTTCTCTGCCAGCGTTTCGTCCTGAATCTTGCCGGCGACCTCGACGACGTGAATGTCGCCGGAGATTTCGTCCGACAGCTCGAGCAACGTGCGATGGTAAGCGGACTCCTCCGGAATGTTGACGGTGCGGCCGGCTAACTGTTTCGGTTGCGTAATCAAACGAGCTTGAATGTCGATCTCAGGCGACTCGTCAGCGGGACCGGGCTTGAGCGCTTTTTCAGTTCCTTCACCGGCGGTCGCGGGTGCGGTCTCTTGTTGCACCAAAGCCGGCTCAGTGCGGTAAAGCGCGTTGGTAAACGCGACGGGCGAGTCCACGTCGGGCTGCGGAGAAGGAACCAGACGACCGGCAGCGATGTCACCGTCGCCGCTGTTGAGCAGAGGATAGAGGCTCTTGGGATCTGTGACGACCAGCATCTTGAGAGCGAGCCCCCGGTCTTTGGCGAAGGCGCGCAGTAACTCGTATTCGTAACCGAGCGGCTCGCCCTGATAGATGAAGTAGGTGGTCGAGTTGTAGGGAGCGAGCACAGTGAGCGAACCACGCGCGCGAATCTCCTTCAGGTCGCGTTCAATCGGCGCGCCGATCGGCAGACCACTCCGGCGATCGATTTTGTCGAGCGCTTCGAGATCCGGCGGCCGGCGTTTGCAGGTGGACGCGGATGTGATTAGCACGCCAAGAAGGATTAGCGGAAGCAATCGACGTAGATTCATTTTGTGTTCCCAGACCTGGGTCGCTTTACCTCAAAGGTCACGGGGCCAATGGTTGTTCTTCAGCCGCATAGCGGCAAAATGAATTTAGCCGGGCCTTTTAAGGCCCGGTCGCGGCCAGGATTGAAACCGCGTCGCGTTAGCGACAGATGAAATCCGCTTCTTCAGGCGTCGCTAACGCGACGCGCGCACGCTGACTGACCTCGTCCCGGCCTTGAAAGGCCGGGCTAAACTCTTTTCGCCGCTACGCGGCTTGCCAGTCTGCCCCGCGGACTCCGGATTCAAGATCCTGACGCGAGCTGCATTTGCGAAGTAGCGCGCAATCAGAACCTGGCCTGATTAAGAATTAAGGGTTCGATTAGGAGGGAACGCGAGAATTCTATCCCAGTAAATCGTGAATCGTAAGTCGGCTTTCGAGTTTCGAGTTTCGAGGACAATCAACGACAGAGGAAGCGAAAGGCCGTTTGACGAGCCTCGTTCACGGGGCTTTTCCCGCAGGGTTACTAGACCGGCGCTTTTAGCGCCGGGCTCCGAGGCGATTCAAATTCAACAGCGCGCTTGAGCGCGCTTAGCGGTTCGATGGCTTAAGCCAGCAATCACTAAGCCCGTTGAAACGGGCTACGCTGATTATTATGGCAACTCAGCCCGGCGGTAGAACCGCCGGTCTAGTAACCGTTCCGGCAAGCCGCGTGAACGCGGCTGCACCAAACCGTTATCGATGTATCGCGGAAATCAGTGGCCAAGGCGGCCGTTTGACGAGCCTCGTTCACGAGGCTTTCCCCGCAGGGTTACCAGACCGGCGCTTTTAGCGCCGGGCGGGACGCGGCTAGCCGGCGGCTGCGCCCTCTTCCAATTTCTTCAACCGGTATCGCAATTGGTCGCGGGAGATGCCGAGGAGTTCGGCTGCTTTCGTTTGATTGCCGCCGCTGCGCTCAATCGCCTGGCGCACCAGAGACATCTCGACGTCTTCGAGCGCCACGCCCTCCGATGGCAAGCGAAACTGCGAGCCCGACGCAGCACCGCGAGCGTCGCCGGAAAAACTTCTCGCGCCATCGGCCACTGGGCGCGGAATGTACTTCATCGTAATAACATCTTCATCCTCGAGTATTAACGCGCGTTCGATCACGTTGCGCAGCTCGCGCACGTTGCCGGGCCACTCGTAACGACGAAAAGCGGCGGCGACTTCAGGCTCGATTCCTTCGATGCGCTTGCGCAAGCGTTTGCTGAACGCATCGATGTAATACTGAGTCAGCAACAACACATCTTCACCGCGCTCGTGCAGCGACGGAATATCGATCTGAATCACTGACAGACGGTAATAGAGGTCGAGACGAAAACGATTGGCTTCGCTTTCGGCTTTCAAATCGCGGTTTGAGGCGGCGATGATGCGCGCGTCGAATGGAATATCGCGTAACCCGCCGACGCGGCGAAACGCTCCTTCTTCGAGGACGCGGAGAAGCTTCGCCTGCAGACTCAATTCGAGTTCACCGATTTCATCCAGGAAGAGCGTGCCGCCTTCAGCTTGTTCGAACAGACCTTCCTTGCGCGCCTTCGCGTCAGTGAACGCGCCCTTTTCGTAACCGAACAATTCGCTTTCGATGAGCGTCCCCGGCAGCGCCGCGCAATTGATCGCGACAAAGGGGCCGTCGCCGCGGTGCGATTGATAATGAATCGCCTTGGCGACGAGATCTTTTCCCGTTCCGGACGGGCCTTGCAAGAGCACCGACGAGACTTCGCTTTCGGCGACTTTGCGCGCAATGGTCAGCATTTCGCGCATGGCCGGTGAGTTGCCGATTATTTGATCGAAGCTGAACTGTTGCGCGCGCTCGCGGCGCAGCAAGTTCACTTCCTTGCGCAAGCGCCCGGCCTCGATGCCGTTGCGCAGGGCGACGTGCAGCTCTTCGAGATTGATCGGCTTGCCGATGAAGTCGTACGCGCCGCCGCGCAGCGCCGCGATCGTTTCATCGACCAGCACGTTGGCCGTAATCATGATGACGACCGCGTCGGATTGCCGTTGACGAATTCTTCGCAGCACGTCTATGCCCGAAGCGTCCGGTAAGTTGATGTCGAGCAGAATGGCCGCCGGCGACTCAGCATCAAACGCGGTGAGGGCGGCGCCGGCAGTCTCGGCCTCGACCGGCTCAAATCCCCAGCCGCGCAACGCTTCACCCAGCGACCAACGAATCATTTTCTCGTCGTCGACGACGAGTACCTTTAGTTTTTTCAGAATCTGCTTCTCGGCTTTCATGCGCCAATCGTCGAGTCAACGATTGGCCTGATTATAGGGGAGGAATTAACATTTCGATTGCCAATTTCCGATTTTTGATTGAACAGCCAAAGTTAAGGTGGTTTTCCATTTAGCTAAACTCAATCGGCAATCGGCAATCAAAAATCGGCAATAACACGGCCCTCACCCCAACCCTCTCCCCGGGGAGAGCGAGTTTCCACGATCGCTACCGCAGGTGATTGAGACTGCAACTCACGCGCGGCTTCGACCTCCCTAATCTTCTTGCGCAGCCAATGCTTGAGCACGTCTTCCAGGACTGATTGATTGGCCTCGAGCGTCTCGACTGTATCACCCGCTTCGGTGAGCGGAATGGAATGGCAGGGCACCAGCTCGCCGCGCTTTTCGTCCGGGACAAAGTCGATCAGGTGACACTCATCGCACGGATGCGCTTTCTCAGGCAGGGCGTAGTTAACGCACGACAACGAATCGCGAAACGTTGACCGCAGTTTCCACGGCGTGCGCACGTCGCGGCCATAACCACCCTTCTCGATGAAATCCAATTCAGTCTTGAGCAAGTCGAGCATATCGCGTTCGTCTTTCGACATAAGCGCCTCCCTTCCGGGCCGTTTGAGTTAGGCAGTGTGCGCCAGCGCGCGTCCGTTCGTGACCGGCGTGGGGCGTTCCAGATGTTCGCGAAATAGTCGCGCGGACGCTTCGAGAAAATCGTAAGAGGTAACGATGCCGACCAGTTGATCCGCATCGACCACAAGCAAACAGCCGATTTGCTGTGCGCGCATTGTCTGAATCGCATCCAGCGTCGGCGTCAAAGACGATACGGTGACTGGATTGGGCACCATCACATCGCGCACCGTGACGTTTTCTTTGCGCATTCCCTGACTGAGCAGGCGTAGCAAATTGCGATGAGTCACGAGCCCGACCAGCCGGCCCCGATCGTCCTCGACCGGCACATGCCGAATATGGCGCCAGTCCATCAAGCTGGCTGCGAGATCTATCAAGTCGTCCGGTCGCACCGTAAAAAGATCAGTCGACATGAACTGGCCAATCGTGCGATAGCCGTTTTCCCAATCGTCGTCGGCGGCAATCTTCACGGTGGGCCATTTGTGCACTGGCCGTTCTTTCTTTTGGCAGGCCAGCATCGTCGCGGCCACTCGCCGCAGCCGTAGTTCGTTCGGCACGCCGGCCAGCGCATCAAACGAATGCAGAATCCAACGCGCGCCCGTCTGTCGTTTCCGCGCGCGTTCTTCAATGATGTTGAGGTACTTGTCGGCGTCCGGCGCCGCAATGTTTGCCTGCTTTAGTCCGGCCCGCGCGAGCGGCAACAAGTGATCGAGAATCAACGCTGAGGCGGAATGAGTCTCTCCATCAATCCAATTAAACTGCGCGTCGAGACCATGGCGCGCGGCGCGGAAGAAGTTACCTTTCGCTTCGTCAAACGACATGCGCTTCGCGATGTCGCCATACTCTTGCGGCAGCGCCAGCATTAGTCCCGCGAAGAATGCCGTGTTGGCAATTTCATCAATCACAGTTGGACCCGACGGCAGCGCGCGATTCTCGATCCGCAGGTGCGGCTGCCCGTCATGAACTCCGTAACACGCGCGATTCCATCGCCAGACGGTTCCGTTGTGCATGCACAGGGAAGAGAGTTGCGGCGTTTCGCCACGCGCCAGAACCTGGAAAGGGTCTTCGTCCGGCTGCGAGATCATGATGGGACGAAAGCGCGAGATTTGATCGTGAAACAGCGCGATCACTGAATGCTCCAGCCACTTGTCCCCAAGACTGACGCGCGCGGGTTGACTGCGCGCGAGCTGTGGACGCGACCGCGCATCAGTCGAGTGCTGAAAAAGCGCTACGCGTGTTTCGCGCCACAGTCGCTTGCCGAACAGCAACGGCGAATTCACCGCGATCGCGAGCACCGGCGCGGTGATCGCCTGCGCCAGGTTGTAATCACGGACAAAGTCGTGAGCGTTTGTTTGAAAATGAATTTGGAAGCTGGTGTTGCACGACTCCATCATGATGTTGTCGTGCGTCAGATGCAGCTCGTCGAGCCCTTTGATGTAGATCGAGAGCGGACCGCCGCGCGAGCGAATCACTTCGCGATTCAACTGATCATAGCGCGGCGCGGGCGTGAGGTTCTCGAGCGTCAAATCTGACTGCTGCAGCGTCGGCAGAATTCCGGACAACAGGACGTCAGCGCCCAGGAGTTGAGCGCCGGCGCGCGCTTTTGCGATCAACTCGCGCAACTCGGCTTCCATCTGTTGAAAACATTTGCCGCTGAGGAGACGCGGCATGAGGTTGGCTTCCAGATTGAGGCGCGCGATTTCTGTCGTCAGACGCCTGTCGTGCGCGTGTTCCAAAACTTCAATCGAAAGCGGCGCCGGCCGCATCGCCTGATCGATCAAAAACATTTCCTGCTCAGCGCCGATACGGCGCACGCCGCTTTCGACGCGTCCATCGTCGAGCATGAAAGCCAGCGCCCGCAGGTCATCCAGCAGCGCCTTCATGAACTGCTGATATTTCGTTTCATCAAATGCTTCGACGTTGTGCTCGCCCACTTTGAATGCAACCTTTCTGCCGTGCCAGTGAAACTGCGCAGGGGTGTTGCTCAGTCGTCGGCAATCGACATGCCGGGTGCCTCAATGCCAAAACGTTATGAAAATCGATTGAATTGGCCGGAGCGCTGGGGGTTTTTCGCCGTGATGTGCGGATTCTTACGGAGGATTACTTCTGCGGCGGCGGCTCGTCCTTCCGATGGCATTCCGCGCACTGGAACATCGAAATATCGCCCAGGTTGATCGGGTGCTGGAACGGCTGATTCGGCTTGTGACAGAACTCGCATTTGCGATCGGCGAGCGAACCGAGATCGACCGGATGAAGGAACGGCCCGGTTTTGACCGACGCTTCGGGATTCGCCGAATCGTAGATCATCGTGTGGCAGATGTTGCAGTTGTTGCTGATGGTCTTGCCGTCTTTGCTGACGTGATCGCCGTCGTGACAACGGAAGCAACCTGAAAAATAAAGATGCCCGATGTTGTTCGGGTGCGACTGCCAATCCGTCTTCATCTCCGGGAAGAAGTACGTCTGGAAGATGCGCTGCAGTTCGGCGATGGCGGCATCGACCGATTGCCGCTTCTGCGCATAAACATCCGGGTAGTTCTTGCTGTAAAACTCAGTGAAGGCTGTCGCAATGTCAGCTACGGCCTGCGGCGTCGTGTTGTAGGACTTCGTTAACACTTCCACCGATTGCTTCTTCAAATAAGGCAGTGACGGATCCAGGCGGCCGGCGGCAAAAGCCAGGTCAACGGCTGCATCGGGAGGCAGATAGTTGTGCGCCGGGCGGTTATGACAATCAATACAATCCATCCGGCGCGCTTCGCCTTTGGCAATCTGCTCAGCCGTGGCGGGATGATTGCGATCGTAATATTCGGTGACATCGCCCTGTCTGTCTTTGACTCGAATCCACGGGATGACCTGACGGCGTCCATCGGTTGAGACGAAAGTTATTTCATTCGCCACATTCATGTGCCAGTGGATGCCGGCCACCAATCCGGTCTGCGCACTGCCACCGCCGACGTGAATCAGCATCCGTCGCTTGCGCAGCGTGTTTTGTTCGTCATAACCATAGCGATCGAAAACTTTCATTTCATCGCCGTAAAATTTTTCAGACCAGTGACAGTGTTCGCAAGTATCGTTCGCCGGCCGCAAGTTGTGCACCGGCGAGGGAATCGGCCGCGAATACTTATTGAAAGCCAACGAGTACAACTGGTGCGCGCCATTGATCTTCATCTTCACGTACCAGCCGGGGCCAGAGCCCACGTGACAGGCGACGCACTCAACCTTTGCGTGCGAGCCGGCTTTGTACGCCGCAAACTCAGGACTCATCACGCTGTGACACGTCTCGCCACAGAAGTTTACCGACTCGGTATATTCGTATCCGCGATAACTGCCAAATGCACTCGCCGAGACAAACACAAACGTCATCACCAGAAAGATAAGGAAGGCCTTTCGCGAACGCGGATCATTCAGATTCAGGCTGGGATAAGCAGGAGTCTCATCAGGCGCAGTGCGATGACGGCGGCGGCGCTCAAGCGTCCGCCCAACCATAACGGTGACGAGTCCGAAAATTAAGATCGACGGCAGAATGATGTAAGTGAGAATTCCCAGATAAGGATTCTCGTGCGACGAAGTAATCTCGATCAGGAACAGCAGACAGATACTGACAAAGCTGGCGATGACGATTGCGCCGCCCACCAGGCTGATGTAATTGCGGAACAAGCTGGGCGGCTTGAGCGCTGTTTCGGCGGGGCCGGCGTCGTCCGCAGGCCGGTTGATGTGCAGCGTTTCGTTGCTCATCTACTCAGCTGTTTCGGGTGACGTTGCGGACACGACAAGCGCGCTGGTCCCGGATGGAGCTTGCTCTTTCCTTTGCTCGAATGCCAGCTCATGCTCTTCACGATATATCTCTTCACCTACGGGATCGTCAATACAATCTTCGATTTTGATGCGACTGAGCCCGAGATAGTAAGCAAGTTAGCGACCTAATTGTTACTGCAGAGATTTCATGTAGCCGACCAGCGCCTTGGCCTGATCCGGCGTGATGCCTCGCTCTTTGAACGCCGGCATGTTGGGCGGCTTCTCAGCGGTTTTTCCGTCCAGAACGATTTGAATCAAAACGTCATCCGCCTTCGTCTTGTCCATCTTCTTTTCTGCCGTGGCGCCGTGGCACATCTTGCACTTCGTGTTGTAAAGCGCCGCCGTGTCGTCATCGGTCGCGCGCGCTGGGGTCGAAACGATCAAAAACGCCCCTGCGACAACCAGCGCTGCGATCGCGAAAAGCACTTTGAATAAGCGGCCCATCATCCATTGCCTCCGAATTAACTGACATCTTCGCCTTGCGGCTATGATGAGCTTCGGCAATGGTTGTGCCGCGGGATTTGTTGAGGATTTACACGGCCATTGAATTTAAGTGAGGGGTTTTTCGCAGGGCGCGAGAAATTTTCGCCCGCAAGTACGCCGAAGGCGTTTGCTACCTTCAGCCCAGGGTTGCGCGCGCCAGCGCGCTACCCTGGGTAGTCAAGACAAAACGGTCCCAACCCTGAGAGCGTTGCGAAAGGTTTGCCCCGAAGGTTCACATTTTTGTAAATCCCAATTCGACACCGGTGTGCCTGCAGGGTTCTACAACCCTTTCAGGGTTGCCCTGCCGTGTTGGCTCATTACCCAGGGTAGCCGCGCTAGCGCGCGTCAACCCTGGGCTGGAGGCGGTGAACGCTTCGGCGTTCATGTTCGCGACGCTCAACACTTCCTGATTATTCAACGGCTATTTTCTTGCAGCCCTTGCTGCTACGGACGCCCTACGCCGCCGTTTTCTTGTGACAGGCCATGCACTTCTTTGAAGTGGGCGGCGCCGGATCGAGTGCCGGGCGCGCCTTCACAACCTGATCGTGACAGCCGCCACAATTGATGTGAAACGCTTGCTGGTTCGTCATCACTGTCTCTTCAGCCGCCCCTTCGAACTTCACTCGAGGAATGTCAGGCAGCAACTTCGACTTCTGATCAGCGCGCGCATGACAATCAGTGCAAACAACTACAGTGGCGGTCGGATCTTTCTCGAGCAACTCAGCCGTTAAGGTTATGGTCCGATCCGCCGGCCAGGCCGTCTTGTGCGGCGGATGCTTGGCGGCTTCCGACGCAGGTTGCGCGGTGTGGTGGCATTCGACGCATTCGATCTGCTTTGTGCCGTCAGCGCTGCGCTTCTCGGTAATGTGCTTCAAGTGGTTGAAAGTCACCGGCCCCAGCTTGGCTTCTTTCGCGAGCACGATGGTTTCCGGCGGCTTCTTGCCTTGCGCAGACGCGTCCGAGTTAAAACGACTGGAGTTCGACACCAGCACAATCGCGAAAAGACACGTTGCTAAAAGTGCGATAACTTTCATGTTTCACCTCTCATCTGCTGCGTTAGCTGCGCCAGCCAAAGACGGAATTCAGATCAAAGCATAGCGGGTGGCCTCGCCGGCGGCCACTGTTACTTTTAACAGGAACTGCGATCCCTGGCTCGCACCTGGGTTTCAAAAACTCAAAAGCGCCACGCCGGTCCGGTGTGGCACCGCTTACAACTCGTAAAATCGTCGCCGCCAAACGCGCGTTTGCCATTGTGACACGTCATGCAGCTCTGGCCCCGGCCCGTCGCGTGATGATTCAGCGGTTCGGGTGTTGTTACCTGGCGGCGTTGCGGTTGGCCCGCGCGAACGCCGTGACATTCGTTACAGGTGATCTTCTCGTGCTTCGCGTGATTAAAACCCACGCGGAAAGCCGGCATCATCATTGGCGTGCGCGCATAACCGCCGAGCTGATGACAAGTGCCGCACGAAGAGATATCACGCCCGCCGGATTGCGCGCGCGGCGTGTGACAACGGAAACAGGTCGTGTGCGCATTGAAATCCGCCGGGATCGTCATCGCTGCGCCGCCACGAGCCGGGCGATGACAAGTGGTGCAACTGACGCTTCCCATGCTCATGTGTCGCGCATGATCGAATTTCGTTCTGAAACTCATGAGCCGCGACGGAAACGGTTTCACCGCTCCGGATTTAGCGTCGGTGTGGCAGATGGTGCAAATCGGACTGTCGGCCGAAGCGAATTGTTGCGCGTGGCATCCAGCGCACGGCAAATGCTGCGACGCTCCCGGCCGCTTCGGCACTGCCGCGTTCGATTCACGTCGATGACACAGCAAGCACGGTAGTCGCGAGTGATTGCGGCTGCTGTGGTCGAACTTCGAATAGTCGAGCCCTTCAGGGAATTGCATCTGCTGCTGAGGTGGCTGCTGTTCAAAATTTGTCGAGGCGTGCGAACTAGATGCGCGAGTATTTGCGATTGAAGTAATGAAAATGATTGCGATGAGAACCGCCAGCGCCGCAGGCGCGAAATGTTTATAGAACCCGGCCTCGAAAAATGCTTCAGAGCTGCGTAGGAGCGACATATGTCGGACGCGTGAGAACGTTGCGCTCCTACGGAGCTTTAATTTCTTTTTTTTCTCTGGTTCTATAAACATTTCGCTCCTACGGAGCTTAGAACTCTCGCATCAAGACCATCGCTTGCTTACCACTCATCACTCATCACTCATCACTCATTAGTCATCACTTCACTTCTTTGGTTTCGGTGTGGGAATCGCCTGAGGATGACTCGCCGGAACCGGTCCCTTCCCGAAAGTCACGTGACACTTCGTGCACGTGAAATTCGGATCTTTCTTCTTTGAGTCAATCTCAAAATTCAGGATGCCGCCTTCATCTGTCGTCGTCGTGATATGACAACCGTCGGCGCCACCGCAGGACTTTACCGGCACTTTCATCGTCTTGAAATCGACAGTGCTGAAAGTCGCAGAATCAACCTTGTGACAATTCAAGCAATTCAGATCGGGGTGCTCGCCGCCTTCGTGACGAAATCCACCTGCGGAGATGCGACGGCTCCAGCGCGCGAGCATCGTCGCGTCAGCACCCATCGTCGCGGCCAGCGACGCATCGAAATCCACTGGCGTGGGCTTGGGCGGTTCCAGCTTGTGACACACTTCGCAGTTCTTGGGCTCAGGCGCAATACCCGAGTCTGCGTTGTGACAGGTGAAGCAGATGGTGTGACTGTTCGGAATCGTTTTGAAGGTTCCTTTTTTCAGCCAGAAGTTGTCGCCGATGTTCTGCGGCGGTTTTGTCAGGTACTCGTCACTCGACTTTCCCTGCGGAAGATAAGTCTGATGACACACGGGACAACTCGCCGGTATTGCTGACTTAGTCTGCTGAAAAGACGCAGCCACGAAAGGATGCGGTTTCACATTAAGGCTGACTACGTCGATGTGTTTGTCATGCGGAAAGCCCACGCCGAATTCAGAAATAAACTCGCGTCGCTTCAGTTTTGGATCTATCAGATCACCCAGGCTGGGGAAAAGCCAACGCGCAGTATCGCGCGGTGTGACGGCAATATGGCAGTTCGAGCAGATCGCCGGGGCCGGCCGCTCACGGGCAAAGAATTGCGTGCGATGACACTCAAGACAACTGGAATGTTCAGGAAACTCCGTCACATCGGCAAACGCTGCGTCGCCTTTGCGCACGAGATTCCAGTTCTTCGAAGGCACTTTATGACAAGAGTTGCACGCGAGCTTCTGCGCCACGACGTGGGTGGTGTGCGAGAACTTCGTGTAGTCGATCTTCGGTTTAGCACTAACTTTCGGCTTTTGGGGACCGCGTTTCTGCGCGCGCTTTTGCGCTACCGCGTTGTGCGCCGAAGTCATACTCCCGACGCCGAGACATGTAGACATCGCCGCGAATCCGACGAAGACAATCGTTATGAATCGCCGTTGAGAAATCGGCACGCTCTCTTATTCGGTGCGAAGCCGCAGAGCGGCATAATGCATATAGTTCAGGCTAAATTAAAACATCGGCCAGCTCCTTCAGGCGCGCGATGCTCCTGTTGCCCATGAAGGGGCCAAAGACACTCTGGGCATCTTAGTATAAATACTTCGCGCCTAACGGCACTTCAGAACATCGAACTCCAGCTTTGGCCGGTCACCTTAGCTGGAGTCCGCGTGTGTTCAACTGCGAATCGCCCCGCAACTATTCTTTTCGCCCGATGTAAACGCGCAAAGACAGGTACGGCAGGTGCGCGTGATAGTTTTGCGGGCGCATAGCGTTCAGCGGAAACGTCCGCACGAATCCGTCTTCGTTGTAATTGAAGTACTGGTAGCCAAAATTCCAATCGAGATGTCGATTCAAACGAATTGCCACTCGGCCTTCCGGCGATTGGAAGCTCATCGGATAGGAAGTTATGAGCGTGCCGGGATTACCGGCCGGATCAGGAATCCGATTTCCCTGGCCGTCGTCCTGGTTGATGCGATACGAACCGTAGAACGACACGCGCGGATTCGGCCGCCAGACCACCTCAGTGTAAAAGAAATTGTTTCGCTGGAAATAGAGCGCATGTCCATTGGGGTGACGCACGCTCGCGGCCGGCGGCACTTGATAGAAGTAATCGATGACCGCGTCGCTGTTCACCCAGCTGTAGTTGTAGCCGAAATTGAAGCTCAGATTATCTTTGACCATCCAATCAAGCGACGACTGGAAGCTGCGGGTCTTCAAGTCTACGCCAAAGTCCGAGAGCGAGACGCCCGCAATCTCTGAGGGATTCGAATTGTCGCGAACGATCAAACCCAGGTTCAGATTCACCTTGCGACTCGCCGCCCAGCGGCTCTTGGCGCGCAGGTTTGTGTAGTCGTAGTTGCCGATTCGGGTGAAGACGTTGTCGGCGGTGCCGTGCTCGGCGTCAAAGTAAACGGTCCAATTCTTTGTCGGCCGCATCCGGAATCCTCCGAGCAGCGCGTGGGTGTGGTTCTCTTCCGATTCAAATTCCGGCACACCGAGTGCCGGCGCGTTGGAGTTTAAGAGATAACCGGTAAACGTTTGTTCTTCATGCCGGTTTCCGTAGCGGTATCCGAAGTGTACTGAATAGTTCCTGGTGAACTGGTAGTCGCCTTCAATTGTGTTCTGATACTTGCGGTACTTCGTCGTCTTGAACGCCTGCAAAAACGTGAAGCTGCGCGTGTCAACCAAAGCGCCGCGCGAAACTGTAAACAGATCGTTGAAGGTGGCAACCCCGTCGACGGTGAAATCTTCAACGCGGAAGGTATTTGAAATTCTGAAGTTGTCCGTCGCCAGAAGCGTGAGACCAACATCGCCTTGTGTATTCGGACGCGAGGCCGATGATGGAATATTGTAAAGACCAAGATTGAGAACGTTGGGCGGCGTAATTTGTCCGCTAATTCTCGTGTTGAAGTTCGTTGCCGTTTCCCTCTCAAGAAAAGTTGAGTTGGCGGTGGCCTTGCTGTAAATAAGCCGGCCGGTGATGTCGAAACGCTACGCCAGCAAGGTGTGCAGGCTTAGGCGGGTGAAGTCGACGCGCCCGCGAGTGGGCTCTTGGCGATCAAAAGTTGTGAAGCGCGCAGTGTTCGTGGGGTTCGGGTTGAGAAAAGCCGGCACGGTGTTGATGACGCTGTCGTCCTTGTACCAGCGGATGCCGTGCAGGAACGTCCAGTCAACTTTCCCGATTTTTCCGTCGGCGCCGAATCGCAAATCATTTGCGCGAGTGCGCGAATTTACGAGCGCCTGGAATTCGTTGCCGCCCTGGTGGTAATTCGTGAAATACGGCCCGCTGTAATGCTCAGGCGAATAACCGATGTTGAAACGAATCCACTCGTCCTTTGGCAGGATGGTGAGATCGAAATCGCCAAATTCAGTCCGCGTGTTGTAGCCGTGCAAGCCGGTCACCGGATTTGGCGGCACCGGAAAACCGCTAAACAGCCAATTCGGATTCGCGATGTTGTTGAGGTACCGGTAGTACTTCGCTCTGCGGTAATTCGCTTCCAACCGATACCACTTGGGCTTCTCGACGCTCAACCTCAAGCTGCTGGTTGGATCGGCGCCCCAGCCAGTCGCAGTCACGAGCAAGGTATCGAACAGACCTCCCTTTCCTTCCTTCGCCCGCATCAGCAAACTACTGTCGAACAGACGGGGGCCGGCTTTGTAGTTCAGATCGCTGCGATACTTTCGTTCATCGCCATAGACCCCCAGGCCCCGATAGCCGACTTCGATCGTCGACGTGATGATGTAATCGCCGGCCTCGTCACCGGTGGTCGTCGATGTCGGGACCTTGTCAGTCTTGGCAGCCGGCGTGGTGGTCTTCCCTTTTGATTTGTCATCCGTAGTCGTCTGCGCCTGTGCGACGGCACCGAGCAAAAGCAAGCCCAACCCTACTTCCAAAACCATTCGCAACCGCTTTGTCGTGTTGCTTTTCATGACTTTTATCCTTTGCCAAACATCTCGGTGTGACTGAGCCGTCCCTCACGATCGGGCCGTTGCCCCGATCTACTGACGCTGGGGCCGGTCAACGGAAGAACACGGGACTCGTGCGCGAACCATGGACCTTCACGTGGCACGCCGTACAGTTGGCGTATTGCGCGTTTTGGTTGTGTTGCGGCCCGGCCGGTTCGACGGCGCCCACGTCATGCGCGGCGCTGTGGCAGGTCAGGCAGAGTTGATTGACTGAGCTGTATCGCAGCAACCGCGGATTGGCGGAGCCATGCGGCGTGTGACACGCGCTGCAACCTTCAGTTTTCACCGGTGCATGTTCGTAAGTGAAGGGACCTTGTTTGTCCGTGTGACACTTGATGCAAGCAGCATCAGCGCCGGTCGCCAGACGCGTCTGTTTCAGTTCAAAGCCACCGTGCGGGTTGTGACAATCGCTGCAACGCATCGTGCCTTCCAGAACCTTGTGATGGAACGGCATGTTGAATTGCGGCTTCACTTCGTTGTGGCAACTAATGCAGAGTTGCGGATCATTCGCCTTGAGCATGCGAGTTGTCGCGAAGCCCGGCTTCTCACCGTTCACACTCGTCACGTGATAATTAGAACTCGCCAGGTTTCGACCGGTCGCAGTTCCGTGCGGCGAGTGACAATCGGTGCAGCCGACATCATTGCGCCAGTGCTCGCCACGCTTGAAGTTGTTCCGTTCCTCTTTGCCGGCGTGACACGTCAGACAAGTCTCAGAAGCTTCCTTCGGAGACTTGTTCTTGAAGGAAATGATTTTGGTGACATCACCGCCGCCTTCGACGTGCGCCTTGCCCGGGCCGTGACACGATTCGCATCCGGTCACTTTGTTTTTCCAATCGGCAATCTTGGCGAGGTCTGCGTGCGCGGTGTGTGAGTACGCTTTGAATTGATCTTCGTGGCAGTCCTTGCAAACTTCAGTGCCGACGTAATCCGAAGGCGCCGGCTTGTCGTCCGTCGCTGCGGGCCGCGTGGTCGCCTGCGAACTTCGTGCTCCTATTAGCCACCCCACAACCGCCAACGCTGCACCCAGGACAAGCGTTGCGCTGATGATTTTCCTGAGTCTCACTTGGAGCCTCCTGTTTACGAATTGAAGGTGCCTGTCGACGCAGGCGAATTGCGAAAATAATTTAGAAGAGCGGAATCCCAGCTGGCGCAACAGCAAGAAACGTGCCCGCGTCCACCGCGTAACTTCGGCTAAAAAACCGCAATCTAACGCAAATCTGCTTGGGTTTTTTCTCTCAAATTGTGCGGAACTTTCCGCAAGCTCGAACCTGTCACTTGTGACAGTTGCCGTGGAAAAAAGGCCTTTTTGAGAGGCATATTCATTGCTCTGAGGTTTTGCTCGGTAAGAACTGTATGAAGCGCGTCTTCGCGCATAACGAACGTGCGCGCGGCCGCATGATGACCGCGCCCTAGCAGGCAAGGATGTCACCCTCTGCACGTATCAACTTTCGAAAGCGATTAACTTCGCGCGTTGATGACGATTCCGGGTTTCTTTGTTTATCTGGCCTTAGCAGCATGGCTGGCGACTTTTCTCGGGCTGTTTCACTCGCTTGCGTTTTCCGAAAGACGCACAACTGATTTGGGATGTCAGATGGAGATTCTCGACAACTATCATTCGCCGGAGTAGACTTCTTCACGTGAATCTCGCTGGAAAGATGTCCAAGGCACTCGCGTTCGCGCTCATGTTCTGGTGCGCCGGGGCCGGCTGCATGATGGTGAGCTACGCCCAAGGCGCAATGCGCGAGATGGATTCATCAGACGGCGTGGACATGTCCTCAATGACGCACATGTCCGGCTCGATGGACGCGCATGCTTGCTGCAAAGCCAAACGCAAACACGCCAGGCGATCTCAAGCGGCAAGCCAAACGACGCGCAGCGAATTCAAAGAGTTCACCGTTCCAGCGCCGGTGCAGAGCGCGGCAATGAGTTGTTGCCCGCTGACCAGCGGCTCGATCGTCTTTGTGTCGCGCTCCAATGGAAACGACGACGCCTCGGCCTTGTCGAACACAGATTCTTCCGCTTTCAAACTTTCAAGTTCCCCCCAGAAACCTGTCGCACCTCCACTGCGACTACCTAATCGGGCGCATTCCTACCTGCTCGATTGTGCCTTTCTAATCTAGAACTCTGCCTGAAATCAGTCGTGGTCCCGCTTTCTGCGGGTGTGCGCATCAGTGTATTCCCCCTGATGCCGGCAATTATCTTTCTTAGAGGAGAAACGGAAATGAAAAGTCTTAGACGATGTGTTCCAGCCTTTGCGCTGGGACTGACACTCGCGCTGGCCGGCGCGGCGTTCGCACAGAACGCCACGCAGTCAGGCAGCGAGAAAAAAGCCTCATGTTGCTGCGGCGATTCATGCGAGATGATGAAGAAAGATGGCATGAAGAATCATGCTGAGTCATCGGACAAGGAGTCTTGCTGCTGCGGTGGCGATTCATGCGAGATGACGAAGAAAGATGGCATGAAGAATCATGCTGCGTCATCGGACAAAGAGTCGTGCTGCTGCTGTGGTGATTCGTGCGAGATGACCAGGAAAGACGGCATGAAAAATCATGCCGCGTCATCGGACAAAGACGCTTGCTGTTGCTGTGGTGATTCGTGCGAAATGAAAAACGGCGCGCACCACACCGCGACGACTGCGTCTTCGGACAAACACGAATGCTGCTGTGGGGATTCGTGCAACATGAAAGACATGAAGAAAAAGACCGGCCAGTAAACATTTTTTCTTTCGGGCGCGGCGCTACGCCAGGTCGCGCCCTTTTTCAATCACACGGTAATGTTAGCAACTCGCTTCATCCCATGCGTGCTCACCCTGATCGCAGTGCTCTGCACCTGGTCAGCCCAGGCACAGCATAAGCACGGAATGCCAATGCCGTCATCAACACCGACGCCGGCGTCATCCCCTTCACCAACTCCAGCGACCGAGAAAATGCCGGGCATGCAAATGCCCACCGCGTCGCCGACTCCTGCAGCTTCGCCCCAAATGAAAATGAACATGCCGATGCCATCGGCGAGTCCTTCAGCAAGTCCGATGGGGCAAATGCCCGGTATGAAAATGCCGATGCCATCGGCGAGTCCTTCGGCGAGTCCGATGGGGCAAATGCCCGGAATGAATCCCGACATGTCGGGAAACATGAATATGGGCTCGCTAATTGTGATTAACGGCGACGACATGGGCATTCGCGTCGGATCAAGCGAGAAAAACGCGATGCCGATGGGCGCGATAGGTTCAGGTACAGCATGGCAACCTTCATCAGCGCCGATGTACATGCAACACTGGATGAAAAGCGATTGGCTGTTGATGTTTCACTACAACGTCTTCATCGATGTGAATCATCAAGCAGGCCCGCGGGGTGTTACCAAATTTGAATCCGCCAATTGGTTCATGCCGATGGCTTATCACAAGCTGGGGAGAGGAACTCTGCAACTGCGCGGGATGCTCAGCGCCGAGCCGTTCACGTTTCCGCCCGGCGGATCACCGCTCTTGTTTCAAACGGGAGAGACTTACAAAGGCGAGCCGCTGATCGATCGGCAGCACCCGCACGATCTGTTCATGGAGTTGTCCGCGCAATACACGCACCCGCTCGGCGAACGCGCCACATGGTTCACTTATTTTGGCTATCCCGGCGAGCCCGCCCTGGGGCCGGTCGCTTTCATGCATCGGGCATCGGCTTCTGAGAATCCCTCCGCAACTCTCGCTCATCATTTGCAGGACTCGACGCACATCAGCTTTGGCGTATTGACGACTGGCTTCACCTATCGTTGGTTCAAACTGGAAGGTTCCGTATTCAACGGCCGCGAGCCTGATGAAAACCGTTACGACTTTGACGCACACAGATGGAATTCACGCTCGGCACGGCTGTGGTTCATGCCCAACCGAAATTGGGCTCTGCAAGTCAGTCACGGATTCTTGCGTAGTCCTGAGAACCAGGAACCAGACGTCGACGTGCGGCGCACGACCGCGTCGCTTCAATACAATCGGAAGCTCAATCGCGGCAACTGGGCATCAGCCCTTATCTGGGGACGCAATCATGTGCGTGGTCACGACGACGGCATTATCAATCTGAACAGTTACACCGCTGAATCGACCGTCCAGTTTTGGGATAAGAATTATCTGTACACGCGACTGGAGCTGGTTGACAAAGATGACTTACTGCGTCCTTCAGACCGCGCGTTGCTGGGCATCGCACAACACCATCCCGTGTTTCGCATCGGCGCTTTCACCTTCGGCGGCGCGCGCGATATTTGGAACACCAAGTGTCTTTCGGTCGCGGTTGGCGGCGACGCGACCTTTTACTCAAAGCCTAAACGTCTAGAACCTATTTATGGAACCGACCTTATTGGTTGGCGTCTGTTCGTTCGACTCAGGCCGGCGAAAATGGAAATGGGTTCCCAGCCCACGCACAGCACGCACAATCCGTAATTCGAAGTCGCAGGAGCAGCGCACGCACGCCACTCCTGCTCTTCAAACGTTTCTCTAAAAACTGATTGCGGTGCGAGGTCGCGAACTAGACGACGGTTCTGCGTCCTGATAACAAGTTAATCACCAGAACAATGATCGCCAGCACGAGCAACAAGTGAATGAAGCCACCCAACGTGTAGCTCGACACTAAACCGACCAGCCACAAAACCAACAGAATTACAAAAATCGTCCAAAGCATTGTTCTTTACCTCCTCCTGCGAAAGCGAATTGCTCGACCAGGGTCTTGGCAACAGCCATGCCCCGAGCGAAAGACCCCAGACAATCCCGCGTTCTTCCATTTTTCCCGGCCCTCGGCTTGGATTAAGACATTGCGGAGCGCCATCAAAGTGTACGGAAGCACGGCGGCGCGGCTTGGCAAACCTTAGCAGGTTCCATTCGGATGAAAGTCCGACACCGAACGGCGACTTGTGGTATTTCTTTCGCGATTGGATGGCATTTGTATGATTTGACACTGGACTTGGGACTAAACTTTGTGGCTAAATAGTTTTGCTCGCGGGTACCGCGAGCACTAGGGTTTCGTTAGCCTTCCCGACACACCTCGCTTCCAATCCTCTAGTTCCTTTGACTAATCGATCTAATGGAGTTGCCGGCGGCAGCACGTCTCCGCCAGTAAAATTTGTATGAGCTTCCGTATTCAAAAGTTTGCCGGTCGATCTCAGAAAGCGACCGTCGCTGTCCTCCTTTTCCTCGTCACCGCTCTCGCAGCTGGTTCGATCTCACTGATGCGCTATCGCAGCGCGAAATCGTCTGCGCAAAAACTTAATTACTCTGAACTCTATGCGATCGCCGAGGCGGGTACGGCGACCGCGGTCACCGTCGATGGCGACGCGCTGATTGTCACCAGGACTAACGGCCAGCGAGTTGAGAGTGTCGTTGCCGGCGAGTCGTTTCGACAGACCATCGTCGAACTGTTCCGAAAGAACCACGTGCCCGTCGAGTTTGCCCTGGCGCAACCGAACTTCGGCATCTCGCTGCTGAGTTATTCGTGGCCTGTTCTGGTTCTTGCTGCCTTTGGCTTGGTGGGTTGGCGAGTTCACGCCACCATCAACGGCCGCACGGGAAACTTCAATCTCACCGACTACAGCGGCAAACAAACTGAGACTTTCGCCGATGTAGCCGGCGTTGATGAAGCAAAGGCGGAACTAGCCGAGACGATCGAATTTCTGCGCGATCCGGTCAGCTTCGGACGTCTGGGCGGACGCGCTCCACGCGGTGTTCTGCTTTTCGGCCCGCCGGGAACCGGCAAGACTCTGTTGGCGCGCGCTGCTGCCGGTGAAGCGGGCGTTCCCTTCCTTTCAGTTTCCGGATCAAGCTTTCAAGAAAAATTTGTGGGCGTCGGTGCCGCCCGTGTGCGGCGCCTGTTTGCCCGAGCCAGAAAACTTGCGCCCTGCATCATCTTTATCGACGAAATCGATGCCCTTGGCCGGCAGCGCGGACGCGGAAACGATTCAGGCTCCGCGGATCAGGATCAGACATTGAACCAGTTGCTAATCGAGATGGACGGGTTCGATCAAACGTCCAGCATCGTCGTGATTGGATCAACGAACCGTCCAGACGTTTTGGATCAGGCGCTGACTCGGCCGGGCCGTTTCGATCGCGAAATCATGGTGAATCTCGCCGACGTGCGCGGTCGCGAAGAGATTCTCAAGGTTCATGCGCGCAAGATTCCGTTTGACCGCGATCTCGAATTGAATTGGATTGCGCGTGGCACTCCGGGTTTTTCCGGCGCCGACCTCGCCAATCTTTTGAATGAAGCCGCCATCGCCGCCACCCGCGATCATCGCGAATCGGTGGCGCGCACGCACGTCGAATACGCCCGCGACAAGATTCTGATGGGCGCAGAACGCCAGGGCTTCATGATGGACGAAGATGAGCGGTACGCCACTGCGGTCCACGAAGCAGGCCACGTTGCGGTGGGACTGGCAGCCAAGAATGGCGATCCGATTCACAAAGTCTCGATCCTGCCCCGCGGGCGCGCGCTCGGTGTAACGCAAGCTCTACCGGATCGGGATCGTCTGATGAAGAAGCGCGAGTATCTCGAAGATCAAATTGCAATTCTGCTCGGCGGACGCGCGGCTGAACAGATCGTCCTGGAGACGATGACCGCCGGCGCGGCGAACGACATCGAGCGGGCCGTCGAGATCGCCACCAAGATGGTGCGAGAATTTGGCATGAGCCCACTCGGCCCGATCTATCTCACTGAGAAGCAGGCGGAAAGCGCCAGCCTTCTCGATCGCGCGGATGAAGCCACGAACGAGATTATCAACGCGCAACTCAACCGGGCCCACGAGATTGTCACCCGAGATCGCGAGTCGATTGCCCGACTTGTGGCTCTGCTCTTAGAGCAGGATACGGTCGAGGCCGATGACATTCGCAAGTGTTTCGAATCGACGCCGTTACCGCGCTTTGTGCCGGCAGCAGGTCAACCTCAAGCAGTCGCAACAGTTTAATTTCAACTGCGTCACAGTTTTCGAGGTTCACAACTGCGCGCGCCGCAGGCGCAGCGCATTGGCAATTACTGAAACTGAACTGAAGCTCATCGCCGCGGCGGCGATCATCGGACTCAACAAAATGCCAAAGACTGGATAGAGCACTCCCGCGGCCAGCGGCACTCCCAAAACGTTATAGACAAACGCCCAAAATAGATTCTGCTTGATGTTGCGGATCGCGGCCGCGCTTAGGCGACGCGCGCGCACGATGCCACGCAAATCACCTTTCACCAACGTCACGTCCGCACTTTCCATCGCGACGTCGGTTCCGGTTCCCATCGCGATTCCGACATTCGCCTGGGCCAGCGCGGGAGCGTCGTTAATGCCATCGCCGGCCACCGCGACCAGGCGATCTTGATCTTGCAGACGTTTGACGACTTCAACCTTCTGTTCGGGCAGCACGTCAGCGATGACTTCGTCGACATTTAGTTTCCTGGCGACCGTCTCGGCCGTAGTTCGGTTGTCGCCGGTGACCATGATGAGGCGCACATGTTCTGCGTGCAGCGACCGAATAGCTTCGGGAGTCGATTGTTTGATCGGATCGGCAACGCCGATCAGTCCGCTCAGACGCCCATCCACGATGACGAACATCACTGTTTGACCGCCCCCGCGTAATCGATCAGCTTCTGCGCTCAGTTCGACAATGTTAACGTTGTGCTGATCGACAAGTGCGCGATTTCCCAGCGCGACTGAGTGTCCTGCGACGATACCGGACACGCCCTTGCCGGTAACCGACGCGAACGAATCTACGTTCGTCAATTGAATTCCGCGTTCCTCTGCGCCTCGCACAATCGCCGCCGCCAACGGGTGTTCGCTGGCGCGCTCGAGACTTGCCGCCAGTCTCAATATTTCGTTTTCCGCGAGATTGCCCATCGCAATTACGGAAACGAGTTCCGGCTTTCCTTCGGTGAGGGTCCCGGTCTTATCGACGACGATCGTATCAACCTTGCGCATCAATTCGATGGCTTCGGCATTTTTGAAGAGTACGCCAACCGTAGCGCCTCTCCCCATGGCGACCATGATCGACATGGGTGTTGCCAGGCCAAGTGCGCACGGGCAAGCGATGATGAGCACGGCGACGGCGTTGATGAGCGCGTACGCAAAGCGAGGCTCAGGTCCGAAGTAAGCCCACACGATAAAAGTGATCAGGGCCGCGGCCATGACGGCGGGAACAAAGTAACTGGCGACTACATCCGCAAGTCTCTGAATCGGCGCTCGGCTCCGTTGCGCTGCCGCCACCATTTGCACGATGCGCGCCAGCATGGTTTCCGTACCGACGCGTTCGGCTCTCATCACAAACGATCCCGTCGAGTTCACAGTTGCCCCAATGACGGCATCGCCTTCCTGCTTCTCCACCGGAATCGGTTCGCCGGTGACCATTGATTCATCAATGGCGCTCGAGCCCTGGATGATGCGACCATCGACAGGCACTTTTTCGCCGGGCCGCACGCGCAGACGGTCGCCGACTTGAACATGATCGAGCGGTACGTCTTCTTCGCCACCGCCGTGGTGAATTCGCCGCGCAGTTTTTGGCGCCAGATCGAGCAAAGCGCGAATTGCAGTTCCGGTGCGGCTGCGCGCTTTCAGCTCGAGCACCTGGCCGAGTAAGACGAGTGTCGTGATGACTGCGGCTGCTTCGAAATAAACGGGCACGACTCCGTGCTCTGTGAAAGATGACGGAAAAATGTGGGGAGCAGTTTTCGCGACCACGCTGTAGATGTAGGCGACACCGACGCCCAAGCCGATCAACGTGAACATGTTGGGACTGCGATTGATGACGGACTGCCAAGCCCGCACGAAAAAAGGCCAGCCAGACCACACGACAACCGGCGTGGCCAGCACGAACTGAATCCAACCCAGGACATTCATCGAAGCCATTCGTTCGAATGGCCGGCCCGGGAGCAGCTCGTTCATTCCGAGGAGAAACACCGGCAACGTCAGGAGCACGCTGACCCAAAATCGCCGCGTCATATCGGCCAATTCGTGATTCTCGTCTTCGTGCGCCGTGATCGTGACCGGCTCGAGAGCCATTCCGCAGATCGGACAAGGGCCCGGGCGATCGCGCACGATTTCCGGATGCATCGGACACGTGTACTCGCGCGCGGTGATTGCCGGCGACGGCGCGGCTGGCGCGGGTGAAATCCCAATTTGCGTCAATGACTGAACTTGTGGCGCCAGGTAGTGTCCGGGTTTGGCGCGGAACTTTTCGGCGCAATGCGGGCTACAGAAAAAGTAAGTCTGCCCCGCGAATTCGACAGTCCCCGCCGGCGCACTTTTGTTGACTGTCATGCCGCAAACTGGATCGATTGCGTTCATGTCGTCAGCGTTTGCGTGCTCTTGATTCATTTGCGTTTGATTAATGAAGGGTTGTGCGATCAGATCGTGGACGGAACCCGCCGCAAAAACAAGCGGCCGAGCTGCCCTGGTGGGTAGCTCGGCCGAATACGCAACACGCCTGGGGTGAAACTAAATCACTCGGTGGTGTCTGCGAGATTGGATTTGTACTTAGTGTTTGTCTGCCTGTCTGTCAATTCAATATAGACATAGCTGGGGGGCAGAACGCTTTCTTCGAGCGCAAAGTAGATACCGTTGAGATCGGCAGGTTTGGCCAGGGCGCAAAATCCGTAAAGACGTTTGCCGCTTTGATCATAGAAATCCACCCACGTTCTCGAGGCCTTCGTGTTCTTGCCGCAGGGCGGCAGATTTGGCGCGGCCGCGAAAAAATCTGCCGGGTATTGATCCTTGTTGAAGACATCGTACTTGTAACGAACGAAGGTCTTCCCGTTACTTTGGAAGTACTCGGTGCTCGTTAGGTAGAGAACGGGATTCGGCAATATCGGAACAGATGCCGCACGGCCCCTCACGGCAAAGCAACTAGCGACAATAACCAGAAGAAGTAACGCTCTTGTCTTTTTGAGAGTCATACAGAGTTCCCTTTCTGGGTAGACTTTGCGCGCCATTCTATGCGGAAAACACGTGCTGTCAACAACTAACTTTTAGACGACCTTTGACAAACACAACGGGCGGAATCCAGGAGTACCCCGCAGGAACGACTTTATAGGTTTATGGACTCTTAGGCGGACTCATTAGAGCGGACGTAGGCGCAGGCGTGTTGGATGCTGGCGGCTTTCCGAGTTCCGTATGAGGAAAGTATTTGGTGTGAATATCCTCCCTGAATAGCGTGGCAGAAACGATTTCCTTAACGGGAATCACCACGCCAAAATCTGAGATGATACTCAAGGCACTTTCCTTTTCATGGAGAAAGATTTGCCGATATACTTCGTCGTAGTTAGTTGTCATTTCTACCCGTTGTTTCTCGTCACGGTATCCGCTCTTCGTCTGAAGTAGGTAGAAAGCACTATCATCTTGCGGAGCGAGTGACGTAACTACCCGACCTACGTAGACCTTACCACCGCTTAGAGATACCATTACACTCTTCTGTTCGTCTATTGCTCTATAGAGCAATTGTTCAAGCGGGCCGCCGTAGTCAAATATTGCCTTACGGCTTACCTTTTCACTCGTCCAAATCCGCTTAAACGGCCAAACGTAGTTGAAGACACCAGGAGCTAAGGCCCCTAGTGCAAAGGCGAAGCTCGATATTCCAGAGAACCGGATTGCTGGAGTGTTGTATGCCCACCAATGGCGAAGTCTCAACAAAGGCGGAATGTGAGGAACGATTATCGAAGCTCCGAATGAAATAGCGAGGAGAATTACGCCGTAAAAAGACGAATACAGTAGCAAGCGTTCCTTGTCTTGACGCTTCGCAAAATACTTCGTGCGGTTCCAATGCGAAAAGAAAAGAAACCCGCCCAAGAGCGGAAGCAAAAGTAGATTGAAGGGCATTGGAGGCTGCCTTATCTACAAATTGAATATCTTATTTTTGTTCGGCTTCCCTAAGAGTGCCGTTTGAATCGGGAAGGCGATTCCCTTTACCAAGTACGTCCTCTGGTTCGGTCTGAACGAGCCCAGCGTTGGGTCCGGCGTTGCCAATAATGCGATTTAATTCGCTCTGGATGACAGCGGCCATATCAGTATATGCACCACCTGTTTTCTCGCTCACTTTCGCGCTCGAATCTGCGACAGCCGCACTCGTTTTCGTGCCTATAGCCATGGGGACGTTTCCTTCAATAAAGTACGAATATAGACCCATTTTCTACAGCCTTAGATGCATTCCCGATCAGTTGAGATGCAAATTTCACTTTAACCCACTTCACCTTCACGCCTCAATTATTGAAGAGTACCTCGTGGGTTCAACGCGACCACCGCGAGGATCTTTAGGCTAGCAGCTTGGCGAGGTTAAAACAAGAGTATCTGTGACTAGCGCTTCGGGCGCACGCCCCATGTGGGCGGCGGCGGCTCTTTCGTCATGCGATTTGACGGATGCAGTTTCAGTAATCGCATTGCTTCTTCGACCGCGTGTTCAAGTTGCGGATCGTGTCCGGCGATTACATCTTTGGGCCAGTTCTCGACGTCAATGTCAGGAGCGACACCTTCATTCTCAACTGCCCAACGGCCATCATGGCTGAAAAATCCTCCGCGCGGCGCAATCATCGATCCGCCATCGATAAACGGTGGAGTGTCGGCCGTATGCACCAAGCCGCCCCACGTGCGTTTTCCGACCAGAGTCCCCAGCTTCCGGTAATGAAACATATAAGGCATCAGGTCACCGCCTGATCCGGCCATCTCATTAATGATCATTACCTTCGGTCCCCAGATGCCCGCCGCCGGACTGGTGAATGGATAGCGATCGCCGGCGACATTGTTGAAGTAGCCGTCAAAGTCACGCTGCAAAACGTCGATGATGTAGTCGGCGGCGGAACCACCTCCGTTGTAACGCTCGTCTATGATCACACCTTTCTTATCTTGCTGCGAGAAGTAGTAACGATTGAAGCTCGAATAGCCGGGTTGTCCGGTGTTCGGCAGATAGACGTAAGCGAGTTGTCCATCGGAAAGCTTCTCCACCAGCCGCCGGTTCGATTCGACCCACGCGCGAGTGCGCAGCGTTTGCTCACTCGCGACCGGAACTACCACGACATGTCGGGCCCCATCCATCGACGGTTTGTTGTTCACGGTTAGCGAAGTCTGCCGGTTTGCTGTGCCATCAAGCAGTCGATAGATGTTGTCCGGGGCTTTCAGCTCGATTCCGTTAATCGCGAGAATGTAGTCACCGACATCCACGTTTGCGCCAGGCACAGCCAGCGGAGAGCGCAGATCGGGATTCCAATTCTCGTTGTCGTAAATGCGCGTGACCTTATAGCGACCACTTTCAATCGCAAAGTCCGCACCCAGCAATCCGCCCTGCACTTGCGGCACGTCGGGCATATCGCCGCCGCGCACGTACGAGTGACCGATGGATATTTCTGCGCCCATCATGTCGAGCAGGTAATTCAAATCCGCGCGATGCATGACATAAGGCAGCATCGCCCCGTACATCTCTTTGTCTTTGTTCCAGTCGGTGCCATGCATGTTCGGGACATAGAGATAGTCGCGTTCATTTCGCCAACCTTCGTTAAAGATTTGTTTGAACTCCTCTTTCGGATCCAGATACATCCGCAGCGTGTAATTCAGGCGGCCCGCGCCCGCCTGCGGCGCAGTCCGATCGGCATCAACAATAAACATTTGCGGAGCCGGTTGACGGCCGGCGAAAGCGGCGCCACCGCCGCCTCCACCGCCGCCCGCGGCGCGATACACGAGCTTGCGACCGTCGGCACTGACTTCGAAAGCAGCCACGCCGCTGACGAAAGTCGCCGCGCGTCGATCACAAAGGCGATAACGAATCAGTTCGTTGCCCCCGCCGCCAAAGCCCCCGGCGCCGGCGCCCTGCGCGCGCAATGCTTCGAGAAAGAAAACCATTCCGTCTGCACCAGATTGCAAAGATGAATACTGGCGCTCCGGCACTCCCGGAACCGAAATGATCCGCTTCGATAGTCCGTCGAAATCAACTTGCACCGCCGGCGGTTGTCGCGGGCCCCGCGGAGCTTGCGGCCCGGCGGGTTGATCGCCCGGTCCGCCTTCGGTCGGCGGCCCACCGCCGCCGGCGGCCGCGGCGTCGCCAGGACACTGTCCCGGAGCTAACGCACGACGGCCAGTGCCGACGCCGCGATCTTCGTCGCTTTCAGGCAACAGCGGACTCGAATCGCTTTTCTTCAGCACTGCGAAATACAAGCCGAAATTTTCGTCGTGGTCATACGAGGTCATGTCCAACCACTGCGAACGCAGACCGAAAATCGGTAGAGGCCAGGAACCACAGATATTTTCCGCTCGCGTCCCAGGCCGGCCACATAGCATCGGAGAGTCCGTCAGTCACCTGTTTGCTCTCGCCGGTGTCCGCGTTCGCGACGAAAATCGCGTGATACATCGAGCGCAGGCGGCTGGAATAAGCCACCCACTTCGAATCGGGACTCCAAACCGGATTCAGGGTGCGCTGCGGCACCATCCAGGGATCGTTGCCGACGATCTTCGCTTTGCCGGTGGCGACATCCAGCACCCACACGTGCAGACCGGTGTCGGTGAAGACCAGCTTTTTCGAATCCGGCGACCATGACGGCATGTAGTAATGCGTGGGATTGTCGAGCACAATTTCGCGCGGCGGCAGCAAACCATCCTGCGCTTCGATGTACAGTCGATACTCGCCCGAGCGATCACTGAAGTACGAGATCCATTTTCCATCCGGCGACCACGCCGGATCGCGATCGGCTGACGCGCTCGAGTTGGTCAGGTTGCGCACATCGCCCTTCTCGGCCGGAATCGTGAACACTTCACCGCGCGCTTCGACGGCGACACGTTTACCGGTAGGTGAAATAGCCATGTTGCCAATGCGATTCCCGACATCCTCCCAACGCGCCATCATCCAGGGAAAATCGCCGGTGGCGGTAATGTTGATGACGTGCTCGCGCCCCGACTTGGGATCGAGTTCATGGATGTAGCCGGCTTGCTCAAAAACTACGGAGCCGGCGCCGGAATCCATCGTCTTCACGTCAAAGTCGGTGAACTTCGTGACTTGCGCAAGTTTCTTGCTGCCCAGATCGTACGACCAGACATTTGCAACGCCGTCTCGATCAGAAATGAAGTAGACCGCATCGCCAACCCACACCGGATCCATATCCTTCGAATCAGTCCACGGCGGCGAAACCAGATCGTAAGTTTTCAGATCGACAATCCAGATCGGACGGTTCTGTCCGCCGCGATAGTTCCGGCGCTCTTCGTCCCATGAGTTGTTCATGCGATACGCGATGTGCGAGCCATCGGCGGAAATCTTTCCCTGATAACCGCGCGGCAGGACCATCGGCTCTTCGACGCCGCCTTCCACGGGCACAGTCCAAAAGCGCGGCGCGCCGCTCGGCGACCATGTCGCGCGTGTGGTCGAGAACATGATCGACCTGCCGTCCGCCGTCCATCCCTGCACAGTGTCCGCGCCCGGATGCCAGGTCAGGCGCTTCGGCTCGCCACCTTCCGCCGGCACCACGTAAACATCGAGATTGCCGGCGTACTCGCCACTGAAAGCAATCCATTTTCCGTCAGGCGAAAAATGCGGATTCGAAGTCTGTCCCTGGAAAGTCGTGATGCGTCGCGCCAGGCCACCGGCACGCGGGACCGTCCAGATGTTCTGCGCGTAAGCAAAGGCGACCTGCGTCGCGCTGACCGTGGGCGTGCGCAAGAGGCGCGTGCCGCCGGCTTGAGCATGAACACTATGATCTGAAGAGTTGATTGCCCAGCTGATTGCGAACGCGAGCAGAAGAAGAATGGGAAGGCGACGAACGAACTTCGACCGCCGGGAATGACGACGCTCATGAATTGTCCTCCGAATGAACACCAGGCTTGCGGGAGCATCTTTTAGCACGAAGCCAGCGACAGAGCAAAGAAGACGAGCCACAGATGAGCACGGATTAACGCTGATACTGTTTTCTTCTTATCCGCGTACATCTGCGTTTATCCGCGGCTAATTACGCTTGCTCAGTTCGACCATCACTGCAATCGAATCCGCGATGACTCTCGACTTGTGACCTTTGCCCGTTGTGTCCTCAACCAATAAGAGGCCGCCATTGCGAAAGCGGCGCGTCTCGCCATCGCTGGCAGTGACTTCCCACTCGCCAGTCATTACGACAAAGAAGTTGCGCGCTGAGGATGGATGCCAATCACTCTCCCAGCCGGAGGGCGCGTTCATAAATCCGAACTGGGTAGCGTCAGAAAACGATGACAGGCCCAGCGGCGGCGCTGATGATTCATAGTCAGTAGCCGCAAACTGTATCTCGACATCCGCGAAATGCGATTCACCATCGTCAGTGGCAAACAGTCTTGTATATTTCATAGCCGTGTTTCTGGTGCGTTCAAAGCTTCGCACTCTCTTCTCGTCATCTGAAGATTACCTTGTTGCGGACGGCGCGGAAAGCATCTTGCTCCTATCAGCAAACGAGGAATTCTTGTACCAATGAAGAACGATCTCTACGTGAATCAAACTCCCGAGGCCGAAAATCAGTCAGTATCAGAGGTTCCAGTCGCCCAAACCTCTACTCCGCATTTTGACGACATTGCCGTTGCAATTGCGCAGCCGGTTCAGCCGCTGACGAAACCTCATCCGGGCCGCGCTTCTTCTGCCACCATCTTCCGATCGCTGCTACTGGCTCTGGTTGCGTGCGTGATGGTCGCGACTTTGGCCACCGCTGTTTCGCTCTTTGGATTGCCCCGTCACGAAACGACAGCAAACGCGCCGGTGGCGGCGCCTTCGGCAGAAGCGATTCCAACAGACACCTTAGGCGGTAATTTGGAAGCAAACGAATCGATTGAACCTCAACGACGACGCGCGCAGCCCAGACGCAGACTCGCACGAGGTAACTCAGATCGAATCTTACTTATTCAGGAAGACGACGAAGGAAAGCCAGCCGCGCGCAAGGTGGGTGAAATTCGCGGCCGCGGTTCCGATCGTCCTTGAGTCCTTGAGTTATTGCTAACTCAACCGCAGCCTCTTGGGCTCACCAAACTCGTTCTATATAATGCGCCCGCTTTCTGATTCTCCGCGCGAGGCGCAACTGATGCCACATCCAACTCAAATCGATGTCAAGGCCGGCGACAACCTTCTGCTTGTCGGCACGATGAAAGGTGCATTCGTTTTTCGTTCCGATGCGCAGCGGTCAAAGTGGGACGAAGCCGGTCCGTATTTCCCGGGACGCAGTATCTACGCGCTCGCACATGACGGCCGCAACGGGCGAAACAAAGTTTGGGCGGCGGTCAACAGTCCCTACTGGGGATCTTTTCTCAGCTCGTCGAACGATTTTGGCAAGACGTGGAGTGATCCGGAATCCTACAACATCAAGTTTCCCGAAGGGTCGGACGTTTCGCTCAAACAGATTTGGCAAATTGTGAATGATCCTCACGATGCCGATACGCTGTACTGTGGAGTTGAGCCCGCGGCGCTGTTCAAATCGACAGACGGTGGCGAGAGCTGGGCCCTCAATCGCGGTTTGTTCGATCATCCACATCGCCCGCAATGGCAACCCGGCGGTGGCGGACTGTGCTTGCACACAATTCTTCCCGATCCAGCAAATAAAGACCGCATCTGGATCGCAATCTCAACCGGCGGCGTCTATCGTAGCGAGGACGGCGGAAAAAGTTGGGAGCCGCGCAACAAAGGCATCTGCGCTCGATTCATGCCGCCCGATCAGCAGTACCCGGAGTGGGGACAATGCGTCCACAAAGTGGTCGCGCACGGGTCGAATCCGAATCGCATGTTTCTGCAACATCACTGGGGAGTTTATCGCAGCCATAATGCCGGGGATTCGTGGGAGGACATCGGCAAAGGTCTGCCGTCGGATTTCGGTTTCGCGATGGAAATGGATCCACACGATGCCAACACGGTCTATATCCTTCCCATCGAGTCGGATGAGTTTCGCTGCACGCCGGAAGGCAAGCTGCGCGTTTACCGCACAAAGGACGGCGGCGAGTCATGGCACGCGTTGACGGATGGATTGCCGCAGGAAGACGCGCTCGAGACGATCTTGCGCGACAACCTGGATGCGGATGCCAACAATCCAACTGGGCTGTATTTCGGCACGCGCAGCGGAAAGATTTTCGGGTCGAGCAACGGCGGAGATTCGTGGACGATGATTAAAGATGGTCTTCCCCCGGTCACCTGCATCAAAACAGCAGCAGTGAATTAACAACTATTCACATTTTGGAGTGAACTTGCGAGCACCATCGCGCGTTCTCGCAGCAAGAGTAAACATTCGAGGTCAGCATTATGAAAACTCGAACCCTAATAACTCTGCTTGTCGGTTTTCTTCTTCTGGCGCCCACTGCCTCGGCGCAAAAAAGCGGGGCACCCAAGCTCGTACAATTCCAAATGGCTATCCTAAAGAAGGGAGCGAAGTGGAACACCACGGAGCAACCACAGAAGAACTCGATCCTGCATCAACATCTGCGCAACATCGTTTCCTTGCTTCAGTCCGGCAAGGCAATCATCGCGGGGCCATTTGGGGACGATACTGATCTCGCTGGTATTTTTATTTTTCGCGCGGCATCCACCGAAGAAGCAAAAACATTGGTCGACGCTGACCCTGCCGTGAAAGCAGAGTTGATCACGCCGGAAATGCATCCGTGGTTTTCGCAAGACATTTTCAAAAAGGCCGCGATGCCGCTCAGAATGAGCACCGTCTATTTGGCCTTCTTGAAAAAGGGTCCAAATCGAAAGGAAGGCGACGATAAGAATCCGCAGATTCAGGAATTACAGAAGCAGCACATCGCAAACATTGAGCGTTTAGCGGCCGAACATAAGCTAGTCGTTGCCGGTCCATTCGGCGACGACGGCGAGCTTCGTGGCATTTTTGTTTTTCGCGTCGATTCGTTAAAGGAAGCCCAGGATCTTTGCGCCAGTGATCCGATGGTTAAGATTGACCGGCTGAGAGTTGAGGTGCATCCCTGGCAAGTGCCCGAGGGGGTGTTGCCTTAGTGGCACGCACGCCTCTGGCGTGCATTTCGCCAACCATTAAGGAACAAACGGCACGCCGGAGGCATGCGTACCGAGCTAACGATGATACGTCCCCATCAACTGCGCCTGTCCAACGATGTGGCCTTGCATCGCTTGCTCAATTTCGGCTTTCGTCGCGCCGGCTTGTAAAGAGAGCCCGCTGTCGAGCGCATAGAACTTGAAAAAGTAGCGATGCGTTCCTGAAGGCGGACACGGACCTCCATAGCCAATCTTTCCAAAGTCGTTCTTGCCCTGCACGCCTCCGCCTGTCAGCGTTTCAGTCGCTGGTGTGTTTTCGATCAAACCCAATCCTTCTGCAGAGAGATTGTAGAGCACCCAATGCACCCAGGTTCCTGACGGCGCGTCGGGATCGTCAGCGATGATCGCAATCGTCTTTGCGCTCTTCGGTACTCCAGTCCATTCCAGCGGCGGCGAAACGTTGGCGCCGTCACACGTGTAGCCTCGCGGAATTGGTTCGCCTTCTTTGAATGCGGTGCTGGTAAGTTTGAGCTCGGATTTCTGTTGCGGCTGCGTCGCGGGCGTGACTTGCGGCTGGGCTGCCTGCTGTTGGCGGCTTGTGCAACCAATGAAAGCGAGCACGATCAGCGCTGCCACAGCTTCGAAATTTCGCATCGCATTAACCTCCGACCGAACCGAAAAGCAAGGGCTTTGCCCAAAACATTTCACATTGCGAGATCTTTGATCCCTTCGTCTTCGCCGCGTAGCGGCGGCTTGAAGTTAGCCCGGCCTTTCAAGGCCGGGACAACGCGCGCTACCAAACATCGTCGCGTGAGCGACGACTGAAACCTTCACTCAATCGTCGCTGACGCGACGCGGTTGGCTTTCTTCTTCGAACCCGGCCTTGAAAGGCCGGGCTAAATTCAATCCGTCGCTCCGCGACAATGCGGAACGTCCTTAACAGCACTGACCGACTTTTCGGGCAAGGCCAAAAGCAACCGCTGCGGCTTGCTGCGCCAGCGGTTCTATAGCTGTCTTCGCGCCTACTTCTCCGTGGCGTACTTCGACAGCATCGCGCCCATCTCAGCGCGGGGCATCGCGAACTTAACGCTGACCTCTTTCTGGTTCGAGCTGACCTGGGTGTGGTTGTAATAAACCTCTTCGTCTTTGCCGTGTTTGACGATGCGGCCCAGCACAATCATTCCCCCGAAGGTTCGCTCGAGCTGGCGCGCGCGATCTTCGGTGTCGACTTCCGTCGCCGCCACAACTTCGACGTTGTCGTTGTCCAGCTTCACGGTCACCTTCAAGTGTTTCGTGCCTTCCAGAAAATCCAGCACCCCACTGTCGCTGAGCGCCGCGACAAAATCGAGCGCGATTGCCTCAAGTGTCTTATCACCGCGCTTGTCAGTTACCTTTGCGTTCGTCAGTTTGCCCTGTTCGTCGCGATCGGCTTCAACCGTCAATTCAATCTGACCATCGAGGTTTAGCTTCTTCGCATCCTTCAGCTTCTTCGCGCTAACCAATAAGTCGGTGAATGGTCGCGTGTTGATTTCCTTTGGCCGCTTCACGCCATTTTCAGCCGCCATCTTGTCCAGTTCCGCTTCGGCCTTTTGCCGCGCCGCTTCGTCTTCCGCATTCGGCGACGGCGACGGCGAGGGAGTGGCGTTCCTGGCAATCAACGGCGAGGTTGAGGGCGAGGGTGTCGCGAGTGGATCGAGTTGCGATGGCGGCACCGGAAGCGGCTTGAACGGAGCACTGGCGATGACGGGTACCGGCGTTGGGGTTGGCGTGGGCAGCGGCACCTGATCCATCGCAAAGTAACCTTCCGGATACTGGAATTTCTCGGTCGTGATCTCGGTGATCTCGCCTTCGTTTTCGATCTGAGTCTTTGTGTACGGCTTATCGACAAGGCCGCCCGAAAAAATCAACGCAATGCTCAATGCATCGCGCACTGGAGGAACCAGCACGATGACGAGGACCAGCAGCGCATGGAAGACGACTGACCCGCCCAGTAGTTTGGAAATCTTGGGCCAGAAAGGGTCAGAGTTCACTTCGAAGTTTTCGAAGAGTCCCGTTGTTGTTTCGCCGAATCCCAGCATTGCCGAACGTTTTAGACGCTTTGCATCACAAGAGAGTTGCGAACTGCAAAATTCCTCTCACGATTTCAATAGTAGGCCGCTCCGATCCCTCTCGCAACCGCCCTAATCGGAACGATTCGCCTCACGAATAGTTCCGTGATACCGCCTGGATTACAATCCCGTTATGCGGCGTTCGGGGGGAAATCATCGGGAAGGTAAACATTTTCGCAAACGGCCCGGTCATCCCGAAGAAGCTCGTTCTGACCGAAATCAATCGCCTCAGCAAGGCGAACGAGTAACGCGCCCCGGGAACCAAAGTCGCGAGTTGCGGGAACTGCTCGCCGGCATTGGTGCCCCGAAGCCAGCGCCTTTCCAACCCGACACGTTCCAAACAGAGGCGCTGACGGCGCTGGAATTCGAAGATGTGCTGGTGACCGCGCCCACCGGCAGCGGGAAGACGTGGATTGCGCGCGAAGAAATTCGGCGGCTGCTCGATGCCGGCAAGCGCGCGTGGTACACCACACCGCTTAAGGCGTTGACGAACTCTAAGTATCAGGAGTTTGGTGACGAGTTCGGTAAGGAACGCGTCGGTATTTTGACAGGCGATCGTAAAGAGAACTCCGAGGCGCCCTTAATCGTCGGCACGACAGAAATCTATCGGAACCAATTGTTCGACGCTTTGCGCGGCGGTGAAGACGTGCGCGTCGACCTGGTTATCTTTGACGAAGCTCATTATCTCGGGGACGAAGATCGCGGCCACGTCTGGGAAGAAGCCATCATCCTGACGCCCCCGCGTATTCGCATGCTGCTTTTGTCAGCAACGATCGGGAACGCGGAGGAACTAGCCAGGTGGATCGAAGAACTGCGCGGCGTTCGTTGCGGGGTGGTCACGCGTCCCGGCAACCGGCCAGTGCCATTGCGCTCGGCGTTTCTGATGCCGGACAAAAGCCTGGTTCCGTTACTTGGTCCAAATGGAAAGTTGAATCGAGAGATTGCGACGCTGGTTGAGCAGCAAGATGAACACCGTGGAACACGGAGACGATGGCCACAAAGATCTCGTCAATGACCTCATGGTCGGGAAGGGCGGCTTGCCCCCGCTGACTTTTCAAAAACGCAACGAGTGATCGCATCAAGAGCGGGGGCAAGCCGCCCTTCCCGACCATGAGGTTATTCAATTGACGCTTTGGTCTTATAGTTTGGGCTTTCATTTCCCATGAAACTGCGCATGCCGGAAATGCCGCCCGCGAATCTGCTCGCGGCGTTAGGCTCATACAACTTACTGCCGGCGATCGTGTTCTTGCCGACGCGCCGGCGTTGTGACGAGGCTGCCTCCGAAGCGGCCCTCAGCCGGCGCACCACTGCCGATGATCGACGTGAACAGCGGCGCGATTTCATGCGCAGCTTTGTCGAGCAGCACCCCGAGGTTCGCAACCATCGTCATTGGGACACAATCGTGCGCGGGGCCATTGCCTCTCATCACGCCGGTCACATGCCGGCGTGGAAACTTGTCATCGAAAAAATGATGAGCGCGGGGCTGCTCGATGCCATTTTCGCCACCGCCACGGTCGCGGCCGGCGTTGATTTTCCCGCGCGCACGGTCGTCATCACCGTCGCCGATCGACGCAGCAACCGCGGCTGGGAATCCTTGACTGCTTCAGAGTTACAGCAGATGACCGGGCGTGCCGGCCGGCGCGGAAAAGACAAGGTGGGATTCGTGATTGCCGCGCCTGGACCACATCAGAATCCGCAACGAATTGCGGAATTGCTGGCGGCGCCGCCGGATGATCTCGAAAGCCAGTTTCGGGCTACTTACACTTCGCTGCTGAATTTGCTCGATGCGTTTGGGAGCTTCCCGCAAGTGCGGGACATCGCTGAGCGCAGCTTCGCGTTTCGCAATGTGTTGCCGCGCATTCACCATCTCGAAAAGCAACGCGAAGTTAATGTCAACCGCATTCGCGAAGAGCTTCAGCGGCAAGCAATCAATCTTCCGGTTGAATCCGTGCTCGCGCTCGAGCGTCTGGCTAGTGCACGCGCGCGCTTGCTGGAAGGGACGCCGCAGACGCGCCGCGAGATGCGGCAGCAATGGCTCAACAAAGTCGTAGAGCCAGGTCGCGTCGTCGCGATTGGTCGCAGTGGCCGGCGGCTCGCGCTGGTTATTTCGCGCACGCTCGACGGGGTTACGGCGCTGCGCGAGGATGGCCGCTTCTCCTCTTTTCCACTGCAACGCGTGGGGCGTGTGTTTGCGCCGAAGTTTTCGACCCGGCCCGAAAAAGCCGAGGAGGCATTCGACCAGATTCACGATCGCGGCGATCAACTTGGGCTGCCGGAGCCGAAATTGCGCGACGCCCAGGCCGGCGAAGATGACTCGATCAAATTGATCAATGAGGCAATCGCAGCCCTCGCGCCACCACGTCTGCCGAGCGGAGAACGAGAAGCGGTCGTGACGGCGCTCTGGTCTCTGCAAATTGACGCTGCGGCAATTGAAAAAGCGAATCGTGAAATCGAGAATTTGCGCGGGGAAATCTGGGAACCGTTCGAACGATCGGCGCGCGTGCTCGATCATTTTGGGTACCTCGATTTTGCCGGAGAGAAAGTCACAGAACGCGGCCAATGGCTGGCAGACTTACGAGTGGATCGGCCGCTGTTGGTTGGCGAAGTCTTGCAGCGAAATCTGTTTGGCTCGCTTGATGCAACTCAGGCGGCTGCTTTGATTGCCGCGTTGGCCGCGGATGAAGATCGCGATTACGGTGAATTGGAACTTGATGACGCAATTGTCAATCTCCTGATCAAATTCGAAGAAATCTCGTTCGAAGTTTCCAATGAAGAATGGAAGCAAGGCATCGAAGCCGCAGCCGAGATCAACTTCTCTGCCGCCTCGGCCGCCGCACATTGGGCCAACGGCGCCGATTGGCAAGAGCTGGTTCGCGAAACCCGCGCGGAAGAGGGCGATCTGGTGCGCTTGCTGTCGCGCACCGGCGAGGCGCTGCTGCAAATTGCCGGGCTGCGCGAAACCCATTCGCAAGCGGCATCACTCGCAGAGCGCACCGCAGAAATCATTCTGCGCGAGCCGATCCGCTAGTCAGAACCGCCTGCCGTAGCGCGCAGCTGATCTTGCGCAGTCCGACCGTCCGACTTACAGCTGCTCTCCGGCATTGAAAGGTTCAACCACCCGCTACCGCAGGCGGTTCTGACAAAACTCTCGCTGTGCTAAGATTCACATAGCCATGGAAGTTCTTCTCGCAAACGAATACGGATTTTGTTTCGGCGTCGAACGCGCCGTGGAAATGGTTGAGGGCGCTTTAGAAGTCGGCGCACCGGTGCGCACGCTCGGGCCGCTGATTCACAACACGCAGGAAATGCAACGCCTGGAGTGCGAAGGGGTCTCGACAATCGAGGATCCCATCCATGTCAAACCGAACGAGATCGCCGTCATTCGCGCGCACGGCGTCACGCCGCAGGTGCAGGCTGAACTTGAACGTCGCGCCGCGCAGGTAGTCGACGCGACCTGTCCGTTTGTGACTCGCGTGCAGCGACTCGCCGAACGCGCGGCCACCGAAGGCCGCCACGTAGTCGTCGCCGGCAATCCGGATCACCCGGAAATGATCGGAGTGGTCGGCTATGCGCAGAACAACACTTTTGTCGTGCGCGACGCTGAGGAGGTTGCGTCACTGCCGCAACTGCACGCGCCCCTGGTCGTCTCGCAAACAACTCTCAAGCTGAAAACATTTCTCGAAGTCGCCGAAGCCGTGAAATCCAAGGCCGACGCTGAACCGCAAGTCGTCAACACCATCTGTTCGGCGACGCGCGACCGTCAGGACGCAGCGCGCGCCCTGGCCGGGCTGGTCGATGTCTTCTACATCATCGGCGGCAAACACTCTTCGAACAGCATCAAGCTGCTCGCGGTTTGCCAGGAACAATGCGCGAGAAGTTTTCTGATCGAAACGCAGGATGAGATCGATCCCGACGATCTAAGAGGCGCGAAACGGGTCGGCGTCACGGCTGGAGCTTCAACTCCGAACTGGCTGATCGATCAAGTAATCAAGCGTCTGAAAGATCTCGGCAACGGCTCTGAGTTCGTGAACTAAACCGGCAGTCACACCCCGATAATCGTCATGGCACAATCATGGAAGTGTCCAGAGTGCGGACTGGTCAACTTCGCCTCTGACGCCAATTGCAAACGCTGCGGCGCGTTAATTCCTCGAGCTGCCGCGCAACCAGCAGGCGGAATTGTTCTTGAAGACGGATATGTTTTGCCGCCCCCGCCTATGGCTGGAATCTGGCGCGACGGGGCGACGCTGGTCATGGACAAGAATGCGATGCTGCCGGATAACTGCGTGAAATGTAACGCGCCGGCCAACGGCTCGCGGGTCCGAAAGAAACTAGCGTGGCATCATCCACTGTTGTATTTGCTGGTCTTCGGCGCCGCCCTGTTTTACGTAATTCTCGCCGCCGCGCTCAGCAAACGCGCGACCGTTGAATTCCCACTTTGCGAAGAGCACAAGAGCCGGCGGCGAACTTTCATGACTATCGGCTTTGTGGTAATGGCGATCGGCCTGGTCCTTCCGTTTGTCGGTATTGCTTATGAGTATCCCGAAATCGCGCTGTTTGGAGTGCTCTTGTTTCTAATCGCAGTTTTCTGGCTCGTGTTCGCCTGCCGCATTGTGGGCGTAAAGAAGATTGACGACCGTTACGCGTGGTTGACCGGAATCAACAGCGAGTTCCTGAATCATTTTCCAGCGATGCCTGGCGGAGTTTAAGGCGCCGCGTTCTTGCCTAAGAGCGCGCTTCTTTTGGAGGACATAATATGAGCGTGCTTCTTTTGGAGGACATAATTGGATAGCGAATCTGTGCGTGCTCATTGCCTGTCTTTTCCCCAAGCCACCGAAAATGTGCAGTGGGGCAACGACCTGGTCTTCAAGATCGCCGGCAAGATGTTTGCCGTAATGGCGCTCGAAGGACCGGTGAAATACATCACGTCCTTCAAGTGCACCGAAGAGAAATACAATGAGTTGATCGAGCAGGAAGGAATGGATCCGGCGCCTTACATGGCGCGCAACAAGTGGGTGGCGATTGAAAGATTCGACGTCCTCAGCGACAAAGAACTGAAAGAGCTGCTGCGAAACTCGTACGACCTGGTGTGTGAGAAGCTACCCCGAAAAGTTCGCGAGCAAATAGGCGCGGCATCACCGCCTGCGCCGCGCCCCAGGACTTCCGCCGCGAAAAAGCGCCGCTAGGAAATCTTCAGCGAGTCCAAAAACTTCGTAGCATTGGTCTGGTTGCTCTTGCCTTTTTCCGCCAGATACAACGTCTGAACCAATCTGGGCTTGGCCCAGTAAAGCCGGATGGTGAACTCGATGTCTTTGCCTTCTTTGCTGCCCGATCCAACGATCTCGGTGCCGGGATAAGACCCGTTGGTGATATCGCGCTGGCTCACCACCTTGCCGTCGATGTTGTTGACCGCTCCGTCTGACGCGCCTTTCAACAGCACCTTCGGGTCGATATTCAGGTTGGTCACCGAGGAGGGAAATTCGTGGTAAGCCAGAATGTACGCCTCGCTCCCTTTGTCGAGGGTGAACATTTGGCCGGTAGCTTTTGAGTTGCCGGTGGGGATGTCCTGAGATTGCTTGTTCGGTTTGCCCGGCATTTCAATGGTGATGCCGTCTTCTGAAACCGTCTCCCACTTTTGCGTCAACGACGAACAAGCGAGCACCACGGCAATCGGGAACACCAGTGCTACTAATTTTTTCAATTGTGCATCCTCACCTTCACCAGTTAGTCAGACTGCGTGCAGCAGTTTGTCATAGTCAGCGTGAAACCCAAAAAGAAAATGATCACTTCTTGACGATGTTGATTTCGCGCGTCGTTGAATTGTAGCCGCCGTTTTCGACCGGTTGGCCGCTCTTGTCAACCAGTTCAAGTTTCACTGTGTGCTTGCCGCTCATCCAGCCGGCCAGCCAAATCGGATTCCAGGAATCGATGAAGCCCGGCGTCCCGCCGTCGACGGTGTAACGCACGCGATAGTCGCCGCCTTCGCCCTGAAGCTTTGCGTTGCGAAGCCAGAAGTCAATCATGATCGGATCGGCGTCCGCGCCCGTGTATTCGCCCTTCGGCCGGCTGTAGGTAAGCAACGGCTTGGTGAGATCGAGATCGCCGGCGTTACTCTTTGCCATGTCTTTGCCTTCGTGAGCCGGCGTGGGACTCGCGCTCGCGGCAGGGCTCTTCGTGGGACTGGCCATGGTTTCGCCTTTGTTGGTGGTCGTCGGCTTGGCAGCATCGCCGCCGCCCTTCACCGTGAAGCTCACCAACTGAAACGCGCCGTCGTTCTTGAAGCTCTCATGCCACGGCCGCGAAGGAAAAACTCGCAGCGTGTGTTTGCCTTCAGCGACATTGCGCAACTCGAACGGCTGACCAAGTTCGTAGTAGGCCTCGTATGGCTGGTTGTCGAGAATCACGTGGATGTGATTTCCCTTTCCGGTCGCCGGATCCTTGTGCGGCATGTAGCCCTTTAAGTCGCCGCTCAAATCGAGCTTCACTTCCACTGTCGAGCCGTTAATTGTCCCGTTGTTCGCGGGCGAGATCACTTTCAAAGCCGGCTTCGCCTCGTCCTGTTCGCCGCGCTGTTTCATCATGTCGGCGATCGTCTGCGGCCGGGGCACGACCGATAATTCCTGGGCCACCGGCGGCGACGCCGTTGTGGTCGCAGTCGTGTGGGCATTGTCATTCGTGGTCTGACAACTTGTCAGGAACAGCGAGATAAAACACAGGGCAAGAGTAGACGTCAGTATTCTCATCATAGCCTCCCGCAAATGATTGATGGATTGAATTGATGAAGCTTTAGCACACATCTGAGGCGGGGGACAACCTTAGCGCGCAACCTCACGCAAAAGCGCGCTAATAAGGTCAGTACCATTCGCGTCAGTGGATGGAATAAAGAGCTTCCTTGACCCAACTGCTCACACCGGCGGTACTGACCTCATACTCGTCTATGCCGCGATTGGTTGGGCCGTCTTGTGAGCGAGACGCTGCTCAACCGCGTTCCAATCGATGTTTGAAAAGAACGCTTCGATATATTTCGGACGGTCCGCGGGCTTGTAGTCCAGGATGAACGCGTGCTCCCAAACGTCCATCACCAGAATTGGATCGAACCCGGCGACATTGCCTGTCTCGTGCAGACTGATCCAGTGATTCGACAGTTTGCCGTTTGATGGATTCTGATAGCAGATGGCCCAGCCGACACCACGCATCTTTCCGATGCCGACAAAATCTGCTTTCCAAATGTCATAACTGCTGTACGAGTCTTCCGCCGCTTGCCGGAATGCCGTCCGGCCGGTTGGATCGCCGGTGCCGCCGCCGCTCTTGAGATTGTCGAAATAATATTCGTGCAGGACCATGCCATTGTATTCGAAGCCCAGGCGCCGAGTGATTTCGGAATATTCGGCGAACTCTTCCTGGTCGACCTTGCCGTCTTTGATGAACTCAGCAATCTTGTCGTTCAGCTTGTTCGTCTCTTTGACGTAGCCCTCGTAAAGCTTGAAATGCATTTCGAGCGTTTGGTCTGAAATGCCTTTCAGATTGCTGAGGTTGAAAGTTCGCGGATTATAAGTCTTGCCCATGATGCCCTCCTGAAGTGAAATCGCTGGTATCCATTGAGAATTTAGCCAAATATGAAGAGAAAGTGTGACAAAGACATGGAGAGGCTCAGCTATTCCTGTTACACCCCTGTTACTCCAAAGAAAAAGGGCACGACCCACGCCGTGCCCCTTTCGACTTTTGGTACCCGCGCCTCAGGCGTGCTCGGCAGGCCAGAGGCCTGCGTACCGAACGCATCAGCCGCTCTTGCCGCTGAAGATCAGCCAGTCACCGTGCGAAGTCGCCATGAACAACAACATCGGCAGCGACATCCATGAGTTCGTGCGCGAAGCGATGAAGGCTTGCCGCGCAAGCGCGGGGTCTGCGGCCGGGCCGCCTTGCAACGCGCCAATGATCCGTTTGTTGGCGGGCCAGATGATTCCCCAAACATTCAGCAGCATCACCAATCCGTAAGCGCCGCCTACGCCGATTGAATACAACTTGTTGCTCGGCGTGTACCCGCCGACCGAGAATTTAGAGGTCAGGAAGCTCAAAATTCCCCACGTTACAATTCCCGTCAGAATCAACATCACAATCGCAAACACGCGACCGTCTTTGGTCAGCGCCGGCACTTTCTTGATGATGAGAAATTCAACGATGAAGAGAACGATGGGATAGCTGAGCCATTCAAGCAGCACCACCCAAATGTTCAGATTTGCGTTGCCCAGTGCATTCGCATTCGTGACGTCTGATTTCAAAATATACATGGCGAAGTACGTCAAGCCTGCCAGCACTGTCACCAAAGCGCCCCAGCGGAAAAACCAGAGCGCCGGCAGCAGCAAGTTGGGATTAACTTTCTTCTTCGTGTCCGCGTCCATTTTCTTTTGCAGCGGCACGTTGACCAGGTTGAAGAAATAGAGCAAGCCAATCCACGTGATGCCGGCCACGAAGTGCAGCCAACGCAAAATGATGCGGCCTAACTCGGCAGAGTCGGGCGCTTTGAACAAGCTATCGAGCATCGCGAAACTGACAGGAAGATGAGTGGTTGACTCAATCAGCATACGTTCCTCCAGCGGCAAGTCAGTCCGCGACCGGGACTGACAAAGGATCGAACGAAAATTGTTGGGTAATGCGAGCGAAGATTACACCCCCCAGCGGGATGATGCAACACTTTTACAAGACGAAGTTCAAGCGCAGATGCTTGCGCAGGGCAATTCTGTGCGTAAAACTAATCGTAATGAAACGCCCAGGAATCTTTGCCGGATTGCTTTTGGTTTTCGTTCTCGCGTCGATTAAGGGAAGCCAGGTTACAGAACCGCGAGCAGTAGCGAGCGGGACAAACACGCGGCCTCGGCTGGATGGTAGAACCTTAATTCCGCTCGCTACCGCTCGCGGTTCTGTAACGCAGGCCGGTCAAGCTCGCGGCGGCGAAGCAACCCGCTCGACACGCACGCTGAACATTGTGACCGAACCGGGCGCGATTGTCTGGCTTGATGAGATACGGCGCGGGACAACGGACGCGGAAGGCCGGCTGGTCCTTTCGAACGTTGCTAGCGGCGCGCACAATCTGCGCGTGCGCGCGAACGGCTTTAAGGAAACAGCGCAACCCGTTGCCGCGACGGCCCGCGGCGAAATTAGAGTTCGCCTGTTGCGCACGACCGATCAAGCCGAGCTTCTGTTTCAGCAAGCCGAAAGCGCGCGCGATTCCGCAAAGAGCGCCGATGACAGAGAGAAGAGTGCTGAGCTCTATCGGCAAGCAGTGCGAACTCGCGCTGCGTATCCGGCGGCTCACGTCGGATTGGCGCGTATTCTGCTCGACACGGGCAATACCGATGGCGCGCTCGGTGAAATTGAAACAGCGCGGCGCTACCGGCCGTCTTATCCCGAAGCATCAGCCGTCGAAGGCCGCGTGTATCGCGAGATGGGACAAACGGACGACGCGATTGGGAGTTTTAATCGCGCGATTCGTGAAAGCCATGGGTTTCAACCAGAGGCGCACGTCGGGCTGGGCCGAAGTTACGAAGAGAGAGGGCAATACGATCTCGCTGCCCGCGAATTTCAGATCGCCGTCAATCAACTCGCGGACACTGAACCGATTATCTATCAACTGCTGGGCGCAGCCTATGAGAAGAGCGGCAACACGAAAGAAGCCATTGCTGCTTACGAAAACTATCTGCGACTCGCGCCCAACGGCTCGCAGGCATCAGCCGTGCGCTCGATCATTGAGCAACTAAAATCCGAACAGCCTGAGAATTAGCCGCGGATTTACGCGGATGGACACGGATAAGACTAAGTGCTAGTTTTCGGTTCTAATCCGCGTCTATCTGCGTTCATCAGCGGCTAATTGCAATGAGTTCACCCGCACAAATAACATCACGCGTATCGCGCAAAGCCAGCCGCTTCACTGAATCCGTGATTCGCGAGATGACCCGCGAAGCGATCAAGTACGGCGCGGTCAATCTCTCGCAAGGCTTTCCCGATTTTCCCGCGCCCGAAGACATTAAGCGCGTCGCCATGCAGGCGATTGCGAACGACGTGAATCAGTACGCGATCACCTGGGGCGCAAAGGATTTTAGGGACGCAATTGCGAAGAAAACAAAGTGGTATCTCGGCCTCGATATTGATCCGGAAGCGGAAATCACGGTCACGTGCGGCTCAACCGAAGGCATGATCTCAGCGATGATGGCGACCGTCGATCCGGGTGATGAAGTCATCGTCTTTGATCCTTACTATGAAAACTACGCGCCTGACGCGATCCTTTCGGATGCGAAGCCCCGTTACGTGCCTTTGCGCGCGCCCGACTGGGCGTTTGACCGGGACGAGCTGCGCGCGGCGTTCAATCCCAAAACCAAAGCGATCATCATCTGCAATCCGAACAATCCGACGGGCAAGGTTTTCACGCGCGCTGAAATGGAATTCATCGCCGGGCTGTGTCAGGAGTTCGACACGCTCTGCTTTACCGACGAAATTTACGAGCACATTCTTTATCCCCGGGAAGGCGCTGAGATCGCGCACATCTCGATGGCCCAAATCGCCGGGATGCGCGATCGCACTGTGATCGTCAATTCGATGTCGAAGACTTACTCGGTCACCGGTTGGCGGGTGGGCTACTGCATTGCCAGCCCTGAAATCACCAGCGCGATCCGCAAAGTCCATGACTTTCTGACCGTTGGTGCCGCCGCGCCCTTGCAAGCAGCCGGGGCGTACGCGCTCGCGTTGCCGTCGGCATATTACGAACAACTGCAGACAGATTATCGCGCCCGTCGCGATCTGATTTTGCCTGAGCTGGAAAAAGCCGGCTTCAAGACATTTCGCCCCGACGGCGCTTACTACGTGATGACCGACATTGGCGGCTTCGGTTTTAAAAACGATATTGAATTCACGCGTCATCTGATTCGCGAAGTTGGCGTCGCCTGCGTTCCCGGCTCGAGCTTTTATTCCGATCCCGCCCTCGGCTCGCAGCAAGTTCGTTTTTGTTTCTGCAAGAAAGACGAGACGCTGATGCTGGCAGCGGAACGTTTGGCAAAGCTGCGACCGTAGTTAATTACTCCCAAATAAGCCTCCAACTAGTAACCAACGCATCATTCTTGACCATCAGCCGGATCGCGCCTAGCATAGCCACAGCCAATCCCCCGAAAACTTAATCGTTCGATCAACCAGGAGTCGAATCATGGCTGACGAAGTGACCAACAAATGTAAGCATGGACCGTGCGACTGTCCGGCCGAACAAGACAGCAAGTACTGCAGTGAGTACTGCAAGGAAGCTGACAAGTCCCACATCATGGAAATTGGCTGCGGCTGCGAGCACGACGGCTGCCGCTGACACGAGGGCTTCTCTAGTCCGCAAACACACTCGTGCTTTCTTACTCAGCACCCCGGCGATACGAACATCTTTGTGTCGCCACTTTTTGCTGCGTGCTGGCGGCTTCACCTCGTTGACAATTGCGAACTCGCTTTGTTAGCGTGACACCGCCGAGATAACAACAGGTCCCGCCGGCGTTTTCGACAAAAGCGCCGGCCTTCATTATGCCGACTAAAATCGCGCGTCTTCTGGCCAGCACTTTTACCCTTTCGCTTATGCTGACACTTTGTCTTCTTAGTCAGCCGGCGTGCAACCTCGTCAAAAAATCAGTCGAAGTCGACAAACTGCTGACGCCCCTGGCGGACGCCGACACGTCGCAACTGATCGCGATGGTTAACAAACTGACCAGCGTGAAATCGATCCGCGCCAAAGTTGATATTCAATTCGAGGACACGTCTTTCGCCACGTCCGGAGTCGCGGAAAAATATCGCACCGCCGACGGACAGATCATCGTGCAGCGCCCGGGGAAGGTTTACCTGATTGTGCAGGCGCCGTTAATCGCCTCGGATATCGCGCAGATGACGTCAGACGGTGAACACTTCCGCATCGCCATCTTTAAGGGTGATGACAAATACAAAAAGTTCGTGCGCGGAACCAACGCTGCGGTCTATTCAAAACTCGACGGGACCGCCGAGCCGGCGACAAAAGGAAAAGTAAACACCGAAGCGCAAACTGTGAAGGCGCTCTCAAACTTACGGCCGCAGCATTTAACCGACGCGGTTTTGATTCGGCCCATCGACACGCATGCGCCAGGTTTGGTATATGCCCGCAGCGAATTCTTTCAGTCGGAAAAGGATCCAACCAGTAAGAAGCGCGTGGTGCGCGGATATTATTTTCTGGATGAGCTGCAAACGCAGGGCGATGGGTCGGCGCGGCTGCTGCGAAGATTCTGGTTCAATCGCGTCACTGCAGTGGAGTTTTCGCGCGTGCAGACATTCGATGACGACGGCGTGCTGACCACTGATATCGTCTATTCAGATTTCAAGCCAGTCGGCGACCAGGCAGTCACCATGCCGACGAAAATCAGCCTGACGCGCCCGCGGGACCATTACGAAATCAGCCTCACTTATCAGTCGCCCGAGTCTGCTGTTCTCGATAAAGAATACCAGCCCGAAGTGTTCGTCCTGGAAAACAAGACAAATCTGCCCGAAGTCGATCTGGACGCTCCCAAGAAGCCGTAATCGCTCACCAAAAGAAACGTAAAGTGCCGCCGGAGAACAACTCGCTAGGCGTTCGTCTGCGCTTGTATTAATATTTTGCGTCGCCAATCGGGATGAAACTCTTCGACAGCTTAGTTGCCTCAAATATTCGCCAGCGACCCTTGCGTTCGGCAATTAGTGTAGTCGGTGTCGCGCTGGGCGTAGCGCTGGTGATGCTGTTTACCGGCCTCGCGCGCGGGATGTCGAATGATCTGGAACGCCGGTCGACGAATGTCCGCGGCAACATAATTTTCACGCGCAAAGGCTCGATGAGTGTGATGGCCGCCTCGGCGAACCTAAGCACGAAATACGTGGAGCGGCTCCAGCAAATTGAAGGGGTTGAAGCCGCGACACCGGTCATTCGGCATATTTACGCCAGTGGCAGCCTGGGCTTCGATCAGATTGAAGGTGTGGACTGGCCCGAGTTTGCGCACATGAATGACGTGCAAATAATCGAAGGCCGCGCGCCGCAGGGAAACTATGAAGTAGTAATCGATCAGACCAAAGCCGCGCGCAAGCATCCGATCGGAAGCACTCTGAAGATTTTCGGCGACAAGGTTTATACGGTCGTGGGCATTTATTCACCCGAATCGGGCGCCCGGCAAAAGTTAACGCTGGCGTCGCTTCAGGAGACATTGGAAGCGCCCGGCAAGTGCACTTACATTCTGATCAAGACTAAGGCAACCGCAGATCCCGTAGCCGTCGCCAAAAGGATCGATCAGGAACTGCCGGGTAATAATGTGCAGTTCACGCGCGACGTTTTCGCTAATGTTGAGAGTTCCATTCCCAGCCTCGGTATCTTCCTTCGTGTTTTAGTCGCGTTGGCGGCTATCGTCAGCGCTCTCGTAGTCATGCTGGCGATGCACACGACAATTACTGAACGCACCCGCGAGATCGGAATCCTGAAAGCTATGGGCGCGTCGCGTGCCTATATCGTCGGCGAGATCGAACGTGAAGCGCTTCTGATTAGCGCCATGGGATTGGTCGTTGGATTTGCGCTCGCCCTGGGCGCCGGATTCGTCATTCACAAATCAACCAGCTTGATTTTTGAGTACGGTTGGCGCTGGGCGTTGGCTGCGGCGGCAATCGGATTAGTTGGGGGCGCGATCGGCGCGCTATATCCAGCCGTGCGTGCGGCGAATTTGGATCCTGTCAATGCCTTGGCTTACGAGTAAAATGACTGGAGCAGCGACAGCAGGAAAGAAAGTGGCAATTCTTAAAGCCGAAAATCTCGAGAAGACTTATCGCATCGGCAAAGTTGACGTGCCCGCACTGCGGGGTGTGTCGCTTAACGTCGAAGCCGGCGAATTCGTCGCCGTGATGGGTCCGTCCGGCTGCGGCAAATCGACAATGCTGCATTTGCTCGGTGGGTTGCTGACGCCCACAAAAGGTCGCATCGTGATCGATGGCGAAGATTTAACGGCGGCGACCGACGCGAAGCGCACAGATATTCGCCGCCGCAAAATTGGTTTTGTCTTTCAGCGCTTTAATCTCTTTCCCACGCTTACCGCAGACGGCAACTTGCGATTAGCCGAACGGATTCATGCCAACGGCGCAGGTAACGCTGAACGACGTCGTGACGTTCTGAGGCTGCTGCGCCTCGAAGACAAGATGCATCACAAGCCGCTCGAATTATCCGGCGGTGAGCAGCAACGCGTCGCCCTCGCGCGCGCCGTCATCACCCAGCCGGCTTTGGTGCTCGCGGATGAACCGACGGGAAATCTCGATTCAGAGAATTCCGCGATCGTGCTGAATATGTTTCAGGAATTGAATCGCCGTTTCAATCAAACCATCATCATGATCACTCACAATCCCGAAGCCGCCGCCGCTTGCGGTCGCGTCATTCAGATGCGTGACGGTCACATCGTCGCCAGCTAACCTCGCTCTCCTGGATAGAATTCGCTGCGCTCCTGGGAAGAAAGAAGGGGGATTTACGCGCCTGCGCGAATGGAACTGCTGTTGCACTCTCGACAAGCGCGGCTGCATCAGTTAAATTTCGCGCGGTCGCGATTGGAAAATGGGCTTCTTGTCGAACACAGGCAAAAAGATTGTCTTTTGGAACTATTCACGCACTTCGTGGCAGTGGGATGTGCTGTGTGTGTTGATCTTGGTTTTCATATTTCTGACCCCGAAATCATGGTTCGAAAATACCGAATTTCGGCAGCGGAAGACGGTGGTGCTTTCGGCTGAAGTCTTTGGCGGTCACGCAGATAGAACGGCCATTGAACAGCGCGCCAGAGAGGTCGACGGGCGACCCGAAAGTCAGGTCACGGCCGTACGTGAACGGCGCGATGGAACAGGAAAGTTGATCGGATACGAGGTTGACATTCGCTGACTATGCCCTATACTTTTCGGGATTCATTGGCCGAACGCTCGCATCCAATGTGAAGAGTTCGGCGTATTAACCAGGGCCCGTATGGGCTCTTAGTTTTAGTGAGGAACGTTATTATGAGAAAGCTTTTTCCCCTTTGGTTGTCGGTTGCGTTGCTGGTCTCGGCGGTCGTTATTTTGCCGACATCATCAACCAACGCCCAGATTCCCGGTTTGGTAAGCTCTGCTATCAGCCGGATGGACAAAAATAAACGCAGTCTGAAGTCGTTGCGCGCGAACATTACCATGACGAAGTACAACTCGCAGTTGCGTGACAGCGATGCGTATCAGGGCGTGGTGATGTACATCCCCGGGGCAGGCGGTAACGCCAGCTCGTTTGTGCGACTTGAATGGACAAATCCGAAGCACGAGATTCTCGCCGTGGCCAATGGGAGCTACACTCTCTATCAGCCGCGCTTGAAGCAGGCTTATCAAGGCAAGACGGGACGCATCAAGAACGAAAGAGACAGCGATGTGCTGGCGCTGATGAACATGTCGGCCGCCCAGTTGCGGACAAAGTTTGGCGAGTTCCAGGACATGCGCGAAGAAACGATTTGGGGCGGTGTTTGGACGCAGCACTTCAAAGCGATTCCGAATGGGGCCGCCAGCTATAAGTACATCGAAGTTTGGATCGACAAAGACGGCATGCCCGTGCAGACGAAGATGGTTGAGAAGAACGACGACTCGACCACGGTGCGACTGACTAACGTTGAGCGCAATGCTTCGATTCCGATGGATCAGTTCAAACTGAGTCTCGATTCGAGCATTAAGATCATCAAGGGCTAAGTCACGTAACAGAATTCAATCCAGAAGGGCTTTGGGAAACCGAAGCCCTTCGCGTTTGTAGCGGGAGCAGCGCGCTTGCGTTGCGAGATTCGGCGGCATATCCTTCCGCCTTGACTGGTCTCGCTTGCAGATTTATAGACGCAATTCAGTGCCCGCCGGACGCTTGCGCTCCAGTCTTGCAAAATGCGTAAGAGCACTTTTCTTAAGTTAAAAGTTCGCGAAGCAGCTTTCATTTCGAAGGCGTTGATTTCCCCCAATCACGTGGTGTTGGCGCACATTATTCCCATGCGCCGCTGCAATCTCGCCTGCGGATACTGCAACGAATATGATCAAACATCGAAGCCGGTGCCGCTGGACGTAATGAAACGCCGGCTCGACAAGTTAGGTGAACTCGGCACGGCCGTAATCACGGTCTCGGGCGGCGAGCCGATGATGCACCCTCAGCTTGACGATATCATTCGCCACATTCGCTCAACCGGCGGCATCGCGGGATTGATTTCGAATGGTTATTACTTCACGCCCGATCGCATCAAGCGCTTGAACGCAGCCGGTCTCGAGTACCTGCAAATCAGCATCGACAACGTCGTGCCGGATGAAGTTTCGCGCAAGAGTCTGCGCGTGCTGGACAAGAAGCTGCGTTACCTGTCTGAGCATGCCGACTTTCACATCAATATCAATTCAGTGATTGGGGGCGGCATCAAGAATCCTGAAGACGCTCTGACCGTCGCGAAACGAGCGGTCGAGCTTGGATTCTCAACGACTGTGGGTGTGATTCACGATGAAGACGGAACGCTGAAGCCGCTCACGCAGAAAGAGAAAGACATCTTCCATCAGGTGAAGAAACTCGGCAATAAAGATCACGCGCGGCTGAATTGGTTCCAGGACAGCATCGCCGAAGGCAAGCCTTACGAATGGCGCTGCCGATCAGGTTCGCGTTACCTATACATCTGCGAAGACGGCAAGGTGCATTGGTGTTCGCAGCAGCGCGGCTATCCGGGTATCCCGCTCGAGGATTATTCGATGGAGGACTTCAAGCGGGAATACAAAACTGAAAAGTGGTGCGCCCCTACCTGCACCATCCAGTGCGTGCACCAGGTCGGCATTCTGGACAACTGGCGCGACCCGCAGATGTCTGAAGCTGAAGTCCGCAAAGAGATGCAGAAGAAAAAAGAATCTGAACGGATGGTACAGATTCTGCGCCCGCAATAACGACTGTTTGATTCTCACGTGATACGATAAACTTCCCATGCCAACCGTTCTACGGATAGGCAGATTTCGCTTCTACTTTTTCAGCAACGAGCGCGACGAGCCCCCGCACATCCACGTCAAGGCAGCCGAAGACGAAGCGAAATTTTGGCTTAACCCGGTGGAGCTTGCTTCGAACTTTGGGTTTTCGAGTTCTGAACTAAATGAGGTTGGGCGGCTCGTTCAGGACAATGAGCAGCTTTTTTTGGAGGCTTGGAATGAGCACTTTGGTTAACAGTAATCCCAAATCCCAAAGGGCCTACGTGCCGACTAATGCGCTGGCCAAGACCGTGAGTTTTGATCAAGACATGATGCATGTCTCACTCACTGACGGACGGCTCATCAGTGTGCCGATAATCTGGTTTCCATTGTTGCGTCGTGCCACGGCAGAACAGCGTGCGAAATATGAAATCGGCGGTGGGGGAACTTCACTGCACTGGCCGGAATTGGATGAGGATCTGTCAGTAGCTGGTCTCATGGCCGGACCGGACTTTCAGTCGGCTTGATCTTGCGAAGTCTGGTTTGGGGGTTGGTCGTTACGCAGCACCTCTAAAGTTACAGTCAACTCTTACTCTCACTTCCCCGGCTTGGCTCGATCAGAAACCGTCGAGACGTGAATCCCTTCCTCTAAATCGCCACCAATCTGATAAAGCGAAACCGAACTCGATAAGCCGAGTCCTGACAGTCTGCCCGCCATAATCACGATCATTTCGCGCTGCGCGACCAGGCCCGCATCCAGCAGAGTCTGTTCGCCTATCTTCAGCAATTCTTCAGCGCTTTTTAACTGCGGCGTCAGCACGGGATCGATGCCCCAAATCAAACTCAATTCGTTAATCGCGGCGCGCGATGACGTCATGGCGACGATCAGCTGACGCGGGCGCAGCGCTGAAAGTCTGCGGGCCATCAGCCCCGACTCGGTGAAGACCGCGATGGTGCGGGTCGCCATCTCGTCCGCAGCGAACGCCGCCGCTTCGCACAGAGCGCGGCTGACGCGGCCGGTTTGGCGGCCGGCGATCTTCGACATGATGCTGGGCCGGTTTGAATCGCGCGTTTCGGCGGTTTCAATGATGCGCGCCATGGTGGCCACTGCGGCGACCGGGTACTGGCCCGTCGCGGTTTCGCCCGAAAGCATCACGCAATCCGATCCGTCCCAGACGGCATTAGCCACGTCCGTCGCTTCCGCGCGGGTGGGCCGCGGATTCGTCACCATCGATTGCAGCATTTGCGTCGCAGTAATCACCAGCTTGCCCGCCTCGTTCGCCAACTCGATGATTCGCTTTTGATATACCGGCACCAGCTCGACGCTCGTCTCAACGCCCAAATCGCCACGCGCGACCATCACGCCGTCAGCCGCTGCTATTACTTCCTCGAGGTGATCGATCGCTTCAGCTTTCTCGATTTTGGCCACCAGCGGCGCTTTGCTGCCCGCTTGTTGAATCAACTCTTTTGCCTCGATGCAATCGTTACCGCTGCGCACAAACGAAAGGGCAAAGTAATCGACGCCCTGACCAGCAGCCCATTTCAAGTCTTCTCGATCTTTTTCGGTCAGCGAGGGAATTTGCAGCTTCACGCCCGGCAGATTGATTCCCTTGCGCTCACTTAGCGTGCCGCCGTTGATCACGCGCGTCACGATATCGGTCTCCGTGACACTCTCAACGCGCAATTCGATGGCGCCGTCGTCGAGCAGAATGCGCGCGCCGGGATGCACATCGCGCGGCATCCCATCGTAGTTGGTGGCAACTTGTGTGTTGTCGCCTTCGATCTCCCGGGTGGTGATGGTGAACTGCTGATTCGTCTGCAGCGTGACCGGTTGATGATTCTTGAGAGTGCGGGTGCGGATCTTTGGACCGGAAAGGTCGACCAGCACGGCCAGCGGGCGATTCATTTTTTCCGCTGCCTCCCGGGCCGCTCGCACGTCGGCCGCTTTTTCTTCGTACGTGCCGTGCGACATGTTGATGCGCACGCCATCAACGCCCGCCGCCAGCATCGCTTCCATGACTTTGGCGTTCCGCGTCGACGGTCCCAGCGTGGCAAGAATCTTTGCTCGTCTCACAATTCGTCCTTGATTCAGTCAAACTTTGAACTGGTAAATCTTAAATCGACTATAACCGACGAGGGACGCCAGCACCACTTCAGTCGATCCCTGGTGCTGGTTCAGTTTGAGTAAGTGGCACGGGCGTCCCGCCGTGAAAACTACGCGCAAGATGCGCGTGCCACCTCAAACTAAACCAGTACGAAATAGTTTATTGCCGTCGCGCCGTCAGGACGCTAGAATGTCAATAGTCGACGCGCCCCGTCGGCTCCCACCGGCAGCTTGCAAGACTTGCTCCCGTCCCGCAGAAAGGTTTGCTGACATGCCAGAGCTGATTCGCTCAGTAGTGTCTCGCGTTCGCACCTATCTAAAAGATCGTCGCCAATCGCCGCGGCTTCGTGTGCGCCTATCGCTGTCGGTTTCGGTCCGGCGGAAAACAAACTCAAATGGGGCGCCCGCTTCCAGTCGCAGCCTGAAAGGCCACACGCGCGACATCAGCGCCGGCGGAATCGCCATGCTGCTGCCGCAGGTCCATCTGGGCGGTTATCACGTCGCGGCGGAAGGTCGCGAACTCCACGTGGTGCTCGAATTGCCGGACGGTCCGATGTCGCTGGTGGTGCTGCCGCGACGATATGAAATGATCGAAGAGTCGGAGCTTGGTTGTAATTATCTAATCGGCGCGAAGACAGTGGAGATTGCGGATGAAGATCGGGTTCGGCTTGAGAGGTTTATCACCGCGGGAGTGAGCGGAAACTCATCGGCAAACTCTGAGTCTTGATTACCCAGGGTAGCTTACGCGTGGTTGTGGCACGCGCATCTTGCGCGTGGTTTCACGGGCGGGACGCCCGTGCCACTTAGCCGAAAATCAACCAGCCAAAAACTTTCGGCACGTGGAAGGAAGGTTCAGGGGTGCGCGTCGGTTGCCACGAAAGATAGCCGCGAGTTGGATCTTTGCCGACGCAACGAAACAGATTCACGCGCCAGCGCTCGCCTTTCTGAGGCTGATGGATCCAATGATTCCAGGGGATGCGCATCGCCATCGTCACTCGATCCTTTTCAATTTTTGCGGCGGTGGTCATGTGCGAATTGAACTTCCAATCTGATTCGCGTTTGCCGGACGTTAAGTCGATCGCCACATCCAGCCACTCACCTGTCGGCGCAACTTCAAATTCAAGATACTTCTCGGGCGTGTGAGGATCGGGCGCGATGAAGATCTCACAGACGTCTCGATCCCAGAGTTGCATCGTTTTGGTTTGGATTTGTGGTTTGTCGCTGACAATCAGTGGCTCGCCTTGATGGCAAACATAGCGGATGTGCAGCGCCGCCTTTGACCAAAGTATTAGCGCCTCGGCGTGACGATCGCCGGGTGCAAGCTCACCTGACCAGTAGTGATCAATCTGAACGGGCTCGGCTTTGTCCCACTCGCGGCTGGTCACATCTGAGACACTCAGATCGTTTGTCGTTTGCCGCGCTTCGATTGTTTGAGGCTGAGACATCTCTACTTCCGCCGGAGTGCCGTTAGCACGAATCATTAGACCATTGATGGGCGAGTTAGTCGTGCCGCTCCTAAAGGAGCTCACAAGAATAATAAGAAGTCCGGCCTTTCAAGGGCAATGACATACTTGAGTAATCAACGGCTCGTACATTAAACGCCGAAGGCGTTTGCTACCTTCAGCCCAGGGTTGCGCGCGCCAGCGCGCTACCCTGGGTAGTCAAGACAAAACAGGTCCCAACCCTGAAAGGGTTGCGAAATAGATTTGCCCCGAAAGGTTCAAATTTTGTGAATCCCAATTCAACACCGGTGTGCCTGCAGGATTCCGCAACCCTTTCAGGGTTGCCCTGCCGTGTTGCCTCATTACCCAGGGTAGCCGCGCTGGCGCGCGTCAACCCTGGGCTGGAGGTGGTGAACGCCT